>Ga0137306_101227_pt1 | contig 27447 bp, 22 predicted proteins | sample Inofroosms_March_FD_97187 | JGI IMG/M metagenome (GOLD analysis project Ga0137306, IMG submission 97187) | Mouse cecal microbial communities from Vienna, Austria - N-Acetylneuraminic and N-Acetylglucosamine D2O microcosms_March | ecosystem: Host-associated > Mammals > Digestive system > Large...
TATCCGAGTAGGCGGAGGTCGTATATTCACTGAATAAGACGATCTTATAATCCTGTCCGGGGGTCAGAAGCCACATGATGGGATGCTCCTCGTAATACTCCTGCTCGGCCCAGTTGGATATGGTGGCGAACATAGATTTATTCTTCATGTGATGTCCGTAGATCACCGTATTGGAATCGGCAAACCCCGGGCGGTTGTTGGTATCGACGAAGATCGAACCGGAGATGCTGGATTTCCTGTCGTAGGTATGATGCAGGTAATAATCATTATCCTCTCCCCGAAGCACCGGGTAATCAATCACTGTACCCTCACAGTAGATCCACCCGATCACGTCCTCATTTTCTTTTTTAAGCGCCTCAAAGTCCACGACGATAGGCGCACACTCTTCTTTGCCGCCCTCCGGCTCCGCCGCCGGGTCATTTTCCATGGTAAAACGCTGGGCTGCCTGCCCGTATACTGCCTCGTCGTCGCGGTACTGCTTCAGGATGAACAGGATCGCGCCGACAGAACCGATAAACAGGAGCAAAAGTATTGCTACAATTATCCGACTGATTACTTTTTTCATCTTTCTCTCTCCCGCATCCTTCCTGCAAGAATATTGAACATGGCGCCGCAGGCCGCAAAGCAGACTGCATATGCCTTCCCTACTGTGCTGGTGTAGACCCAGAGCAGCTCGCCTAAGAGCGGACAGTGGTACGTCACCTCCCCGATCACTGCATCGTAGGGCACGTCATTCATATCCTCCCCGGCATTGGCATCGCCTTTGGTGGTAAATTTGCCTTCGACTTCGTTATTCTTCACCACGCGGTGGGTGATCACGGAATCCTGGCTGTGAAAGGCGATGATATCGCCCTCCTTAAGCGTACCGGGATCTGCCGGCTTCACAAAGATCATACTTCCGACAGGTATCTTTGGCTGCATACTCCCGCTGACGACGTTGTATACTTCATAGCCTAAAAGGCGGGGCACAGTAGCCGGAAGACATGTCACGATCACGCTGAGTAATATTAAAGTCCCGACAACATTGCAAAGGGCGGGAATAAACTTCCCTCCCTTTGTCCTGCGCTGTCCGGACGGCAACGATTTATTCTGCATCTTTCGCTTCCTTTTTCTTTTTGGTATAGAGACGCCATCCGCCTGCTCCAAGAAGGACGAGCAGCGACAGAAAGCCCGCCTTCGCTCCTGCCGGGAAATCTAACATCCTTCTGGCAAAATCCCCGCTGCTGAGGGGCGTCGGCTCATCTGCTACATTGGTAAGCTGGTCTTCTCCTATATTGGCCAGGGGTACCGGGCCGTCCTCAATATCCTGAAGATCCGTCGGTGCATTCTGTTCCTCTACGGGAGCTGCCGGCGTGTCAGGATCGCCCTCTCCTTCTCCGCCTTCCGCCGGAGTCTGTGTGTCATCCCCGCCCTGGTTTCCAGCCCCATCGTCTCCTGCAGGCGCTGCATTGCCCGTCCCCTGGGCTCCGTTCCCTGCGGCGGGAGCGGTATTTCCCCCTGCCGGAGTCGTCGGTGTCTGCCTGTTCGGAGCTGCCGGTGTGGCGGGTGTCTCGGTAACAGCAGCGTTGTAGGTGAAGGTGAAGACATTCTCTGACTCATTCTCCTTCAACGTGCCGGTCAGGTTGTATGCCTGGGGCAGGTAATTCTCAATGTACTGGTATGCGATAACCGGGCGATCCCCTACATTGCCGTAATAAGTCTCATCCGGCAGAAGCGGCTTGCCGTCTGCATCTACATAGCGTACCGTATAAGCGACGGTATTGCCCTTGATGCCGTAGGCAACAACATAATCCTGATCTCCGGTCACCTCGAAGGAGGACTGGGAGCTTACCGTATTGTTGTCCCTGCCGCTCTCACGTATTCCCCGGATATAATACTTGCTGTCCTTCTCCATCGTCACATCCCCCTGGCGGAAGGATACGCGGTCGCCCTCTTTCAGATTGCTGAAAGTGATGACCTCCTTTCCGCCGAAGGTTCCTCTTGCGCCTGCAAAGAAACGCACAGTGTAAGTATATTCCTTATTCTCCGCTGCCGAAACATTGACAGAAAGGGATCCGGCCATACAAAAGGCCAGCAGAAATACAGTCATTCTTTTAAAACTCTTCATGCTGCGCCGCCCTCCTTTTTGCTCTCAGCTTCTTTTCCTTCTCCCGCTGCCTCTGGCTGCAGACTGCGAATATCATCAGTAAAGTTCCGGTCACGCACGCCGTGATGATAAACGGCGTCAGCGACAGATCGTCGCCGGTCTGTACTGCCCGGGCACGCCTGCCGGTTCCATTCGTCGGCGTATCAGTCCCCGAATCATTAAGCTCTACGGCAAAATTCATCTGCAGGTCCGCCAGGGTATCCTGGTAATCATTGCCCTGGGTATCCCCCTCAAGGGCTACCTCCAGCGTGATCTCGCCGCTGTCCCCGCTTTTGAGGGTATCCAGATAGAAGTAATCCTTAAGTCCGTTCGTGGCCTGCTTAAGCCCTTCCCCGGCCTTGCTCTCTCCCTCTCCGCCTACACTCTCGCTGTCAAAAAGCGTATCTACTTTGCCGTCCGGCCCCTTATAGGTCAACTTGTAAGTATATGCGCCGCCGCTTGTGGCCGAATTCTTGCTGCGGTCCTCCAGTGAGTACAGTACCTTGTTGGTCATGTACCAGTCAGTAGCGCTGGCATTTTCATTCTTAAGCTTCAGATTGATGATGACGTTATCGCCGGGCTGCAGGCCGTAGATCACATCATCGATATCGGAAGTCTTGAAGTTCGTCTCCATCTTCTTATCCTTCGTGAATACGACAGACCAGTCCGAATTGCCATAGGAGGTCTCCGCATAGGCCGTCATATTCAGTGAAACAAGCAGTCCCATCAAAAGGAACAGCCGTCCGATCTTCTTCCTCATGCTCTCTCCCTCCTTATCTCAGCTTCAGCGTATCGTTGTCTACCGTAACCCGTTTGCCCCATGCACTCCAGATGGCGTCTTCTGCGTTGTGGTTCTGGACTGCGTCCACCTTAGCCTCCACGCAGAACTGCATCCCGTCGTAATCATAGACTGTCCGGATAGTATTCTTCTTTCCCTCAACCGGGACCTGGGTCACCTTAGTGGCGATCATATTGTCGATCTTAATACTGTCCGCGAACAAAGACGAGGTCTCCCCCGCTTTCAAAAGCTTGGAATAGTACAGGACGGTACGCTCTTCTGTCGTGGAAGTCTCGTCTAAAAGCCAGTCGCCGCCTAAGTTGACCAGATTCAGGCCGATAAGCTCCGGCGACAGTGTCCGGTCCTTCTTTTCATCCTTCAGCCAGTACCTGAACACACTGACGCGGACATACTGGTCGATCGTCCCGCTGTTTTTCACGCTCAGCTCTTCTTTATATTTCTTTCCGACGGCAAATTTCTCATCCTTCGCCAGCAGATTGGACAGCAGCACACCTGTGCTCTCATCCCAGGTTCCGTCGGAGGTCTCATTGTAATCCCTCTTAGCAATCTCCCTGCCGTTCTCCAGCAGCGTCACGCCGATATTGGACGTCTGCACACGGGACACATAAGTGTCGGAAAAATAGGTCAGTGCCGCTCTGGCGCCTCCTATAGTAGAAAAAAGAAGCAATGCCACTGCCAGGAAAAATGAGATCATCGTGGCTGCCGGAGATTTAAGGAATCTTTTTATCCGCTTCATCAGTTACTTCCTCCTTCCGCCTCTGTCACTTCCTGCTTTGCATTCCAGTCTGCATAAGGCTTGCCGTCCTCGTCGTAAAGAACGGGAGTCGTCTCGTAGACCACCGCTACGTTGAACTCCGATGCGTCGGCGACATCCTCCGGGACATTCTCGATCTTTACCAGCAGCTCCTCGGTCTTTTCGCCGCCGTTTAAGATATCGCTGTAGTAATAATAGCCGTCGCTGCCCGGCGTCCATTTATCCGAGCCGCTGTAGACCAGGCTGTACTGGCTGCCGCAAAATGCCCTCGCCCGGACATATACCGGCTTTGACCCCGGGTCGCTGGATACGACGATGTGCTTCGTCCAGGACTCGAACTTCGGCTCGTCGATAGTCGTCTCATCTCCAAGCTCCAGCGTCAGCATGCCCCGCGCCTCCACGTAAGTCGTAAAGTAAGCCCAGGCGCTGCCGGCCGTCCCGGACAGAGCCAATACGACAGCAAAGACTGCCAGAAAAATACTTTTCTTTTTCATCTGCTCCTGCCCTCCTTACTCTCCATCTACACGGTTCGCCGGCTGCTTTTCTAACTGCCATCCATTTTCCGAGTCATAGGTAAAATGATTGTTCACTCCGCCGCCGCTGTGATTGGTCGTGTCGTGGTCATTGCTGAACTCTGCCGACGCGATCTTGTCGGCTTCTATCGTCACCTTCTGCTCATCTGCCGACGTAATCTTGTAGGATGCGCCGCTGTAGATCTCTGTCACCGTCACCTTTGCCCCTACGGGAATCTTATTTTCCAAAAGCGCCGTCTTCTGCCCTGCTTCGGTAAATGTCAGCGTCACCACATCGCTGTATACCACTTCTCCCTCAAGCTCTGCCTCCACCTGAAAGACGAAGACCGCCGGGACATTCACGTTGTAGGTGGCGAGATTCTTTACGATCTCCAGGGAACCGGGGCGTCCTTTCTGCTCCGGCTTCAGGGTAACTTCCATATCATAAACCCACTGGCTGATCTCGTTCCCGTTTTCATCGATGTTCTGCCTGCTCGGCAGGGCGATAAGTTCCGGCGCGAAAGTATAGTCATGGCTCTCAGAGCGGGCGATTGTAGCGATCTCTTCCGTCCCGTCCTCGTTCTTCACGGTCGTCTTGTAATCCTCGATATCTGCCCCTCTGGCGATGAGAAGATACAGGCCGCAGGCCAGGTTTTCCACCTTTTTATCCACGGGATTCCCTTTGGAAATGGGTTCGCCGCTCTCCAGCGCGTACTTTGCCGCGGTCTGGGCCATCTGCCTCCACGATTCATTGTCCGGATTCTGGTCATAGGCTCCCTTCAATGACTCATAACCGCTCAGGAATGCAAAGGTAAAGCCATCCTTCCCCTCTGTCTCCACTGCGTCAGCGACCTTGTAGAGATCAACTACCACACTCGCTTTTGCCAGGTCCTCTGAAAGCTCTCCCCCTCCGGGATGTATGGTCAGAGAACAGTCGCTCCTGCCCACATCTACTGCCTCCGCTGCCCTGGTCAGGCCCGGCGCGGCCGCGATAAGGCCGGCAGCCAGCATAAGCGTCAGCACTGGACATAACAGGCGGCTTAAGCTTTTTTTACGCCGGCCGTTCCATCTTATCTCCATAATTCTCTCCTCCTTTATCAATCTGGCAGCAGTCCAGCCAAGCTGAGCTGCCGAATCTAAAATTACTGTTATTAGCAGCAATCTGAATACTACGACTTCCTGATGTCATCCAGGATATCCTTCGTGCTCTTCCCCGGCTTTTTCCTGCGGTAATAGATGAGCATGAGCGCCAGAACGATGAACAACAGCGGGATACCTACTGCCGGGATAACGATATAAGTCGGAATCTTCACTGCCTCCGCCGGAGTAGCCTTTCCCTCGATGTTGGCGATCCGGTGGCCGCGCATCAGGATACGGTGGGAATTGACCCCGTAAGGCGTACAGGTAACTAATGTCGCATACTCCTTGCCGTCTACGATGGCAAGCTCGTCAGTCTCCTCCGGCAGCACGATCCGGATCTGGTCTACCATGTATGTAAATGTCTCGTCAAGCACGGTGACGGTGAATACGTCCCCCTCCCCCAGCTTATCCAGGTCGGTGAACAGCTTGGCGCTGGGAAGTCCCCGGTGGCCGGACATGATGGCGTGAGTCCGCTCCCCGCCGATGGGGAAGGATGAGCCCGGGATATGTCCCGCCGCGATCTGGAGCACCCCTTCGTCTACGCCGTGGTAGACAGGAAGGTTCACCCCGATAGAGTCGATCTGGATATAGCCCATGATCCCTGTGCCGGTGATGTCGAGGATACTGGCGTACTCCGCGTACTTCTCCTCGGGAATGTTAAAATTCACGCCGTTGGGAAGGGATTCGTTGTACTCCTTTGCTTTGGCGAAGATGGCTTCTTTATCCTCCTTGGACATACTTTCTACTGCTTCTACGTAGCCTGCGATAGCCTGTGTGGCGTGCCTGGAGTTCCACCAGTCGCTGACGGTGGGATAGGCCAGAACGCCCACGCCCGTCAGCATGATCAGTACCAGCAGAATATTGGTTATGGATACTTTCTTTTTTTTCTTCTTTTTCCCGGGCTTTCCTTTCTTCGTCTCCTGCTTCGCCGCTGCCAGAAGATCTTCGGGTACGGCGCCGGCTTCGGACGGCTCCGCCTCTCCGGGCGCGGATACTCCTGCCTGCGCCGGTTCTTGCTCCGGTTTTTGCTCCGCCTTCGGCACAGGCGCAGGATTCTTCGCAGCCGCAGACTCCGGCGCCGGCGCCGGGATATCTCCGGGAATAACCGGTTCTGCGGGGCTTGACGGCTCCCCGCTGTCTATCTGCAGCTCCTCCCATCTGGGTAAGGAGCCAGGCTCTGGCGGCTCAGTTCCCCCGTTGGTATATATCTGTTCATGGTTATGTGTCTCTTCGTTCATAGATCTCCCCACAATCTTGTCAGAATGGGTCCCCTGATGTACGAAAGATCCGTACACCGGGCGATAAGCGGCATAATCTGCCGCCGCTGACGTCTGCCGGATGAATAAATGGAATAAATACATCATACATCCGTTGCTCGCCGCACACCACGGGAAGGTGTCAGCCTGTGCGGCATAACCGGGGACGGGACGTGCCGTCCCCGGTGAAGTTAAGTACTTTGTAAAAATATAAAACGTGTAAAGAGAAAACTCTTATTCGTTGCTCATGCGCTTCTTAACAACTAAGATGATGCCAGCGCCGATAACGAGGATCGCTCCAATGATGTAGAAGATCGTGGTACCGATACCACCGGTGCTTGGGAGGAGGGAACCGGAAGAGTTCTCGATTGAGCTAGTTACGCTATACTGTCCATTATCGGTTAGTTCAACTTTTGACTCTGTTGGCTTAATTTTGCCATTTTTATCGTAAACTGCTTCAATCACAACACTTACAGGACCCTCTAACTTATTATAACCATCTGGAGCCTTTGTTTCCAAGAGTGAATAGCTGCCGCTGTCAAGACCTTTGAAACTCGCTACGCCGTCCTCCCCAGTAATTACTTTTGTTGCACTCGTTATATCACTAACCCACTCAACTTTTTTCGTTTCATCATTCCAGAAATAATACTTATTTTCCTTCATCAGGACAAATTCAGCTCCTGCCAATTTGTGATCCTTATCATCTTTTGCATACTTATCAATCACAATATCAAAGTCATATACATAAACTTCTTTCTCTGGAGTTTCTCCTGTACCATCTCCATACGGGTTGTTAGAATACTCAAGATAAACTGTATTCTTCTCTTCATCTGATACTAATGCACCCTCATTAATCGTTGCCTGATATTCAATTACAATTTCTTTTCCTTCATCATCTTTGTGCTTGAGAAAATCTTTAAAATCAATCGTTATATTTGTTTTTCCGCCATCTCCTGGCTGTTGTACCTTCACCTCATAGTCAACATTTACAATACATTCCTTATTATTGATTGTCACTTTGACAGTATCTTCTTTAAACGTCAGTCCAGATGACATCGTATCATGTACGGTATAAGTGTACGTTTTATAACTTGTCATATCAGGAACTTTAGATGTCAACCGGAATTTCACATCACTTCCTACATCCTGTGCTGTGCCTTTACCATCGTTATCAGCCTCAACAATTTTCTTATCAATATCCGGAACATCTGTTTTAACTGTTGCTTCTACATCGCCAACAACTTGCATCATATATCTGGTCCATGCATCATCGTTAGCCTTCTCATTTTCATCCTTTATTAAATAGTAACCAGCTTCCAGTCCAGTAATCTTATACACCTTCGGGTCATTCTCTGACGGCTGGCTGGTTTTCGTAACACTCGTTGTGTATTTGCCAACCAAATCAGCGAAATTTTGTGCAAATTCACTATCATCGCCTTTATCATTCAGTACGTCTGCTACATCTTTTGCAGTAGCTGGTGTAGGTATCCTACCAAATGCCGGAATTTTTCTCAACTCCTCAATTAGCCCCTCTGTATTAGCTACACCACTCCCCCACTCAATATCAGAAAGAACTTTTTTCCCCGCTTCGTTCACAAAAAGAGTACCTTTAAATACTTGATATGCCCCATAAGTATGGCCTTCATTCTTCCCATTTAATGTAATTGTATAACCCTGAGATCCACTATCGGGAGTTTGTTCACCATCCTCTGTCACTTCACTGGCAAAAGCTGTGATACTCATCGCTAACACCATCACTATTGCCAGCATTAAAGCTGTCAATTTTTTGATTTTTCTCATCATCATCTTTCTCCTTTTCCTTAATTTTTGTTGTCTTTGACTTGTCGGCTTTTCTTAAGCCTTTAACTTTATTCTGCTAAATCCAAGAGGAAATCTACACCCTCCTTTCCTTAGCTTTTTTTCTATACATAAAGCCTGCGCCGAGCAGTAGGCATAGGGCGCCTGCAATAGTATATACGATCAGACCGGAACCTCCGGTTTCGGGGAGTTCATACTGATGGTATTCATTTACATATTCAACAGTCGTATCCACGTTTCCCATTTCATCTGTTATTACGCCTGAATTTTCCTTTTCACCATCAATATTAATATCATAATCATCATTTCCATTTTCTGGCCGAACTTCTGTGATCGTATAAGTTGTTCCCTGAGGCAGATAATTAACGATGATATACTCACCATCCCCCAGCCAGAAAGTATCTCCGTCACTGATTATAATATCATTACTAACAATTTCTGTTTCATATACCGGCTTACCATCTGCATCTAACACCGGATTCCCGTCTTCATCCAGCTTCTCAACATATACAGGCTTTCCATTCTCATCAAATACAGGTTTTCCATTGCTATCCATTTTTCTCTTCTTCTTGAATTTTGTATAGCAGTAATCATCCGGCAAATTGGCACCAGCATTATTTTGAAAATGTATCTGGAACTCAAAACTCTGATCCGGATTAGCATTTTCTACTGTTTTTCCAACCTGTAATGAATTTGTAAACTGCCCTGAAGCCTGCTCTGGCGTCATGGAAGATATGGAAGGCAAGGTAAACTGCATCCAGCAAGTAGATCCTGAAGCGCCCCGCTCAGTATAGAAAAACGATAAAACATGCTTCGTCGAACATGTAAGTTTACCTTTTTCATCATAGCATTCATTTACGTGTTCATGATTCTCATTCGCCGCCCGTTCTGCTTCCAGATAATCCCAAAGATCAACATATTCGCCAACAGAACTGTGAACGCCACCGATATCGCACACAAGCTGACCATCTAAAAATACCCACATATCGTCATCACCGAAGAAATAATATTCCAATGGTCCGATGTAATCCGTACTTAAATCAAATTCTACTTGATACATCATCCCAAAATATGGATTGTGAAACTCAGCAAAGTCGTTGGGAGGCGTTGTCATTTCATACTTCTTACTATTAAATGCCTTTAAATTGGCGTTCTCTTTACGAAACATTGGGTCATGCCCATCTTTACCTGCATTTTCAACATTGTCCATAGGCCAGAATTCATTAGACCATATTGTACGTGTATTATTCCAGTTGGAACGTTTATGACCAAACTTGTGTAAATTATTGGCTCCTGTCCCCGTTACTGAAGTCAGCGTATACGTATCACCTTTACGAATAAATCTAAGGTCATAGTCATTATAAATGGTTTTCCCTGCCGCATTACCTTCATTAAATAAATTCGGAGCTATTATTCCGTCTGCATAAGCAAGCTTTCCATCTTCTAGCCCAGTAACAATACCAAAGGAACAACCACTATAATTATTAGTCTCAGCAGCATTAATCTTATTATTATTATGTTGAATATTACCAAGCGAAGTCGGAAGCGTGCCTTCACTGTTACCAAAAGCTAATTTTGCGCCTTCACCGCTATAATTTGTCGAGGAATTGATTCCTGACTGTTCTGTGTAGATATACCATGTCTTATCCGTTTCTGAACGAGCCAGCGTTCCTCCTGCCTTATCAGCACTACGATAAATATTCCCATCCGAAACATCATAATCATAAAATGCTACGTCCGAATCCCATTGTGTATCTACAACATCATACAGCAGACGGATTACCGTTCCTTCGGCAATCAACGCATATTCGAGATTCTCCGCCGTTTTATCTCTGTTTGTAAAATGCAGGTTGGCAAGCTGAGCCTCACTATATATTTTCTTTTCTCCATTTGTCGTTACTTCGATTCCAACCAACTTGTAACTATCCTTATTTTCTACTAACGCATCAAAATACATCAGACTTGGTGCCATCACATAATCAAACTCTCTTGACCTGTATATCTCAATCAGTTTATTTGTATACTGAATATTACCATCAGCATCAGCATACATTTTTTTTGTCTTGGGAGTTGTTCCATTACTTGGCAATACTGGCGAATTACCCCCGTTTACACTTTTTGATGTATCAATAATATCAAATGCATTAGCCCCGCTCGTTGCCAGCACTTTAAGATTCGCATAATACTCTACTGTAAAATGGGGATTAGCCTGACTTCTTGCAGTCAATACAACTTCTTCTTCAACTGAATCAAATTCACAAACAATTGGCTCTTCAACTTCTTTTTCGCTCAAATAAGTCTGTCCGAGTGTATCTATCTTTGCTCCATTTACACCCATAACCTTAACTGATATCTCAGTTCCATTATCGATTATCTCTTCCCCGACCTCTGCAATCTTTTCCTCGTCGCCAAGCAACTGCTTTACTGTGTCTGGAATAGACTCTTTCGCTTGTTCATTCAGCGTATTGGAAGTTGTAATCTCTGCTGTGACCTTACAATCCGATATGTCTATCTCCTCGCCATCATAGGTCAGGGAACAGGATAACACCTGGAGCCGAAGCATTGCACCCAGCTCATCTGACCCGCCTGCCTGCTCAACTGCTGCTGCATATTTATCACTGTTTTCATCTACGGCTTTAATTTCGAACTTCAGCTTTCCATCTTTATCCTCTTCCGGCAAAGCGTCATCAGATGCAGATGTATCTTTGGCATCGTTTTCTTCTTCACCTTTCGCTTCTTTACTTTCGGCAGCGCCTTCGGAATCTTTGACGCTTTCAGCATTTTCTTCTCCGTCAGTCTCTTCTCCCGAATCCCCTTCCTCCGCTTTTTCTTCATCACCAGGCCGCAGTTCGTCCGCTGCTTCTTTGCTAACTTCTATATCTCCTTCAATATGAAAGGTCGCCCGAAAAACGTCGTCCTCATAAATCTCTGTTTCCGCAATGTGGACGGATGTTTTTTCCACATCCGCCTCATCTTCTTTACTAAACCCCACCGCAAATTTTGAAAACCCTTTCGTCCTAAACGACGTACTTCCGCTCTCTGCCTTTCCGCCGTCGATAACCTCAGTCTCGTCATCCCCAAAGTGTACGACCTTGATCGGCGCGCCTTCCGGCAGTCCGTTCTTATCTACGAACTGGATCGTAACCAGTACCGGGCTTTCCGGCTCTACCTCCTCGCCGTCTACATAGAAGCCGATCTTGAACAGTGCGCTCATGGTCGCATTTTCATCGCCCATATTCTTCTTGAACTCAGCTTCGTGCTTTTTATAATCCTCACTGTCGGTCACTTCTGTGATCTGTTCAGCGATAAGCTTCGCCTCTTCCGGAATATTCGCTTCCTTATTATATGAGGCTGATACGATATAACCTAGCCCTTCATAAGTCTTCGTCTCATCGTAATCCTCTGGATTCATCTCTGCTTCCGCTTCGTCTGCTCCGGTTCCGTCTCCGGCTTCCTCACCGTCGGCTGTCTCGCCGTCTGTGCCGTCCGCCTCTCCGTCAGTCCCGGCTTCGTCCCCGGCTGCTTCGCCGTCGGTTCCTTCGCCCTCTGTGCCTTCCGCCGCTTCACCAGTTCCGTCTCCGGCCGCTTCGCCGTCGGTTCCTTCGCCCTCTGTGCCTTCCGGTGCTGCTGCGTCCTCACCGTTTTCTCCCGCGCCGTTTAAGTCAGTGGTGAATACGCCGTCTTCAGAAGCGCCCTCTGTGCCTTCCGTCTCCTGGGTCGTCTCGCCGGGTGTGACCTCCACAGTCTTGAGACATCCAAAGGCCTCCGTGTGGACATGCTCGGTAAGCTCTGTCTTATCACAGATCAGCCTTAAGTTCTCCTGCTCGTCTGTGCCATCCTTATCTATCTTTTCAAAACATTTCTCCGTATGGGTATGCATCTCAAGCTGCCCGCAGGTTAAACCTTCCTGCATCTTATAGCAGGCGTCCGTGTGCTTGTGTCCGCCGTCTCCTGCAGGAAGCGTACAGGTCAGCACATCTTCCCAGTTGTAGCAGTCGTCGCTGTGCTTATGCTCCTCAAGACCGCAGGACTGATTACTTTCCTCATCATAGCAGGCATCCGTGTGCTCATGTTCCTCGGCCGTACACGCAAGGCTGCCTTTTTGCTTTGTATAACAGGCATCCGTGTGCTCATGCCCGGCTGATTCTTCCTGCCCGCACACGAGAAGTACCACTTTGTCATAGCATTTTTCCGTATGCTCGTGCTTCTCGACCTCCGGAAGAGGACATACCAGCTTGAGGTCTGCGTTGTAGCAGTCGTCATTGTGCTTATGCACGGCGTAATCCGCATAGCCGCATATCACGTTGTTGTCCTGGTCATAGCAGTCTTTTGTGTGCTCGTGCAGTACAAACTGGCAGTTCAGCACTCTTTCCTTGTGAGTCATCGCAAGCCCCATCATCCGAAGTCCGATGCCTGTACCGACTCCGACGATAACGGCTAAGCATACAAATACCACCTTCCACCGCTTATGGTTTTTTCGTTCCTGCAAGAATTTCGCAATCTGTCTTAATATTGGAGATTCCATAATGCAGCCTCCCTTCTTTTATCTACATCGAGTTATTTTATGAATCCAATTCCTGAAAGCGGCCAGACACGGATCAGTATCCGCCCGATGACCGCATCATTTTCTATGCAGCCAACTGTTGAGTTGCGGCTGTCTATACTTGTGGAGCGGTGGTCCCCCATCACAAAGCACTTCTTATCGGGGACCTGATACGGAAGCTCGATGTTGCACTCTCCCAGCGCCTTTTCTTTGACGTAAGGCTCATCAAGCTTCACCTCGTTCACAAATACATTGCCTTCCTCATCTATATTCACCCAGTCGCCCGGGCCGGCTATCACCCGCTTGATCAGGATGTTGTTGTTATAGTAGAATGCGATAACATCCCCGGTCTTATATTTTGTGCTGTTGAACGCCACCACGATATCCCGGTCCTGCAGCGTCTCTGTCATGGACGTCCCGCTGATCTGCAATACCGGAAGCAGCAGCACTGCGATCAAAGCTGCGACCGCGGCAACTACCAGCAGCGAAAATACTGTACTTTTCAGCACTCTGCCGTAGCTTCTCTTGTACTGCTCCCGCTTCAGCTCTGCTTCCAGCATCTCCAGACTGGGAACTTCCAGCTCCTTTTGGCTCTGTGCATCCTTATTCGCCATTATCCTTCAGATCCTCCTATACTTCCGACGTCCGGCTGCCCGTCTATGGCCGCCACCTGTCTTTCGCATCTCTGTCTGATATTGAACAGGTACTGGTCTGCCGCCTTCTGTGCTGCCTCGGCGATGCCGTTGAGCCTCAGTGCCGCTTCTGCAACATTTCTTGCATTTTCCATCCCGGCCTGCCGGTTCGAATGCCATGCTTCTATCTGTTCTTCCAGTTCTTTGATCCTTTCCTTCTTACCGTTAAGCCTTCCGGTCAGCCGCTCGATCTGGGCGTCCTTCTCGCTTACTTTGGCCTGCAGGCGTATATTGCTTTCTTCTACCCTAAGAAGCTCAATTTTTTTCGCTTCCTGCTCCTCCTTGAGCTGTTTTGCTTCCCTGCTCTGCTCCACCAACAGCAGAAGAAGATCCTGCCTTTCTAGTTTTTGTAATTCTTTTACAGTCATGCCAAGCCCCTCTTCCGAATCCTGTCTTAAGAACTGCCTGGCTGCTTTTTGCTGCATGTATCCCAGCTTGCTAAAAGTATAACAGAGCGGCAGTCAAAAGATGCGTCAAAAATATTTAAAAAACAGGTCGCTTTTAAAATATTTTATTCTCTTGCATTATGTTCAAAATCATCTTACTTTCATCTACCTCTTTCTCCTGAAAATGCCGAATAAGCCTTTTGGCCGCGATGGTGCCGGCTTCTGCGGCGGCTCCGGTCCTGGCTCTGGCTGAACTGCCTGGTTAGGCTGCGGTGTCTGTCCTGACTGTGTTGCCGGTGTCGGCTTCTGCGGCAGTTCCGGCCACGGCGGCGCTTCCTGCTGCTTCCACGGCGGCTCCGGGGACTGCTCCTGCAACGCTTCCCGCTTCCACGGCGGCTCTGGCCCTTCAGATACCGGCTGGCTGCTTTGCGGGCCTTCCTGCTCCAGCAGCTTTTTGAAATCATCCGGCCTTAGGAGTCCGTTGTCTTCTTCTATTGATCCCTCCTCTGATTCTTCCAGGGAGTCTATATCCATCATTTCTTTATCTCTGTCTATATCTCTATCTCTGTCTATATCTCTATCTCTATCTATTACCGATTCTGCTGCCCGCTCCTCACTGACGATAGGCTCTATAACCAATTCCTTTTCGATCATCGGTTCTGCTGCCCGCTCCTCACTGACGATAGGCTCTATAACCAGTTCCTTTTCGATCATCGGTTCTGCCGGACGGCTTTGTCTTTCTGCCATGATTGGCTCTGTAAGCTGCCTTTTTGCGGTTACCGGTTTGACGGCCGGTCTTCCCCCGGCTGCCGGCTGTACCATCTGCGGCTGCGTGACGGGCGTGATGGCTCTCTCTAACTGCCGCAGCTCTTCGAACTCCTCCATTATGCCTAAAGCTTTGAACCGTCTTGCGCCGATCCTTCTTTCTACATTATATATATACTGTTCTGCCTCCCTTTGTGCCAGCTCGAAGATCTTATTCAGTTCCAGCGCAGCCTGCACGAGAGATCCTGTCTCCTTCAGCGTGATCTGCCTGTCGGAATAAAGGTTCTTCACTTCCTCTTCCAGTACGCGGATACGTTCGTCACTCTCATCAAGCTTTTTCTTTATCACTTCAGTCATGGCGTCCCTGTCGTCAAGCTTCGCCTTTATAATCTCATTTTCTTCCAAAAGCAATTCCAACTGTACGCTCATCCCGTCCAGATCCTTCTGCTGCTCTGCAACTTCAGCGCTCTGTCTCAGCAAGATCTGTATAAGGTCCAGCGTCTTCAGCTTACGAAATTCTTTTTCTGTCATAATTAAGGCCTCTTTTTACTTTATTTCCTTTTCTTTCGTCATAGAAATCTTCATCCTGAGGATCCGCCTTACGGATTCATCCAGCCTTTCTTTTGAAATCGTCCCTTTCTCAACTGCATCCAGTACACCCTGATATGCTTCTTCAAAATTATCCGGCATCAGCACCAGATCGCTGCCTGCCAGGATCGTCTGTACTGCTGCCTGTGAGGAGGTATACTGCTTAGTTACCGCCCCCATATTCAATGCGTCAGTGACGACTATACCATCATATTCCATCTGCGTCCTTAAAAGGCCAGTGATGATCTCCCGGGACATCGATGCCGGCGTATCATCTCCCGTTACCTTCGGCAATGAGATGTGGCCGACCATAATCATCCCTGCCCCGCTGTCTGCCGCTTCCTGAAAGGGCACCAGATCCTGACTCTTCAGTTCTTCTATGTCCTTATCGACATACGCATATCCCTCATGGGTATCGGCAGCTGTGCTTCCATGTCCCGGAAAATGCTTATAGACAACGCATACGCCCCGCTCCTGCAGTCCGCCGGCAACTGCTGCCGCCATAGCGGCCACCAGCCCGGGCTCAGAGCCAAAGGCTCTCCTTCTCACCACCTGGTTCTCCTGGTTCGTCAGCACATCGGCAACCGGTGCAAAGTCTACGTTAAAGCCCAGATCACTCAGGTAAGTCCCTATCGTCCTGCCAGCCTTCCTGGCTTCGTCTGTATCTCCACGCGCCCCGATCACAGACATATCTTCCATCTGCGGTACGTCGAACCGGCCGGAATTTGCGATACGCGCTATGGCACCGCCTTCTTCATCCACACACAGAAGCATGGGAAGTCCTGTCCTCTCCATGCTGTATGTCTGCACCTTCTCGAGCATCGTCTTTACCTGATCGCGGGACTTAAGATTATCATCCAGATAAATGAATCCGCCTACCGGTATCTGGCCGACTGCCTTCCGTGTAGTCTCCCCGGCTGCCGTAACCGTCCCTGCATCCTTCATCAATGCCTCCGGAAGAATGATAAAAAGCTGTGCCGCTTTCTCCTCCACCGTCATCCGTTCCATATATTCTCCGACAGATTCTTCCAGACTGTCTTCTCTGCTAATATCTTCTTCACCCTTTCCAGTGCTATTGCGAGGCTTTGCGTCCGGCTTATCCTGCGAACTTTTCTCCTCCTTACGGGTATCGGTATTGTCTCCTGCTTTTACCCGGCAGGCGGCTGTCATGCTCACCGCTAAGATCAAGATCAGAATCACTGCCAGCTTATGCTTCATTGACCTGCGCTCCTTCCTTAAGCCTCCTTGCGCTTATACATAGATAAGGCTATCCGCCCATTATCCTGCTGCATAATTATTCATCATAAATATGCAGCTAGTACTTCTATACCACAGAATAAACATTCTGTGGTATTTCTGAAAAGCATATACCTGCATATATGTTGATTATATCTTTTTGACGAAAAAAAATCAATGATAATACAAATATTTAAGTGTTTATTTAGCATTTTACTTTAATCATCCATTTTTTACTATACAGCGAACAAGCCTGAACATATATGTATAAATATCTGCAGGCTTATTTTGCGTTCCCTTTATTACTTCGGTTTATGCAGGCCGGAGCTCTTTTTTTACCATGCCGTCCGGGCATTGCTGACCGTAAGTGCTACCACAGAATGTTTATTCCGTGGCCAGCCGTATAATCAGTATATGCAGACCGCAAAAAATATTCTATACAAAACCGCATATATTCATTACATATTCTAAACAACAGATTGCAGCCGTTTTAAGGAGGATGAATATGCATAAGAGAGAAAAGGAACAGCCGGCTTCCAGCGTTTCCAGTGACAAACCCTTACGGAATACCAGACGCAGGCGGGCGTTCCTGACAGTATTCCTCATTGCTGTATTGGTCTGCTACGGGAGATACCTGTTCTCCAACGAGCTGGAGACCACCTTTTACCATCTGTACTCTCCAAAGATAGAAGGCACCCAGGCTATCCGCCTTGTGGTCTTGTCAGATCTCCACAACCGGGAATTCGGCCCAGGCAACGTGAATCTGACCGAACAGATCAAAAATCTAAAGCCTGACCTGATCGCAATCGCGGGAGACATGGTCAACGCGGATGACGACAACGTTAACATCGTCCTGAGCCTGTGTGAGAAGCTGACAGAGATTGCCCCTGTTTACTACAGTCCCGGCAATCATGAGAATCATTTGCTCTATGAAAAGGAGCTCCCTCTTGAGCAACAGCTCGCAGACAGAGGCACCCATGTTCTGGTCAACCGGGCCGAAACGGTGACGATCCGCGGGACACTTTTCCAGATCGGAGGACTGACCACAGCTCCCGAAGGCTACGGCGAATACGGCGAGGAATTTATCAGGGAGTACGAAAAAAGTGATGGATTTAAACTGCTGATCTCCCACTACCCGGGACTTTATTACGAGGCACTGGCAAATACAGAGATCGACCTGGGTATCTGCGGACACTACCACGGAGGCGTAGTCCGTATACCCGGGATTGGCGGTTTATATCATGGGGATACAGGATTTTTCCCCAAATACAGCGGCGGGATGTATGACCTGCCGGCCAGTACTGTTTTTGTTTCCAGGGGAATGGGTGGACACAGTGGATTCCCTAGAATCAACAATAGGCCTGAGCTGGCTGTCATCGATATCAATACCCGAGAATAATCGGGAAACCCGCAGCAATAGCAGGAAAATAAAGGAGTGATTGATGTTATGATTTTGTTAAGTGTGATCGGGCCAGTTTTAAATCTGTGCATAATCTGTCTGTACATCGTTTTGATCTGGCGCATTTTCAAGGTGAAATCAAAGCTGCAGATCTCTGAACTAAAACATGGAATCGGAAGCCTTTCCGGCAAAAAGAGAAAGGTTGCTCTGGCAGGAGCGCTGTTTTTTCTGATTTGTTTTAGCGGACGTCTGCTGACAGAGCTTTGGTCACCGGACATGTTGATGGCTTTCAACTATGAGGAAGCAGCAAAGGGACAGAATCCCAACGGAACCAGATTCAATGAATCTGATATTCTTTCCGACGAAATCCTAAAAAAAGTGATCGAGCGCGGAAACCTGAAGCTAAACGCCGGACAGTTATCTGAACTTTTGACTATATCCACCCCTCTGGATTCAGAAAAACTGGATGTCTCTAAGGAATCTGACCTGAAGATTTCTACGGAGTACTGGATTCACTGCTCCGAACGTGTGTCTTTGTACCAGACTGACCCAAAGACTGTTCTGAATCTTCTGGTTGATGTGTACCGGGAATATTTTACACACAACTACGCGGAGAATGACAGTGTGCTGGATCTGTCTTTTGAAAGCCTGGAAGGAATGGAATATCTGGATGTAAAAGATTATCTGGAGATGCAGGCGGCCAAGCTGAAAGACTACCTCCCGGGAAACAGCAACGAAAGCAACAGCTACCGCGCAGAAGAAAGCGAGGAAACCTTCTCCTCTCTGTACGAAAAGATCCAGAACTATATCGATATTGAATTGGAGCGTTACGGAGCATTTGTTCTGGAAAACGGGCTTTCCGCTAACAAAGATACCTATCAGTCCAGAATGCAATATACAAACCATATTTTGGAGACATCCCGCAAAAAAGACATGGCAGCTCACGATGTACGCATAGAGGCAATCGATAACTATAATGCATTTATGACCCGTTTTGTCCTGATCCCCACCTATGATGAGAACCAGGAATTCTACATGTCAAGAACAAAGGTCGGCGTAGATTACTTCGCGGATGAAGCAAAGGAGTTTCTTGCATCCGCCACAGAGCTGGTTGAGAAAATGGAGCATAACACTTACTCTTCTGCACAAATGGGAAAAAATAATGGTTCTGCCAGCATCTATGAGCAGGCTGACAAGCAGATCGACGCCTTAAAAACGGAACTGCTCAATCTGGCTGACCAGAGCAGGGCGCTGTGTGATACATATATCGAGGAAAAACGGGACGGTTACATGCAAGTCAGCTTTACCTCGCCGTCAGGCAGAGACATCGCTGTCTGTTCCCTGCTGCGCACAATCCTTTTTGCTGCCGCGCTTGGCGGACTCGCAGTGTTGAATCCGTTTTACCGCGAGCGTGACGGCAAACATACAGATGGATCCAAAACAACTATCTTAAGAAAAAATAAAACTAAACATACAGAGAAAGGTTCACATCATGAAAGAACTTGATGTTTTTCGTTATTTAAAAAAATACCGTAGAGTAATCGCCGGAATATCTATTCTGGCAGGGATTGCTTTTTATATGATCGCCCAGTTTTATATCCAGCAGTATACGGCGGTCACCGTCATCGAATATACCGGCGCCGATGCTTCCGAAGGGAAATCTCCGGACAACACCCCTTTGGACCCGTCTGAGATCTACGGGACTAATCTGATCTCCCAGGCAATGCAGAAGCTGGGGATCGATTACACAGACGCCACGATAGACGATATCCGCATGAATATCCAGGCGGAACCGATTATTACCGATGAAGACCTTCAGATCCAGGAGGCCAAGCTTGAAAACGGAGAAAAGGACTACGAATTTATACCGACCCGTTATATTGTTTCGTTCAACTGCGGAGTCGAAAACGGCAAGGAATATCCCCGCAAGATCCTTAACCAGATTCTGCAGGAATATGCGCTCTATTACGGAAAGGTCCATGTCAATACTTCACAGGCGGCCAACCCGGTCAGTGATATTTCGACAAAAGGCTATGACTATCTGGAGATGGCCGAAGTCATGGACGATACTTTAGATGATATTGCCGGGCACCTGACAGAAAAGGCAGAATGGAACGCTGATTTCCGCTCCAGCAGGACTGGCCGGAGTTTTCAGGATCTGAAAAATGAATTTGAGTTTATCAGAGATGCAGAGGTCAAGCAGCTCCTTTCTGAGATCCTTGACGGAAAGATCACGAAAAACCGTGATCTGCTCCTGGACAAATACCAGAACCGGAACAATGACCTGGAGATATCCAACAATGCGGTATCCTTTGAGGTTAACAAAATCCGCGGAATTATATCATCTTATGAAAATGCCATGGATGAATTCAGCGCTACCGCCGATATCACGAAGGAGAACGATAACGATGTAGAAGACGGCGCCCTGCGCAATTATGTACTGCCTAACGTATACGATGACTGGAACCGGAAAGCAGAGGATGATACCTGGGAACCAGTAGACCGCACGGCCGAATACGATCAGCTTATGATGAAGTACATAGAAGACCGTACGCTTTATGAAGAAAATATCATCGACAAGGAATACAATGACTACATCCTGGATGTGTTTGCCAATGCGCCGGTCAGCGCGTCTCAGAAAACCCAAAACGAGACGCTTGATAAGATTGAGCGTCTGGCGGAAAAGATCAATGCACTCCAGACTGTCTATTATGAAACAAATGATGAGTACAATGAGTATCTGGGCGGGAAGAATATTGCCGTTCTCTCAAGCGTCAGAGTTACCGAGCGTTTTCCGATCCTGATCTTCACGATTCTGATCATCGTGGTCTTTGGCGCCTTAGGCTGTGCCGGGGCAGCGCTCTTTGGAAGGATCGAGGATTTTATCGAGTACTACGCTTTTACCAACAAGGTAGACGGCCTTCCCAACCGCGCGAAATGCGACCAGTTTATTACTGCCCGGAACCGCCGCCCTATCCCGGAGAGCTTTGCATGTATTGCCCTTAAGCTTGCCAATCTGCAGTCGGAAAATGCGCGTTTGGGACGCGAGGCGGGGGATCGGATGATCAAAGATTTTGCCGAGCTCCTTACTTCTGTTTTCACTCCGTCCGGCAAGACGTTTGTCGGCAATAACGGCGCAGGACAGTATCTGATCTTCGCAGAGTCTCTTGACCACGGGCAGGTGCATGCCGCTCTCCTTCAGATCAACACTGTCCTAGCGGAAAAGGCTCATGACCGGGGCTACGATATCGAGCTGCAAAGCGGCTTTGCCTGTGCAGGCGACGAGCAATGCTACTATATCCGCGAGCTGCTTTCAACCGCGATAAAACGAATCGGCGCTGTATAGGAAAGGCGAGTCTTACGCCGTATGGACGGCGTTGAATATAACTGGAGATGATTCATTTGGAGGATAAAAAATTAAAAATCTGCTTCGCGGCGTCATCAGGCGGTCATTTGGAAGAGCTTATGGTTCTTCGCCCGCTGATGGACCGGTATGACAGCTTTATCGTCACGGAAAAGACGATGTACGAGGCAGCCGGCAAGGAAAGACAGGTCTACTATCTGATGCAGGTGAACCGACTGGAAAGATCCTGTATCCTCAGATTAGCGGCAAATGCATTACTTTCACTGAAAATACTTCTGACGGAACATCCGGACGTGATCATCACTACCGGCGTTCTCGCGATGATTCCCCTGTGCCTGCTTTGCAAGGCATCGGGGAAGACGCTGGTATTTATCGAATCCTATGCTAATGTGTACAGTCCGACAAGAACCGGGAGACTGCTCTATCGGTTCGCAGACCAGTTCTATGTACAGTGGCCGGAACTGATGGAGTACTACCCCGAAGCTACGTATCTTGGGGGCATTTATTGAAGTGAGGTGACGACGATGATATTTGTAACTGTTGGTTCCCAGAAATTCCCTTTCAACCGTCTGCTGAGAAAAGTAGATCAGATGGTCCTAGACCGGATCATTACGGAGGAGGTCTTCATCCAGACAGGCACCGGAGACTATATCCCTTCCCATTGCCGTTGTCAGGCCTTCTACAGCCGGGAACAGTTTGCGCAGATGCTTGAAACGTGCAGCATCCTGATTACCCATGGCGGTGCCGGCACGGTCATTGACGCCATAAAGCGCGGGAAAAGAACGATCGTCGTCCCCAGGCTTTCCAAATACCGGGAACATGTAGATGACCACCAGATGGAGCTGCCGGTCCGGCTCCATGCGATGAATCTGGTCTATACATGCCGGGATGAAGACGCCCTGCCGGATGCACTTTCTGCAGTCAGAGATCATGTATTTAATCAATACCATTCGAATACAGAGACATTTATCGCGTCTGTTGATGCTTTCCTTCAGACGGACGCATCTACTATGATACCAGGGAGGTTTAGGACTTGATTTCGTTCATCTATATCGTACTGTCAACAGCAATGTTCTTTTTACAGGATACATATTTTGAAATAGGGGGCGTTGATTTCAGCTTGAAAAATCCTTGCGCGCTCGCGATCTTGTTCCTTGCGCTGCTGAATTTTATCGCAACGGTGCGGCTTGGCCGGGTTATTCTTCTGGCGCGCCATACTGTTGTGCAGATGCTGCCGTGCCTGATCCCTCTTTTCTTTTCTTCGGTCATCTGGATCTCTTCCGGAGCAAACGGCATCACGATTGCCAACGGTATCGGCATGATCATCCCCCAATTGCTCTCGGTCTGTGTAGCAGCGGCCACACTGTACCTGTTCGGCGAAAAAGGGATCTGGTATTGTCTCGGCTCCATGTGCGCCGCCAATCTTCTTCTCATCCTGACGGTGATCGCAGAAGGCGGGGCGGAAGCTTTTCTGGAAGAATTCCGCACACTGCTCACTACTTTCACTGCTGAGAGCGGCCCCCTTATGATGATGTTGGAAGTCAATGATCTGACCTTTGCATTCGGCCCGTTCCTGATCTATCTGCTTTTGAACCGCAAAAAGGTCCCCCACTTTTTCTTCTGGCTGCCAGTGGTGTCATTCATGTTCCTGGCCGTCCTTAAGCGGATAGCTATTCCGGCGGTCATACTGGGAGTACTTGTGGCGCTGCTTTTACGGAAGCTTCCGGAAAAAGCTTCCAGACAGACCGCGCTGTGTCTGGCCGCCGTGATGATGCTTATCAGTTTCCTGTACATCGTGGGAATCCGGTTCGGGCTTTTTCAATATCTGGAGGCAAAACTCGGCATTAATACGATGGGCAGAGTCAATATGTTTGAAAATCTGGAATCCTACTATGATATAAATATTACATTTATGGGGCGGGGGACCGGATTTGAGCGGTATGTAGACTGGGCCTCCGGAACGGTATTCCAAAATCCCCAGCGAACGATTATGCAGATCCATAACGATTTCCTGCGGATGTACCTGAATATCGGCTTTATCGGCTATTGGGTCTGGCTGTGGGGCTATCTGGTCGTCAGGCTGCGTTATTGGTTCCGGCAGGGCGGGAAATTTGCAGGCTGCACATTTCTTGGCATCTGCATATACTGCTTCGTTTTGTACGCTACAGATAACACAATCTACTATCCTTATACAATGATCGCCTGCGCGCTGATTCCGATGTCCTGTAACCTGGACACTCTGTCAGACGCTGAACTTCAAAAGCGCAGCGCACAATGGGGAAATGATCAGATGGAGAACACGCTATGAAAGTATTGGAGATTGGGCCGAGCGAGACAGGCTCCTGCGGAGGGATGTCCGCGGTCATCCGGGAGATCCGTGAAAGCCGGCTGCTAGGCAAGGAATTTGTGATCGACAGCTTTCCGTCTTATATAGACGGAAGCCTGATCGTGCGCTTACTCTACTCCGCCTACGGTTACCTTCGCTTTTTACGGTACAGCAAGCAATATGACCTGTTTCATATCCACACTGCGGAAAAAGGCAGCACTTTCCGCAAGAGCCTTTATCTGAGGAAGATAAAAAAGGAAGGGAAGAAGGCTGTCGTACATATCCATGGCGCAGAGTACCTTGTTTTTTACGATGGCCTCAGCAACCGCAAAAAGCAGATTGTAGACCGCTTTTTCCAGAATGCGGATATGGTGCTGGCATTGTCAGAACATTGGAAAAATGAACTGGAATCCCGGCTTAGCATTGACAACTGCAGGGTACTGAACAACGGCGTCGATACCGCCAGATTCCGGGCCGCGGCTGCCGGCACGGCAAAATGCCGCAATTCCTTCCTTATGCTGGGGAGACTTGGAGAGCGGAAGGGTGTTTATGATCTCATTGAGGCGGTCAGACTGGCCGTCCGGCAGAATCCGGCAATCAGGGTATGCTTAGCCGGAGACGGTGAAGTCGGAAAAGTCCGGGCCTTAGTTGCAAAAAAGGGATTAGAGGAGCATATCCATGTTCCAGGCTGGATCGACGGGACTGCTAAGCTGGAATACCTGAAAAACTCTGGAACTGTAGTGCTGCCGTCATACTATGAGGGACTGCCCGTATCTATCCTTGAAGGAATGGCAGCCGGCAAAGCGATCATAAGCACTACCGTTGGCGCAATCCCGGAGGTGGTCGCTAAGGAGAACGGGATTCTGGTAGCTCCTGGGGATATTGCTGCGCTGGCCGATGGACTGCTGCGCTGCAGCAGCGATGTAAAGATGCTTGAAAAAATGTCCCGGGAGAATATGAAAAAAGCAGAAAATCTATTCAGTATCCGGCAGATGCACAAGCAGCCGGCAGAGTATTACCGGCAAGCAGCGGACGGTGAACAGACGTGCCGGCAAAAGAGAGGTGGACAGACATAATGAATCTGGAAAAACCAATGATCAGTGTGATCGTTCCCGTGTATAACACGGAGGCTTATCTTGCAAGATGCCTGGATTCCCTGCTAGCGCAGACCTACCCCCGTCTGGAGATCCTCCTCATTGATGACGCGTCCACAGATGGCAGCGGCAGGATCTGCGAAGCATATGCCGCGGGAGACGGCCGCCTGAGAGTGAGCCATTTCCCGGCAAACCGGGGGCCGTCTGCCGCCAGGAACGAAGGAATCCGCAGAGCAGAGGGAGAATTTATTTCTTTTGTAGATGCAGATGACCATGTAGAACCGGATCTTCTGGAAAAGCTGTATACTTCCCTATCCGAAAGCAAAGCAGATATCAGCATCTGTGGAGCCGATGGGATCAGCTTAAACAGCGGCAATCCGGCAGTTTTCTCCGGAAAAGAGGCTGTCCGCTGTCTTGCCCGCGGCATGCCTTTCAACCTTGTACCCTGGGGAAAGCTCTACTGTGCAGATCTGGTAAAATCCTGTCTTTTTGATGAGCGTATATTTTACAGTGAAGACCTTCTGTTCCTTTATGGAGTTCTCCAGCGTGCCGGAAGGGTAAGTTATCTCCCGGATCCGCTGTACCACTATGTCAACCGGGAAGAAAGCCAGGTCCACAGCGGTGTGAGTGACCGAAAATGTACGGCGCTTTTTGTACACGACCGGATCTGCAAGGATGCTTCCGTCCGTTTCCCGGAAGTATTGCCTGATTTTCAGCAGATTGCCTTGGATACGAATACACGTATGGCCATGCTGGCAATGGAGACGGAACTGCCGCGCCGCCGGCTTCTCGGATATCTGAAACAGCTCAGGAAGAACACCAGACGGCATATCAGCCTGAAGGCGCTTATGCGCTGCCATGAGAAAAAGGTCGCAGCAGCGGCGCTGCTCCTGTGCTCCGGCGAGATACCATTCTATGGGACAGCGGTTATATACAAGCATATCAAGCACTGGAGGAAAAGATGAAGATACCTCAGGAAACCCCTATGATCAGCATCATCGTGCCGGTCTACAATGTTGAACCATATCTGGAAAAATGTCTGGATTCTTTGGCCGCACAGACTTACCAAAATCTGGAGATTATTATTGTAAATGACGCTTCTACTGATGGCAGCGGGCAGATATGTGAAGCTTATGCCAGGCGTGACACACGTATGCACATCATACATTTCCCGGTGAACCGGGGGCTGTCTGCCGCCAGAAATGAAGGAGTCGGCAGGGCAGCGGGAAAATATATCACCTTTATTGATTCAGATGACTATGTAAACCCTTGCCTTGTGGAGAAGCTGCACGCCAATCTGGCAGAAACCAGGGCAGATATCAGTGTCTGCGGGATTGATGGCATCGGGTCAGCGGACACGGCCGCCTGTACGTATTCCCGAGAAGAAACCGTACGCTGTATGGCGCGCCGGACCCCGTTTCTCTGGAATGTCTGGGGAAAGCTCTATCTGACAGAGTCCGTAAAGGCGCATCCTTTTGACGAGGGTGCCCTCTGCTGCGAAGATCTTCTGTTTTTCTATCAGATGCTCAAGGATGCAAAAAAAGTCAGTTATCTCCCGGATAAGCTGTACCATTATCTTTACCGGCCAGGCAGTCTCATCAACAGCGGCATCAACGAGAAAAGATGTATCGTACTGTCTGTCCTTGATGGTATATGTGAAGACGCCTCCGTCAATTTTCCGGAGGCAGCGCCGGGTCTTGGGCTGCTGGCGCTGGATACTGGTGTACGTCTTGCACTGCAGGCAGTAGAAAACGGTGCGGCAGAGGGAAATGTCCCTACCTGGCTGAACCGTTTCCAGAGACATGTCCGGCAGCATTTCAGTTGGAAAGCAATGGCGCTTGGCCGGGATGCCAAAACAACGGCGGCGGTACTCCTGCTGTATACAAGCACAAAGGTTTTCCGGGGAGCGGGCAGCTTCTATAAATGCTGCAAACACATTGCCGGTGCGGCAAACCGTTCATAAAAATAGCTGGATGGAGTGAATGTAAAGAATGGACAGGACAGAGCATGTTGTGAAAAATCTGAAATTTGCTACGGTCAGCGAGCTGATGCTCGCCGTCCTGAAATTCGTATCCCGCAGGGTATTTGTCCTTCTTCTCGGGAAGGAGTATCTGGGCATAAGCGGCCTGTTTACCGATATCCTTTCCATGCTATCACTGGCTGAGTTAGGGTTCGGAATCTCTATCACCTATAGCCTTTACCGCCCGGCAGCCGTAGGAGATACTGAGCTGATCAAGTCTCTCATGGCTCTCTACCGGCGCGCTTATCATGGCATAGCTCTGATCGTCCTTGCGGCAGGATTGTCCCTGACACCTTTTCTGGACTTCTTTGTAAAGGAAATGCCGGAAGAGATCCCGCAGCTTTCTTTGATCTACGCGCTAAATGTACTCAATGCCAGCGTCTCATATATATTCGCGTACAAATCTACTCTGCTTTTTGTACACCAGAAGAAATATATCGACACACTGATCCGCACTACCGTAACCGCCAGTGCGACCGTGGCTCAAATAGGCATTCTGTTGCTGACCGGAAATTATGTGTTTTATCTGTTTATCGCAATCGGGGCTACACTGGTGCAGAATACTATCCTCTCCGTGAAAGCGGACGGACTCTACCCTTACCTGCGGGATCAAAAGGTACAGCCCCTTCC
>Ga0137306_100758_pt2 | contig 27410 bp, 26 predicted proteins | sample Inofroosms_March_FD_97187 | JGI IMG/M metagenome (GOLD analysis project Ga0137306, IMG submission 97187) | Mouse cecal microbial communities from Vienna, Austria - N-Acetylneuraminic and N-Acetylglucosamine D2O microcosms_March | ecosystem: Host-associated > Mammals > Digestive system > Large...
CTCCAACACTCTCGGTCCGGCTACCGTCCCTTCCTTCGTTACATGCCCCACGATAAAGACCGATATATTAAGCCCCTTGGCAAGCTGCATCAAGGTATTGGTGGACTCCCTGACCTGAGACACGCTTCCCGGCGCCGAGGCCACCTCTTCACTGTACATGGTCTGTATGGAATCGATCACTGCCATCTGTGGCTTATGCCGCTCGATCACCCCCCGGATAAGGTCAAGATTCGTCTCGCAGAGCAGGGAGAGCGTATCCTTAAAATCGCCCATACGGTTCGCCCTCAGCTTGATCTGCTTAAGGGACTCTTCCCCGGAGATATAAATAATCTTCTTATCCATATCCGAAAGTCTCTGGCATACCTGCAAAAGCAGCGTTGACTTCCCGATGCCGGGATCTCCGCCCACCAGAACAAGGGATCCCTGCACGATCCCGCCTCCAAGAACCCGGTCCAATTCCTCGATCCCCGTCCTGACCCTCTCGTCTTCATCTGTAGAGACACTGTTCAGGCTGACTACTTCTGCTTCCTGCACTGCTTTTACGGCGCCGGATTTAACCGGCGCCGCCTTTTCCTCCACAAATGTATTCCATTCTTTACACATCGGGCACTGTCCCAGCCATTTACTCTCTTCATGCCCGCAGTTCTGACAGAAGAAAATGTTTCTTTTCGCCTTTGCCATCTTACTTCTTAACCACTTTGACCTTCACGCTCTTATCCGCCCCCAGCTCTGTGCTCACGCTCAGCTTCCCGCTCAGGTTCGTAGCCATATCTCCCACATTCACTTCGTCCATGAATACGACGTACGCACTGTCCGCCTCAAGCCCCAGCGTGAACTGGGCGTCCTTCTCGCCTGACACCAAAAATGACACTTCCTTTTCTGATGCCCTGAAATTCTCCACCGCGGTTCCCGGAACGGACTCGTACACAAACATCCCGTTTTTCTCAAGCTTCGTAATCTCAGAAAACGTCTTCACCTTATACAAGTCCCCCTGAAATTCAAACCCGTCCAGTTTAGTCTTGCTTCCTAAGGTATAGTCGCCAAAGCTTAATGTCCCGTCTGCTTCTGCCTTCAAAAGTTCTTTCACTGCTGCCACTTATTTATCCTCCTCTGTTCCCACTGCCGCGCCTTACCGCGCTGCATTTATCTTTTCTACAGTATACCTTAAATCAAATCTATTTTGTAGTCTTTCGCACAAATTTTATTTCTTTTTTAGACATGCCTGCGGCCACCTCGCTGTCACGCCCGATCTCTCCTGACAGCACCGCCTCCGCCAGTCTGTCCTCAAGCTGGCTCTGCACTGCGCGTCTTAAAGGCCTTGCGCCGTACTTCTGATCCGTACCCGTCTCTACGATGTGATCCTTCACCGAATCCCGTATACTTAGACTGATCCCCATCTGCTCCTTTGCCCGCTTCACGACATCTTTGCACATCAGGCTTACGATCTTTTTCATCTCCGGCCTGCCAAGCGGATGGAAGACGATGATCTCATCGATACGGTTCAAAAACTCCGGCCTGAAGATCAGCTTGATCTCATTCAATACATTGCTCTTCATCCGTTTGTAATCGTCCGCCGCGTCTTCCCTGGCATTGAACCCCAGCTTCTTCGGATCGATGATCGCCTGCGCCCCTGCATTGGAGGTCATGATGATGACCGTATTGCGGAAATCTACCTTGCGCCCCTGGGAATCGGTAATATGCCCGTCATCCAACACCTGCAGGAGGATATTGAACACATCCGGGTGAGCCTTCTCAATCTCGTCAAAAAGGATCACCGAATATGGACGCCTTCTCACCTGCTCACTCAATTGCCCGCCGTCATCGTGTCCCACATAGCCCGGAGGGGAACCGATCATCTTCGCCACACTGTGCTTCTCCATATACTCAGACATATCGACCCGGATCATCGAATCTTCATTGCCAAACAGCGCTTCTGAGAGCGCCTTGGACAGCTCTGTCTTTCCCACGCCCGTAGGCCCGAGGAATAAAAATGATCCTATGGGACGCTTCGGATCCTTCAGGCCGACCCTTCCGCGGCGCACTGCCCTGGCCACTGACGACACCGCATCCTCCTGCCCGATGACTCTTTTGTGGAGCGTCTGCTCAAGCTTCTGAAGCCTGGCGCTCTCTGACTCCTTAAGGCGCTGCACCGGTATCTTCGTCCACTGGGATACCACATCCGCGATATCCTCCTCTTCAACAGACACGCTTCTTAGCTGGTTCTTCCGCTCAATGCGCCTCCTCGCCTGCTCAAGCCGCTTTGCCTTATCCTCCCTGTTCCTTTTCACCATGGAAGCCTCTGCCATGTCACCTCTGCGGATCGCATCCTCAAGCTCTGCCCCAAGCTCCATGACCAGCCTTTCCAGCTCGCCCACAGAGGCCGGAACTTTAAAGCCTCTAAGGCTCACCTTAGAGCACGCCTCATCCAGCACATCCAGCGCCTTATCCGGCAGAAAGCGGTCATTGATATAACGGCCGGACAGCTGGACAGCCGCCTTAAGCGCCTCCTCCTCTATGATCACATGATGATGGTCCTCATACCTTCCCTTAAGACCGTAAAGGATATCGAAACACTCCTCTTTTGACGGCTCCTCTACCGTGACCGGCTGGAAACGCCGTTCAAGAGCAGCATCCTTCTCGATATACTTGCGGTACTCCATAATCGTAGTCGCCCCGATAAGCTGCAGCTCACCACGCGCCAGCGAAGGCTTCAATATATTGGACGCATCGATGGCGCCCTCCGCACCGCCAGCACCGATGATCGTATGAACCTCGTCGAGAAACAATATCACATTGCCGGCAGCCTTCACTTCCCGGATCAGTCCCTTCATCCGCTCCTCGAACTCGCCTCTGTATTTGGAGCCGGCAACCATACCTGCCAGATCCATCGTAAACACTCTACGTTCCTTCATATTATCCGGGACAACACCTGCCGCAATCTGCTGTGCCAGCCCTTCGATCACTGCCGTCTTACCGACTCCCGGCTCTCCCACAAGACAGGGGTTATTCTTCGTCCTGCGGCTTAAGATCTGCATCAGCCGGTTAATCTCAGCCTCCCGCCCGATCACCGGATCAAGCCTTCCTTCTTCCGCCTGTTCTGTCAGATCTGTCCCGTACTGCTCCAGGATGCCGTTCCTTCTCCCATGGGCCTGCTGCATCTCCTCCTGATATTCCTTCGGGTTGATGCCCATAACAGACAGAACCTCCTGGAGCATCTTCTGGATATTCAGGTTCAGCGTAATCAGCATCCTCGTCGCCACGCATTCCACATCCTTAAGAAGCGCCAGAAGCAGATGCTCTGTCCCGATCCTGTCAGCCCGCTCTTTTTCTGCTTCCTCCTGGCTCTCCGCAAGGATGCACTCCAGCCTCGGGCTGAGCTTCGGATGATGCACCACCGAAACCTCCTCTGCGGGAGATACCAGTTCGTCTACGATCTTCAAGATATGATTCTCATCTACGCCGTTCGCCGCCAGCACCTGCCCGGCAACCCCGGTGTATACTTTTCTAAGCCCGATGAGCAGATGCTCCGTACCTACATACGGATGGTTCAGCTCCTTCGCTGTCACCTGTGCGATCTGCAGTACATCCTTCGCCTGCTGTGTATATTCCATATGTCTTCTATTCCTTTCTATATTCGTCAAATATCTCATCTACCAGCGCATGTACATCCTGCCTGGATATGCGCTTACAGCATCCTTTGGCAAGCATGACCTTAAGCTGCTGCTTCATCTTAAGAAGCGCCTCCGCCTTGTCGATATCTATGGCGATGACCGCGCCCCTTCTCCTGTCCAGTTGGATAAAGCCTTCCTGCTTTAGGATATTATACGCCTTGTTCACCGTATGCATATTGATCCCTACCGTATCCGCAAGCTGCCGTACAGACGGCAGTGTATCTCCTTCGCGGATCAGATCCATGGCAATACCCATGATGATCTGATTCTGAAGCTGGACATAGATCGCCTCATCACTGTTAAAATCAATTTCTATATACATTCTATCACCTTTTTCATTTGTGCTAGATATACTATAACACAATCAAAAGGAGCTTACAACCGAAATCGTAAGCTCCTTTTGCAACTTTGAAGGAATTAAGTTAGGAAAATGTCTTATTCAGCGATAGTCTTGATATCTACGTACTCATAGCAGTCGAAGCTGTCAGCAACGTTCTTGCATGTGAGCTTTCCGTCATAAGTGTTGATCGCGGAGTAGATAACTTCATTATCTTTACAAGCCTGCTCCAGCCCCTTGTTCGCAATCTGAAGTCCATAGCTTAACGTAGCGTTAGTAAGTGCGATGGTGGATGTTCTCGGAACTGCTCCCGGCATATTGCCTACGCAGTAATGAACAACTCCGTCTACTACGAAGATCGGATCATCATGGTAAGTAACCTTCGTCGTCTCACCGCATCCGCCCTGATCAACTGCAACGTCAACAAATACAGCGCCCGGCTTCATCTCTTTGAGATATTTCTTCTTGAAAAGCTTCGGAGCTGCTTTTCCAGGAATCAGTACGGAACCGATTACAAGGTCAGCGTCCTTAACTGCTTTCTCTATATTCGCATCGGTGGAAACCAATGTCTGGATACGTGCCCCGAAGATATCATCAAGATATGCCAATCTCGGAATGCTGATATCCATGATCGTTACGTTAGCTCCCATGCCGACAGCGATCTTACATGCGTTCGTTCCTACATTACCTCCGCCGAGGATTACGATGTTAGCCTTCGGAGTTCCCGGTACGCCTGCAAGGAGGACACCCTCTCCGCCAAATGTCTTCTCAAGGTACTTAGCACCTTCCTGAATGGAAAGACGGCCTGCGATCTGGCTCATCGGAGCGAGCAGCGGCAATCCGCCGTTCCTTGGGTCAAACAATGTCTCGTAAGCAACACCCTTTACCTTCGCGTTAAGAAGCGCGTCTGTCTGCGGCTTGTCTGCTGCAAGGTGAAGGTAGGTATAAAGGATAAGCCCCTCGTGAAATAACTGATACTCGTCCGGCAGAGGCTCCTTAACCTTAATCATCATATCTACAGTATCCCATACTTCTTTCGCTGCGTCAATCATTTTCGCGCCTGCAGCTTCATATTCGTCATCCATAAATCCGGAACCTACGCCAGCACTCTTCTCAATATATACTTCATGGCCTGCATTCACATAGCTCTTTACATTGTCCGGGGTCATACCTACACGGAACTCATTGTTCTTAATCTCTTTTACGCATCCTACTTTCACTTGACTCTACCTCCTGAATATTGTGTGAAACTGCTTTCCGGCCGGCCTTTTTGGGGTAGCCGCTCTGATACTGTACATTTGGTGAATAATATTTTTCAGCTTCGTTATCATCTGAACAATATTATTCATTTGTTTCTAAAACTTATAATAGCATACCTGTCTATAATATTCAATAAAAGTTATTTTTTTCACAAAACTTTAAATTATTATATTTTTCTTTCAATTGTATCTACAATTTAACTTGCATATTTGAACGATTCATGATTAAATGAATAGAGAATACGGAGGTGCCTGTATGAAAGAATTGAGAGAAGCCATTAATAATGCCAGACTGACTAAGACGCAGCGGATGATCGCCACGTATATTCTGGATAATTCTGCGGACGCCTGCTTTATGACCTCCACAGAGATCGCAGAGACACTGGGCGTCAGCGAGTCTTCAGTCATCCGCTTCAGCCGTTCCCTCGGATACAGCGGATTTATGGATTTCCAGAAATCTCTGAGAAAGAATTATCAGGACAAGGTCTTAAGTATTTCCAGCACGATCACGGTTCCTTCTCAAAGAATCGCACAGCAGACAAAGCTTAGCAGCGACACAGATTATATCGACCGGCACTTTAAGATTACAGCAAAAAATCTGGAGTCTGTATTTCTTAACAACGCAGCTAATCTGTTCGAGGAAGCCGCTGATATCATCATATCAGCCAAACGCAAGTATATTGCCGCTTCCCGGGGGGACACATGCCTGTGCAATTATTTCCTGCTCTATTTGAAGCAGATGGTTCCCCACGTGGTCATGACGAACACTGCGGCCTTAAGCCCCATCGACCATATGTGCAACATCGCCAGAGAAGACTGCCTGATCATCTTCAGCTTTCCCCGCTATTCTTCTGTGGATGAGGTCACTGCGCAGATGGCCCACGACGCCGGATCGAAGATCATCGTTATCACGGACAAGCAAAGCGCTCTCCTTGCGCCCTACGCGACAGTCCTTTTTACCGTTTCCGTTGACAGCAACTCCTTTTTTAACTCGCTTATCGGGCCGCAGTTTATCGCAGAGGCGCTGCTTGAGACGATCAGCCACAAGGTCAGGGGCATCGAAAAGCGGCTGAAGCGCATTGATAAGTATCTCGGAAAGCTTGGCAATTACTGATCGCTGCCAGCACTTACCGGCTATTTTTAGACAAAGTGAGACATAGATATGGAAGATTCTTATGTACTGCAATTATCAGACAGAAAATTTACAGACGTATATCTCTGCTACTGCGGTTATGCGAAATGCGAGCCCGGACACAGCTTCGGGCCGTCTGTCCGTCCGAATTTCCTGATCCATTATATATTAGAAGGCAAAGGGATGTACCGGATCGGAAAAAAGGAATATCACTTAACGGAGGGCTGCGGATTTTTAATCGAGCCGCAGGTGCAGACCTTCTATCAGGCAGATGACAGGGAGCCGTGGACGTATATCTGGATCGGCTTCGACGGGAACAACGCCGGCAATTACCTGAGTGATATAGGGCTCAACCATCAGCATCCGGTCTTTGCGTGCGCTTATAAGAACGAGCTTCGCCGGATTGTTCTTGATATGCTGAAAAACAACATTTCCACAACCACACACCGTTTTCTCCTGCAGGGGCTGCTGTATGAATTTTTTTCCATTCTCACCCGGGATATCCATGTCAATCCTTCTGTCCCGGAGAACGGTGAGAACCCATATATCCATCAGGCTGTGGAATTTATCCAGAACAATTACTCTTTTCCTATTCATGTGACGGATATCGCCAATTATGTCTGTATCAACCGAAGCTACTTATATACCCTGTTCAAGGCCAATCTTGGCGTATCCCCGCAGGATTACCTTGCGAACTACCGCATCACCCAGGCGACGGAGCTCCTTACCATGACAGACCTTTCCATAGAAAGTATCGCTCTCTCCTGCGGCTACACAGACCCTTTGATCTTTTCCAAGGTATTCAAGGCAAAAAAGGGGCTGACTCCTTCCCGCTACCGCAGGGAAGTGCTTGACAGCCACAAGGCAAAGCTTCTGAACAGCATGGACACACTTAATGGACTGTAAGATTATTCTTACAGTCTTTTAACATTTTGACTGTTTTCTTCAACATCTGTTTCTATCAATTCCCGGCATTTTTTTCTATACTCTATATCAACATTTTTAATATGGAGGATTTCTCAATGAGTATTTTATTGAATGACCAGACACGTACCTTTCATCTGTGCAATGATTCTGTCAGCTATATCATGACCGTGCTTGAAACCGGTCAGGTAGCGCAGCTTTATTTTGGAAAACGGATCCATCACTCGGAGGATTTCTCATATCTTCTTGAGTTTGCTTTCCGCCCGATGACTTCTTATCTCAATGACGATGACTATAAGTACACATTAGAACACATCAACCAGGAGTACGGCGTGTTCGGCTCCACCGACTACAGAGATCCTGCGGCCGAGATTCTGAACAAGGATGGAAGCCGCATCTCAGACTTCCAGTACCAGAATTATACGATCGAGAAGGGAAAGCCATCTCTTCCGGGCCTCCCGGCGACCTACACGGAAAATGACGACGAGGCCGAGACACTGACGCTTATCCTAAAGGACCCGGTGAACGGCCTTACCCTGAAGCTTTTGTACACCATCTTCGCCCGGGGCGGCATCATCGCAAGAAGCGCTGCCTTTGTGAATGAGGGTTCAGAGGATCTTCATCTTACCAGAGCCATGAGTCTTTGCATGGATCTGCCAGACTGTGATTATGAATTCATCCATTTCTCCGGGGCATGGGGAAGGGAGCGACACATGAAGACGAGGGTTCTTGAGCAGGGTATCCAGTCTGTAGGAAGCGTGAGGGGACATTCCTCCCATAACCATAATCCTTTCGTGATCTTAAAGCGCCCGGACGCCACGGAATTTAACGGAGAGGTTATCGGCTTCAGCCTTGTATACAGCGGGAACTTCCTCGCCCAGGCGGAGGTGAGCACTCACAATGAGACGCGTCTTCTTCTCGGCATTCATCCGCATTGGTTCGATTGGAAATTAGAGCCGGGACAGTCTTTCCAGACTCCGGAGGCTGTCATGGTATATTCCGATAAGGGCCTGAACCACATGAGCCAGACCTTCCACAAGCTGTACCAGATGCGGCTTGCAAGAGGCTACTGGAAGGATAAAGCGCGCCCGGTACTGATCAACAACTGGGAGGCTACTTATTTTGATTTCACGGAGGATCGCCTGGTGGAGATCGCATCCAAGGCCAAAGCCTGCGGCGTAGAGCTCTTTGTCCTGGACGACGGATGGTTCGGCGGACGCCGCCACGAAAAGGCGGGACTCGGCGACTGGATCGCAAATCCCAGCCTTCTCCCGGAAGGCATCGCCGGCCTTGCCCAGAGGATCGAAGATATCGGCATGAAGTTCGGCCTCTGGTTCGAGCCTGAGATGGTGAACAAGGATTCCGACCTTTACCGCAATCATCCGGACTGGATCTTAAAGACGCCAAATCGCGGCACATCCCACGGACGCTTCCAGTATGTCCTTGATTTTTCCAGAAAAGAGGTTGTGGACTGTATCTATGAGATGATGGCGAAGATCTTAAGCGAGGCAAAGGTTTCCTATGTGAAGTGGGACATGAACCGCAGCATCACGGAATGCTACAGCGCTGCCCTTCCAGCTGACCGCCAGGGAGAGGTATTCCACCGCTACATCCTGGGCGTATATGATCTCTATGAACGGCTGACCAGCAGATTCCCGCAGGTGCTTTTTGAGTCCTGCGCAAGCGGCGGCGCGCGCTTTGACCCGGGTCTTCTCTACTACGCGCCGCAGGGCTGGACCAGCGACGACTCCGACGCAGTAGAGCGACTGAAAATCCAGTATGGCACTTCCTACTGTTATCCGTTAAGCTGCATGGGCAGCCATGTATCCGTGACCCCGAACCATCAGGTGTTCCGGAATACGCCTCTCCACACGAGGGCAAATGTGGCATACTTCGGCACCTTCGGCTACGAGCTGGACCTGAACAGGCTGACCAAGGAAGAGCAGGAAGAAGTCAAGAAGCAGATCAAATTTATGAAGCAGTATCGCTGCCTGTTCCAGTTCGGTACATTCTACCGCTTAAGAAGCCCATTTAGCGGAGACGGCGCTACAGCATGGATGGTGGTAAGCGAGGATAAGAAGGAAGCTATCGTGGGCATATATAAAGTGCTAAACGGCGCGAATATGCCGTTTACGAGAGTTTCCCTCAAGGGCCTTGACCCTGACCTCTGCTACCGGAATTCTGCAGACGGCAAGGGACACTACGGCGACGAGCTGATGAACGCCGGGCTGATCACCACTGATTCAAGCGTCGGGGAGACGGCTATGGGAAATATTCCGACCTGTGATTTTGATTCGAGACTGTTTATCCTCAAAGCTGAGGGCTAATTAAAGAATATATTCCGGCGGACTTTCTTCCGGTATAGGCTGATACCGCGAAAGCCCGCCGGCAGGAGAATGTCATATGAATTCAGAAAAAAATACTTTTATCAAACGATTGGCCATGATGCTTACCGGCATCCTCTTTATCGGAATCTGCGTAGGCAGCTTCCGGTTAAGTGCATTCGGCGTAGACGCCTTTACCTGCATGAACCTTGGAATCAGCGGATTCATCCATATGTCTTTCGGAACATGGCAGCTCATAATGAACGCCGTTATCCTGGTGGTCATCTTTTTCACCGTGCGCCGCTGCATCGGGCTTGGGACGATTGTCAATATGATATGCGTCGGATACCTGGCCGACTTTATCTGCTGGCTGTTCCAAGATATACTGAACATCGCAATGACGCTTCCCCTGCGCATCGCCGCCCTCCTTATAGGCATGCTTTTTGCCGGTATGGGAGTCGCGCTTTATATGGTGGCGGACATGGGAATCGCGCCCTATGACGCTGTAGGAATCATCATTGAAGAGCTGACACATAACAAGCTGAAGTATGACAAGGCGCGAGTCATCAGCGATGTGGCCGTTGTAATCATCGGTGTTGCATTCTGCCTGATGTCCCACGGAAATCTGGGACTGATCATCGGGATCGGAACGGTCTGCAACGCCCTGTTTAACGGACCGCTGATCCAGTTTTTCAAAACACATGTTACGGAGAAGATGCTGTAAAGAACCGCTGTGGTTACGTGGTTACGCCTCGTCTATCGCTTTCCCGATATCATGCCGCATATACTGATTATCAAACTGCACCCACTCTGTTGCCGCATAAGCGTTGGCTCTCGCCTCTTTCAGGTCTTTCCCCTTCGCCGTAATGCCAAGCACCCGTCCGCCGCTTGTCACGATTCTGCCGCCGTCGAACTTCGTCCCGGCATGGAAGCAGTAATATCCGTCGTGCTTCTTAAATTCCTCAAGCCCCTGGATCGGAAGCCCTTTCTCATAGCTTACCGGATAGCCCTCGCTTGCAAGAACGACGCACACTGCCGCATTGTCCTCAAACTCAAGATCCACCTGGTCTAAGGTGCCGTCAATGCAGGCTTCTGCCACTTCGATAATGTCATTCTTCATCCGCGGAAGGACGACCTGCGCCTCCGGGTCGCCGAACCGCGCGTTGTACTCCAGCACCTTCGGCCCTTCCTCCGTGAGCATCAGCCCGAAGAAGATCACTCCCTTAAAGGGCCTTCCCTCTGCCTTCATAGCATCCACAGTGGCCTGATAGATCCGTTTCTCGCAGAACTCTTCCACTTCCTTCGTATAGAATGGACTCGGGGAAAATGTTCCCATCCCGCCGGTGTTAAGTCCCGTATCCCCGTCTCCTGCGCGCTTATGATCCTGGGCAGAGGTCATGGTCTTGATCGTCTTGCCGTCCACGAAGGAAAGTACGGATACCTCCCGGCCCGTCATGAACTCCTCGATGACCATCTCATTTCCCGCGGAGCCGAATTTCTTATCCAGCATGATGGTCTTAACGCCCTCCTTCGCCTCCTCCAGCGTATTGCAGATCAATACGCCCTTTCCGAGCGCCAGCCCGTCCGCCTTAAGAACGATAGGGAACTTCGCTATCTCAAGGTACTTCAGCGCCTTGTCCGCATCGGTGAAGTTCTCGTAAGATGCCGTCGGGATATTGTATTTTTTCATCAAGTCTTTGGAAAAAGCCTTGGATCCCTCCAAGATGGCAGCATTCTTTCTCGGGCCAAAAGTACGGATTCCAGCCGCCTCCAGCTCGTCTACAAGGCCGCCCACCAGAGGATCATCCATCCCCACGATCACAAGATTAACCGCCTTTTCCTTTGCAAATGCAACAATCTTATCAAATTCCATGGCGCCGATAGGCGCGCATTCTGCATACTCCGCAATCCCGGCATTACCCGGCGTACAGTAGATCTTGTCCGCTTTATCACTTTTCGCCACGCAATACGCGATGGCATGCTCTCTTCCGCCGCTGCCGACAATCAAAACATTCATTATCGTTTCCTCCTGTTATCCTCCTCAACTACTTTTACCACTTAGTTCCTGCACTATAATTTATCCGCAATGACAGCGCTGTGCCAGGGTTCCCTTCGTCCCCGCAGGCAGCAGCCGCTATTGCAAAATAACCGCTTTCCCGTCTTCTACCTTAACCCGCCCGTTGGCGATCAGATCGATTGCCCGGGGCAGGATCTTCCACTCAGCCTGTTCCATGACACGTCTCTGCAGAACCTCCGGCGTGTCGCCCTGTTCCACTTCTACCGCCTTCTGCAGGATGATCGGCCCCGTATCCGTCCCTTCATCTACAAAATGAACCGTTGCGCCGACTACCTTAACGCCCCGTGAAAGCGCCGCCTCATGCACCTTAAGCCCATAATAGCCTGTCCCGCAGAAAGACGGGATCAGGGACGGGTGTATGTTGATCATACGGTTTCTGTACTTCTCTATCATCTCCGGAGGGATCACCACGAGAAAACCGGCCAGCACGACCAGATCCGGCTCAAGTGCGTCCACCGCCTCCAGAAATCCTTGATTAAACTCCGCTCTCGACGGAAAATCCTTCGGAGAAACGCAGATACTCTTAATCCCATGCTCTTTCGCCCGTTCCAGCGCATAGGCGTTCTTATTGTTGCTGATGACTCCCGTAATCCTTGTATTCGTGATCCCGCCGGACTCCACCGCGTCAATGACCGCCTGCAGGTTCGTCCCACCGCCAGACACCAGCACTGCTATATCTAACATAATGTAACTCCTTTTTCTCCCTCGTCGATGCGTCCTACCACATAAGCTGTCTCGCCGGCCGCCGCGATCGCCGCCATGGCCTTCTCCTTATCCTCCGGGGCTACGGCGATCACCATGCCAAGTCCCATATTAAACGTATTATACATCATCTCCTCGGCGATATCGCCCTTCGCCGCCAACAGCCTAAAGATCGCCGGAACCTCATAGCTGCCCTTTTCGATCACCGCATGCACGCCCTCCGGCAGCATCCTGGGCACATTCTCGTAGAAACCGCCGCCGGTAATATGACTGCAGCCCTTCACCCTGACACCGCTGTTTTTCGCGCTCTTAAGCGCTTTTACATAGATTTTCGTCGGAGCGATCAACGCCTCCCCAAGTGTCTTTCCAAGCTCGTCATAATATGTATCCAGCGACTCCTTTGTCATCTCAAACACACTGCGGACAAGGGAAAATCCATTGCTGTGCACACCGCTTGACGCCATGCCGATCAGCACGTCACCCGGCTTAATGTCCTGTCCGTTAATGATCTCCTTCTTATCCGCGACACCTACCGCAAATCCTGCCAGATCGTACTCATCCATCGGCATAAGTCCCGGATGCTCCGCCGTCTCACCGCCAACCAGCGCGCACTCAGACTGCTTGCAGCCCTCCGCCACGCCGCTCACGATAGCCGCGATCTTTTCCGGATAATTCTTGCCGCATGCGATATAATCCAGGAAGAACAACGGCTCGCCGCCGGAGCAGGCGATATCATTCACACACATCGCCACAGCATCAATGCCGATGGTATCATGCTTGTCCATGACAAACGCCAGTTTAACTTTCGTCCCGCAGCCGTCCGTCCCGGAAAGGAGCACCGGCTCATCCATATTCTTGATGGCGCTTAAGTCAAATGCCCCCGCAAATCCGCCAAGCCCTCCCAAGACTTCCGGGCGCATAGTCTCCTTTACATGCTTTTTCATCAGCTCCACCGACTTGTAACCCGCCTCAATATCAACGCCTGCTTTTTTATAATCCATAATATCTATCCTCGCTTATTTAACGCCGCCGTATCCTTTTTCACAGCCTGTACTGCAGATGCACAGGCCCGTGTGGACAGCAGCTTCACTCACTTTTGTTTCCCGTTTACCAACTCTGCCCCGCATACTGATCTGTCTGATCAGGTACGCCTCACCGACAATCTTATTCAGCCGTTCAAGTACGCCTCACCGACAATCTCATTTAGCTGTTCAGGTACGCCTCATAGCCAATCTCATCCAGCTTCGCAGCCTTTCCCTGCACCGTCTCCTTCATCTCCTTGGCATACGCCTTCAGTTTAGCTAAAAGCTCTCCGTCCGATACGGCAAGAATCTTCGCCGCAAGAATCGCCGCGTTCATGCCCCCGTCGATAGCCACTGTAGCAACCGGGATTCCCGGCGGCATCTGGACGATAGAAAGCAGTGCATCCTCGCCGTCAAGATTCTTCCCGGAAAGGGGTACGCCCACAACCGGCATCGGAAACAGCGCCGCGCACATCCCCGGAAGATGGGCTGCCATGCCCGCTCCGGCGATGATCACCTTTATGCCCTCCCCTTCGGCGGCTTTCGCCCACTCAAAAAACACATCCGGCTCTCTGTGTGCCGAGATAATCGTCATCTCATAATCAATCCCAAACTTCTCCAGCATCTTGGCAGCCTTGCTCATCACCTTAAGGTCCGAATCACTGCCCATTACAATTCCTACTTTTGGCATATCTTCTTCATCCTTTCTTTAATTTATAATCTATTGAAAAACTCAATGTATCTGATTACAGGATAATACCGTTAAAACACTAATCCATCATACATGATTCCCCCATCTTTTTCAACGGTTCATTCAAAACTTCCGTCCCCGGCAGCACGAACCTTCCGTTCTCCAGCAAAGTAATCTCCTTTCCCGCCGCTGTCGCCACCGTGATGCTTTTGAGCTCCTCGTAAGGGATGGTAATATCCGTGTGGCAGTGGAAATACGCCTTGGACACATCTTCCTTCCGGAGCGCCGACACCGAATTGTCCCGGGCGACGATCTCCTTCCCATTGGGATTATACACCTTTACATCCTCGCTCCAGCTATAGCATGTATCTCCCACCGCAAAATGGGGACCCATCTTCTCCGCGATAAGGATCGGCAGCTTATCCTCTATCCCGTATCTCTTTGCCGCCGCATAAGCCGTCGTGTTGGTCCCGATAGCAAATTCACCGAGGGGAAGCGTAGGCTGCTTATGCAGGATATTGTCCCGGATATACTCCTTGTTCTCAAGCTCCCGCTCAAAATTACCACAGCGGTAATCCGAGATCATCCCGTTGACAAATTCAATCTCCAGATCTTTAAACTGCAGCTCATTCAGATACACCCTGCTGACATGCAGCACCCCGTTCGTGCCCTCAAGCACAGGAGAAGTGAACACCTCGCCCACCGGAATATTCACATCCGCCACGCAGTTTTCAAAAATTGTCTCCTTATCCGGATCCGACAGTTTACAAAGCTTCACCGTCAGATCCGTGCGGTTTGCTCCCGTTCCCAGGATACGAACAAACTCTCCTTCATCCAGCGCGTCAATAAGCGTCTGCTGCACCCTCTCGTAGACCTTCGCATCCAGCGTATTGATCTTTATGATCTCCTCAAAGATCTCTTCATAGTCCTGTCCGATCTCCGGCACAGGATAGGCGATGATGGTATAGCTCCTCTCGTCTCCCCGGATATACGCATTCGTGATCTGGCTCTGGCGGCTGTCAAACTGGAGGGAAAGCTCCTCCTGTTTCCCGGTAAGCCTCACCGCCTCTTTTTTTACCTCCGGAGAGAACGGCTTCTCCCCGAACACCTCTATGCACGCAGGCCCTGCAAACTGCTCCGCCTCCGCTTTATATCTCTCATAGGTGGTTTGGATGACCTCCAGCTTGCGCTCTACAAACTGCTTGTCCAAAAACAGCGCCTGATCGTTCCTGTGGTCATAATCGTACTGCGGATTAGGATTGCCCCCGCAGTATCCGATCCGGATATGCTGACGTTTCGTAAGAGCGGTCACCGACGCACGATAGATGACCGGAGAAAGCCCCATCTTTGCAAAGTTTTCCATAGACTTCCTCACCACCCGCTCAAAGCCTAACACATACCGGATATTCACCACAGATTTCTTCGTCAGGTCCTTTCCCGTATTCACAAAGCCCCTCCGGTAGCCTTCCGTATAGACGTCAGCCATCTTCTGAACCGTCTCATTTGGCAGGCTGTTCAGGTACTGTGCGCTCCTTAACTCATTTTCACTGACATACTCCCCGAACCGGTACAGATACTTAAGATCCGAAAGATCACTGTCCCGGATGATGTCCGCGGCAAATGACTCCTCCGGCAGTATCTGCTCCCTGATCCGGTCAGCCACGAACACATCGCAGTAATCGCTGGCATACCAGTACAGGATATCCTTAATATGCCTTACCTCCGGAATCCCCTCCTCGAACTGGTTGTAGACCTCGATAAGAAGCTCCATCAGGATATCCATATATGCGGTCTTTTTCTCGAACGCATACACAATAATTCCCCGAAGCTCCGCGTACAGAAAGCTCAATAAGCCCCCGTACTCCGCTGAAAGCTCCCTGACCGCAAACGCCGGATTGGCATAGCTCGTCTCATAATTCCCCGGCAAAATGTCCGCGTACAGCCTGCGGTTCCACTCCTTAAGCTCTTCTATCTCCATAGCCTCATAAGAGCCGTCCGAAAGCGCGGTCCTCAGCTCGACAGTCATCATAACAAAATCAGCCATCATCCGGAAATAGTCCCGGAACCTGGCATCTTCTACTGTCTGTTCCTCTGCCATCTCCCGGATCCGGCCGATCGCAAGCGCATATCTTTCTTCTGTCATCTAAAAAAGCCCCCTGATAAATATTGCACACACACATAAGATCACCGCGCCGTTGCACCCGGCGCCGATCTTGCATGTTATGTAATTCTTCTCCCTTTCATTAAAACCGCGGACGGCATACACAAGCCCGCGCCAGGCGATCACCGGCACCGCAAAGCCTAAAAGCCCGTATAATATGCTGATATCCCCCTTCGCCTTAAACGAATTGACTACCATCATAATGACCAAGCCGACGGCCAGCACAGCCAGCATGCACGACTGTATCCCCTTCCTGGCATGCTTTTTCTGTCTCTGCCCGTACCTTGTCTTAATCAGCTTTTTGCGCTGCCTTGCCCTCGCCCTCGCAAGCTCTTTCTCTCTGTCTTCCGCTGAATCCTTTTGTCTTTTGATAAACATATCTTCTCCTTATTGCATTACATCCCGCATACAGGACATACCCTGCTGCCCCTCCGACTGTATTCAAAAGCAGGTCATCCACATCAAAACTGCCCACCTTTGCCACAAGCTGAAATGTCTCCACGCACAGGCTCAGGCCGAAGCTGTAGAAAAACGCCGAAAAAAATCTACGGTTTTTACAGGCTACCGGCATAAAAAAGCCGAACGGCATAAAGATCAGGACATTGCCAAACAGATTCGTGAACATGGCAAACATCCCAAGCTGCTCCCGGTATTGCCAGAACCTTTTAATCTCCCGGAACAATACCAGATTATAACGGTACTCCGCTGTCACGCCGGAGCGCCCGTACCAGTCAGAGAATATCAGAAAATATATGATAAATGCAATATAAAGTACAAATAAAATCTTCCCGATAAACCGGATCCTTTTTTTGTCCCTTACATTCAAATATATAGCTCCCCTTCTGCCTTCATACTATCCTCTTAAAACGTAAGCCCCTTTCTGTCCTTTAAAAGCTGCGCACCGCTGATCACCGAGATCACGCCCAGCGTAATCCCGATCACAAGCGCTACTATGCCGACGGCTATGCTTGCCGCCCCTGTGATTCCCATCGTCTTATATGCCTTTTCGTTCATCTCCAACCCCTCCTCAGATATTTTACCGTGCCATGCTCTTAAGCTCTTGCACCGTACTGTTCATAATATGCATCAATTGCTGATTTTAATGTATCATCGATGACAATTTTTCCGTTGCACGGCTGATTGTAAAGGTGTGCAACAACTTCCTCCATCGTCACAATAGCGCTCGCCCCAAAGCCGTATAACTCCCGGATCTCATCCAGCGCGCTTAACGTTCCTCCCTTTCCGACTTCCATCCGGTTGAGGGAGACGATAAGCCCCTTCACCTCTACGTCCGCCTGAGCCTTTATAATTGGAAACGTCTCTTCGATCGACTTCCCGGACGTCGTTACATCCTCGATGATCACAACCCGGTCGCCGTCCTTTAGCTTACTCCCGAGAAGAATACCCGTATCGCCGTGGTCTTTCACCTCTTTCCGATTGGAACAGTAGCGGATATCCTTGCCGTACAGCTTACTTATCGCCATCGTCGCGGCTACCGCAAGGGGGATTCCCTTATAGGCAGGCCCGAACAGCACGTCAAAATCAAGACCGTAGGTATCGTGGATCGCCTTCGCGTAATATTCGCCAAGCTTACAAAGCTGGGTTCCTGTCACATAGGCTCCCGCATTCATAAAAAACGGCGACTTTCTCCCGCTCTTCAGTGTAAACTCTCCGAACTTCAGCACGTCGCTTTCTACCATGAATTCAATAAATTCTTTTTTGTATGTCTCCATAATATAATTCTCCTTTATCCTTACGGCTTATGCCTTGTCTGTCATTCGATATTTTCTCAATTTTAACATATTCATCATTTACGTTCAACTCTTTTGTTCTGTCCTCCTCCGACATAACCATTCCGGATGGTAAAAGACCCGGACGGATTCGCAAAGGACTCTGCCCGCTGGGTCATCTTCCCCCGCCTGTCCTATCAGAACCACCTAAAGATCGAGGAGAGAAATGTAATGCTCGCCGAAGATTTTTCTTCCTATGAGCGGAATAAAATCATCCGCCCTGCAAAAGCATCTGGCGGCTCAGGCAGCCCCAAGTATCTCCCTGACGATATATCAGGCGGCCCCTGCGGCGTCCCGGCTGAAAGCCTTCATGCTCCCCGCCGGGGGATCGCCGCCGGAGGCATCAGCTTTACCTATGTCATGGAAGCACTAAAGACTGCGGGAAGCGTGCCGCTTCTTAAGATCGCCACCCCGCATCCCTTCCCGGAAAGGCTGGCGCTGGAATTTTTAGAAGGACTTGACGAAGTGCTCTGTATCGAAGAGCTTGACCCGGTCATCGAATGCGAGCTTACGTATCTGTGCGGCAAATACCATCTCCCGGCGAAGATCTGCGGCAAGCTCAGCCATCACGTGAAAAACGCAGGGGAGAACACCCGGGACAGCGTATCGACTCCTCCCTGTGCACCGGTTGTACACTGTGCAGCCAGCTATGCCCTACAGGCGCTATCGTAAATGGAAAGGAGGCCAAAAGCCGTGAATAAAAATATTATACTATGCGGGGTAGGCGGCCAGGGAACCGTTCTTGCCTCCAAGTTGATCTCTGCCGCCGCCATGAGCAAAGCTCTTCCCGTGATGAGCGCGGAGACCATCGGCATGGCGCAGCGGGGCGGAAACGTATTCAGCCATGTGCGCATCGGAAAAGGCTTATCTTCTTCCATGTTCGCAAAGGGAGAAGCCGATATCATCATCGGCTTCGAGCCGGGCGAAGCCGTGCGGATGCTGCCTTTCCTCAGAGAAGGCGGAACCGTCATCACGAGCAGCCATAAGATCAGCCCAGTCACTGCCACGCTTTCCGGCTCCTCCTACAGCGGCGGCGAGATGACCGCATACCTGCAGGAGCACGTAAAAAAGCTGTTCATCATAGACACACAAAAAGCCTGCGAAGAGATCGGCTCTTCTAAGGTGCTGAACATTCTCCTTCTTGGCGCGGCCATAAAAAGCGGCGCCCTGGGACTTGCCGAGGAAGATATCAAAACAGCCATAATAAGCCGCCTTCCCGAAAGGTTTCATGAGCTCAACTTTAAGGCGCTGGCATATGCCCGCAGACACGCAGAGACACCTTAAGCCTTCATCGGCAGATGGTAAAATATATCATTCAATAAATAAGAAAAGAAAGGAAAGGAAAGGACTCTTAAGATCATGCAGATTTCAGATTTACAGATCAGTCAGGTAAACCATCAGATCCAATCTCTCAGAAAAGCCAAAATCTTCTACGGGAAAAAGCTTGAGGAGACAGGGATCACAGGAATCTCCGCCCCGGAGGATTTTGAAAAGCTTCCCTTCTCCGAAAAAAACGACCTGCGTGAAGCATACCCCCTGGGGCTGATGACCGCCCCCGAAGAGGATATCGTGCGCATACATTCCTCCTCGGGAACGACAGGACTCCCGGTCATCATCCCTTATACAGCCAAGGACGTGGACGACTGGGCCATTATGTTCGCCCGCTGCTATGAGACCGCCGGAATCACCAATACAGACCGTATCCAGATCACACCGGGTTACGGCCTGTGGACTGCCGGGATCGGTTTCCAGAACGGCGCGGAGAAGCTGGGCGCGATGGTCATCCCCATGAGACCTGGCAACACGGACAAACAGCTCAAGATGATGATGGACATGAAGAGCACCGTCATCTGCGCTACCTCCTCCTATGCTCTTCTCCTCGCCGAAGAGATCGAGAAGCGGGGGATCAAAGATAAGATCTGCTTAAAGAAGGGTATCATCGGCTCCGAACGCTGGGGCGAGAAGATGCGCCAGAGAATCTCCAGTGAGCTTGGCATCGAGCTTTATGACATCTACGGGCTTACCGAGATCTACGGGCCGGGCATCGGCATCAACTCCTGCTCCCACGAAGCGAGAAAAAGTCCAAGAGAGTCATTGATGAACGATACGAGTAAACCCAACAACCGGGCAGTCCCCGCGACTCCATATCACTCCACCAATCCCACCATATCAGACACTCTGGTAAATCCATATGTCCGCATATAGCTTTCAATGCCCTCTGCGATCTCTGCCGTCACTGCCGGATTATGGAAATTCGCCGTACCCACCGACACGGCGTCCGCGCCTGCAAGGATCATCTCGATGGCATCCTGCGTGCTGAAGATCCCGCCCATCCCGATTACCGGAAGCTTTACCGCGTGGGCGGCCTCGTAGACCATGCGCACCGCGATCGGATGGATCGCAGGCCCGGACACTCCCCCGGTCTTATTGGCAAGGACGAACCGGCGGCGATGAATGTCGATCTTCATGCCTGTCAATGTATTGATCAGGGACACCGCATCTGCGCCGCCCGCCTCCACTGCCTTAGCCATCTCAGAGATGCTGGTCACATTGGGGCTCAGCTTCATGATGACCGGCTGCTTCGCATACCTTTTCACCGCTTTTGTGATGCTCTCAGCCGCTTTCGGGTCCTGGCCGAAGGCAATGCCGCCTTCCTTAACATTCGGACAGGAGATATTGATCTCCAGCATATCCACGTCCTCCTCAGAAAGACGCTCTGCCACTTCGCAGTAATCCTTTTCCGACCTCCCGCACACATTTACGATAATCTTCGTATCGTACTGCCGAAGGAACGGGATATCCCGCTCACAGAACAGGTCGATCCCCGGGTTCTGAAGCCCGACGGCGTTCATCATCCCGCCGCAGACCTCCGCAACTCTCGGTGTCGGATTACCTGCCCACGGGACATTCGCCACACCCTTTGTGGTCACCGCACCAAGCCTGCCAAGATCTATGAATTCTGAGAACTCCGCTCCCGAACCGAAGGTCCCTGACGCTGTCGTCACCGGGTTCTTCCACTCTACCCCGGCGATATTCACCCGCATATCCACGGTCTTTTCCGCTGCGCACCCTATCTTCTTTTCCGTACTCATCAGATCTCCACCTCCGTTGCCAAAAATACCGGACCGTCCTTGCAGATGCGTTTATTCTTCACATTGCTGTGAGGATCCTTCTCCTTTGACTGGCACACGCACCCAAGACACGCGCCGATCCCGCAGGCCATCCTCTCCTCCAGGGAGATATAGCACTCCATATGATTATCCCCGGCAAATTCCTTGATTGCCCGGAGCATGGGCGCAGGCCCGCAGGCATAGATGATATCCCCACGCAGGCCATTTTCCCGGACAGCATCCATGACGTTGCCCTTCGTGCCCACGCTTCCGTCCTCCGTAGAGATATAGAGCGTGCCGTTCTGCTCGAATTCTTCCCTTAAAAACGTTTGTCCGTCGCGGTATCCGACGATGATCTGCTTCTCCTTGCACTCCATCTGCTTTGCAAGCTCTAAGATCGGCGGGACACCGATACCGCCTCCCATCAGGAAGACCCGCCTCCCCTTCGCACGCTCTAAGGGAAATCCATTTCCCAAAGGCGCGATAATATCCAGGGTATCTCCTGCTTTCATTCTGGAAAACTGCTCTGTCCCTGTCCCTTCGCCGGTCACCCGGTACACCACCCTCAGTTTCTCCTTCCCGTCCGTCTCACAGATGCTGATGGGCCTTGGAAGGAGCTTGCCCGCATCATTGGTATACATGGAGATGAACTGCCCCGGTCGTGCGGTTTTGGCCGCCTCCGTCTCCATCCACATGCTGAAAATACTATCTGCAAGGCACTCCTGAGCGAGCACCCTCACTGTCTCTTTTTCTCTGTACGCCATATTCTTCTCCTGTCTTACCGGTTTTCAAGGGCGCCCTTGATATCCGTGATCATATCTTCGACAGCCGCCCTCGATGCATCTCCAAAATTCTTCTGTCCGAACTGCTCATATTTTTCCTGCTTGTACGCCGCGATGATGCCGCGCGAGGAATTTACAATAGCACCAAGCCCGTCCTCGTTGAAAAAATGAACCAGATCCGCGCCTTTTCCGCCCTGTGCGCCGTAGCCCGGAACCAGGATATAGGATTTCGGCATGAGCTTTCTCAGCACCTTACCCATAGCCGGATAGGTCGCTCCCACGACCGCGCCGATATAGCTGTAATCCTCACCCATGCAGGAAGCGCCCCACTCGGCCACCTTCTCACCTACCAGCTCATACAGCGGCCGGCCGTCGATGAGCCTGTCCTGGAATTCCCCGCTGGACGGATTGGACGTCTTTACCAGAATGAAAAGCCCTCTTTTTTCCTCCTTACATACCTTGATAAAAGGATTCACCCCGTCTGATCCAAGATAAGGGTTCACCGTCACAAAATCCTCGTCAAAAGGCAGATAAGACTTCGATCCAACCTGCACTCTGCCGATATGTCCCGCCGCATACGCCGCGGAAGTCGATCCGATATCTCCCCGCTTAATATCGCCGATGACCACCAGCCCCTTTTCCTTACAGTAATCTACCGTCTTCTTGAATGCCATAAGCCCCGGAATCCCGAACTGCTCGTACATGGCAATCTGGGGCTTTACCGCCGGGATCAGGTCGCAGGTCTTATCTACGATCTCCTTGTTAAACTGCCAGACCGCCTCTGCTGCACCCTCAAGCGTCTCTCCATATTCCGCGAAAGCCGCTTCTTTAATGTGCTCCGGTATATAGTCAAGCATCGGGTCTAAGCCCACTACGATCGGCGCTCCTGTCTTTTTAATCTTTGCCGTCAATTTGTTAATCACGTATTCTACCTCCCATGTCTTTTTTGCTCCTAGGCGCACGCCCTTCTATACTGCCTTTTCTTCACCGTCCGGACACTGTGCTTCATATACGACCTTGCCGCCTACCAGGGTATACGTCACCTCGCCGCTCACCGCAAAACCGTCAAAAGGCGTGTTCCTTCCCTTCGATAAAAAGGTATCCTTATCAATCCGGTACGTCCTGTCCGGATCAAAGATGACCACATCCGCAATCTTTCCCTCCGACACCGAGCCTTTTTCCAAGAGACCTAATATTTTTGCAGGATTATAGCTCATCTTCTCCGCCATATCCATCATACTTAAAATACCTGTCTTCACCAGATAAGTGTAGGTCAGGGCCGCGCTTGTCTCAAGCCCCACGATCCCAAACGCCGCCTGCGCCATAGATCTGTCCTTCTCCTCTGGCGCATGGGGGGCATGGTCGGTAGAGATGACATCCATCACTCCGTTTTTCAGCCCTTCCTTAAGCGCCTCCACATCTTCCCTGCTCCGAAGCGGCGGATTCATCTTGTAATTCCCGTCGTCTTCCCTGATATCGTCCGAAGTCAGGATAAAATGGTGGGGACACACCTCCCCGGTCACCGGCAGGCCGTCCTCCTTCGCCGCCGCAACCATCTTCACGCTGTCCTTCGTCGAACAGTGGCACAGGTGGAGCCGCACGCCCGTCTCCTTCGCCAGAAGGATATCCCGCGCGGCGATCACGTCCTCCACAGAATTGGTAATACCCTTAAGCCCCAGACGCTCTGCGTTCGCGTCCGCGTTCATAACGCCGCCTTCCACCATCGTGATGTCCTCACAGTGTGCAAATACGGAGATTCCATTCTCCTTCGCCAGCTTCATGCTCTTCCGGTAAAGAGAGGCGTTCATGACAGACTTTCCGTCCTCGCTTATGGCGTGGCAGCCTGCCGATGCCATGCCTTTGATGTCTGCAAGCTCCTTGCCCATCTGCCCCTTTGTGACCGCACCGATCTGTATGACATTCACTAGGCTGTCCGCCCTTGCCCGCTTATGCACCTCTGCCACCTTCTCCCCGTCGTCGACAGGCGGCTTCGTATTCGGCATGGCGCAGACCGTCGTCACTCCGCCTCTCGCCGCTGCCCTCCCGCCGCTCTCAAGCGTCTCCTTGTACGTTAAGCCAGGATCGCGAAGATGTACATGCAGGTCGATGAATCCCGGCATCACATAGCATCCGGCTGCGTCAATCACCCGGTCAGCCTCATCAGCAATCTCTTTTTCCACCTTGCAGATCCTGCCTTCGTCTATCAGCACGTCAAAACACCCGTTCCTTCCGGTCAGCGGATCTGTCACATGTCCATGTTTAATCAGAATCTTCATATATGCTTTCCTTTCCCCATTTTTTTCTTATGCTATTTTAACATAAGGCAGGAAAAAAGGGAATGCACATTTCGCATTCCCTTTCTATTACAGCTATCTAATTGAGTTCTTTTTTCAGTTCCTTTAACGCCGCGTCAAGCTGATTATCTTCCTCAGGGTTCTTCTCATTCCATTCAAACTCCACTTTCACATCCGGAGTGATCCCTTTTCCGTTAATGTTGCGCCCCTTCGGCGTGTAATATTCTGCGATCGTAAGCTTCACGCAGGTTCCGTCCTTCAGATCGAAAATCTGCTGCACGACGCCCTTCCCATAGGTCTGGGTCCCCACGATCTTTCCAAGCCCGTAATCCTGGATGGCTCCCGCATAGATCTCTGACGCACTGGCGCTGTTCCCATTTACCAGGACAGTCATCGGAAGGGTAAATTTGTTCTCCTCATCCGAAGTCATCTCCCGCTTCTGCCCATTCTTATCCTGGGTATAGACGATCAGCCCCTTTGGCAGCATAATATCCAGGATATCACACACTGTATTCAGGTTCCCTCCCGGATTCCCCCGAAGATCCACGACCAGCGCTTTCATGCCCTGGCCTTCCAGCTCATCAAGTCCTTTCACATATTGATCATAAGTGACCGAATCAAACTCACTGACTGCCAGATAACCGATATTGCCCTCGAGCATCCTCGTCTGCACTGTCTGCGTCTCGATCGTATCCCGGACTGCCACAACGGTCACTTCCTCATTCTTCGTTCCCCGCAGTACCGTCAGCTCGACCTCTGTGCCCTTCTCACCCCTGATCCGGGACACCACCTCGGTCAGATCCTCGCCTGTGACCTCTTCGCCCTCCACTTTATAGAGGATATCCTCATCCTTAAGCCCCGCCTTCATCGCCGGGGAATCCTCGTAGACATGAGTCAGTGTGATGATCCCGCTGTCCTTGCTCTGGGTCATCACCGCGCCTATCCCGCTGTATTCTCCCTCCGACGACTCCATGAAAGCCTTCGTATCCTCCTCATCGTAATAGACCGAATACGGATCGTCAAGACCGCTGATATAACCTTTGTACAAGCCCTCCTCAAGCTCCTTTTCATCCTTGACACCCAGAAAGCTTTCATCGATCAGGGCGTCGAGAATACTGAGCTTGCGCTGCATAGACGCCGTCACGGTATTCTTCTCCGAAGCAGACACGCCTCTCGGCTTAAGCCCGCAGGAGACAGCGGCTGTCACCAGCAATATAGCAAGGGCGCCGCAAAACGCCCCTTTGAAAAAACTTTTTTTGTTATCCATGCTTACTTCCTATTCTTACAAATAATTCATCGCATTCACCGGTACGCCGCCGGACATCACTTGGAAGTGCAGGTGCGGGCCCGTAGAATTCCCGGTAGTCCCTACTGCACCGATATGCTGTCCCTTAGCCACCTTCGTCCCGGCGCTCACAAATATCCTGCTGCAATGCATATAATAGGTCTGCAGCCCGCCGCCATGGTTGATGACGATCATATTCCCCGCACTGCCGCTGTATCTTGCCGACGTGACTGTCCCGCCCGCCGCCGCATAGATCGGCGTGCCTGTGGGCGCCGCAAAATCCGTCCCCTTGTGGTTCGTGCTGGCTCCCCTAAGCGGTGCCGTCCGATATCCAAACTGACTGGAAATACGCGTATATCCCGGACATGGATGGGTAAATGTCCCATTTCCGCTCACCACGATCTCTCCAGAGCCGGCCTCTGATACCGCAGCGTTCTTCTTCGCCGCCGCCTCACGTGCCGCAGCCTCCTTTGCCGCCGCTTCCGCCTCGGCCTTCTTTCTGGCCGCATCAGCCGCAGCCTTTGCCGCCGCCTCGAGCTTTTTCACTCTCTCGGCGTTGGAATCGATCTCCTCTTTTAATCCGCCAATCTCAAGCTCCTTAGTAGCCAGCAGCGACTCTAAACTTCCCTGCTTCGCGATCAGCTCATCCTGCATAGCCTCCATCTCTTCCTGCTCCTGCTGGAGAGCAGCCTCCTGTGCTTCCACATCTTTCACGATCTGCTGGTACTTTTTCAGCATATCCCTGTCATAATCAGAAATCGACGAGATATACTCTGTCTTATTCAGGAAATCACTGAGATCCTTTGCCTCAAACAGAATCTCCACGAACTGGCCATTCCCGTTCTCGTACATGTACTTAATTCTTTTCTTCATGCTCTCGTACTGGTCGTTCTCATCTACCCTCGCCTGGATCAGCTCATCCTCCTTCAGCGAGATCTCTTCCTGTTTATTAAAAATCTTGTCTTCGATATCCGTTATCTCGGTCAAAAGTGCGTCCAACTGAGCTGCCAGCGCCTGCTTCTCCGTCTCCGCCTGTTCCTTCTGTTCCTCCAGCTCCTCGCTTTTTTCCTTTGCCTCCTCGGCTTTTTCCTTTGCTTCCTCGGCTTCTTTTTTGGCCTCACTGGCACTCGAAGCCTCCGATGTAAAAACCATTCCGGAACAAAGCATCCCTACAAGCAAGAGGCTTACTAATTTCTTCCCTCGCATTTATATATCCCCCTAAATGTAATGTATTATACCCGCAGATGTTTATGAATCGTAAAGAAACTCCCCACAAAACCGATACCTACGCCAAGCGCCACTCCTACCGGGAGAAGTGTCTTATACACATCCGTTACCGGAAGGAACGTGATAATATTATTCAGGAGGCTGAACTTAGTCATAATATATGCCACCGCCTTATCATACATGAAAAACAGCATGATCAGCGGGATGATCGCCCCTACTATACCGATGACCAGACCTTCGATCACGAACGGCGCACGGACGAACCCGTCCTTGGCCCCTATGTATTTCATGATCGCGATCTCCTCCCGGCGCACCGTGATACCCATCGTTACCGTATTGCTGATCAGGAAAACGGATACCGCCAGAAGAATAAGGATAAGCGCAGCGGACACATAGTACATCAGCTTGTTCACACTGGTAAGAGTCTTCGCCACAACATCCGACTTTTTGACCTTGCGGACTCCCTCAAGTGATTCTGCAAAGGCAACTACTTCCTTCTGCTTCTCCACATCCTCCATAAGGACTTCATAGCTGTCTGAATTGGCCAGCGGATTGTCATTCTTAAATCCTTCCGCCGCATCCTTTGACTCCCCGAAGTAGTCATCCTGGAATTTTTCCCACG
>Ga0137306_101229_pt1 | contig 27409 bp, 21 predicted proteins | sample Inofroosms_March_FD_97187 | JGI IMG/M metagenome (GOLD analysis project Ga0137306, IMG submission 97187) | Mouse cecal microbial communities from Vienna, Austria - N-Acetylneuraminic and N-Acetylglucosamine D2O microcosms_March | ecosystem: Host-associated > Mammals > Digestive system > Large...
GTCGCGGAATTCTAATCAGCAACTTTCCTCCCAGACCCCGGAAGTATTTTCAGACGGCACAGACGGCTGAAAATTCTTCCGGACCTAAAGGGCTTGGGAGGGAAGCCGCGGAACTCAATTAGGAGAAAATACTATGCTCTCATACACAGCCAAACGTCTGGGGCAGACCGTCTTTGTCCTGATCGGCATCAGCCTGATCACCTTCGTGCTTCTGCAGGTGGTGCCCGGCGACCCGGTGGCTCTGATGCTGGAAAAACGGGCCGATCCTGAGACCATCGCCAAGATCAGGCACGAACTGGGCCTGGATCTGCCTTACCATATCCAATATTTTAACTTTTTAAAGGGCGCGGTCCGTCTGGACTTCGGAACCTCCTACTTTACCAAAGAAGTGGTATCCGTCGCCCTGATCCGCAGCTTTAAAGTGACCGTTAAGCTGGCCTGCATGGCCTTTGTCTTTGCCGCCGCCATCGGCATTCCCTGCGGCATCTTTTCCGCGGTAAAGCGGGGCAAACGCATTGATTCGGTGGTGATGGTCCTTTCCATCATCGGCGTGTCGGCCCCCGCTTTCTGGTTTGCCATTATTTTACAGATTATTTTCGGCCTGAAACTGGACATCCTGCCCATCTCCGGCTTTGACGGCGTGTCTTCCTATATTCTTCCAAGCGTTGCCTTAGGCGCCCGGTATGCCGGCAGCATGGCCCGAATCACCCGTACCAGTATGCTGGAAGTAATGGGACAGGACTATATCCGGACGGCCAAAGCCAAAGGCGCCAGCCGATGGTCCGTGATTATGAAACATGCGCTGAAAAACGCCATGATTCCCATCGTCACCCTGATCGGTACGGATTTCGGCTATATGCTTACCGGCTCCATGCTGATCGAAAAAGTATTTTCCATTCCGGGTATCGGAAAGCTGGCGGTAGACGCCATGTCCAACCGGGATCTTCCGCTGTTGGAGGGAACGGTGATGTATATCGCTTTCGTATTCGTTATCGTCAATCTGATCGTGGATCTGTCCTATGCATTCCTGGACCCCAGAATCCGTTACGGGAAAGGAGCCGCATAAATCAATGAAAAGAACAAGAATCGGATTTTTCAACAAACAAAGACAATTTGAACAGGATATGCTGGAGCGCGGCGTGGAATATGAGTATTCCAGCTTTTATGCGGACAGTTTAAAACAGTTAAAGAAAAACAAGATGGCCATGGGCTGCGCCGTGATCCTGCTGCTTCTGATCCTGATCGCCATTTTCGCCCCTCTGCTGGCTCCCTATGACCCGGCTTATCAGGATTATACGGCGGTTCTGGCGGAACCCAGTTCGGCCCATCTTCTGGGAACCGACGAATACGGGCGGGATATTTTATCAAGAATCATCTACGGCTCCCGTGTATCCATCAGCATCGGCATCGTCGCCCAGATCGTCGCCTCTCTCGTAGGCATTACGTTAGGTTCCCTGGCCGGCTACTACGGCGGCGTGATAGACAATGTCATTTCCAGAATCATGGAAATTTTCCAGGCATTTCCCGATCTGATTTTCGCCATGGCCATTATGACCTTTATGGGCAAAGGGGTCCTGAACCTGTTTATCGCCCTGGGACTTCTGACCTGGGTGCGGACGGCCCGTATGATCCGGGGCTCCGTCATGCAGTTAAAAGAAAAAGAATATATCGAGGCCAGCCGGGCCTGCGGCGCCTCCACCTTCTGGATTATCGCCAAAGGACTGATTCCAAACTGTCTGTCCACGATTATCGTTATGGTTACGCTGGGCATTCCCAACGCTATCATGTATGAAGCTTCCCTAAGCTTCCTGGGCATCGGCATCCAGCCGCCCACCCCCTCCTGGGGCAATATGATCAGCGCTGCCCAGACCTTTATCAGCTACCGCCCGCTTTACAGCATTATGCCGGGCGTCGCCATCATGATAACGGTAATCGCATTCAATATCTTCGGCGACGGTCTGAGGGATGCCCTCGACCCGAAACTGAAAACCTGAGGAGGCAGTGATTATGGGAGAAAAATTATTAGAAGTACAGGGATTAAAAACCTGGTTTCATACCGACGCGGGCCTTTCCAAAGCCGTAAACGACGTATCCTTTTTCGTGGAAAAGGGAAAGACTCTGGGAATTGTGGGAGAATCGGGATGCGGCAAAAGCATTACCTCCCTGTCTATTATGGGCCTGGTTCAGACGCCGCCGGGTGAAATTGCCGGCGGGAAAATCCTTTTTGAAGGGGAGGATCTGCTGGAAAAGACCGAGGAGGAAATGCGTTCTATCCGGGGCAAAAAAATCGCCATGATTTTTCAGGAACCCATGACTTCCCTGAACCCCGTTTTTACCATCGGCCAGCAGTTAATGGAAACATTAATGCTCCACGAAAATCTGACCAAACAGCAGGCCCGTGAAAAAGGCATCGAGATGCTGAAGCTGGTAAAAATTCCGCTGGCGGAAAAACGATTCGACGAATATCCCCACCAGCTTTCCGGCGGTATGCGCCAGAGGGTGATGATCGCCATGTCCCTGTGCTGCAGCCCCAAGCTTCTGATCTGCGACGAGCCCACCACGGCGCTGGACGTAACGATTCAGGCCCAGATTCTGGAGCTGATTAATGAATTAAAGGAACAGACCGGCACCTCTGTTATGATGATTACCCACGATCTGGGCGTGATCGCCGAGGTGGCTGACGACGTAATGGTTATGTATGCGGGCAAGGTGGTGGAGCACGCCACCTGCGACCAGATTTTCGAGAAACCCATGCATCCTTACACATACGGTCTGATGAACTGCATCCCCAAACTGGATGATGACGACACCAAAGAGCTCAGCGTTATTGAGGGCATGGTGCCGAGCTTTGACGATATGCCGAAAGGCTGTGCTTTCTGCCCCCGCTGCCCGGAAGCCATGGATATCTGCCGGGAAAAGATGCCGAAGCTTTCGGAAGCGGAAGGACGCATGGTCCGCTGCTTTAAATACACCGAAGAATGGGAGGAAAGTAGCCATGAGTGATCAGACAAATCAGGCGCCTCTGCTGGAGGTAAAACACCTGCGAAAACTTTTCCCCGCAAAATCCGGATTTCTGGCTAAGGAAAAAACCTATATCAAAGCGGTTGATGACGTATCCTTTACCCTGATGCCCAAAGAAACCCTGGGCGTGGTAGGGGAATCAGGCTGCGGCAAATCCACCATGGGACGGTCCGTACTGCGGCTGATCGAGCCTACGGAGGGGGAAATCCTGTACAAAGGAGAAGATTTCCGGCAGGCAGGCGGCCAGCAGCTTCGGAAAATGCGCTCTGACATGCAGATTATTTTCCAGGACCCTTACGCCTCCTTAAATCCCAGAATGACCGTGGGCGAGATCATCGCGGAACCGCTGAACATCCAGAAGCGATGCGGCTCCAAAGAAGAAGTCCGGGAACAGGTGTTAAAGGTGATGGAGGTTGTAGGCCTGAATCCCAAGTATTACAACCGCTATCCTCACGAATTTTCCGGCGGCCAGCGCCAGAGAATCGGCATCGCCAGAGCCATCGTGCTCCAGCCTTCTCTGGTGGTATGCGACGAACCGGTATCGGCTCTGGACGTGTCCATTCAGTCTCAGGTGCTGAACCTTCTGCGCAAGCTCCAGGAATCCATGGGAATGGCTTATATCTTCATTTCCCATAATTTAAGCGTCATCAAGCATATTTCCGACCGGGTTATGGTGATGTATCTGGGCCATGTGGTGGAGATGGCGGACAAAAAGGAACTGTTTGACAATGCCTCCCATCCCTACACCCAGGCGCTTTTATCTGCCATCCCGGTTCCGGAGCGCCACAGCAGGCGAAAAAAGATTATTCTCCAGGGAGATCTGCCAAGCCCGGCGAACCCCCCCTCCGGCTGTATCTTCCACACCAGATGCTTTATGGCCCAGGAGATCTGTTCCAAACAGAAACCGGAGCTGAAAGAGATCGCGGACGGCCATCTGTGTGCATGCCATTTCTGCGGACTGAATAAAGGGGAATAAAGCTTACTTTCATATATAAAATGCCCGTTATCGGTTTTTATTACTGGTAACGGGCATAAATTTTATTCTGGTATAAAATTCCCGTTCGTCCTCATGATGAATATATGCGCCGTTTTTCATCTGTACTTTAAGCGACGCAGGATTATCCTTCCGAACGGACATATAAATTTCATCCTCACGAATCATCTGCCGCGCTTTTTCTACCGTCAGCTTCAGACCTGCGGAGGCATACCCCTTTCCTCCGGGGCTTCTAATTTCGTTCCGCAGCTCCCCTCCCGGGACTCTGCTATGAGCACTTGGCCCCTGTCTTTTAGGGGCTTACGTGCGATGCATACAAAATTGTTAGCGGGTGTCTTCTAGCCGCTTACTATTTTGTAGTCCGGTCCGCTGCTGTTTTCATAAACCGCTTGACACGATCACTTCCAAATTTTTGTAGGCCTATTATACTATGTACTTGCGGTCTCCTCAACGATTATTTACATTAAATCCACCGAACTATTGCATAAATGAAATTTTTCGGGTATGATAGGCACGAAGAAAGGAAGCGTAAAACATGAAAATCACAGATATCAAAACACATATGATGAAAGTCCCTCTGATCCGGCCTTTTCACATCTCTCTGGGCGTAATCACCCATGCGGTTAGCTGCCTTGTAGAGATTGAGACTGACGAAGGCATCACCGGCTACGGCGAGGGTTCTCCCGGTCCGCTGATCACCGGGGAAAATCTGGAAGGAACCGTGGAGACTGTCCGGGTTCTGCGGGAAAGCCTGCTTGGCATGGACCCCAGAGATCTGGAAGCCGTCTACACGGTGATGAACCGGGCCGTTGCCCATGCGGGCACGGCAAAAGCTGCCATCGACATTGCCTGCCATGACATTTTGGGAAAGGCCAGCGGTCTTCCTCTGTACCGTCTGCTGGGCGGCTGCTCCAACGAACTGGAAACGGATATGACCGTAGGTCTGGACGAACCCCAGGTAATGGCCGATATGGCGAAAGGCCATGTGGAAAACGGTTTCCGCATCATTAAAACCAAGGTGGGCGCCGGCATCGAACAGGATCTGGCACGGGTCAAAGCGATCCGTACGGCCGTGGGCGACGACGTAAAAATCCGCCTGGACGCCAACCAGGGCTGGCACGCCAAAGAAGCCGTGGAACTGATTAAGCGGCTCAATGAATATGACATTGAGCTGGTAGAGCAGCCCGTTCCCCGCTTTGACTTTGAAGGGCTGAAATATGTCACCACCTATAGTCCGGTTCCGATTATGGCGGACGAGAGCTGCTGGGACGCAAAAGACGCCCTGAGACTGGTTTCCGAACGAGCCGTGGATTTGATTAACATCAAGCTGATGAAATGCGGCGGTCTCTATGAAGCGAAAAAAATCGTAAACATCGCGGAAGCCGCAGGCGTCGAGTGTATGCTGGGCTGCATGGCCGAGGAAAGCGGCATCGCCATCCACGCCTCCGCCGCCCTGGGCGCCGCCCTGACCAACATCACACGGGCAGATCTGGACGCCAGCTTTTCATTAAAAGAGCTGCCCTTTACCGGCGGGTTCACCATTCGGGATGCAAAGTATCTTGTGCTGCCTGAGGAACCGGGACTGGGCATTCACGGATTGAAATTTTAATACACCATAGCGGAACTACTCACAGCGGAAGTCCGTACGAGCCCCGGAAGGATTTTCGGACGTGCATACGGCCGGAAATTCTTCCAGGTCTAAGGGGCTCGGAAGGACTGTAGCGGAACTATAATTGGAGGATATGCTGCAATGAATCAGATTACGCTGGAAAACAGAAAGGCGTTGGAAGCATTGGTTGCGCAAATTATGGAAGAAAGCGAGGCCCGCGGCATAGCCGTGGGCTTCACCGACGCTTCCGGCGCCATTTTATATGAAAACTATTTCGGATACCGGGACGCGGAAAACAAGCTGCCCATTGACCGGGACACCATCTTCGGCATGGCATCGGTTTCAAAATCCTTTACGGCCCTGGCCATTATGCAGATGCAGGCAGACGGCCTTCTCTCCGTGGATGATCCGATTAAGGATTACATTCCGGAATTTACCAACCAAAACCAGAAAGAACCGGTCCGCATCTGGCATCTGTTATGCCACAGCGGCGGCTATTTCCCCCTTCCCCGGATCGTGGTGGACAAAACCGCAAAGGAAATGGGCATCGCCGATTCCCTGGAAAACCCGCTGATTTACCGGGAAGATTTCGCCGATGAAGGCATCCGGCGGGTGGCCGGGCGGCTGGATAACCAGACCGCTTTCGTGGGACGGCCGGGTCAGCGGTTAAGCTACTGCAACGACGGTTACGGCCTGCTGTCCGATATCGTCCGCCGCCATTCCGGCTGCGGCTCTTTTGCCACATACCTGGAAAAACGCATTTTAGGCCCTCTGGGCATGAAACGGAGCAACATCGACTTTCTCCGCAACACCCTGGATAACAATGCCGCCGTCCTCTATTCCAAAGAAGACGGCCTGTGGCGCTGCGACCGTGACTACGAAAACAACGCTTTCGTCCTTCACGGCGGCGGCGCGCTGAAATCCACCCTGGGCGACATGCTGCATTACGCCGCCATGTATCTGAACGAGGGCGCAGCCGCCGACGGAACCAGAATCATCGACCGCTATTCCATTCAGGAAATGTGCAAACCCCGCCAGCTAATGAAGCCGGGCATCTATTACGGCTACGGGCTGGAGACAAGACAACTGGGCGATATGACGATAATCGAGCACGGAGGCAGCCTTCCCGGCGTTTCCTCCAATTTTTCTTTCTGTCCTCAGACCGGCATAGGTATCGTGGTTCTGTGCAATACCATGGATGTGCCCGTCTATGCCATCGCCGAGGCCGCTATGCGCATCTGCTGCGGCTTCCCTTTGGAAGAAGAACGAATCGCCCACCAGCCCCGCCGGTGGACGTCAGAAGAAGCCGGACAACTGGCAGGCAGCTACCAGTCCGGCGAAGGAGACGCTTTCACACTGACACCGGAATCCGACGGCTCTCTGTCTATGGTCTGCAACGGAAAAAAGGAGGAACTGCAATCCATTTACCCCTGGCAGGGCATGGTACGGAAGAAATATACGGACGTTTACCTCACCGCCGTCAGAGATGAGGAAGGAAACGTGTTTGCCGCTCAGTATGGGAGCAGGGTGTTCCCGAAAACCATACTTTCATCCAAAACCCGGTAACATGCGTCATCGGCGCCTTTTGCCGAATCCTTTATAATCGAGCAGGAGACAGGTGATTCGTTCACCTGCCGGCCTCTCACACCAGATTGCGTGTCCGGATTGATACAATTTTCGCGTGGGTGCTATCGTTTTTACATTTATGGGAAATGCCCGAAAATCAGCACTTTTCATAATGGCAAATGCACCCATGCATGGGCGGCTATCGTTTTCTTAATTGGATTTGCCACATTTTCGATATTTCATAGTGTAAAAAATAACGATAGCCTGCTTTTTAGAGTAGCTATCGTTATTTTTTGCACCCAAAAAATTATTACAAATTTAATACAACAATCTTGCTCAACTGAAATTTGTCTCTATATGATTTTACATCGTCTCAAACTATTGTTTAAGAATTATCCCTTTGATTCATTACATTTCTTGCAATCCAATTAATAATTGTTTTCCTTATTATTTTTCGATATTCCGTATATTTTTCTGAGAGATGTTCAAATATCGGATTCAAATATGGATTCATACTAATGTCAAATTCAAAAAAAGAAAATTCTCCAGAATGAAATAATTTTGAGCGTATTTCATACATTTCATCAACATCATTTTTATCAGCAGATTGACAATATTCTTTCACAAAATCAGGGCATGGAAACAAATCCGTGACCGTTATGCCGCAAAACATCCCTTCTGCGAGGAGTGCCAGAGGAAAGGGCTGCGGCGGCCGGTGGAAGAAGTACACCACAGGCTGCCGCTGGCAGAGGGCGGGAGGCATGACGAGGCAAACCTTGTGTCACTGTGCCAGCCCTGCCATGTGAGGATTCATGCGGAGCGTGGCGACCGCTGGCAGAAAAAGTAACAGGCAGGAAACCCAACAAAGATGGAATTACCTGCCTGTGCGTTATTTCCTGAAAAGATCTGAGTGTGAACCGGTATCAATTAGGGTCAGTGTTAAAATATCATTTTCGATGAGATAGATTAACAGCCAGTCCGGCTTGATATGGCATTCCCGAAAACCTGCAAGGTCTCCGGTCAGCCCATGGTCGTGGTAGCGTTTTTCGAGTTGCTTGCCCTGACGCAGCAAGTCGACAACTTCATCCAGCAAAGAGATATCCAGCCCACGTTTTTCATGAATTTATAAGCCTTTTTATAGGCTGTGGTAAATTTGACCTGGTACATCAATCATCAAGAGCCGCTTTTAAATCTTCCATACTGGAATATCCTTTGACATCAGGATCGCGGGAAATACGGCGGGCTTCTGCCATAGCATCAAGGGTTTTCTGGCTGTACGCTGGCATCTCCACGGCAAAAGGAAGCCCGCCGCGAAGGACGCATTGATACAGGAACATATTTACTGCGCTGGACATATCCAGTCCGAGCCGGCTGAAAAGAGCCGAAGCTTCTTGTTTTATGCTGGCATCAATTCGAATCTGAGTTGGTGTTGTTGCCATTTGACCACCTCCTTTTCCTTTATTGTATACGATATGATTTACAATGTCAATCAAAATAAAAGCAAAATGATGGCAGGGGCGGTAGAAATATTTGGAACCAATCAGCCGGGGAACGGGCGTGGGGTCACACGCATAAAAGCCGGAAAAGATATTCTCTTGATTATATCTCAAATCCTTGAGAATGGGGTGTCAACTTTTTTTATACCACATCACGCCCTTTCTGTGTCATCTGCTTAAAACATCTCCTTGCTGCAAAGATCAATCTCCTCGGAAAGCGCCTCATACACGCCCTCAAAGGTGGACACATCCAGTCCCTGAGAAGCACATGGAATAAAATACAGTTTTCCGCATTCCCCGCAGGCTCTGCGTACCTCCTGCTTGATCTCATCGCGGGTCCAGCCCGGATGATCTACGGAAGCAGAGTCAATACCGCCCATGAAAGAGATCTGGCCGCCATATTTCCGGATCAGTTCCGGTATATTGTTCGTGGTCATAACGCCCTGCCAGATATCAATCCCCATATCAATCATGTAAGGAACCAAAGTGGCCGCATAGGAATCGGAATGATGAACAATCAGCTCCACTCCCTGACTTTTATAGTATCCATAAATTTCCTTATAGGCGTCCACAAAAAATTCCGCAAACATGTCAGGGGAAATAAAGGTGGATATCTGGCTTCCCCAGTCATCATGATGGAACAGCGCGTCAGGATGAATGTGGCTGCAGAGCGTCTCGGCATATTGAAGCTCCCATTCCGTCAGGTATTTGATCAGATCTGCCGTCGCCTCCGGTTCATCATAAAAATTCACCAGTGAATCCTCAATCCCCATAAAATAATGAAGCCGCTCAAACAGCCCCGGCGCAATCATCGGCGTCACAAACTGATCGGCCCGGTCAACAGCCTCCGCCTCTTTGACCGCCGTTTCCCACTGCTCCTCCGAAAATATCAGATTTGGTGCTTTAATCACATTTTTCCACTCCGTAATGTCCTTCAAAACACGATGGGCATCATCATGGACCGGAAAAGGCCCCGGCGTACCTTCCGGCCAGGAAAGGGTAACTCCCCAGCGATTTGTCACATTATGCTGGCCATACTCGGGATAGGGATCCGTCATATTAAACGGATCTGTCAGCACAAATCCCAAATATTCGTACTGATTTACAAACCGGTCCGGATGGCCTCCATGAATGGTTTCTAAAAGGTTCTGTTTTTTTGTCAACATAATAGTTCTCTCTCCTATCTGCAGTTTATCTGCCTTCATACAAATTTACCATTGCATCCATAAACCTGCCGCCCCATACGTCACGGCAGCGGCAGCAGCGCCGATCAGCACATAAGGCAGTGCCGTTTTAAACTGTGTGTCATTGGGCACGTCCGTTCCCGCCGCCACCATGAAAATCGCATCCGAGTACAGACAGGCCTGGCTGCCCAGCGCTACGCCGGACATAATCGCCGCAATCACCAGAGACGGATTTACACCCATCCGGACCGCCATCGGCAGAAAAATCGGAAAAGCGATAACGATCAGCGACCAAAAGGAGGCCGCAAAAAATGTGATGGATGCCACCGACACGAAAGCGATCAGCGGAATGCTCCACGCCGGAAATGTCCTGGATATCAGGCCGGTCAGATACGTCATAAAGCCCATCTCCTCCACGGCCGCCTCCATAATAAATGTTACATACATCGTAATCAAGAGCGGCATGATCGTAGACGCTCCCGCTGTAAACGTATCTAGAATATCATTCAGTTTCATTCTTTTTTCCAGCAAAAGCATCACAGCCATCACGGACAGGCCGGTCAGCATACCTGCGATAATGTTCTGCCCAAATGCCAGCATTCCCATAATCAGCGCTGCCATCGGCAGCAGAAAATGACGGGGAGACGCGGCCTTCACAGGCTCCTTTGCGTCTTTTGACATTTTCACGCTGTTTTCCAGCAGCGGACCGCCGCATTCTGCCCGGTCATAAGCCTTTTTCAGTGTCCCCAGCTTCGGAAGCTTTCCCGCCGTCAGCAGCAGACTGATGATAATCGCGTAAATCGGATAAAACATCAGCGGAACCGCAGCCAGATATTCCTTCATGCCCATTCCATGTCCGGCAGCGCAGGACACGGCAAAAGCGGCCCAGCTGGACACAGGCAGCAGCACACAGACACAGGCTCCCATACAGTTCACCGTGTACGCCAGGTGCTCTCTGGGAATCCGCATTTTATCCGAGATTCCTTTCATTGACTCCGATACGGCCAGTGCGTTCAGATAATCATCGATAAAAATAACGGCGCCCAGCAGCCAGGTACAGAACAGCGCTGCCGCCCTTGTTTTGCAGAATTTCTCCAGAATCCTGCGAAACCCCAGTGTCGCTCCGGATTTCTCCAGCAGCGCTGACATACCCGCAAACCCGGTTCCGACAATCACCAGAAGCTGAAAAGATTCGTCTGTCAGAACCTGATACATTTTTTCTATATATACCGTCATAAAATCGGCGCCCGCAAGCATGGCTACCGCCGCCACGGAACTAATCACCGCCGGCTCAATAATTCTTCTGGTCGCCAAAGCGCCCACAATCAGAAGCAGGAACGGAATTCCGGCCATCAACTGCGTATTCATTGTTCGTCAGCCTTTTTATTCATTACTTTATAAACTGCCGCAGCAGCAAAGACAACTGCCATAATCCCGGCATAAACCGGCAGAATCGCCGTAATGTTATCAGACTTCACTGCCGACATCAGAAATGTCAGAAGATAGGGCATCGGAAAATACGACAGAGAATTGGCCGTGGTCACAAGACCCGTAGCCGTACCCACCATATTTTCCGGAACCACCACCGTACTTCTGAAAAACCAGTAGGTGTATGCGGTTCCCCAGGCCGCGCCCATTATGCCGCTGACGATCATGGCCGTAGTCCTTCCCGGCGCCAGATAAAGCACCAGAATACCGACTGCCAGCAATGCGTAAGCAGGCAGCGTAATTTTTGTTTTCAGCTTCCCATAAGTAAAACCAAAGGCGGAACATGCCACGAAAGAACACAGCGTTCCGATTGATGCCAGCAAACCGGTAAAAGCGGCATCTCCCAGCCCGTTTCCGGACACATACAGGTCAATATAGGTATTTACCGTCATGTAGGCCAGACTGACAAAGAAAAATGCCAGAAGGATCGGAATCAGACGGTTTGCCCATCCTTTCTCTCCTTTCACCTTTTCTGCGCTGCCCGCAGCCCCTGCGCTCTGGGGCGGACAAGCCGGCACAAAGAAAATCGCCAGAACGGCTACGACCAGCGCCAGCCAGTTTACCTGGAAGGCATACGTCCACTTGATTACGGCCAAATTGCCGTAAAGCAATGCCAGCACCGCTCCCACGGCCGCCATGGCGCCATTGTACCAGCCCATTACCTGACTTCTCTGTTCTTCATTATGGAAACAGTCCGTAATCAGACCAATTGAGGATACGGATACCATGGCATAACAGATCCCGCCGTTTAAACATGCTGACACAACCTGCCCCACATTGCTGTAGGCCAGCAGTCCGCCGAATACGGAACCTGTAATGGCAAATAAAATCAGACCTGACACAAACATCAGCTTTTTGTCAATTTTATCGGATATTTTCCCTGCTGCCAGACAGGCTGCCAGACCTATGACGCCGGGCAGAGCCATTGTCAGGTTAATTGCCCATTCTTCCAGATTGGCATACATCTCCGTCATAACCATAGCGTATACCGTGCTGCCCATAATGCCGATATTGCTCAGAAAAAGAATCAGGATCAGCATGATGGTTTTGATGTCATATTTTCTTTTCTCCATTTTTTCCTTCCTTTCTCCAGTTATTGATTTACATTTTCCTCCAGAATCAGGCCGGGACCTCCGTCCGGACAAATAGAAAAGCCCCGATCGTACAAACATTTTGTATGGGAGTATTTGCCGGTAATACTGCCATGGCAATACCGTATTACCATATATTTTTATATGTTTTGAATGTTTTACTCCCCTTTTCCCGTGTTTTATTGTATAATAATACTGAAATCCACAAAAGACAATCTAACAAAATACGTATAAAGAAAAAATTTTTTCATACAAAATGTATAGGTGGCTGCTTATGAAAGTAAATCTCTATCTGATTGCCGATTACCTGAAAGATATTCCTTTTGAAAAACATCTGACCGCCGACCCCCAGATTTGCGGTCTGACTCATGTATCCTGGTATACCTTCGATCTTCCCCCCGATCCTCATACACTGTATCTGATCTGCCGGGAACATCTGGCGGAAATTCCTCCTCATCAGGAAGCATTGTCCTTTCTCTGCATCGGAAATGTCCCTCCGGCGTATTTTGTTCCAAAGGTTTTTTCCGGGGAAACGCCGCCTGTCTCCCAGGATCAGTTCCTGTTGTTCCCGGAGGATACCAACGGCGCCTTGCTGTTACGGCAGATACAGCAGATTTTCCTTTTCTTCGACGACTGGGAAAAGAGGATGTATGAACTGCTCTGCCGCAGAGGCTCCCTGATGGAGTTATGTGAACACTGTCTGGAGCTGACGGACAATCCGCTCTGCCTGGCATCTTCTGACCTGCGCATCCTGGCCTATGGAGAACATCAAAATAAGTCGGCGGAACTGAAAATGTTTTTTGAAAAAGATATCGGAGAGTACCTTACGGACGAGGAAATAGACGCATTCCGGCTGGACAATGATTATCTGCGGGGCATAGCCGCCCGCAGTCCCTGTATTCTGAATAATGATTATTTTGGCTTTCGCCATTTCTATAACAATATTTATATCGATGATATCTATATGGCCAGAATGGTAATATGTGAAGTAGAACGGCCAATCCGGCCCGGTGATTACGCAGTGCTGCTGAGAATCTGTGACTTTTTTAAAATTGCACTGGAAAATATGGATATTGTCCTGAACAACCACCCAAAAAACTTTGACCGGCTGGTGAATCGGATGCTGAGGCAAGAATCAATTCCTGACGAAGAAATGGATAAAACGCTGTCCGAAATCGGCTGGAACCATTTTGGCCTGTATTTCTGCGGCATAATCGAAAGTGATCTGGACCGCATCATGCACAGCTACCAGACCCTTTGCGGGCAGCTGGAAAAATTTTTAAAGGATGCTATGGCCATCCCGTTAGAAAACCGGATCCTTCTGATTGTGAATCTGGACTCCGCCTCTTTCACAAAGGAATCTGTCCGTTCTGCTCTGTCACCCTTTATACGGGAAAATCTGCTGCGGGTGGGGCTGAGTAATTGTTTCCGGCATTTCAGCGATCTGCCCATGTTTGTCGGACAGGCACAGGATACGCTGCACATGGGGCTCTCTATGGACGACACCATATGGTGCTACGATTTTGACTCGTACGCCCTGCCGATCCTGTTAGAACGCTGCGGCAAAGGACATAAGCCGGAAGACCTCTGCCTGGAAAAGCTGCAGACACTGATCAATTACGACAAAGCACACAACCGAAGCTATGTCCATACCCTGAATGTTTATCTCCGGCACAATATGAGCGTCGCGAAAACCATGCGAAGTCTCTATGTCCAGCGGGCGACTCTTTTATACCAGCTAAAACGCATTGTGGAAATATCTCAGCTAAACCTGCAGGACTATCAGACCCGGCTGTACCTGATGATTTATTTTGCGCTGGTTTCCCGTCCGCTTATCCAATCCGCCAATTCAGCCGATATATCTTATATAGACCATGACGAATCCTGCGCCAAATCAAGAGGAAAATAAGATGTCAAAAATCAAAGACACAGCCACCCGCCCCGAAGTGTCACCCCTGGCGGGAAAAGATGTTCAACTGGCAAAACAGCAGATGGAAATGAAAGCCGGGCAGACCATAATCCGGGAAACTGCCAGAGCCATCAGAGAACAGAGGGAACAGACAAAACAGACGGAACAAAAACAGTCTGCTGACTGCCAGACGGAAAACGACACCGCAAAGGACACCTCTGAAATCTCTGAAATCCACAGACGGCCCGGCGCAGACAGCACCGCCGGAACAGATGCTGCTTCCGGATGGTGTCTGGAAATGGACAAAAAAAACTGGGATGCCCTTCTTGCATGGACCCCTACTCCCGGCGCAGATCTTTCCGCACAGGTGCAGGAGCTGTCCAAATTATATCTTGCTCTGCTGGAATCCATCCTGAAATATACGGAGGGAGAATGGCAGGCCCTTCAACTGGAACAGTTGGACACTCTGCTGGCGGAAAAGCTGCAGCTTCTGATGGATGCGAATCTGGAAGAAGTGACACGGCTTCTGGAACAAACCGGACAGGACGCGGCATTAGACGGCATCAAATCCAGTATATACCGGCAGACCACCGGACAGTCCATTTCCGCCAGGGCGGTCAATGCCCTTTTTACCCGCGCACGACGTTTTGGCGCTGGCAGCGGGTTTGATTTTATCGGAAATACCTCCGCCCGCAGCGCACAGGGAAAAAGCGGTTTGGGATCCGGATCCGGTTCTGCTTCCCGGTCATTCTCTTTCTCCGGTTCTTCTTCTGCCGCCCCATCTTCTTCCAAAGAAGGTCAGATCTACAACCGGACGGGCGAAAGAAGCCCGCACTTTTCACAGGCCTCTGCCGCCAGTCAGAAAAACTGGAAAGCCCAGATCCGGCAGCGGACCGAAGTCATCAGTCAGGCCCGAAAGGGCATCGCCGGAAACAGCCTGACACGGGGCGCCTCCGTCTCCTACACCGGAAAAGAGCTGGCACGGGCCAACCGGTTCGCCGCTCATATTAACGGCGGCGGCAACCTGTTTAAAAATCCGAAGATCAGCGCCCGAAACGAAGAAGTAACCGGACTGATGGCCGCCGTTATGTCCATCAAGGGACGCGTATTTGCCGCCGGCGCAGGAAAAGAAAACGCCATCGCCTTTCCGATGCAGAATGCCATTGATAAAATCATCGATCAGTATCTGCGGCAGAAAGATGCTTCCAGAGTTTATTATTACACCATCTCCGCCTACGAAAAACAGAAAGACCCCGGACAGGCCATGAAAGACGGGCAGGCCTTTGCCTACCGGCAGTTTAAAGAAAAACAGGAGAATCCCGCCTGGCAGAAATCTCCTCATTATTCCAGGCAGGCCGGTTTTTTCCAGGCTCTGCTAAAAGGTCAGAGCCCGGAAAAAGAACAGGCCTTCGGTTTCCATGTTCTGCAAAAAGACTGGCAGAGCTTTCTGAATACACTGGCAAAAAGCGGCGGGTTCTCCTATCGGTCAGAGCCTGAGCGGTACAGTCCGTGGGGCGCCATGGCCAGTTCCGGAAGATCCCATACGGACAGCGGCGACGGAAATCTCGGAAAACTCCTGCTGGCTGCGGCGGTGATACTGATCGGGCTGGGAATCGTTTATTTTTGGGTGCTTTAATGACAGTAAATTTCAATCGCCCTGTATGCAAATTCTGCCGTGCCTTTGCCGCCGGCCCGGTTGATATTTTCTGTCATGCTGCCGCCCCCGGCATACATCTGTCCCAGGGAAAGCAGAATTTTTTCCGAGCAGGTGTAGAAATGCTCCGTGATATAGTCCTGCAGCTTTTTCACCTGCTCCTGCGCTGCCTGACCGGCAGGGTCAGATTCTTTCATGCCGCCGAATTCTCTGAAAATTTCCATCATTCCGGCGGAAATCCGATTATTTTCCTCCACTGTCCGTCCTTTCGATTTCTCCTCAAACTCCCTGTATTCCGGCGTCTGGCCCCAGAACGCTTTCGCCTGTCTGGCATATTCGTCCATCTTCTTTGTGTCAAATGCCTCAAAACTCAAATTTTTCACTCCTGTCATCTTCATTTTCCGGGCCAGATCAATCAGATTCTCCAGGTGCTCTTTTTTCATCTCCAGCAAGGTAATCTGCTGATCGAGCGCTCTGTCCCTGTCAAATGCCGAGCTGCCAAGAATCTCTTTAATTTCTTTCAGCGGAAACTGCAGCTCCTTAAACAGCAGAATACATTGCAGCCGCTCCAAATCCCCGTCATCATACAGCCGATACCCCGCCTCCGTAACCCTGGCAGGACGAAACAGCCCGATCCGGTCATAGTGATGAAGGGCCCGTATACTTACTCCTGTCAGCCGGCTCACCTCATGGACGGTCATCATGATTGCCCATCTCCTTTCCTGTGGTCTGAAATTGATGAAAGCGAATGTATTACTCCATTGTCACCGGTGCGCTTTCATCGGTTTATCATATACTATGACGTAATGTCAGAGTCAAGAGGAGAGAGAAAAAAATTTAGGAAAAATTTTTTTCCAATTTAAAAGGAGCTGTCTGCTTTTCAGCAGACCAGCCCCTTCCGGTTTTGAATATCATTTATCCCAATAACAGTATAATGTGTCAGACAGGATTATTTTTTCCAGTGATACTTTCTTCTCATAAAGACATAGGCAGAACCCAGCGTACCGCCGCCAAGTATGCTCACAGCGGATACGATCACTCCGGTGTTCTTTTTATCTGACTGACTGGCGTCTTCGGCCTTTATTTCTCCGTCGGGCATCTGCTGTATTTCATCGCCCTCCGATAACGCATCCGACGCCGGTTCGGTTTCTTCTTCCTGAGGCGGCAGGCTTTCCTCATCTGCGTCAGATTCATCTTCGTCGTCAGAACGCCGTTCCTCTCCGTCTCCTTCAGATAATGCGTCCGATGCCGTATCGTCCTTTTCCGGTTTTGCGGCAACAGGCAGATTCCCCGTATTGGCAGATCCGCTTCTGCTGACAGGATACATCCCGGAACCGGCACGCTGATTTCCCGCAGCAAGCGATTCCTGCTGCTTCTGTAATTCCGCATACCCGTTTCCCTGATTGCCGGACGCGCCGTTCCCGCCGGTACTGCCGGATTCATCCGTACTGTCGGAGCGATCATTCGGACTGCCGTCATTCTCATTCGAATCATCTGCATGATCGCCTGAGCCGCCGGCGTTGTCGTTCGAACCGCCTGTGCTGCCTCCCGAACTTCCGGTATCATCGTTTGATCCGCCTGTGCTGCCTCCTGAACTTCCGGTATTATCGTTTGATCCGCCTGTGCTGCCTCCCGAATTTCCGGTATCACCGTTTGATCCGCCTGCGTTATCGCCTGAACCGGCTGCCGGGATACGCTCGGTCTGACGATAGCTGCAAACCGTACAATCCCGATGCCTGCTGCCGTCCTGGGAAGCCGTGGCCTTTACATCGACCACCCAGCTTCCGTAGCTGTGTACTCCGTAACCATCTTTATTACGATTGTCGGTTATGGAGCAGCCGGTGCCGCACTCGTGCCAGTGGCCGGTTTCGTCGCTGCTCCAGGCTGCGGACCAGTTGTGTTTGTGAGCAGAATCCCCATCGTCAGGCTCAACCGGATCTTTTCCGTCCTCATCAGGCCAGAAATCACCCGGATCATCGGGGTCCGGGGCGAAGGGGTCGTCAAATGCGGCGTTGAAAATTACCGTTGTCCCTTTAGACTGCAAAGCCAATTTTAATGGTACACTCGCCATACTGTTCCATTCATCCTCGGTGCCGCCAAAATATATATACTTCAAAAATACACACGAAACAAACGGATTTTCCCCAATACTCGTAACGCTTGCCGGAATATACAGCATAGGAAGCGCTGTGCAGGACTCAAACATGTTATCACTAATGCAATCCGCCGTTTGCGGCAACGTCACACTTATCAACCTTTGGCACCGCGCAAATAGTCCACCCCCTAATATTGCCTTCCCGCTGCCAGGCATAAATCTCACGCGAGTCATATTTACACAATCCATAAAAGCGCCTGAACCCACCGACGTAATACTTGCCGGAAAATCAATATGAGTCAGGCTCGTACAGCCTCGGAAAGCGTTATTTCCGATCGTTTTTACTCCCTCCGAAACAGTCACGGAAGCGAGATTCCCACAACCATGGAAAGCATTATCTCCGATCACTCCAACTGTGCCGGGAATCGTCACGGAAATCAATGCCGACCCATCAAAGGCATTCTGACCTATCCTCGTTATGCCTTCAGGAAGATATATGCTGAGAGCGGTACTCTGGTAAAAAGCATAATCCCCTATGCTCGTCACGCCATTCTCAATAACAACCGCACTGACGCTGTATCCGTTCCACGACGGAAGCTGTGCAGCGGAGTAATTCGGCATCATTCCGCTGCCGGAAATCGTCAGTTTCCCTCCCTTTGTCAGTGACCAGTGCAGATTCCCTTCCGTTCCTTCTTCCACTACCGTGTCAGCATCCGATTCATCGGAAGGAACATAGCCTTTCGGATAACGCGTTATCACATAGTCTGCGTTTAAAACTTCCGCTCTGGTCAGCACGCGTCCCCAGTGAACGCTCTTGTTATAGTTTCCTTCGGCGACTACCACGCCTCCTTCGCTCTTCTGCAGGACAATCACACTATGGCTGTTGCCATTTACCCGAAGGATATCGCCGACTTTCACGTCCTCCAGCGTAAAGCCGCCTCTTTCGATGACTCTTGCAGGCAGACTGTCAAAGGCCGCATCACTGAGCAGGAAAGAAAAAGCCGCACAGCCTACGCCGCGGTTTGAACCATAAATCCTTCCGCCTTTCCAGACATAGGAATCGCCAAGCTCACCCTGGCTCCCGTAGGGCGTAAAATTTGTCCACGCCATTCCTTCGGGATATTTATCCTTTAAAGCAATCATGGCCTCATAGGCTTCCTGGTAGGTGGGAACAGCTCCCGCGGCTGTTCTGGCAGGCCAGCTGTCCGGTCCCAGGCAGCCGCATACGGTACATACGCCGTCATCACCATAGATGTGCTCCCCATAACCATCTTTCTCGCCGCAGACAGTCACAGGACAGTCTTCGGCCCCGCACTCATGCCAATGGAAGTTTTCATCACAGCTCCACTCCGCAGACCAGCTATGCTCATGGGCGGCAGCGGTCAAATCTTCAGGTGAAATACTGCCGGGAAATTCAGGATCCGCAGGCACTTCATCATCTGAATTTTCAGTCAGACTGTCCGACTCTGTCTCTATTTCCGTTTCATCCCCGGCGCCCTCTTCGGCTGCTGAATCAGTGTCTTTTTCGTCCGCCGGTTCGGTTTCTGTTTCGATTTCTGATTCCGTTGCCTGTTCGGTTTCCGATTCGGCTGTCGGTTCGGTCGCCGATTCAGTCGCTGTTTCGGTTTCTGATTCCGTTGCCTGTTCAGTCACCGATTCCGTTGCTTGCTCGGTCGCTTTTTCAACTGCCTGTTCAGTTTCTGAATCGGTGTCCTTTTCGGCCGCCGACTCCGTCTCTCTTTCAGCCGCTGATCCGGCCGCCTGTTCGGCCGTCGATCCCGCATCCGCCATTACGGCAGATGGGACATCCGGTTCGGCCGCCGCTGCCGTCAGCACGGCAGAAAACAGCATCGTAAAAATCACCACCAGCGAAATCGGCCATTTTTGTTTCCAGTTCCAGTTCATACTTAATCTCCTTATTACATTAAAATACACCCCGGTTCGGCCAAATGACGAGCCATCCGGGCTACACCCCTTTTATGGGGACAAAACCCTCCTTCCTCCCCAGCGCCGTTCCTGTCTTTAATAAACATCAAAACACATTTTCGCAATGACAGACGCTGATTTCCTCAAACCTATTATACAAAAATGCAATCTTTCAGGCAATCAGATTTTCAAACAACTGACCGGTTGAACATATTCTGCGAAACCGACACACCATATGCGGCGAATAAGAATCTGCCCTTGGCAGATTCTCCGCCTGCGGCGGGTCGCCCCAGCGACATTCTACCTTACCGCCGCAGTGTGATCCTGCCCGGAGGGCTTTTTATATCATGGGAAAGTTCGAAGGACTTTCCTATGGTATAAAAAAAACGGACCCGATTATATAAAACCGGATCCGGATGTTAAATCGGTCGACCGCCTGATACGATCAACGACTTTTTTTCTTTTTCTGCTCTTTCATTGCCCGCTGTCGGCTCAGAAAGGTGCTGAGCCGCTCGGCTCCAAACAGACAGACAAAACAGCAGAGCAGGGGCAGAACCGTCGTCAGAAAGCCCTCCTCTGCCTCTATCCTGGTTACCAGAACAGAGGCACCCAGCCCTCCCGCGATCATCAGCAGACTCCATCTGACCTGCGCGGCAGCAAAAAAGGCTTTCCAGTGGAAGGAACCGTCCTCATGATAACAATAGGGCATTTCTCCCATAGGCTACTCCTCCCGCCCGTAAAATTCTCTGCTCTTTACATACATAAGCTCACGGGCCGTTTCATTCATACAGCGGCGGGAAACAATCAGCTGCTTGCCTTTCTCCAGATGCGCAATGATATTGTCCACCCAGCGTTCCGCCTCCTCTTTGGACACATCCAGTACTTTCTCATTCAGCGTCATTGTCAGCCGGTCGCCGTATTTTGCATACAGTCCCCATATATCATTCAGAGGCTGCCCGTCCCAGGCGTCCGCTCCGGCTTCGATCATCAGCGGAACAAATTCTTCCACCCTGCCGCAGCAGTGGAAATTCAGGAAGATATTCCGGCTGTGAGCAGATTCCGCCACCCGTTTCAGATAAGGCAGCAGCATCTCCCGGCATACCTGCTCCGAAAAGAACGGACTTCTCTGAGCGCCCCAGTCGTCATGGAACACGATATACTCCATACCCATATGCTTTTTCATCCGGTCAAACAGCCGGTCATAGTAAATACAGAGCCGGTCAAACAGCCGGTGAACCGCTTCTTTCTGATCTTCGTCGATCAGGGCCACCGCAGCATCTTCAAAACCTATAAAAGAGATCAGCCGCTCAAAAAATCCCGTGTATACCATGGTGGAAGTAATCAGATCGGGGCGGATTACTTTTCTGCTGCTTTCCTCAATGACTGCCCAGTCCCACTGATCCGGATCGGGAAATACAACGTCTGCCTCCCAGTTCTCGATATCCTTTACCAGCCGCACACCCGGTTTTTCCATGGAACCTCTTGCCACCGGCACATATACCCATTCCACACCAAAGCTGTCCGGGCCGCCCATCTCTCCTTCAAAAGGACGGCCGTCCATCACAAAGCCTCTTGCCACATTATCTTTGATTTCCCGGGGAAACACATGGTTCAGTTCCTGCCCCAGCCAGGCAGGATCCCTGTGGGAAGCAACCAGAATATCATTCTCTCTGGGTGTAATCGGGGTACGGAAATTCGCCCCCCGGGCAGTCCGCTCCGCTGCGCCCACTTCTTTTTCATAATCAAATGGATAGTTTGCCATCATTTATCTTCCTTTCTGTTTAAAGTCCCATATCCGTTCTTACATTGCCCCTTACACATTTCAGTCTAACAGTCCGTACAAGCCGGTCACACCGAACAGGATAAAAAATCCCCAAACCACAAAAGTGACCATCAGCTGCCAGTTGACCATTTTTGTCCGCTTTTCTTCATCGGGCATCCCCGCCACTACCAGGCTGCCGCCGGTGGAGAAAGGCGACATTCCCGTGGCCAGCGCGCCGAGAGCTGCCGCCGAGGTCATCAGCGTCAGATTTGCGTCCCTGGCGGCCGTCACTGACAGGGCGATGGGCATCAGAAGCGGAATCACCACCGTAACGCCTCCGGTGAAAAAGCTCAGAAAGCCTCCGCACACAATTAATACCAGTACGATCAGGCCCATGCTGATATCACTGTGCAGAAATGACTCCACCAGCTCCATAATGCCGGCCTCCGTGGCCACGCCCAAAAGCATATTGATACCGCAGACCGACAGAATGGTTCCCCAGGGAATCACATCCCGGATAATCTTTTTCTCATCTCCCAGCCCCAGGGCCGAGCAGGCGATGGCGCCCAGAATCGAAATCATCTGCGGGTCAAAATACCGGTTCAGATACCCGGTCACCGGATTTGGCGCCACGATCTCCGTCAGAGCCGGAATCAGCATCACGGCCAGGGCAGTCAGCACGATCAGCAGATTTGTCTTCTGCACCTTATTCAGCCTTTCCGGCTTTTTCAAGTACATGGGGCGGGCTTCATATCCTTTCAATGCCATATATAAAACAATCAGGACCAGCAGTGCGCCCGCAAAAAAATTAAAGCAGATTTTCATGGATATTCCAAAGGCATGCTCGGAAAACTGGGTATCCTTTGCCATTCCGCAGATCACCGCGCCGGCAGTGCCCCAGGGCACACAGGCGCCCGCACCGGAACCTGTGGCGATCAGCATTCCCATTATGGCAGGATGAATACCGGTTTTTGCCGCAATGGCAAAGCAAATGGGCGCCATAAATGAACAGACCACCGGCGGCGACGCCCCGAAAACCGCAAGAATAAAACAGACAAAATATAGAATAAATGGAATGATTTTTGCCCGGTTCTGAAATCGGTAAATAATCTGGCTGGCCAGCACCTGCAGCGTGCCGTTATTTACCGCATAGCCGTAAAACAGGCTGACCGACATCAATAGGAACAAAATCTTTACGGAAAAAAGCTGCGTCAGAGCAGATACTTTCATTCCCATGCCAAAACAGCCAATGAGATACGCAAAAGCAATGGCATACAGACCTGTATTTCGTTTCGTCTTATTATTAAGTACAATGGCGACAAATACCGCCGCCAGACTGAAAATCATGAACCCGTGGTTATTCATCTAAGAATTTCCTCATCTTGCCAACGGGGTCCGTCGTTCCAGTTTCTCCATCTTTGTAACAGCATATCAGAACCACATGAAAAAAATCAATTGGCAAATCAGACAAAATCAATTTTTTTGAAAAAAAGTACATTTTCTCAAAATTGCTTGTATTTTTGCAAAAATGCACTTTTTATTCTGTTTATATGGATTGTATTGGCTTTCTTTTTTTACGAAACATCTGACAAATGTACCTGCAGTACGTTTGCCGGATTGATGGGCATACCGGGAAAATTCGCATCAGGCCTCACTGCATTTTACTGTCGCTGTAGATACTTTTCAGCAGATTGAGATCCACTTTCATCCACAGCTTCGCCCCTTCCGGATCTCTGGCATTCAGCGCCTCCAGCAGCTTGTCATGACAGGGCGTAATGGTATCCAAATATACCGACGGCCGGGCATGTTCGTCGTTGCTGTGCATCCGCATCAGGCTGCGCAGTTCCACCACTTCTTTATACAAAAAACGGTTTCCCGACATTTTGGCAATCATTAGGTGAAACTGCAGATGAAGGTCCCGGACCCCTTTCAGCTCCGTATTGTTTTTTACGCTTTCATAATGGAAATGTCTGATCGTGTCGTTGATCTCAAAGAGCGTGTCAATATCCTCCTGAGAGCCGTTTGTGGCCGCCAGATAAGCGGCGGTGCTTTCAAGCACTTCGTCCATATAAAGGAGACCCGCTTTATCGGAACGGCTTAACTGCTTTACGCCAACCCCGTTTTTGGAAACACTGTCCAGTATGCCCTCGCTTTTTAACTGGGACAGCGCCGCACGCACCGGCGTACGGCTGATTCCCAAAGCCTGGGCCACTCCCACTTCCGTTAGCCGGTCCATGGAAGCAGTCTGCCCGCTAAGAATCTCCGCTTTCAGGATATTGTACACTTTTTTATAGGCCGGCTTCGTATTTGCATACATTTTAAGAATATCATCGGAAAATGTTAACATCATATTCCTCCTTCTGTCATTTCTGATCTTTTCTTCGCATTTCTTTTATTTATTATACCATATATATACTTTTTATAAATAACTTACATATTTTTCTATGTTTTGCACAAAAAACATTCTTTGTCAATCAGAAAACCAACACAAAAAAATGTATTTTTCGACAAACAAAAGCCTTTTATGCAAAACAGAGATTCCATATAAATGTATACATTTTTAATTTACAACCAATCTTTCCTGTGTTACGCTTTAACTGCAAAGCCGCGGTGAAGCGGTGGAATTTCTGACGCAGGTACGTCGTTCCATCCATCTGTAAAGCTTCTGAAATCACACACCGTACGGAAAGCGCCGGAATTTTCACAGCCATTGCCGCAGGATGACATTTTACCATTTATATTTCATTATTTTACGGGAGGTAGAACTATGAGTGACAAGAAAAGCACCTATTCCGGACTCGCATGGCGTTATGGTATGACCAACGGATTTTCCACATTGCTGACAACCGTAGCCAGCACTTACTGGGCATTATTCCTGACCGGCGCCGTGGGCATGGAGCCCGCCGTTATGGCCACCATTTTATCCATCAGCAGTACGGTGGACCTGGTTTCAATTCCGGTCTGCGGCGTTGTAATGCAGAAAGTACGTCTCGGCGGCGGCAAATGGGGTGTGTTCCGTCCCTGGCTGCTGGCAGGCGGCGCCGTTGCGGCTCTCTGCCGCTGGCTGAGCTTCACAAATCTGGGACTGACCGGCACGGCTGCCGCAGCCTGGTTCGGCGGCATGTATATTCTCTGTTATCTGGCATTTAATCTTTGCTATTCCGCATTTACGGGTATCCTGCCTCTGATGGCAAAAGATCCCACCGACCGTGTCAGCTTTGCATCTGCAAGAACCACCTGCAATTCCGTAGGTAAATTCGTATTCTCACTGACATCCGTGGCGCTGGTCGGCTTCTTTGGCCAGGGCAATGACGCAAAAGGCTATTCCATGCTGGCCGGCCTGATCTCCATTCTGGTTTTCGTCGGATTTACCCAGTTGTTCTTTGCGGCCAAGCCTTATGACGTGCTGAAAAAAGATGACAGCGCAGAGACAAAAGCAGCCAAAAAAGACCAGTACTCCGCTTCTTTCTGGGAAATGCTGAAATTTTCCATTACCAAGCCTTTTGTACTGTATCTGCTGGGCTCCACCTGTAAGGGAACGATATTCTTTATCATTACTTCCCTGGCCCCTTATTACTACTCTTATGTGGTAGGCGACAAGTCCATGCTGACCGTTTATATGTCCGCTTCCACATTCCTGATGATCGGCGGTTCCTTTATCGCGCCTTATGTGAGCAAACTGTGTAAGGGCAGCCGGAATACGTTTGCCACCGGCGTCGCCATCTACGGCGCATGTCTGGGCGTTGCCTATTTCAGCGGTGCCAATGCGACGATGTTCACCATTTTCTTAAGCGTCGGCTATGTGGGATATTCTATCGCCCATGCTGCGGAAGCCGCTCTGTACTCCTGCGTGGTTGACTATACGGAATGGAAGCACGACAAGGATCTGAAACCGTTTATGATGACTTTATTCTCTCTGACGCCGAAGATCGGCACCACCGTTGGCTCCATGGTATTCGGTTTCGGTCTGGTAGCCGTAGGCTTCAATGCGGACAATGTAACCGCTTCCGCCGCGAACGGTATCCGGATGCTGTTATCCGGCCTGCCTGCGATCCTGGCCATTATGTCCGTAATCTTTATGGCTCTCTGCCCGCTGTCCGATCAGAAGGTAAAAGAGATGAGCGCCGAGCTGAAAGCAAGAAGGGAAGCACGACAGTAGCCTGAAAGGAAGTTTCTATGCTGACAAAAAGACAAAATCTGCTGGAAACCATCCGGGGAGGAAATCCCGACCGGTTTGTAAACCAGTTTGAGCCTTTCGCCATGATCAGGCAGACGCCGGTCACGGCAAATAATCCAAAACCTGTCAAGGGCGGGCCCAATGTGGTAAACAACTGGGGCATCACCCTGCAGTTTCCGGAAAATACCCCCGGCTCTTTCCCCGTACATGACGAAGATCATATCGTAATCAAGGATATCGCCCGGTGGCAGGAATATGTCCATGCGCCCCGGATGGATTACACGAAAAACGACTGGGCCCCCTATATTGCCGCGGCAGAGCAGATCGACCGGAATGACCAGTTTCTCACGCTGTCGGTAAGCCCCGGTATTTTTGAACAGTGCCACAATCTGATGAAAATGGAAAACTGTCTGATTTCCTTTTATGAATATCCCGATGAAATGCATGGACTGATCGATTATATCGCAGAATGGGAACTGGAATACGCAAGACAGGCCTGCGCCTGGCTAAAGCCTGATGCCCTGTTCCATCATGACGACTGGGGCAGCATGATCTCCTCTTTCATGTCTCCGGACATGTTCCGGGAGTTTATGGTTCCCGCTTATCAGAAAGTATACGGATATTACCGGGACCATGGCGTGGAAATCATCGTTCACCACAGCGATTCCTATGCCGCCAATCTGGTTCCCGCCATGATTGAGATCGGCATTGATATCTGGCAGGGCTGCGCCACCACCAATCAGGTTCCGGAGCTGATCCGCCAATACGGAGGACAGATCTCCTTTATGGGCAATATCGACAACGGCGTGGTGGACCGGGCTGACTGGAGCCGGGAGATAATCGAGCGGGAAGTACGCCGGGCCTGCGAAACCTGCGGGCGGCACTACTTTATTCCCAACACCATTATGGGCGGGCCGGCCAGCACTTATCCCGGTGTTTATGAGGCCGTCACCGAAACCATTGATATGATCAACCGGGAATCAGACCTGTAAACAGTAATCAACGGTCTAAGGATCCCCACTGACTATTTACCTGCAAAGCAAAAAGGAGGATTATATGAAAAAAATACCGTTTTCCCCTGATGAATTAAAAGAAGTAGGCCGTTACTATGTGGCAGGCCGCACCGACGGCGGAAAAATCAAACTGGACACTCCCATCACCCCACGGGAAAATATGCAGGCTTTTCTGAACAGTGAAACCCCCTGCTGGATGCCCAACGGCGACCTGATTACCATCACCCCTGAGATCGTTCCCGATAATGTTGCCCGGGCCTTTATTCAGGAAGCGGACCCCTCGGACCGCAAAGGCGGCCCGGATATGTTCGGCGTAAACTGGATTTTTGACGAAGCTGCCAACGGCTCTATGGTGGTTCCCGGCAGTCCGATTCTGGAGGATGCCAATGACTGGAAAGAGGTTATCAAATTCCCCGATGTGGAT
>Ga0137306_101230_pt1 | contig 27396 bp, 17 predicted proteins | sample Inofroosms_March_FD_97187 | JGI IMG/M metagenome (GOLD analysis project Ga0137306, IMG submission 97187) | Mouse cecal microbial communities from Vienna, Austria - N-Acetylneuraminic and N-Acetylglucosamine D2O microcosms_March | ecosystem: Host-associated > Mammals > Digestive system > Large...
TCAAACTCATTTCTCTTCTTGAATCGGTGTCTGCTTCCAACGCGTTCTCCCATGTAATCCTCAGCCAACTCCCCATCTGTATCTTTAATAAATATAATCACCTGCTCTGCTGTTTCCGGCAAAGCCGTACAAATCGTCTGGATTCTTCTTTTATCAAAAGCAGATAAGGGGGCATCCATAACTAAAGGATACGGCTCTGATGAGAGAAGCTGCGCATCTTCATCCACAGCATTCCTATTATCCCGTGCCATTTTAATAATACCTGTGATGAAAGCAAAAATCACGGAAATACTCTGTGCTGTTGAAGTCTCCACATCTCCCTCATAATCCGTTGCATAGACGGAAATATGATATTTTTCATCTATGGTAAGATATAATCCCCCCTCATAAATCTGTTTAAAAATATCATTGATCGTCTTTTGCAAACGTTCACGGATTTCTGCCTCACTTGTTTTATATTCTTCCTGCAATTCGCGGTAAATCTTTTGAGCATATGCTTTATAGGTCTCAATTTTCTTATTATTTTCATCTAATAAAGTAAGGTTACGGCGTTTTGTATCTGCCCTTTCCATATCGCTCTGCTTTTTCCCTTTTTCTTGCAGTTTCTGATCCCTCTCTTTATTATCCTTTTGAATCGTCTCATCACAGATCTGAATATCACGGTTAATAGCACGAACCTTTGTCCTTACATCATCACCACTTAATTTTTTCTCTATAGCTTCTAACTCGTCTTGCAATTCTACCAACTCATCTTTTTGTCGGCTTATTAAAGCAGAATTTTCTTGTATCTGATTATAAATATCCTGCCCTGTATGAACCCGCCTTCGTGCCTCCTTTTTAAAATCACTAATAGTAGTGCTGATAGACTGCGGCGGCAGATAATCAATTAGTTCTTTTACCTTATTATATGCCATACTCCCTTCATCTAAATGAGTCCCACAAATGCAGATTTTCTGTTTTAAAAGATATTCTATGGTTTTTCCATGCATATAAGGAATATCTTTTCCTAAAAAATCCTTTTCCGATAATAGATTTAATGCCTCCTGCTCTAACCTGCGAGAAAAAAATGAACTCAAGCTTTTATTAAAATCATCACAAATTATTTTGTTAATCGCTGATTTAGCTTTCTCTGCATCCGAAATCTTTTTTATCAGTTTTTCCTTCTGTTCTTGAAGCTTTTCCCCCTCCTCATACTTCTTAATTTCTTTTGTCTTTTCGCTTTTCCTGGCTTGCGCTGATTCTATCTCACTATCTAATTCCTCAATTCTTGCCTCTATGGCCGCAATTTCCGTCTTACATTGAGCAATCGTATCTGTGTATTCTTTAATCTTATCATTGCTCTGTGAGTTATAGCTTGCCTCATAATTGCCTATTACGCTGTATTTTGATTTTGGATTCAGATGTTGTATTGCTTTGTCCATTCCGTCCAGACCAAGTATCCCTTTGACTGCTTCTGCAAAATCATTGGCCTTCTTTCCCGTAGAAATATCCTTGCTCATCTTCTCAATCCGTTCCCCATCAAAGAAAAAATATCGGGACAATTCTTTGGGCAGAATACTTTTTACCTCACTCTCACATAGAGATTTTTTCACATATGTAATATTTCCAGTAGTATCTTTTTTGGCTATATCAAAAACCGTATTATCTCCTTTTACCTTATTTGAATAGTCCTTTCGATAAATCTGCTCACGAGTCAAAGTATATTCCACCTCACCATGCCGCAGCCTCAATTGCACCTCAACATGCTTTTCCTGACCCGGCCTCATTTCCTCCGCCTCAAGCTTATTCAACATTGATTTATCAGAAAACTCCGTTTCTCCATAAAGACACCAAAAAAATGCCTGGGCAAAAGTTGTTTTACCGGTTCCATTTTCTCCAATGATGATGGTAACATTTTTTCCATCTGTCCCTTCTGCAAAATCGATTGACTCATTCCTAAATTGACGAAAATTTTTCAATTTTATTGATTGGAGTAGCATTGTACCTCCTCCTCTATCTGTTTTTTAATCCATTCAATCATTTCTTTCTCTGACTTGGCTCTTGTCTTTAAATTCATATTCTCCTGAATAATAATTTTCCGTTTTAATCTTCTTATTGCTTTGTCCTCAATTCTAATTTCATCCATAATCACAGCCCTTCTTCCTCAATATCATCCTCTAAAATATGATACGCATCCTGTATATTCCAGATCCAATCATTTGCTTCCATGGAATTCATCGCCAGACGTCCAAATTCCTTTAATCTGGCCAATTCATTTTTAACAAGGGACAAATCTCTTTGCGCCTGTTCACTGGTCAAAGAAGATACTGCTTCCAATCTTCTTGGAAGCGTCACAAAATCATAGATTTCCGCAAATGGTTTATTCTTTGCTTTCCTCAGAACTCTCCCCCTCCGTTGAATATATTCCTTTGGATTCGTGGTACTTGCTAAAATAAAAGCTGTCCGTATCCCTGGAATATTAACTCCCTCATCCAGACATTTAATGGCCACAATCGCCTGAAGCCTGTCCCCCTTTTGAAACTGTTCCTTAATCACAGCCCGCGTTTCCATGTCCTCTTCGGATGTAAATTTTGCCACACTCATGTGAAGTTCATTCCCCAAAATCCTTGTCACTGCTTCTATCTGGCGGATATCTTCTTCCATTGCTGCTATATTGTCTGCTTTTCCATCTATAACACGGGTTGCCCCGCAATAGACAAGAATATTATTATCTTTTACATAAGGAATCATCTGTTCCCGCAACGCATCAAGCTTTTGGCTTGCCCCTGCAACAATACGAGCCCGCTCTAATGCAAGAATTTCTCCCCTGCGGTTCAACTTAGTCTTTCCATCCCTGCCCTTTGTCAAACACTTGGTCATTTCATATGACTTTTGTTCATACTGTCGCAATTCCTCCTCTGTCAGACAAACTACTATGGGATAATATTTATATCTGGTCAGTTTATCTTCTTCTATTGCTCTTTGCAAAGAATATTCAATACATTTCCGTCCAAAAAAGCTATACAGCCATGCTGTTCCTTCTTTATCCTGGTGCCGTTCTAGTGTAGCAGAAAGAGCCAATCGGTAGGAGAAACGATCATCTAAAAGCTTCCTGTAGCTTCCGGCTCCCACATTATGGGCTTCATCCACCACCAAAAGTATCGGAGAATGGATTTTCCCAATTTCCTCCTGAACCATGGAATTAGTAAATGTGGCATTGGTACATATAAAGCAAAAAAAACGTTTTTCTTGCCTGATTTTTTGGTCTCTCACTGCCCGCGACAAACGTTTCTTCCAGTCCTTTTGCGGCGAACTGCTATATCCGATAATTGGTTTTATATGAAATCTTACAATATCTTCCACCCACTGTTCCACCAGGTGCTGATAAGGGCATACAATAATCACGGCAAGATCATCATTTAAATCCTCTGATAATTTGGCAACTGCCCCTAATCCTGTCAAAGTTTTACCGGTTCCTGTGGCCATATCAAAAATGCCGCGATAGTTTTCCCCCACCCAGATTGATATGGCATCCTTTTGGTAACTTCTCAACACAATATCCTCTGGCACACGTGCCCCGGCAATTTCTTTCCCCAAAACCGGCGCTTCCTTGATATCTCTGGAATAATGAAACAATCTTCTCTCAAATTGTTCCCGGTCTATATCAAAGTTCGGCGCTTTACATCGGTATCTCTCAATGATTACATCTGTTACTTTTGAAAACCGCAAAACCTTTATATTGGGTTCACTGTTATTCCATATGGAATGAAAAGCATTTTCCTTTAATCTTACTCTCTCTAATTCATTAGAATCCCCCCAGCTTCGGAAAACGTCCATGGCTTCATAGTTTATATACATCCCCATAACCGATTCATTATTTGACCCGGAAAAAGCTACTGTATTTCCATCAGCATCTTCAATAATCCCCATCTTTTCATGATACATCCCGATTTCATTCTTGTCCTCAGTAACTGCTATCTGAATATCCAGAATCCCTTGTGAAATTAAGCAGGCAAGTAAATTCAATCGTTCAAGAGAATAATAATCCTCTGGTTCTTTTAATTGCACCAGCAATGCATTTTCAACAATTTTCTGTCTATCCTCATACCCCCTTTTTATGGCTTCTACGTCCTCTTTTGATAAATAAGGAGATGCCACGATTTGCATCTTTCCTCCCCTTACCGCCATTTCTGCAATTCCCTTGGAAATCTCCACCAGAGATGACGAAGAAAAATATCCCACTGCCCTTTTATAAATTACCGCTTCTTTCAATAGTGGAATATAAAAATCCTGTACCACATTGTCAATCAGTGAACGATACTCACATTTAATCTTGTACTGTTTTAAACTCACTCCCCATTCCTTCCCCTCTAAAGATTCTCCTCAATATAATCCAGCGCCCCCTGCAACTGTTCAAAATCCTTATCTGACGTAAAATAATTCACACTGAAACGTACTGTCCCTGCCGGATATGTATTCAAAAACTCATGTGCCCGGGGAGCGCATTGCAGCCCAGTCCGCACAGCAATCCCCTGTTGGTTCAATACATTCCCGGCACTGTCACTGCTAATGCCCTCTATCACACAGGAGACAATCCCCACATACTTCCTTTCCTTCCTGTCCCCAATAATGCGGATAAAATCATATGCTTCCAGTAAAGATAACAGCCTCTGTCTGTTCGCCTTTTCCCTTTCCCACAAATGGCCAATCGTCTGCTCCTGTATCCACTTCAGCGCAGCATTCAGACCTGCCGCCCCGGCAATATTTAAAGTGCCCATTTCATATTTTTCCGGAAGGCTTTCCGGCATATCCTGATTTGCTGAGTCATAGCCAGTTCCGCCAAAAAAGACTGATGGAAGCTTGATGGACGGCTCCATCACAAAACCGGAAATGCCAGTAGGGCCATATAAGGTCTTATGGCCTGCAAAAACGGCAAAATCAAAAACTCCCATTCCAATATTACAATCCACCAGTCCTGCGGTCTGAGCCATATCTGCTAAAGTAACTGCCTGATACCTTTTTGCCAGAGTAAATATTTCTTCTACCGGAGCCACTAAGCCAATCACATTGCTTGCATGGCTCACAATAACAAAATCCGGTTTGACATCATCAAACTGATATCCTATCTTCTCCAGGTCATATTCCAAATTTTCTGAAACCGCCAACTGCCTGACCATAATCCCATGGTTCTTTTCGTAGTGATGCAATGTCCGGGTAACGGCATTATGCTCAAAGGGACTGATATAAATATTTTTGATTCCGGTTGCTATCACTCCCTGTATGATGATATTCAAGGCAATCGTAGCTGTCGGTTCTAACACTACCTGCTTTGCCGGACAATGCAGCAATTCCTGAATCCGCCTTCTGGTGTCTGCGATCACCTCAGCAGCTGTCTGGGACATGGTATGTTGTCCTCTGCCGGCATTTCCTCCGCTTTTGCGGTAAAATGCATCCATAAATTCATATACACATTCCGGTTTGGGATATGTGGTTGCTGCATTGTCAAAATATGCCATGATGTTATCTCCCTTTTAACATAGTTCTTTTAAAATCTCCATCAAAATCTGACGTTTTTCTTGTTCTGAAATAGAACGCCCTGAGGAACTGAGGGCAGCTGTAATCTGATTATACAGAAGCTTTCCCCATTTTGTGCCTTCTATCCGATTGAACCGCCTGGTCACAACACCATCATTCTCATCCACAAATGTAATCTGGTATGTATTTGTGCCATTGATTTCTTCTGGCGCGGCTGCTGTGTCCTGATAGCTTTCAGCAGTTCGTCTATATTGCCGCAGATTAAGGAAAAACTTTTCTTTTGTCCTTTCATCCCAATCTTCCAGGCGAAGGTCAGTTGCCAGCTTTGCTAACCTGGTTATCGTAAAATCATCATCATTTGAGATACTTTTAAATAATCCCAGACATCTCTCTGTTCCGTCTGTAAACAACTGCTCAAAAACAGACGGCCTCAAAGACTCACACCAGTCTTTTATCGCAGAAGCCAGAGACATGGCCTCTATCTTCTCCTCATTTTCCGGCAAAATAAAAATTTCTTTCACCTTTCTTGCCAGTTCACGTTTCGCAAATATCAAATAGTTATCATAGAACTCCTTTGCCTGTTTCATATTGTCTGCCAAATTCTCATGAAATTCTTCAAATCCAAAAGCTTTGGGAAGCTTTTCAAATAATAATTCATTTCCGCTTATATTTCCTCTCAAAAGCTTAAGCATAGAAGAATAGCTTTTGAATATCTTTTGCCCATCCGGGGTTTCTTTACTCTCTTTTGCATATTTGGGCAATGCCATATACCAGCGTCTCATTGCTGACACTACATATTCATAGGAACTAGAACTTTTTTCCGCCTCCACGATATAATCCGAAAATTCATCGGATATTCGCTGTACAAAAGCCTCCTTCTCCGGATTCCAGTCCAAATAGGACAGATAAAACATAGATGGCTTTGCATTGATCTGCAAAATCACATCTGCTGAGACAGGTACTTGCCCATGGCGGTCAGAAATAATGACCTCTTTCTTATACTCATGTATCACGGCTGATAAATAAATGGGAATCAGCCCTTTTCTTAATCCAATATGATATTGGGGTGAGATCAGCCTTTGGTACAATTCTTCAAAACAGACCTGTTCCTTTTGGCGGGCATCCATAATAAAACCTTCTATCACTGCCAGCATATCCGCCATATGCTCCACTTTTGTTGGTTTCAAATCAATTCGCGGCACGCCATCCTGCTCAACCCATACCCCCGTTCTTATTAAGGTACTTCTCATAATGGACACTTCCTGCCCTGTGCCCATAAATCCCAGATTGTTTTCTAAGTCATTTCGCAGCAAAGCAGCTACAATCTTAGTCCTGCTGTTATTTGCTGTTGCCGTAATCTCATTTTTATTCATTGCCTCATTGTTGATAACCGGTGTTTTGGAGTATACCTGATCGCAAATGTCAGACATTAATCCGGTCAATGCAGCTTTCCTTTTTATCCATATCTCCTCACCATGATAAATATACCGGGACTTAAACTCCTCCGGACGGATGTATCCCCGGATAAAGGTTCCGATTACTTCCCGCAGATCTTCATAGATCACTTCATATTCCTCAAATAAAACCTTATCCTCATTGGCTCCATCTCTCAGAACAGCTACTGCATTAAACTCCCTTACCACCTCCTCGATGGCAGAAAAATGACGTGGTAAAATAAAAATAAAACGGTCACACCCTGCACTGCTCTGCATCAAGACTTTTTTCAGTCTCGGTAAAGACTCCTCACTATGTAAAAGAATCCCGAAAATTATCCCGTCTGCCTCCGTTGACTCGCTTTTGAGATTCCAATCTATATCATCTCTTACCTCGTCCTCATCAATAAACGCAAAGGAAAAGAAACGTGTCATATCACGGTCATTATTGTACCGGGAAGGATACACATAATTATCGAAATTGGATTGATTCAAGGTATCTTTCACTGCAATCCGTTTACTCTGGGCCTCCATCATATCCTTTATTTTCTGATGGACATTCACTCCGGATGACTGCTTTAAGCGGAGATAATGATTGCTCCGCTTCAGATAGACCACATATTCTTTTTCAATCAGATTGTTGATCGCCTGATTGATTTCCTCTGCCTGATAACTGACCGAATAGATTCCTATAATGGATTCTTTTGTCGGCTGAAGCTTTTCAAATTGTTCCAGAATATAGATCAGGGAGAGGGTCTTGACAATTTTACTTTCCAGAGAATCTTCCTCTAGCTTGTCTAAAACTATCTCTGTCAAAAGATAAATTTTATGTATGCTTCCCGAATAAACCTCCTTTTTTAAAAGCGCCTCAAAATAATCATAAATCAAATCCGGCGTAATTACTTCAAACGTATCATCGTGATAATTGTCTAAAAAGGAAGGCAGTGTTGCAATCCCTGGTGCAGAAATAAAGGTAAACAATGTCCTTTCATTCTGGGCTATCCGCTCAGACAAACGTGGCAAAATAAAGGTAGATATGGGGTGCAATGGATAACATCCTTGCAAAATATCTGCCACAAAATTATTTTCGGTCGTATCTTTTTCCACATCGGAAAAAATATTGTGTCCTTCATATTTCTGTTGCAGATCCGAAAAATGATCTGCAAACCGCCTGCAAAACTCCTCCCATAAGCCTTTTTCTTTTTGGATAGCTGATGCAATAATCTCATAAGTCTGTGTGAAATTGTTGTTCAGATGAATATGCTTAAATCTCTCTGACACCCCCCGCCATCCATCCACCTTCTGTTTCGGCAATTTATCGATGTAATTGGCAAGCTCTTTATGAGAAATAAGCATCAGATGCATCTGGTCATTCCCGCTTCGGTTACATTTTTCTGCAAAATCCTGCAACATTTTTGTATCGCTAACAGATGCTTCCGTAATATTTGCCTCTAAAAATTTGCTGAACTCATCATATATTACATAGATTCCCGTATAGCCCTTCTGCTTTAATCCCTTTATCGTCTCTTCATAAAGTTCTATCACGTCAAAGCCAAGAAACGGATTGAACACACTGCCAGCCGTCAGTGACGGATACAGCTTTTCAAATCTCTCATAAGCTTCCACATTATAGTCTTTTAAATCCTCAACAAATTGCTCCACGGAACCGTCAATTGCTTCTTCTAATTGCCTGTAAGTATCCGGAAATTCTGCTTTCCACCGCTCCACCACTGCTGCTGCTGCCTTATAGTTGGTCTCCGGCATAATATCTAGCAATCCATTTACAGAAAGTGTCCGCTGCAAAGCTAATAAAAATGCCTGTGTCAGACTGGTATTGCTTCCAAAAATAATCACGGGCAGAATTTTATTATTTGATTCATAATAATTTTGGACATACTGGTATAATTCATCATTTTCCTCAATTTTAGGCATTACCTTTTCAAACAATCTCTGTTCTTTTTTCATAATCATGGAAAGGATTGTCAATACAATATGAGATTTCCCCTTACCGTAAGCGCCGATCAGGACACGTGCCCTTTCTGTCGAGGTTGGATGCATACTGAGGAGAATATCTTCCAGCAAATTTAATGCAGATTGTGTCGGTATAAAATTCTTTAGTTTCTCATCATTATTTAAATCATAGCTTATGTTCACTGAATATTGAAATCCCGAAGCAACGGAAATCATTTCGCTCATGGCCAATCACCTGTCATCCCTTTTCTATCGATTCATAGTACTTTTCCACACATTCTTCAAAGGTCATCTGTTCATAGATATGAATCACATCCAAGCCCGCTGTTCTTATAATCTTAATCTTACCCAATTTTTCGATTTCGTGAAGCACATCAAGCATGGTGATGGAATCCAAATTAAAGACCTTTCCAATGTTTCCAGGCTTTGTCAGCAATTCATTTAATCCGATCTCATCTCTTTTATTTTCTTTTTCCTTTTCTTGATCAAGAATAACGGCAAATGCCACCCAGGGATTTAGCGATTTTGCCGCAGGAATGGATTTTTTATATGTTTTCTTTTCCTTATTTAAAATATCCACTAGCCCTAATTCCCCAAAAGGACAATCAATATTATTCTCAGGAGACACCTTTGCCGGATTGGATTTATAACGCGGCAGGTAAGTATTGATAATACAAGTAAAATCCTCACTCAGTGAGCGGATAGCCACAGGAGACTCATCCTTAGTCATCATAATATAATTTTGGATGGCAAGAACAAAATCTTCCTTGGTAAACTCTGACATAGAAAATTCATTAAAGAAAAAATACCATGCTGCCGCTTCTTCTTTTTGGTTTGCAAACTTATATTGTAATAAATATAAAGTTCCCAGTTCTTCGATATATCTGTCGTATTGATAGATTAACTCTCCTAAAGGAGTAAGTCCCTGTATCCGTTTTCCTTTTTTTGATTCCCATGTAACTCCTACAACCGGAAGCCAATACCGGAGTGCCTTTACCATATTAGCGCCGATTCCCAGTATATCTGTGGGATTTTCATTCTTGTCCACAAAAACATCCGGCTTTGCAACCACATGCTTCATGCCCTTGCTCAGCCAGCCCTTTCTTATAAAAAATGTATCATGGGCACGAAACTTCATTGCCATTTTTTCGCCCTCCAAAGCTTATTTTTGTGATACTGTTCTCAGATATTTGTCCATTGTACAGCCGCCATCCAGGTACTTTGCAGTCATACACATTTTGCAGTGAACACATTTATCCGGGTCAATATAATAACTTCCTCCCGCAATTGAGATCGCCCCTGCCCGGCAAATCGATTCACATTTCAAGCACTTTCTGCATGCATTAAACTTGCGTACCTGATAGCCTGCCATTCTTTGCAGATCATCATGATCCTGCACATTTATCGTCTTTATTTTCACTGCATAATCGTACCCATTCTGGCTAAATGGCTGAATGGATAAAATCGGTATATTTGTCCTGCTGTCTAAAACTAATACTTCATTTAACAATTTATTCCCCAGTTCCGGGGCAACTCTGCCAAATGGTAAAAACATTCCGATCAGTTCATCATCAAATGGCCTTACCAGGCGATATATTTTTGCATATTCCTCGGTGGTACAATTAGTGAATTTAATCTTCACATCATTTGCTGCCGCTAATCCCTTCCCTCCCTGTCTCGCTTTCCAAAATCCGTTATCCACATATATCTCCGGGTCTTTTTTCCCGACTTTTTTAGCAAATCCGATCAAAAACTCTCTCCATTTTTTCGATTGCTCCGGCATATAAATCCGGGATAAAAACTGCGCCCGTGGATTATTATTAGGACAGCACCAGCATCCAACCCGGTCATACCCTAACCGGTATGCTTCGTTAAAATCAACTTCTTCTGACAAGATATATAACCATATGTCAATATTTCTCCAAAAGAAAATAGGTGATGCCACGGTCTGCTGCTGGATTTTCACAGCTTCTGCATCATCCTCTATCCGGTTATATTTGCTCCTGCTCACAGATTCTGATTTCCGAATCCCGTAATAAGTGAGAATCTGTTCATTTCGATATAAATTATTAATCACCCTTGTAATCGGCCCGGTCTTAAACATAGAGCAGCACCAACGCATCAGCCTGGCAGGCGGGCCAATGTCTTCGCACACATCAAAAAATACCTGTTCTTCATTTTGGGCAAATAAAAAATTTGCCTGAGGATGGTCTTCCCTATATCGTTTTGCATAAGTAATGGTAGAAGGGAACTCCAATGTTGTATTGCCAAATATATGTACCAGGCTCGGATTGCTTAAAGCCTTAATTACCACATCTGCTGTTACTGTGGAATCCTTTCCCCCGGAAAAAGATATCACTATTTTTTCTTCAGAAAATTTGGCAGCTGCATTTCTGATAAATTCAAAAGATTCTTCTTTCAGATAATGTAACCTGTTTTGATTGGCCTTAATAAATTTACGGATATTTTGGTTAAAATATGGATACGTATTTGCACTTTTGTATTGTTCTAACTTTTTTGCTATTTTGTCTGCATCAGTTGTCTGAAATAAGTCATTTGACAGGGAAATCGATTCCCCGTCTATATAGTATCGGTTATCGTTCGCCCATACCGATTTTTGTAAATATTCATTTGGTTCTTTGTCAAGTAAGATTTCCAGAAGTAATCTTTCTTCTGGAAACACCGGCCGTAAATCGGTTGCTAATTGCCTTGTTTTTTTTCCGCAAGCAGGGCAAAAGCCTTTATCTACCTGATTCTCTGTCTGAATGACTGGTATTTTACAATTCCTGCACCAATAAATCTTTACAGGGATATCTTCCTCTGTTCTTTGGCCACAGATCGGGCACATGTTTTCATTCGTTTCTATGTTACAGCTTCTGCACCACATTCTGTTGCCCTCCTCTAGCTTTTTGCATTCATTATCAAACCATAAACATACATATAAATTTCCCTATTATCTTACCATTCCCCTCTTAAAAAATCAATTGCTGCCTCATTACATCCTGTTTCTAGGTAGTGAAATAATCATAGTCCAATTTGTAGATCGTGACCCTTTCTGCTGGCAATACTCCGATTTCATATTTTACTAATAATTCTGACAGCAGCTTTCCATCTATTAATTTAATGCTTTTTTGCTGTTGTTTACTTATAAATTTCTCTGCTTCTTTTGTAAAGGAGGATGTTGTGATAAACACTCCCTTTTGCACATGTTCCATTGCACCTACAAAAGCTTGTAAATCCTTCCGGCCTATTTTGCAATTTGACGAATATCGTTTTGCCTGGATATAAATCAAATCCAATCCCAGTTTATCTTCACTTATTATCCCATCAATTCCGCCATCGTGGGGTCTCCCTGTCACAATTCCAGAATTTTTGTCATTGCCATACCCCATTTTCAGGAGAAGTTCTACCACAAGATGTTCAAAGAAATCTGGAGAATTTCTGAGAATGCTTTCTAAAACCAGCTGCTTGATATTTGACATGTGCTCTTTCCATGCTGCTGCAATTTTTTCTTCTGGCAGATAATCCGCCACCAGATCAATTCCCTGTTCCGGCCGCCTATCTACTGCTTCATTTTTCTGATTACTGAGACAATATCTCGGCTTCTTTCCCTGATAGCTGGCGATTTTAAATTGTTTCATGGGGGATGCTGTCGGGAAATCAAGGTCAAGGCATCTTCTCCTGATCTGGCTATTTACAACATTTACTGGCGATTTTGCTCCAAAAGTATATAACTTTCTTTTAACGATTTCATGATAGATCTCTCTGGCGGTCAAGCCTTCCTTATTTTCTTGCAGTACTACACAAATTGCTTCTACTATGGTCATATCGTCCCCATCACTTTTCATTATTCTCCGAACATTGCCTTTTTTCCATTATAGGTGATTTCCCTCCAAAATACAAGTTTCTACACTTATTGCCGGTATGCAATTTGCCTTTGTCATAAAAACTATTTATTTTCACTTTGGGGAAATAAAAGTAAAATTTCGTCTTTTCTCTATTTTCACATTTGTAAATGTAGCATTCTATTTTATATTCTGAAAAATGCATAAAAGCAAAACAAGTTACTACATCCAAACTTATATAGTTATTCTTTCGATATTTTAAATATTTTACTTTTCTACTTGATAAAAACATGAAAATTTCCTATTTAGTTCCTATTATTTACTTCTCTCTACTTTTAATTAGTTTATTTTTCAAAAACAATCCTGAAATATTTATAATTTCTTCTAAAACATATTTATTAACAGATAATATGCAAAAGTTCTTCTTTTTCTTTTCTTTTTTAAGAATTTATTTCTCATATCTTCCATAATTTTATATATTTTCTGGATTCCTTTCGGATTTTTTAGAAATCACATTCATTCTACCATCTATCCAAAATCCATTTCTTACACTAGTCATCTCACTCCATCTTCCGTTATATCTGTAAAATACCGTTCATTTCTCCATCCATTAAAGTTTCCGTACTTGAATGAAACATAAACTACCCCGTTCATCTTCAACGCCACTATCATTTTCACCATTACAAATTTCAATTCCTCTAAGGTAAATGCAGTATAGGTGGACAAGCCCATATCTCATCGTATTTTTCTTTTTTATTCAATTCTAAAAATCCAGAGTACTCCCATGCTCCAGAATCCTATTCAGGAATTTTCCATAATTAAATTTCATATCTACATTTATGACCTTTTTTATTATGCTTCTAAAAAGGGCAGCCAGAAACGGCTGTCTATAAACAAGCTCCACCCCCATTCTCTTTTAATCTAAAGGCCAAGGGATCTCTTGACATTACCGATCCATACTATATAATGATGAGTAAAAGCCAAGTACATTTGCCAACTCTTTGAACCCCTTTTATTTATCGAAGAAAGGAAACTCTTATGTCATTTATCAGTATGTTCGATGTTTTGGGACCCAACATGGTTGGCCCTTCCAGCTCTCACACAGCGGGAGCCTGTTCCATCGCTCTGATTGCCCGGAAAATGTTGGGTGAGCCTGTCCGCCAAGTAGCGTTCACTCTTTATGGTTCCTTTGCCAAAACCTACCGGGGGCACGGCACTGACCGAGCGCTACTTGGCGGAATCATGGGTTTTGCCACCGATGATGAGCGAATCCCTAGCGCTTATGCTCTGGCAGAAGAGCAAGGAATCGCCTATGATTTTTCCTACAATCATACGGAGACGGAGATTCATCCCAATACAGTAGACATTCAACTGACAGGAATTCATGGACATGCCTTTTCCCTGCGAGGGGAATCGGTTGGCGGTGGAAAGATCCGTATTTCCCGCATCAATGGGATTGCCGTAGACTTTTCTGGTGATTACAATACTTTGATTGTAGTGCATAAAGATCGGATTGGCATGGCTGCTCACATTACCAAGTGTTTAAGTGAAGGCATGGTAAATATCGCTTTTATGCGGCTTTTTCGAGAGGCCAAGGGAGATGCCGCCTACAGCATCGTGGAATTCGATGGGACATTATCCAAAGATGTGCAGCAGAAAATCAAAGAAAAAAAAGATGTCGATCAGGTGATGGTCATCCGGATTCAGGAGGGACAGTGATGGATTTTAAGAATGCGGCAGAACTCCTTATTCTTTGTGAAAAAGAGAATTGTCCGATTTCAGAAATTATGAAACGTCGGGAGTGTGATTTGGCGGAGACAACGAATGAGGAACTATCAAAAAGAATGCACAAGGCGCTTACCATCATGAAAAAAGCTTCCACGGAACCGCTTACCAATCCGCGACGCTCCATGGGTGGACTTCTCGGTGGAGAAGCACGGCTGGTGAATTTGCACCGGCAAGAAGGGAAATCCATTTGCGGAAATATACTTTCCCAAGCCATTGCCTATGCCATGGGTGTTTTGGAAGTCAACAGCTCCATGGGACGGATCGTGGCGGCGCCCACTGCCGGCTCATCCGGGGTAGTTCCTGGAGTCTTTCTGGCGCTTCAAAAAGAGTATGACATCTCTGATGAGAAATTGCTTACTGCTCTGTACAATTCCAGCGCAGTGGGATATCTTGCCATGCGCAATGCCACGGTAGCCGGCGCGGTTGGCGGATGTCAGGCCGAAGTAGGGGTGGCATCCGCTATGGCCGCTTCCGGTGCTGTGGAGCTGATGGGCGGCAAACCAGCACAATGCCTGGATGCGGCATCCACGGCACTGATGAATCTTTTGGGACTCGTCTGCGACCCAGTAGGAGGGCTGGTGGAATACCCCTGCCAGTACCGGAATGCTATCGGCGTTGCCAATGCTTTGACCGCGGCGGAACTGGCCCTCAGCGGAGTAAAACAGCTGATTCCCTTTGATGAGATGTTGGCTGCCATGTATCATGTGGGACGGCGTCTGGCGCCGGAACTGAAAGAGACCGCCATGGGCGGATGCGCCGCTACCCCAGCGGGATGCGCCGCTTGTGTTGGATGTGAATGAGCTCTTCTCCCGCCTTTTCTTATCTCATCCAAAGAAAGTAACAAATCCGGTTTTATCTTGACATAGAAAGAAGTATATAGCAATACAAAGAGAATATTCTGCTATTGTAAGTTATGGTAATCGTTCCGGTTGGCTGATTTTCCTTTTATCAATCCCAAACATTTCCATCTGTGGAAATCGTTATCACATTCCATGGGATAAATTTCCCACTGGCCTGCAAAGCGCGCTTCACCGCATTCTCCATTCCTTTACAGCAGGGTACTTCCATCCGGACAACGGTTACACTCTTGATGGCATTCCCTGCGATAATCTGTGTCAGTTTCTCCGTGTAGTCCCCTTCATCCAGATTAGGACATCCGATAAGAGTGATATTTCCCGAGAAAATCTGTCTGCCATACTTGATTGTCTCGGCGCAAAAGTCTTTTTTTACCACAAAAAAAGAAACGATTATCGCAGAAGGAGATCCCGCCAGATATATGGGAATCGTGCTGTCCGGAACCATTCAGATCTTACGTGATGATTATTTTGGAAACAGAAGCATTGTTGTTGCCGCAGAACCATCCGAGCTATTTGGCGAATCCTTTGCCTGCGCAAACGTTTTGGCAATGCCTGTACATTTCATCAACAAATAATTTATAATCTGCTCAAAATCATTGCAGAAAAAAATCTATTATTTCATCAGAAAATCGAAGTTACCTCAAAGCGTACCACAAAAGAAAAACTAATTACTTATCTGCTATTACAGGACAAAAAAACTCATAGTTGTTACTTTGAAGTTCATCAAAAAAACTTCAAAATTCTAAAAGCAAATCCCTTACAAGCAGTCCAACAACACATACAATAATACCAACCAACATAAAAAACCAATTATACCCCCATTACTTCGAACCCACAAACCACATAGACCACACAAAATTTCCAAATACCAAAAATATCTTTCCTAAAACAAAAGTTCAACAAACGATTTTCGCCATATAAAAAAGGTCAAAAAATCACTATCCCTTAACTCTAAAAAACGAAAAATCCAGCCAAGGAAAAAGGGAGAGAAACAACGAGAAACGGTCTGTAACTTTTGACTTTGCAGAGATTTAGAAGTCCTTAAATCCCTGATTTTGGCGTTGAAACGAAAATATACACTGTCTGAACGGAGTGAGTTTGTATATTTTCGTTTCGTTTTTAGCAAAAATCAGGGGTTTTAGGAATTCTTAATCTCGAAACCGGAAAAAGGAGCAGACCATTTCCTGTTGTTTCTCTCCCCTTTTCCTTGGCGTACCTTTTATCAATAAAACTCCAAATTACAAAAAAATGACATTGAAAATTTATCTGCCCCCTTCATCTTCTCATATGACGCAATACTACGCCAAGTTCGTATATCCCATCAACCATCGATCCACTTCCCTGGCAACCTCTCTCCCTTCCCGAATTGCCCATACCACCAACGACTGTCCTCTTCTCATATCTCCAGCCGCAAACACGTTCTCCACATTTGTTCCATAACTTCCATCACCAGTGGCTATATTCGATCGTTCATTCAATTCTACTCCAAACGCATCTGCCACATAAGTCTGAGCTCCTAAAAATCCTGCGGCAATCAACACCAAATCAACCGCAATCTCTTTCTCACTTCCTTCCACCGGCATCATACTTACACGATTAGTTTCTGGATCTTTTTGAGACATTAAACTTACAAGGATTGCTTTGCACACCCTTCCGTTCTCATCTTTGACAAACTCTTTGACTGTCGTCTGATACATTCTCGGATCATGACCAAATACTGCAGCGGCTTCTTCCTGACCATAATCCGTCTTACAAATACGTGGCCACTCCGGCCAGGTATTGTTTTCGGCGCGGGTATCTGGCAGCTTAGGCATCATCTCTAGTTGAATCACAGAAGCACATCCGTGACGCACGACTGTACCCACACAGTCGTTTCCTGTGTCTCCGCCACCGATTACTAATACGTGTTTCTCTTTTGCTGAGATATAATTGCCGTCCTCCAGACCAGAATTTAATAAACTTTTGGTGGTTGATTTCAGAAAATCCACCGCAAAATATATCCCTTCTGCATCCCGGCCGGGTACCGGGATGTCTCTGGGATTGGAAGCGCCACAGGTCAGAATGATACAATCAAAATCACGTTTTAAGCGGTTTGCCTTATAATTGTGACCAATATCTGCGCCGGTGACGAAAGAAACGCCTTCCTCTTTCATCACTTGAATCTTCCGGTCAATGATGTGCTTTTCCAGTTTCATGTTGGGAATCCCGTACATCAAAAGTCCTCCCACCCGATCTTCCCGTTCGAATACAGTCACATTGTGTCCCCGTTTATTGAGCTGATCGGCAGCCGCTAAACCAGCGGGGCCAGAACCCACCACGGCTATCTTTTTGTCTGTCCGCAGTTTCGGCGGGCGAGCGCTAGCCTTGCCGCTCTCATAGGCTTTCTCAATAATGGCATGTTCATTTTCCTTGATACTTACGGGGTCTCCATTCAGGCCACAGGTACAGGCCGCCTCGCAGGGAGCCGGGCAAACCCGACTGGTAAACTCTGGGAAGCTGTTGGTCTTTTTCAGGCGATTGTATGCCTGTGCCCAGTTGCCATTGTATACCAGATCATTCCATTCCGGTATTAAATTATTTAAAGGGCATCCGGACACCATGCCATTCAACACCATTCCTGACTGGCAAAAGGGCACTCCACATTCCATGCACCGGGCTCCCTGTTCCTTCTGCTGCTCCTCGCTCAAAGGAGTGTGGAACTCACGAAAATGCTGGATTCTCTGCAGTGGATCCTCCGCCTGGCTGCCTTTCCTAACATACTCCAAAAATCCTGTTGGCTTTCCCATTGCTCTCCTCCTCACTTTCTCATATTCGCATAAAATGCCTCAATCTGCGCCTGTTCACTGCTCAATCCCTTTTCCTCCATCTGCACAATCGTATTCATCATACGTCGGTAATCGTGGGGTAAAATCTTTTTAAATCTGGGCAAATATTCACCAAAATGCTCCAGAATCTCCTTACCTTTCTCCGAATTGGTATACGCCACATGTTCCTGAATCATCTCCTTCAATTCCAACACGTCGTATTTGTTCGTCACTTCCTCCATGGACACTAATTCCTTGTTGAGCCGCCGGTACAAATCTCTCTTTTCATCCAGCACATAGGCGATGCCTCCACTCATACCAGCGGCGAAGTTCTTGCCGGTAGAGCCAAGGACTACTACCCGACCTCCCGTCATATACTCACAACCGTGGTCGCCCACGCCCTCCACCACTGCCATGGCGCCGGAATTGCGGACACAAAACCGTTCCCCAGCCACGCCGTTGATAAACGCCTTCCCACTGGTAGCGCCATAAAGCGCTACATTTCCGATAATAATATTGTCTTCCGCCTTAAACAAAACAGCCTTAGGTGGATACACAATCAATTTGCCGCCAGACAGTCCCTTGCCGAAGTAATCATTGCTGTCTCCCACCAGCTCCAAGGTCAAGCCTCTAGGAATAAAAGCGCCGAAACTTTGCCCGCCACTGCCGCTGCAGCTTACCATAAAAGTGTCTTCCGGCAATCCATCCGGATACCTCTTGGTAATCTCTGAGCCAAAAATGGTACCCAAGGTTCTGTCCACATTACTCACATCTATCTGTACACTCTTCTTCTGACCGTTTACCAGGGCAGATTTTAGCTTTTTCAAAAGGATCTGCTCATCTAAGGTCTGTTCCAGCTTAAAATCATACTCCTGTTTGTCATAATATCCCCGGAAGCGGATTCCCACATAAGGATTATCTAATATATTAGATAAATCCACCTTCCTGGCTCTCTCATAAGAAATATTCTCTTTTTTCTTCAAAAGTTCCGTTCGCCCAACCAGCTCATCCACCGTGCGAACACCCAACTTTGCCATATATTCCCGCATTTCCTGGGCCACGAAATTCATGAAATTCACCACATACTCCGGCTTGCCACGGAAGCGTTTACGCAGCTCTGGATTTTGAGTGGCAATCCCCACCGGACAGGTATCTAGATTGCAGACTCGCATCATCACACAACCCATGGTCACTAAGGGCGCTGTGGCAAATCCAAACTCTTCCGCCCCCAACATACAGGCAATGATCACGTCCCGACCGGTCATCAGCTTACCGTCGGTCTCCAAAATAACCTTATCCCGCAGACCATTCATAATCAGAGTCTGATGCGCCTCCGCTACCCCCAACTCCCAGGGCAGCCCAGCATTGTAGATGGAATTTCTCGGCGCTGCCCCAGTGCCGCCATCAAAAGAAGACACCAAAATCACCTGCGCGCCAGCCTTCGCCACTCCGGCCGCCACAGTTCCCACCCCGGCCTCACTCACCAACTTTACGGAAATCCGCGCCCGAGTGTTAGAATTTTTCAAATCATAAATCAACTGAGCCAAATCCTCAATTGAATAAATGTCATGATGAGGCGGCGGTGAAATCAATCCCACACCGGTGGTGGAATGGCGGGTCTTCGCCACCCAGGGATATACCTTACCACCTGGAAGCTGGCCGCCCTCCCCGGGCTTTGCCCCCTGAGCCATCTTGATCTGAATCTCTTGGGCGCTGACCAAATAGCGGGACGTCACTCCGAATCGGCCGGAAGCCACCTGTTTGATGGCCGAACAGCGATTGTTATTCTTCGGCCCCGGCGCCAGACGCTCTAAACTTTCTCCGCCCTCCCCGGTGTTGGATTTTCCCCCTAATCGGTTCATAGCAATGGCCAGCGTCTCATGAGCCTCCTGAGAAATGGAGCCATAGGACATAGCCCCAGTCTTGAACCGCTTCACAATGGACTCCACATTCTCCACCTCCTCGATGGGGACGCCTCCGTTTTCATCGTATCGAAAATCCATCAAGCTTCGCAGGTTGATGGTTTGCCCTTCCTCATTTAAGGCATGACTGTATTCCTTGAATATCTCGTAATTTCCCGTCCGCGCCGCCTCCTGCAAAAGATGGATCGTTCGGGGATTATACAAATGTTCCTCCTGACCCGCGCGTTCCTTATGGCTACCTACGCTTTCCAGCGTCAAGTCCACATCCAGACCCAGGGGATCAAAAGCTGTGGAATGAAGCACATCTACATCATGGGCAATGTCATTTAAGGTAATGCCCTCCACTCGGCTAATCGTGTTGGTGAAATATTTATCAATCACTTCCTTGGAGATGCCAATGGCCTCAAAAATCTGTGCTCCTTGATAGGATTGAATGGTGGAAATCCCCATCTTGGAGGCAATCTTCACAATTCCGTGAAGCACCGCTGAATTATAGTCATCCACCGCCGCATAATAATCCTTATCCAGCATACCACTCTCAATCAGATACCGTACTGACTCCTGGGCCAGATAAGGGTTGATGGCACAAGCGCCGTACCCTAGCAAAGTAGCAAAGTGATGCACCTCCCTGGGCTCTCCACTCTCCAAAATCAGCGCCATAGAAGTTCTTTTCTTGGTCTTTACCAGATGCTGCTGCAGGGCTGACACTGCCAGCAGAGAAGGAATCGGTACATGATTCTCATCAATATCCCGATCGGACAAAATGATGATGTTAACCCCGTCTCGATATGCCCTATCTACCTCCAGAAACAGCCGATCAATCGCCTTTTCCAGGGAAGTATTCTTATAATAGGTGATAGGAATCACCTCTACTTGAAAGCCCGGTTGTTTCATATATTTAATTTTCAAAAGATCGGTGCAAGTGAGAATCGGATTATCCACCTTTAAAATCTTACAGTTCTCCGGTTTCTCCTCCAGCACATTTCCTTCCTCCCCCACATACACCGTGGTGGAGGTAACGATCTCTTCTCGAATGGCGTCAATCGGTGGATTGGTTACCTGGGCAAAAAGTTGCTTAAAATAATTAAACAACGGCTGATGCTTTCGTGACAGGACTGCCAAGGGACTATCCGCGCCCATAGCTGACACTGCCTCTGCCCCGTTAAGCGCCATAGGTAAGATCATAGTCTTATACTGTTCATAAGTATAGCCATAGGTCTTTTGTAGCCGGGCACGAGTCTCCTTGTCCATAAACGGCGTCCCCTTGTTGGGGATAGGTAAGGACTTTAATTCTATCAGATTGTTGTCCAGCCATTCGCCGTAAGGGCGGCGGGCGGCGTAGCGTTGCTTCAAATCCTCGTCACGAACCAGCTCTCCTTTTACCGTGTCAATCAACAACATTTTCCCTGGGCGAAGCCGTTCTTTTCTCACCACATGGGACTGCTCGATATCAATAGCGCCCACCTCAGAAGCCAAAATCACCTGATCGTCATCCGTGATGTAGTAACGGGAAGGACGCAAGCCGTTGCGGTCAAGCACAGCTCCCAACACATCCCCATCACTAAACACAATGGAAGCCGGACCATCCCAGGGTTCCATCATGGTAGCATAATACTGATAGAAATCCATGACCTCCTGAGACATATTTTTCTCATGTGCCCAGGGCGCTGGAATAGTGATCATCACAGCCAGAGGTAACTCCATGCCGCTCATCATCATAAATTCCAAAGCATTGTCCAACATGGCCGAATCCGACCCTTCTTGGTTGATGATAGGTAATACCTTGTGCATCTCTGACTTAAAAAAGTCAGACTCCATGGTCTCCTCCCTGGCCATCATCTTGTCCACATTGCCCCGGATGGTGTTGATTTCCCCGTTGTGGACGATAATCCGGTTGGGATGCGCCCGCATCCAGCTGGGATTCGTATTGGTGCTGAACCGAGAATGAACCACTGCCAGCGCCGACTCATAATCCGGATCCTGTAGATCGTCAAAAAACTGGCGCAGTTCTCCCACCAGAAACATGCCCTTGTAGACAATGGTGCGGCTGCTTAATGACACCACATAGGTGTTGTCATTGCTCTGCTCAAACACCCTTCTTGCCACATACAGCTTCCGTTCAAAATCCAACCCTTTGGCCACCAAAGCCGGTTTGCCGATAAAACCTTGGACAATATAAGGCATCTTCTCTACTGCCTTCTCGCCGATGCGATCGGGATGAATGGGCAAATCTCGCCAACCAAGAAAGGAAAGTCCTTCTTTTTTGACAATGATCTCAAACATTTTCTTGGCCTGATTTCTAGCCAATTTATCCTGAGGAAAGAAAAACATGCCCACTCCATACTCCCGCTCCTTCCCCAGCCGAATCCCCAAAGAAGCCGTCACCTTCTTAAAAAAGCGATGGGAAATCTGCATCAAAATGCCGACCCCATCGCCAGTCTTTCCTTCCGCATCTTTACCTGCGCGGTGCTCTAAATTTTCTACAATGTGAAGCGCCTGCTCCACGGTCTTATGACTCTTTATCCCCTTAATGTTAGCCACAGCTCCGATTCCACAATTGTCATGTTCGAACCTGGGGTCATAAAGTCCCGGAACTACCGTCGGGACAAGACGGACTGCCGTCTCCTTAATATTTTTCATAATTCTGTCCTTCCTGATTATACCTCAGCCAGATTTCCTGCCAGGTAGTTTTAATTTTTATCGATGATACTACGGATGCGGATATTTGTAAAGACTTTTTTTAAGATAAATTTTCAGATAATTAGATAATTGATATTTTATATATATATTATCAGTTTTATTATTCATGATAAACAAAAAAACTTTTAATTAACCGCAAATTCCCGGGGCCGACAATTCAGCAATGTCCTTTAGATAAACGGAGATAAAAGGTACGCCAAGGAAGTGGGACAATTCAGGTCTCTTTTTTACTGTTTTCTGTCTTTCTGTTCTCTAAAAAATTAAGAAACCAGGCCATCAGCACTGCTCTTTCTTTTTCATTCTCTGCCTGAGCAAATACGCTATTAATCCGTGCTGCCCGCTCTGTCTTTTGCTCATATCTTTGCAGCATAATAAAGCGAAGCTTACTGCAAAGCAAACGAACTTTTTGTAATGTGTCTTGAAACTCTGGTTCAGCCATCAAAATCCCTCTGTCCAATTCAAAATATGGACAATATCCAGAATTAAGATAATAGTGTAAGGCAAATGCACGAGATTTTTCATTAAAAAATGCTGAATTCCATATCACCTCTGTTAGTTCTTCATAAAACTGTTTGGCACTCATATTTTTCCTGCTTAAAAAGCGTACAGTTGCCCTGAAATATTCCAAATATTCTATCTGCCATTTTTTCCATTCCAACTCTAAATCATCATTTTCTTCTTCCTGACAAAAAAATTGTGAATAAACGGTTTCTGATAAAGCTTGTAAATCCTCCTTTTTTCTAGAACTATCAGACAACTCTTTTTCTAATATCTGTGCCAACTGCAGCTTAGTCAACCCACGGTTCTGTTTTATTTTTTCATTCCATCTGTCCATCCCACCGCCTTGATCATGCATAATTTGCCATCTCCTCATAGTTTTCTATCCCATTGATCATGTTCTCTGAATAAATTTCACTTTTATCATGATTTCTGTTCCCTTTTTTCTTATTCTCATTGGCCTTTCTTCGGCTCTCCTCGTTAGGAATTAACAAAAAATCATTATTACTACTATTTTTTCCATTGATCAAAAAACGCGCAATCTGACTCGTACTACCGACCATGCTATTATCCAATTCTATGTTTTCATCTAAAATGCACGCAATGCTTTGTTCTTTTATCACTTGACACTCTATGGTATGCCGTTGTTCTTCTATTTTTTGAAGTAAAACTTTCCCTTTTTTCCCTAAATGATAATATTTGTTTCGACCATTTCTCCATGAATAAAAATACTTTTCTGCTTCTGCTCTTTCCATAAAATGTGTTAAATTCGATACTTTCATCCCACTTTTTTCTGCCAATTCTTTATGGGTAATGCCTGGCTTTTCATCTACCAGCTGAAATATTTTATACCTGGGCAGATAATTTTGGTAATCCATATCTATCAAATTTGACATCTGATTTTGCAGCCTCATTTCATTGACTATTTTGAAAATCCCCTGAATCTCTCCCATGGAAAATGCGTAACGATACTCTGGTGCTGTTGGCAAATCGAACTCTTCATACAAATCTATTGCTTCCTGTAAAGCATGGTAGCCCTCTCCCAAATTTTCATAATCAGAAGCTTCCAGAATATCACTCATTTTTTTACTGAGATCATACACTTCACTATCCGGAATCGCTTTCTTTTTTTCTATCCATGAAAGAATATGCTGAATCACCTGACCCACTGTCTGATCTCTCACATTCGTCCCTCCTTCAATAGTTGAATAATCATTTAATATCTATATTATATCACTGTTTTCTATTCAAAACAAGCCTGGAGGACCTCACAAAATGCTGTTCTATATGGATTGTCGGCCCTATGTTCCCATCCACACCAAAATTTCTTCCATATTTCATATCAACAAGGTAGCCGCATCCATTTCCACCGCATTGATTCCGACAATCTTTTTGTCGCATCGCAGGACATAGATATCCTTCCATCTTATTTCCTTTTTTCTGAGGCATAGCCGCTATTGTTACTATAGAGTTATCCTTTTTCTCTATTGTTGCAAGACAATGATTGCATAATATTGTACTGGCATGATAGGCTTTTGCATAATACTGTAATGGGTGCTCAAATGAGGCAACCGAAGCGCTATAGGTTGGCGCCGCCACCAGCATTGGCAATAAAGTCTTTACCAGTTTTTCTGTGTAATCTCCATCAATAATATCTCTGCAAATAGCAGGCAAAATTCTTCCTACATCCTCTATATCAAGCAGCGTACACTCTTTTCCTGGTGACTCAAGATATTCACACATATGAAAAGTATTATTCCCGTCCACATCTTCTTCTGTAAACGGTGAATATTTGTAGTATGTTCCTATCTCCCGTCCCGTATAATGCAAAATATGCATGACATTATTATAATTTTCATAGGTACTCCCTGCAAAGATAGCAATCAGCGAGGAGCGACGGATACTGTCCTTGTTATCTTCCAGATATTCATGAATTGCGTTTAACATGGGTTGTTCTGCAACAAATTCTGGAATCAACACAAAATTAGCATTCTTTTCCACTGCAAATCCCATCATGTATCTGACATAATCGATTCCCGGATTCGGTTTTTCTATGTACTGAATTGCAAATGCGCTCCCATATGTCTCCACCACCTTAAATGTTTCAACAGGAATATATGGCAAAATCAAAATTCGCAGAGCATGTTTCTCTAACATCCCCTTTATGCCTTCACTCCTTTTTGAGTTAAATGGAACATATACCACTCTTGGAAACGAGGCATTCTTTGCCAGTTGCAATGGATTTATAATTCTTAATGAAGATAATGTACTTCCTATATCACTAGATTGGGAAACTTTGCGAAATTTTAAGGATTCTTTGCTTTCATCCAGCAAAGATGGAATCGATTTGAAATAAATAGCAGAGCCATCCTTTTTCACCATATTTAACGGCCCTTTCGCTTTCCAACGCCTTTCTCCATCTATGCGAGATTGATATACAAATTGATCAATCCCCCTTAAAACAGCTATCAACGGTGTCACTTGATTCACTCTTTCCTCCTCAAACGGCTGCAAAAAACAATTTTCCAACCTTTCCCAAATATATTTTTGATGTTTTACAAAACAGTATTCCTCTGGTTCTGCTCTAAATTTTCCTAATATTTCATTCGTGATTTCATCCAATTTTTCAAAATTAGGATTTTTCTTTCCATTTTTCTTCGGATGATCCATATATTGAGCAATAAAATTCTGTTCATTTTCTACATGTAGCATTATTTTATCATAACAGCAAACAGACAGATCAAATATATTTTCACAGGAATCCCAGTCTTTTTCATATGCATTTCCATAATTCATATCTTTTTTCTCCTTTAAATCTGCATTCGTACATCTTGCTTGCCATTATATTCATTCGATTCTTCCATTTTCTTTCTCTATTTTATTATTCCATATCATCTTTTGCAACAAATATTTTGCGACACGCTCCGGACAATTTTATTGAATATTAAAGCTTGATTGATACCAGATAAGAATAAATTTTTTGACCTATACATAGGTTCTTTTGATTGAGTATCAGCTTTCCATATGTTATAATGAACTCATGTAATGAAAGTTCTTACATTATTACTTGTATTGTTTGCGGCTCTGTCTTACATAGACAATCATAAAAGAAATAAGCATCCCCACCGCCCAAGTTTGGATGCTTATTTCTTATAATCATTTTTACTGAGAGCAATCGGAGATTCAATTCCGATCGCTTCTAAATAGATTAGACATGAGAGCTGCTTGATTTTCAAGTGGCTCTTTATATTCTTTTATAAGAAATTCAAAAACAATTAACACCATTTCCTGACACATGGGCTTTTAACCCCAGCATCATGTTATTTAGATATGTGATGGCAAAAGGTACGCCAAGGAAGAGGGGAGAGAAGCAATGAGAAATGGTCTGCTTCTTTTTCCGGTTTCGAGATTAAGAATTCCTAAAACCCCTGATTTTTGCTAAAAACGAAACGAAAATATACAAACTCACTCCGTTCAGACAGTGTATATTTTCGTTTCAACGCCAAAATCAGGGATTTAAGGAATTCTAAATCTCTGCAAAGTCAAAATCCACAGACCATTTCCCATTGCTTCTCTCCCCTCTTCCTTGGCTGATTTTCTCGTTTCCTTATTGAAATGACATTGGACTGGTAACTACCGCATTGATCGGTAAAGAAGCTACGGATGCTTTGGCTAATTTCGAATTCAATGAAGATGGCACCCGCCTTTTGAAATGTACCGCAGGACATGAACCTATAAGCCAGTCATATACCAAAACAACAAGGCAATACAGAGTTTCATTTGGCCAAAATCATTGTGTAGGCTGTCCATATCAGGATCAGTGCCGCCCCAAGATTTACAAAAAAGTTGCCACGTTTATTACCTCAAAAAATGCATCCAAGAGGTAAACAACGGGGTAAATTCTTCTTTGGAAGCAAAATAGCGGCTTTAAATTTCAGGAAACTCTTTGGATTCCGAAAGGGTTTAGAGAACTATGCCCAGAATCCCGTATTAACGTAGATATAATCCAGAAGTACGCCAATGATTCTAAGATAATGAAGCCTCTTATGGCATATATACTATCA
>Ga0137306_101231_pt1 | contig 27394 bp, 19 predicted proteins | sample Inofroosms_March_FD_97187 | JGI IMG/M metagenome (GOLD analysis project Ga0137306, IMG submission 97187) | Mouse cecal microbial communities from Vienna, Austria - N-Acetylneuraminic and N-Acetylglucosamine D2O microcosms_March | ecosystem: Host-associated > Mammals > Digestive system > Large...
CGGTTTGCTCCAGAACTGCCGTAGGAGGTATTAAATGACCCCAGCAAATCTTTTACTTTGCCAAGTTCCTCCTCAGAACCTTTCGGTTCCACCACATCCGCTGCAATCTCAATGGTTGCCGCTTCCCCTTTCCACTCCTTGGAAAAATATTTTTCTAAAATTTCTACTGATTTCTCAATATTAACTGTTACACCTTGGCTGCCTGGAACAACAGTAAATGAACTATTTTCCCTGGTAAGGCCGCCGTCCTTGGCTTCTGTATTCAATTGCCCTGCCTTACTTTGAAGCACCTGGCTGATCTTCTGACCATCGACTTTATAGGCAAGCTCATAGATCTTATCCTGATTCTCCAGATCTTTCATCGCCTTATAACGAGTAATCAAATTGCCACTCTTTCCAAGTCCTGCTGCTTCCTCTGCAATCTCAGGATTGCCCCAGGAAATGCCAAGCTGGGAAACCGGAACCTGTACCGTATTTTTGCCAGCCTGAAGCGTAACATTTTTGCTATCCATCCCGCTCATATATTGTTCTACTGCACGCTTCGCTTCTTCCTGAGTCATTCCCCCCACAGAAACTTCGCCAAAATATACACGCTGCGGAATAGTAGAGTTCTCGTCCGTCTCTGCATTTACTGGAATCGTCACAAATGCTGCCAGTGCCAATACGAAAAAGCCACCGACAATCGAGAGATATTTTTTCCACTTCTTTTTCATAATCTATTCTCCTACTATTTTGCTTCGTTGACACTTTACCAGTCCTATTCTATCACAAAAACGCAATTTTTCAAGATACACAAACTACGAATTTCATTGACATAAGACAACTCTTTCTGTATATTATGAACAGGTACCAACACTTTTCATACAAAAGCAGACAGAAATACAGACAATACCATAGATACCACTAGAATCAGGGCGATAACCGCCGCAAAGGTTTTCTTGGTTTTAGGGTTGTTAAAATTCAACATAGCTTTCACCTCCATATATATTTTAGAAAGGAATAATAATGATATGACTCTTTTTCTTGTAATTGGATGGACCATTATTTTTATTGTGGTAGTTTCCTACAAACGCTTCAAAGCCAGCCGTATGAACCAGGCTGCGGAAAATGCTTTCTGGAATCGGGAAAATGCGGCAAACAGCACTCGCAAACAGGATATCTCCCATCTTAATTATGTGCAATTTTCAGACGTCACACTTCCCTTTGCACTCTTTAAAGATAATTTGTTGAAAGAATGCGAGCAACAGGTTCTTGCCTTAAAAGAGAAAAAAATTTTAAATCTCACCGGCATTAGCAACACGGATCTAAAGCTAAATTATGGTCCTGCCAATTTGCCATTACTGACCCAATATGATCAAAATTTCACGCTATTGGTGCGCACTTTAAACACTTGGGGACAGCGTCTTAACGAGCTTGGACACCCAGAAGAAGCCATCTGCGTGCTTGCTTTTGCAGTATCCATCGGAAGCGATATCAAAGCAACCTGGCAGCTTCTGGCAAAACTCTATGCCGATTCTGGTGAGAACGAAAAATTGAAAGCTCTCAAACCTTCTGCCCAGGCGCTTAATTCTCTTTCGAAAACACCAATTCTCAATACACTGGACAGCTATCTGGCCACCTTACCATAAGATGCCAGAATCTTGTCAGTGATTCTGGATGCCTCATTACGTGTTAAGCTGTCCAGCTCCCGATCCAATTCTATTTTATGATACTCCAGCAATTCCTTCAAGTGCCTTTTTTGCACAGAAGTGGCTGGACCTTGTTTTTTTACTTTATATTGTAACACTTTGGGTTCAAAAGCCTGTGGCTCGACAGCGCCAAAACGAACTTTCAGATACTCCAGCAATTCCGCCGTCGCTTTGGCATCCTCCAGCGCCCGATGATTTCTTGCTCGTTTAATCTTTAGACTCTCACAAAGATAATCCAAAGTTTTCTTCTCCACCTCTGGAAGAAATTTCCGTGCCAGCTTCAAGGTATCTATCGCTTCTTTCTCCAATGGGATTCCATGATTAACCGTATACTGCTTTAAAAAACTGTAATCATAGATAATATTATGTCCCACCAAAGGAAGATTTTCTGCAAACTCGAGAAATCCTTTCACTGCCTCTCCAGTATCAATACCCTGTTTTGCCATCTGATTGGTAATTCCTGTCAAACGAATAATCTCTTCTCTAAGCTTCATCCTTGGATTTACCAAACACTGAAAGGTCTCCTTTATATTCCCTTGTTTCACTTTTGCAGCTCCAATTTCTAAAATACGGTCTGTGCGGGCGCGCAGTCCTGTCATTTCCAGATCGACTGCCACATATACATCTAACATTCTATCCCCTCCATACGTGTTACCTGCGCCTGTTTGGTGAGCACATCCCTCTGCTGATAACAAAACAGATAGAAATTACAAGTCTCATTTTTATCAGGATAATCTGTCAATGTTTTCGCCTGCCTAATCATCTCCATATCATACCAAAAAGGTTCTAGATGAGACAACTTTCCCTTTTTGCAGTATGTTCTGGAAATCTCCTTAAATGTAGACAGCTCTGGCGCCCAAGCGGGACGGCTCTTCATATTTTCCCGCTGATAAAGATCAAAAGTCAAGGTTTCTTGATACAACTGTTGATGACAAGAATCCGTTTCTTCTATATAGTCCAACAAAATTTCACAGCGTCGCATTCTAGAATGACTGATGGCCAATAGCCCGCGCCTCTCATAAAATTTACCCAAATTTAAAAATAACTCAAAGGGATTCTCCTCTGTCAGCTCCAGCACTTTGATTGTCAGTTCAAACTGCCCACTGTTATAATACACCTCCAGCATTTCCTCAACCAACTTAATTTTTAAAATCTCCTCATACGTAAGCCAGCGGGTAGCACGCACTTCATAAGGCGGATATTCCTGAAATACAATTCCATATTCTCCCTGAAGTCTATACATGTCAGAACCTTTTAGCACTTTTAAGAAGCCAAGCTGAAGCTGTTGTGGTTTCATAGCATACACCTGTCGAAACGATTCCTTAAAATTCGCAAATCCCTCTTTCGGAAGTCCTGCAATCAGATCTAAATGCTGATGGATATTTCCTGCCTGGCGTATCTGTGCCACCACCGTTTCCAGCCGCGGCAAATTCATTGTACGGCAAATTTCTTGTATCGTTGGCCCATAGGTGGACTGAACCCCAATTTCAAGCTGAATCAATCCTGGTCTCAGAGAGACTATCAAGCTAAGTTCTTCCTCGGTCAATAGATCTGCTGAAATCTCAAAATGAAAATTGGTAATGCCGTTATCATGCTCTTTCAGATACTGCCATATCTCTGTACAATGCCTGTGATTACAGTTAAAGGTACGATCTACAAATTTTACCTGCGGTACTTGATGATCAAGAAAAAACTGTAATTCCTGTTTTACCCGTTCAAGAGAACGAAACCGCAGTCCTTTTTCAATGGATGAGAGACAATAACTACAGGAAAATGGACAGCCGCGGCTTGTCTCATAATATATAATGCGATTGTTAAAATCCTCTAAATTTTCATAGCAAAATGGCAATTGATTCAAGTCCAAGAATTCTCGCTCGGCCGTTCTCACAAAAGTTCCCTGTCTGGTTCGAATCAGCAACCCTTTGATCTGTTGTAATTGTGTATCTTTGTGTTCAATATAATAACTACACAATTCTCGAAAAGTTGCCTCCCCCTCCCCAATCATGACTCCTGTCACCATAGGATAGCTGCGCAAAAATGCCTCTGATTCATAAGAAACCTCCGGGCCTCCGACCCAAATAGGCACATTGGGCAGAAGTTTATGAAACTCAGTGATCACTTCCTGCACATAACGAATATTCCAAATATAACAAGAAAAGCAAAGCACATCTGGCTTTTGCTTATAAAGCTCTTGCAGCAGATATTCCACTCTATGGTTGATCGTATATTCTGCGATTTGAATCTGTTTTTGATATTCTCGCGCATAAGCTCTCAGGCTGTATACTGCAAGATTTGAGTGAATGTATTTTGCATTGATTGCTGTCAGTAATATTTTCATGGCTCTTTTCTATGAGTTTTCCCATTTTGTAAATTCATAGTACCAAAAGGTTTCCATCACTTTGTGATGGAAACACTTTTTGTGCACGATCTTTTGGTACTGAAATATTGGTTATTATAAAAACGGGAAAACTCAAACTCTTTTCCAGTTGAATTTATTTTCTCAATATGTTACAATAAATAGATTAACTTATGTGCATATTCTATCACAATTTCTAAATGCTGGCAACTTATTTCACAATTTATACTCACAATCGATAAAATTTGCCGTGAGTATCGCGCCGGCTGCAGATGCAAAGCGGCATAATTTCTCATGCGGCTGTGCAAATCTTGTAATACAAAGTGGCAAATTTATCTGACACTCCGTATAAGTTTACAAATATTTCGGCAAAAAAGAAGGAATTTTCATGAATCAGAAGGAATTTGAACAACTAGCAGAATTATTTAAAATATTTGGAACTCCCACACGACTGCAAATTTTATATGCATTGATTGATAAGGAAAAATGTGTTTATGATATTGCACAGGAATTGGGCATGTCTCAAAGCGCTATTTCCCACCAACTCAGCATTTTAAAACAAAATCGTCTGGTAAAAAATCGCCGTGAGGGAAAGACGATCTACTATTCCCTGTTGGATTCCCATGTCCTTACCATCATTGCTCAGGGACTAGACCATATTCGGGAATAATTTTTTGTTTCGTCAAATTCTTCGCCGAATTGGCAATGAGGAAGAACGCCCCTGCGATCATTGTTTTTTATCATATAGGAATTCCTACATGATAAAAAAGCCGGAAAGCTGTATGATTAAGCTTTCCGGCTTTTTACTGATACAATTAAAGTGTGAGATCCTCTACATTTACGCCCAAAGAGGATAATTTAGCAATAGTCACTTTAATATAATAATCAAGTTCACTATTTTCATGATCTCCATTTGCTTTTTTAATATGTTGTAGTTCTGTGTAACGGTCAATCGTTATGGCTATCAGCTCTTTTTCTGTCATACAATCACCTACACTTTCTTTTCGTAAATCACTAATTGTATTTTCATTATAACAACAATCTGGTAAATTGTAAAGATAATATAAAATTCCACTTATAAAATCAACCGTTATACACCTTACCAATCATTCATCCCACAACATCACCAAAAAAACAATTTAAATCCAGCGCTTTTTAGATGATCTTTTAAATAAATCTTTCTTTACAACGCCTTTTGTGCTACAATGTGCACAAGGCAGATAAATTATAGCCTTATTTTTTCTATCTGCCTTAACTTTTTATCAAATACAGGGAGGGATAAGAAATGAAATTGAAAACGTACCTGAAATCTGCAATCGCTGGATTTACTGCGTTTGCAATGGCTGTGACGATGGTGCCCACTAATGGCTTTGGCAATGTTCAGGCAGCCTCCACCGATGGAGATATGATTCTTCATTGGGATATGACCACAGTTACTGATGATGAAGGAAAACTCAAGGACTTGACAGGTAATACACATCACGGAATAATGAATGGATCTGTCACAAACACAACAATTGAAGGCATTGACGTTCTGGATATGACCGGAGGTTATGTGGATATTCCTGACGGTACCATTGGCAGCGATGTAACAGAAGTTACTGTAAATATGCTGGTAAAAATTAGTGAAAACATTCCTGGAAGCTGGATGTTTGGCATCGGTTCTTCCAACTCAAAGTACTTATATTTTACTGGCTGCTGCAGTGCAAATCAAGGCAGTGTCATGCGCGGCGGTGTTGGCAATGGATCGCCTGGATGGAGTCACGAGTCTGTTATTAACGGAACAGAAGCATTAAATAAGGATGAATGGCAGAATGTCACTGTAACCTATACCGATGGCGGAAAATTCATCTTCTATAAAAACGGTGAGAAACAGGCAGAAACTGTTCTATCAGAAGGTGATGCTGGAACATTCACTCTGCAGGATCTGATGACCGCTGGAGATGAAAGAGATGGTTATATGGGTTGGTCCTTCTATAATACAGGCAGCAAACCCGACCCTAAATTCCAAGGCAAAGTCGCTGATTTCCGTATCTATGACAAAGCAATGTCTGATGCAGAGGTAACAGAATTATTCACGGAAGTTGACTCCATGCTCAAAAACCTGGCAGATGGTGATTTTTCTGCTGCTGACATTGATCTGTCAGAGGCCGACTGCCTGGCAAGCAATGCATCAAAAGACAAAATTACTGCTGATTTGACGCTTCCTGCCAAAACCACTATTGGAGGCAAAGCTGATAAGGAAGCTGCGATTTCCAAATGGGTCAGCAGCAATCCTAAGGTAATCGCAAACGATGGTAAAGTGACACGTCCTCTTACAGATGAAACGGTAACATTGACTGCTACGGTTACACGAGGTGAGGTCAGTGTAGATAAAACTTTGACTTTCACTGTATTGGGAGACGCCACTCCCCAACAGTTAGTCGACCTGATGGCTGAGCAGCTCACCATCCCCAATGCCTCTGATATCCGCGGCAATATCACTCTGCCAACTACTGGGAAAATTGAGGGTTCTACGATTACCTGGAAATCCTCAAATGATGCCGTTATTAATTCTAAGGACAATGGAACTTATCTCGCTGGAGTAGTCACCAGACCTGCGGACCAGGATACCAAGGTGACATTGACTGCCACCATCACCTTGGATTCTGCAACCAAAGATAAAACTATTGAGTGTACTGTAAAAAAAGCATATGACATGCCGGAAACCACCGACTATATCTTTGCCTATTTCCCATATGCTAATACCAAAGATGAACGGATTTACTTTGGTATCAGTGAAGATGGTTTAAATTTTGAGGCATTAAACAATAGCAAATTTGTATTGGAATCTAAACTTGGCACTCACGGGCTGCGCGATCCCTTTATTATCCGTTCTCCTGAGGGAGACCGCTTCTATCTGATCGCTACTGACCTCACTGTGGCAGGTATTGAACAGGATGGCCAAAAATATCCTGGCCAGAGCTGGGATGACAACCAGGTAAAAGGCAGCCAGAAGATTATGGTCTGGGAATCCACAGATCTGGTAAATTGGTCAGAGCAGAGAGAGTGTAAAGTAGCTGTTGACACTGCCGGCTGTACCTGGGCGCCGGAGGCATACTGGGATGACGCAACTGGACAGTATGTGGTATTCTGGTCGTCCAAAGTATCTGACGATGGAAACAGCAAACAGAGAATATACTATGCTACCACCAGAGACTTCTATAGCTTCTCTCCGGCAAAAGTATGGATTGACACAGACGTCTCCGTCATTGACGCCACCGTCATCAAGGCCGGCGAATACTTCTACCGCTATATCAAGAATGAAGATGCAAAGCCAAATAAAATTGGCACTCCTGGCAAGAGAGTTTACTGCGAACGGAGCAAATCCCTGACTACCGCTGACTGGGAGCTGGTACACAACAACTCTCTGGATGTCTCCGGCAATCAGATCGAAGGCCCCACCATCTTTAAACTAAACAAAGATGATACTGAGAATGCCAAAAAAATTGCAAAATTAAAAGGTTTTGACCTAACAGGCGATGATATCTACTGCCTGATGGCAGACCAAACTGGTGTAACTGTTTTCCCAGGACTTTCTGATGATATCACCAAAGGAAACTTCAATATTCTTGGCAACAGAAAGAATGAGACTGTCGGCGACACCAAAATCTACTCTATGCCGGAACCAGACGCCAGCCACGGTACTATTATGCCGATAACTGCTGAAGAATATCACAACCTGATGATGAAATACAACACTGCTTATGCCGCAGATGCACCTGGATTGATTGAAAAGGCGGATGCAGCCGAAAAAGAACTGAACTTAACCCCAACAACAGTTACTTCTGATCTGAAACTACCTGCAAGCACTTCTAATGGCGCACAGGTAACATGGGCCTCCTCCAATGAGAAGGTAATCACCTTCGCTGGAAAAGTAACACGTCCCAAAGACGCAGATATAAAAGTTGTGCTGACCGCGACCATCACGGTAAAGGGCACAGAAGCAGTTCGTGACCAAATCCGAACAAAATCCTTTACTGTTACGGTCAAAAAAGCAGAAACTGTAACACCGCCGCCTGCAACTAAAAAATATACCGTAAAATTTGACGCCAAAGGCGGTTCCAAAGTTAATACTCAGACAATAGCAAGCGGCAAAAAAGTAATCAAACCAAAGAACCCAACCAAAAAGAATTATCTGTTTTCCGGCTGGTACAATGGAAAGACAAAATACAATTTTAGCAAGCCTGTTACCAAAAACCTTACTTTGACTGCAAAATGGACTAAAGTAAAGGTAGGAACTGCTAAGATTTCCAGCCTTAAGAATAAGAAATCCAAACAGCTTACAGTTTCTATCAAGAAAGTGAGTGGGGCGGCTGGATATCAAGTTACTTACTCCACAGATAAGAAATTTAAGAAAGGCAAAAATACCAAAGTAGTGTACAGCAAGAAAAATACTGTCACCCTCAAGAAACTGAAAAAGGGCAAAACTTACTATGTCAAGGTAAAAGCCTATAAACTGGATTCTAAGAAATTAAAAGTACTCGGAAAATTCAGTGCTGTGAAAAAGATTAAGATTAAAAAATAAAACAACTATTCTCCCTATGCCGCAGACACGCTGAAAAGTTTCATCTGCATTTCAGTAGGCTTTCATCTATGGCTGAGGGAATTATCTTCTTCATCAATTTCTATTTTCATTTGTTCGAATAGTTGCAAAACTAATTGCTAACTCATAAAAAGCCTCCTCCAGACCAATCGGATCTGAAGGAGGCTTTTCATAATATTATATAAATCTCTTGCACGTAGATTCTCTTTTGTAAATCAGGCTTAAACACCGTGAAGAAATTTTAACACAAAATATATTGTGTAATTACCTCCGCTCCGCCTGCAAACAACAGTATACCGCCCAATATATATGCTTTTAGTTTATGCTCATATCCCAGACGATAACCAGTATACAACCCAACAATGGTCGCCGTTACTGTGAATGCCGCCACCAACAACAGCAACACTGAGAGACGTTTTCCCAAAAATCCTAGGGCAATCCCTGTTAAAAGTGTAAACATACTGCCACGGATGTATCTCTTTAGAAGTCCAAGCACATTTACCCGTTCTTCCCTGTGTTCTACAATCTGCTCATTCCTCCAGGCCTTTAGAAACAGGCGCACTCCCAGGCACAGAAAGATTGTCGCCGCAGCCACCTGACCCAGAAAGCTGTCTTGTGACTGTATTCTGCCTTTGCATAGGAGTTGAGAAATATAACCGCCAATTCCCAGAAACACCGCCTGACCCACTGCCAGAATACTACTAAATGCTGCAAGTTGTTTCTTCTCGATTTTGGCAACCAGCGCTCCCTGGCACTCCATAGCTCCAAAGACATCCAGAGATATTCCCAAAAGGATAATTATTTCTTCTATCATATCCATAACGCTGCTCCTATGCCTTAGCTCTATTCTTCCTCTGGCTTTATCGCCTCTGTACGGTATATAAATTTCACGGAACCCTTTGTCCCCTTGGCCACCTTGGTAAATGTTTGATATTCTTTTCCTGCATTCACCACAGCCTCAAGCTTATTTAAAAGCGTTTTTACATCTCCGTCATAAGCGTCCATCAGCTTTTGAATCCCTTCCTTGTCAAATTCTATCATTCCATCCATCAATTGATTAGAACCTTTTGCCAGCTTCTGTACCCCTTCCCCAATCTGTATGGCAGCTCCAGAAAGCTTTGAGGCTCCCTCTGTCAAGGCACCATTATTTGAAACCAGAAGCGCTGCCCCATCCGTGAGCTGATGAATACCATCAGTCAATGCAGGCATATTATCACTCATTGTCTGTGTTCCCTGGCTCAAAGCCTGCATACCTGTCACCAAACTGTAACCGCTAGTTGAATCTGTTGCATTGATAGCTGCTGAAATCTGTGCTTTTGTACCATCCACGGCTGTGAGTGTCGCCGCCTCTGCCGCAGTTTTCGCCGCAGTCTTTGCTGTATCTGCCACTGCTGCGCCTACGGTATCTTTCGCTCCATCTGCAATTCCGGCCACAATCTGTGCTGCAGTGCTGTCCATGCCTGCCTTAAGCGTATCATTGGCCATCGCTGTGGCTACCGTCTGATTTACCAGTTCATCAACAGTGGCCTTGATCTGTGCTTGCCCTTCCTCTGAATTTAATGCTGCATCTATCTGCTGTTCCACTTGTGCCATCTGTGCTTCCACATTAGCCGCCACCAAACCATTGATATCCTGCTGTGCTACCAATGCATTGATCTGGCTCTGTGCCTCTGAACCTTCTGTATTCACTGCTTCATTGACCGCATTGCAGATCGCCGCCACTGCCTCCGCATTTAATGCACCGCCCGCCTGCTCTGCCATCGCTGCTGCCTGCTGCTGAATCACTGCCGACATAACACCGGACGTCACAGACTGTGTTACCTGCTGAACCACCGCCTGAGTGACCGCCTGAACCACCTGAGGCTTATATTGTGCCATCTGATCTTTCTTGGCGCTGTCACCTGCAACTTGAGTATAAGCAGTCTCTAATACAGAATCCAGGATTGTCTCTGTATATGTTCCCAGTCCCGCAGATACCTGCTCCTTCGCTGTCTGATTATTTGCCAGGCTATCATAAAATGTAGCTGCCGCCTGGTTTTTAATAGCTTCAGTACCGGAATTTTGATCCTGGAAAGTACTGTCAATGGCTTCATCCGCCTGTTGTACCAGAGAAGCTTTTTCTTCATCTGATATTTCTGCCTTCAAAGTCTGATCTAACTGTGCCACGCCGCTATTCAAGGTTGCTGCACTGCCATTCAGTGTTGATACGCCGCTGATCAAAGCGCCTGAGGAACCAGAAAGTGTTTGAATACCATCATTTAACTGTGAAGCACCGCTGGTATAACTGCTGATTCCACTCTTTAAAGTATCTGCACCTGTGGTAAATTCTTTCATACTATTCTTTAAAGTTTTCAGTCCCTTAGACAACTCTTTACTGCCGGAAACTAACTGTTTTGATGCGTCTGTCAGAGTATCCATATCATCCTCCAGCTCACTGACATCAAAAGCTTCTCCCAAATCTCTGCCTTCTAACAAATCATTGACGGCAACTGTCATTGTCATTTCCAGAGAAAAGTTATCCACATCTGCGGTAACTTCCACGTAATCTGGAATTTTCACTTCTCCATCCAGATCATCTTCCCCAATATCCAAGCTTTCTTTTAGTCCAGGCATTGCCATACCTACTGCAACCTTTCTGTTCCCATCAGAAATTACTTTTCCATTGGTGATCTCTACATTGCTGTAATCATCTGGCAAAATCATTCCTGTCAGCACCGTGAAAGGTACATATACTTCATGCTCCTCTCCCTCCACAATCTGAGTTGTCTTTTCATTGTTAATATAATCAAATCTAATTTTAACTTTTCCACTTTTCCCAGCTATCTCTTGAGGTGTCATTTCTTTCCCATCCAGAAAATAAGTTACTTTCTCTGTGATCGGCAATTTTTTATCTGTTGTACCCTGATAATAAATATCATTACCGCCTGCCTCCCAGGTAAGTTGATCGCCATTCTGGGTAAAGGCTTCCTCTCCTTTAACATTTTCAATATCCTTTAAATCAGAGGCGTCTTTGAGAGTTGCCTCTCCATCTTTATTTTTAAGCCACTCACTGACAATGACATTTTTTGCAGAACCATCTGCATTTGCGACAACATAGACTGTCTCCTCCTTGCTCGCTTCCTCCGTTTCCTCCGAGGCAGACAGAACCTTCTTTAATGTTTTTTCAACTTCTTTCTTATCTGTCTTACTGTCTTTGTGAGATTCCTGTGCATCTTTTTTATCTTTCTGCGCACGGACGATAGAGCCGCCTGTTCCAGCACTAGTTCCCAAGACCGCAATTGCAACTGCCCCCGCTGCCACACGAATCATGTATTTATTTTTAAACTTATTTTTCAACTCCATATTTTTCATTTCAGCAACCTCCTATTTTATTAATTTATTTTATATTTTCTTCTTTTAATTTATTAAATTCCATTTATATTTTATTATTTCTATTTATTAAATCATATTTATATTTTCTTCTTTTATCCTTTTATGCCTTGCAGGGCCAAAATTTATGCTGGTACTACAGATCACTCGGTCAAATACCATAAACATTGCTGGCAAGATAAAGATCGCTACAAACATACTGATAATAGCTCCTCTTGACATCAGTGTACACAGCGCGCCAATCATATCAATCTTGGAATAAAACGCTACCCCTACTGTGGCTGCAAAGAAACTCAAGGCACTTCCAACAATAGAAGAAATTGAGGTTGACAGAGCAATGGTAATCGCCTCTTTCTTGTCAGCCCCGCCACCTCGTTCTTTGCGGTATCGTGTAGTCATCAAGATGGCATAGTCTACGGTTGCGCCCAACTGTATCGTTCCAATTACAACTGAGGCAATAAACGGTAACACTGTTCCTGTATATGCCGGAATCCCCATATTGATAAAAATTGCAAATTCAATCACTGCCACCAGGATAATTGGAACAGAAATAGATTTAAAGGTAATCAGTATGATTAGAAAGACTGCTAAAATAGAAACTACACTTACCACTTTAAAATCCTTATCTGTAATGTTAATCAAATCCTTTGTGCATGGCGCTTCTCCAATCAGCATTCCCTGAGAGTCGTATTTTTTCAAAATACTGTTTAACTCTGTGATCTGATGATTGACTTCATCCGATGCAATCTTGTATTCAGAACTAATCATCATCATCTGATAATTGTCTGTCATCAGCTTTTTCTTTACATCCTCAGGAATCATTTCCATTGGAACTGCCGGTCCGACAATAGACTCAAGACACAATACAGTAGATACTCCATCCACCTCTTCCATCTCCGCTTTCAATTTTCCCACTTCTTTCTGGGATAATTTGCTGTCAAGCAGTAAAATATGAGTGGTATTCATCTGAAAACTTTGATCCATCTTCTCATTTGCCTGAATACTGGGCAGATCCTTTGGCAAGGTCCCTGCAAGATCATAGTACACTCCAGTGTGAGTATAACCATACACTGCTGGTCCCAGTATAACCAAAAAGATAATTACAAATAATTTATAATGCTTTACCACAAACGGAGCAATTCCACCCAAATCAGGGATAAGTGGGCGATGTTTTGTCTTGGAAATCGGTTTGTCAAACACCAAAATCAGAGAGGGAAGCACTGTCACACAGCAAACCACTCCAAATAAGACTCCCTTAGCCATCACAATTCCCAAATCCATCCCCAGCGTAAATGTCATAAAACAAAGCGCCACAAAACCTGCTACCGTGGTAGTAGAACTGCTGAGCACAGAGCCAAGAGTATTGGAAATTGCATGTGACATCGCACGTTTTTTATCACCTGGATAACGCTCCTGATTTTCCTCATAACTATGCCACAGGAAAATGGAATAATCCATTGTCACCCCTAACTGAAGCACTGCCGCTAACGCTTGCGTAATATAACAAATCTCACCAGAAAAAATATTACTTCCCAGATTATATAAAATTGCCATGCCAATACTCAACAGGAAAAATACTGGCGCTAAGAAGGAATCCATTGTCAAGGCAAGAATTATACAGGAAAGTGCACCAGCAATTGCCACATAAGCCACCATTTCCTCATTACAGATATCTTTGATATCTGTTACCACCGCTGACATTCCACTGACAAAACATTGCTGATCGGCCAAGCTGCGAATTTTTTTAACCGCCTCCATTGTTTCATCTGATGACATGGATGTGTCATACATAATCATCATCATGGTGTCGCTGCCTTTTACAAAAGTTTCTTTCACATCCTCTGGCAAAATATCCATTGGCACTGACAAATCGGCCACCGAATCATACCAAATCACAGTCTTCACATGGGGAACTTCCTCAATTTTCTTTCGCAAAGCTGAGATATCTTTATTTTCCATTCCCTCTATCACACAGATGGAAAATGCCCCGGTATTGAACTCATCCATCAAGATATCCTGTCCTTTCATTGTCTCAATATCTTTGGGCAGATAGGACAAAATATCATAATTAATTCTGGTGCTTACAATGCCCAATACCGACGGTATCAAAAGCAGAAAGCTTATAATCAGTATTGGTATACGCAGTTTTACAACTCTTTTTCCAAATCTAATCATTTTTCCTCTTCCTCTCGCTCTTTATTTTTATCTTCAAAAAGAGTATAAAAAAAAAGACTGAATAAAGGAATATTCAATCTTTTTTTGCTGTCTATCACAAAAATACATTTTCAATACTTTGTCGTATTACCCATACACATGAAAAAATATGTAGCCCCATCATATAATCCTGTTTGTTGCTAACTGCCTTTGAAACCTCAAAAATAGTTGTTCTACCTTTAAAGTTCCTCCATCACTTCACTCATGGAACGGGTTATAATATAATTATAAATATCCGTAATCTCTCTTGGTTCTACTGTCATACCGCTGCGAATCCAATTCACCACCACAAAACACATGGACTGTGCATAATACTGAGAAATATGCTCTGGCGTCAGCCAGGGATGCCTTTGTTTCCCCGTCTGGCTCTTTTTTCGAATCACTTCCATAAGAAGTTCTTCAATACATTTTTTGGTAATCTCCTCAAAAGAATTTTGCCCCTCCAGCCGTACTGCCTTCTCATAAAATTCCTGCTCCGCTTTTACAGAGGTAAAAACCAGCATCAGCGCCTCATCAATCATCCCTGCATGAATCAATGGTCTGGTAGGTTCCAGAATCTGGACACGTATAATCCACTCCAAAAGCTCATATTTATCTTGAAAATGATTGTAAAATGTAGGACGGATTACTCCCGCCCGATCTGTAATTGCTTTGATCGTAATTTTCTCAATGGGCTGTCTTAAGGCAAGCTCCTTAAAGCTCTCAGCCAGTAATATGTCAATTCTCTCTTTCTGTCCCGCCACATTCTCACATCCTGTTACAAATTTAATTCCAGAATAGTCAGATTTCTTGCACCGTCATCCTTTTTCAGATCAATGATTTCTCCTGTGGGAATCACCTTAACCTTCGGCCTTAAAATATATTCCTCATTATTTTCCATTACCACGGCTGTTCTTCCATCAGAAAGACTCACCTCGCACCCAGCCGGATACATAGCAATTTTACGAATAAATACATCCACCAGATCTGGATCAAACTCTGCCCCAGCATTTGCCATAATATATTCCACTGCCTCAGAGGGCGGAAGCGCCTCATGGTATGGAAGCTTAGAGGTCAAGGCATCATATACATCTGCTATTTTAATTATTCTCGCATAAATCGGGATCTCTGAACCTGATCTGCGCAGAGGATAGCCACAGCCATTATACCATTCATGATGCTGCAGTACACTTTCATATACTTCTGGCGTAAAATCAAAATTATCTTTCAAAAATTCATATCCTAACTTTGGATGCTGTACAATCATAATGCGTTCTTCTTCCGTCAACGCCCGCTTTACATTGAGCACATCCTCCTCCACAAAGCGTTTCCCAACATCATGGAGCAATGCTGCTGTCGTCAAAATATCAAGTTCTTCTTGATTCATGTCACATGCTGTACCAATCATTGTAGACAATACCGCAACATTTACCGAATGGAAATATACATAATCATCATATGTCTTGATGTCTAACATATTACACATCAAATCACTGTTGCCCATTACATCTCCCAGCACATCCATTACCACCTGCTGGATATTATCTTGTTCCATAGAATAATTTTTATGTTCTAAAAACAGACTATGTACAATTTCCAGAGCATCCCGCTTAAACTCTGGACGTACCACCTGGGCAATGGTCAAATCCTCAGAAAATTCATCATCAATATATATTCCTGTAAATCCCAACCGCAGTAATTCCTCTAAAGAAGCATCTTCTAAAATCAAATGTCTGCCTAGCAGCAGTTTTCCTTCCCCATCATAAATATCCTGCCCTAACGCCATTCCTGTCTGTACTCTTGCCATAGGCATATACCGCATATTCAGTTACCTCCTGTTAAATTTTTTCTCCATTACTCTTACTTTGCTTCTGTGCCCGCTTACACTGGTACATCCGCATATCAGCACGTTCAATCACATCCTGTAAGTTCATATCTACACTGCGATTATATTTCGCAAAACCTGAGGCAATCTGCATAAAGTCTTTTACCTGAGTTCCACGAAGACTCGCAAGCCAATCACACATTTGTTTATTCTTTTCCTCATAAATTTCTGCTGTAATTTTATTTGAAAGCAGGCAGAATTCATCTCCGCCAATTCGATAAACCTCTCCAAACTCCCCAAACACATCCTGAATAATCTCACTGCCCGTGATAATATAACAATCCCCCATACCATGTCCATAGAGGTCATTCATCTGTTTGAGATTATTGAGATCAAACATTACCACACCATAGGACTGAAAGTCCCCATGATGAATTTTGTGCAAATCTAACTCAAAACTGCGGCGATTCTTTAAAAGGGTCAGGCCATCCAGCTCTGCCTTCTCTCGATTCACCTCCGCCTGCTGCCCTGCCTGTATCAGTTTCACAGAATCATCCACAAATTGCCTGGTCAGCACAAAGATATAAATCAGACAGCCAATTCTGGAAAAACTAGCCACATCATCAAAAAAACCATAGTAATAGTTCAAAGCATCGAGAATCATACACACACCAACAATACAAATACAGATAACATTGATCCATAACTTTCCACCGTGCTCTGAAGTCTTGCCGCCTTTTTTGAAAAGCACACGCAGCCCCAATACCATAGCTGTTACCGCAATAAAAATCCCCAATAAATGTGTGACCCACAATGTCTGCCGCAAATCATACCAGCCAACACACTGGCCAATAAAACTGGCTGCAAACTCCAACACACTGGCCCAGGCCAAAAAATTCATCAGGCGACTGTTTTTCTTAAAATAAATAATCTGAATAAAATAAATAATGGGTAGGGGCATGAGTTTTAAACTCATAATTGTAATATGATTGCACAATAGTTCCCTGCCAAACATGATAGCTGGAATCTGTGTCTCAAAGGCTGACCATACTGCAAAATAGACTGTAAAAAGCCCTAGCCAGGGAATCCCCTGATGAAAATGCATTTTCTTTCCCAATGTAAACCAACCTGCCACCAGCATCAAACCCATAGCAAACATAATAAAACTAATTATCAACGACAAAAATCTGCTCTTAATCTGCCCTAATATCACAGCAGCCAATGAACCATAGAGAAACTCTGGTACTTTTACATTGTCCGAATCATAACAATTCTTAATATGTACTTCCAGGCTCTGACCGGCATACTCCTCCCAAAGCTGAACAAAATTCCAGCAATTTCCTGGCGTCATGCTTTTTGCTCCCGGCGGAACCTTACGCTCATAAACCAATTCCCCGCCAATATATACTTCCACAAGCTGATGGGATGTATAAAAACAAATGGAATTGATCGAAGCAATATCCTCTGGCAGTTGTTTCCTTAGAATGATTTTCCCCTGTTTTTCGACTGCCTCTATCGATTCTGGAAGTATCTGATATTCTCTTGTGCCTTCCTTGGCAACATACGTCCAATACTTGCTATAGGACATATCTCCTGTTGTACCCAACAGCTCTCTATTGCCTCGATAGAAGAAGAGAATCAGTATTATAAACAGAATCGCCGCCACAATTTCTACTAGATGTATTCTAATAATTTTCACTGGGCACATCCTTTCGGCTTATCTTTCCATATTTCTTCTGTATCTTCTTATTCTATCATATTTCTAAAAAAATTCAAGTACACCAAAAGATGCATCCGGCCAGACGCATGATTCTTACAGCCAATCAATGTTACCATTTATCTCCACATGTATCTGTTTTGACAATCCCTGAAAAATTTTCCAGTTTGTGAAAAAAAGTACATAAAATGTGAAAATTAGACTAAAAAAAGTGGTTACTATTTGATTATAATTATAGAGAGCGTTTGCACAACTTCGTTTCAATCAGGTATGGCAATCATCTCTGCCTGCAAAAAATTTTTATTAAAACTATAAAGGAGAAAATCTATGGGAAATCAATTGGTATGGAACAATCGGTATGATATTGGCGTAGACATTATAGACAAAGAACACAAAAAACTGTTTCGCATTCTCAATAAGCTTTTTGATTTTGGACAACAAGCAGAGAAAAGCCAGTGGGTTTGTCAAGAAGCAGTAAAATATTTTAAGGATCATGCGCTCAAACATTTTCAAGACGAGGAACAATATATGGCTTCTATTGATTATGCTGGATTTCAGTTACATAAGCGTATTCATGAAAATTTCCGCAAAATAACATTGCCTTCTCTGGAAAAAGAGTTAGAACTATCAGATTATTCAGAAAATTCCGTCGAACATTTTCTGGGTGTGTGCGCGGGTTGGTTAATTGGCCACACATTAACAGAAGATCAGGCGATCGTCAGCGGAGAAGTCATGAAACAGTGGGAAAATCTTTTACCCGAAGAAGAACAGACGGTAATGGGGCAGGCAATCCTCAATCAATTACATGGCATGTTTCAGTTAGATTCACGATTGATCAGCAATTGTTACGGCGGTGAAAAGTTCGGAAATGGAATTTACTACCGCTTAATTTATTGCACCAAAGAAAAAAAGAGCTGGGAATTTCTGCTGGTCTTTGAGGAACAACTGATCATCAATACGATAGGCAGCGTAATGGAAACAAAATCCAAAACAGTAAATGTTATGTTGATGAATGTTGCCAGATATACTGCAAGACAATTTGTGGAACACATTAAGGGACATTTTCCATCCTTGGCGCAAACTGATGTCAAGACAGAGCAGCTTTTGACCTATGAACAGTTTCAAAAAGTATTTGAAAAACACAGCCCGCAATTCAGTTTATTATTTGATACTGGAAAAGGATATTTTGCATATTGTATGACTACAGGCAATCTGCTCCCAACGGAAGACGGAAGCTCAACTATTACAGAAAACACGATGGCCAAAGTCAAGCAATATTTAAATCAAAATAACGCCGAAAAAGCTGCCATAAGCCAAAAAAAGAAGATTCTCATTGTAGATGATTCGGACTTTATGTTAAAAACAATGACGATGCTATTAGGCAAAGATTATGAGACACTAACAGCAACCTCAGGCTTATCTGCGTTTAGAAGCATTACACTCGACAGACCTGATCTGATTTTGTTAGATTATGAAATGCCGGTCTGTAATGGAAGCCAGATTTTGGAAATGATTCGTTCAGAAAAAGAATTTAAAGATATTCCGGTCATCTTCTTGACCAGCAAAGTAGATCGCGAAAGTGTAAAAAAAGTGATCGGACTGAAACCACAAGGATATCTATCAAAATCGCTTGCACCTGAATCCATAAAACAAGAAATTGACCGTTTTTTTGAAAAAAACTGATCAGTTCCCATAAAAACTGAGATTAGGCTAATCGCCATAATCTCAGGCAGATACCAACTAGGTACTAACATAAAAAGATAGCTTTTTCATTTTAAATTCTCAAATAATAAGGGAGGAGTGAAAGCTTGTCAATAAGCTTCTGCTCCTCCCTGTTGTGTCTTAATCTTAAATTTCTCTATATCTTCTCTGATAGGAACGTTTGCGATTGGTCTGCCAATCTCTCGCATAAACCAAAGTATACATCACAAGCGCTGTAATACATCCTGTAATCACATCAAATACAGAATGCTGCTTTAAAAACATTGTTGACGCCACAATAGAAATCATCAAGACAAAAGATCCTCTCCTCAGCCACCTTTTGTCTTTTAACTGTTCACTGTGCATTACTGCCAGATGAACACCTATAGAGTTATAAACATGAATACTGGGAAATAAATTGGTCGGAGTATCAACCATATACAATCCCTTGACCAAGGTAATAAAGATATTATCTCGCTCAAATACTCTGGGCCTTAGATAGTGTCCATTTGGATATACGGTAGAGGCAATCAAAAATATCGTCATGCCCACAATCAAAAAAATACAAAGCTTATAAAAATCAGGCACATTTTTGAAAAAGAAATACAACATTGCCAAAGCCACATAACCGAACCACAGCAGATATGGCACAATAAAAATTTCCACAAATGGAATCAGATCATCTACAGCCATATGAACCACATGAAAACGCCTAGTCACAGTCTGCTCCAAATAGGTAAACCACATTAGATAGATCACAAAATATGATAAAATCCACCCATGTCGGTAATTATAGAAAAACACCTTTAATTTTTCTTTCATTTGACCACCTTTGTTCTTAATCTTTGGTCCATATGCCCAAAAGAAATAAAAATCCCTCAAACTTGATTTACCAAATACAGAGGACATTCTACTCTCAAAGCAGACCAATATTGTTTTTTACTTTGAGTTTCCCCATTTTTTATAACAGCCGATCTTATAGTGCCAAAAGGTCTTGCTGCCTTTGGCAGCATAGACATCTTGGTACTATGAATTACAAAATGAGGAACTCAAATATTTTTTACACATTGTCAAACTGCATTATAGCACAGGAAGGAATAAGACACAATAAAATTATTTCCGATTTAAGAAAATATTATAAAATCCCTTTTCCCATGATGTCAATAAAAGACTATTATTTATTCATAGACCGCAAAGCATATATTTGTATAATTTATTTATAAAATATCTCGTTTTTCAATTGACTTTTATGCAATATGATGATAAGATTTGGTTATTGTTTACATATTGGCAATTTTGAATCAACATTAATTTTAGGAGGTTTTTTATGGCACGTTTTACATTACCAAGAGACTTATATCATGGAAAAGGGTCCCTGGAAGAACTGAAGAATTTAATTGGCAAAAAGGCCATTATCGTAGTTGGCGGCGGTTCTATGAGACGCTTTGGATTCCTGGATCGTGCAGTTGGCTATCTGGAAGAAGCTGGCATGGAAGTGGCGCTGTTTGAGAACGTAGAGCCAGATCCAAGTGTGGAAACTGTTATGAAAGGCGCAGAGAAAATGCGCGAATTTCAGCCTGACTGGATTATCTCTATGGGAGGCGGTTCTCCCATTGACGCAGCCAAGGCAATGTGGGCATTCTATGAGTATCCAGAAACTACATTTGAAGATCTGATTACTCCTTTTAACTTCCCAACTCTGCGGACAAAGGCCAAATTCTGTGCTATCCCCTCCACATCAGGAACTGCAACAGAAGTAACAGCATTTTCCGTAATCACTGATTATGAGAAAGGTATCAAATACCCGTTGGCTGACTTCAATATTACTCCCGATGTTGCTATTGTCGATCCGGCACTTGCTGAGACCATGCCCAAAAAATTGACAGCCCACACAGGAATGGACGCTATGACCCATGCGATTGAGGCTTATGTCTCCACACTGCACTGTGATTATACAGATCCATTGGCATTACACGCTATTAAAATGATACACTGCGATTTGAAAGCATCCTTTGACGGCGATATGGAAGCCCGTGACCGAATGCACAATGCGCAATGTCTGGCTGGTATGGCATTCTCCAATGCTCTGCTTGGAATTGTTCACTCAATGGCCCACAAGACGGGTGCAGCTTACAGCGGCGGACATATTGTTCACGGATGTGCCAATGCTATGTACCTTCCCAAAGTAATCAAATATAACGCCAAGAACGAAGAAGCTGCCAAGCGCTATGCTGAGATTGCTTGCTTTATCGGATTAAAGGGTAATTCCACAGATGAGTTGGTAGATGCCTTGATCGCAGAACTGAAATCAATGAATGCTTCCTTGGAAATCCCCTCTTGCATTAAGGATTATGAAGGCGGTATCATTGATGAAAAGGAATTTATGGATAAACTTCCAGAAGTTGCAAAACTGGCAATTTCTGATGCCTGCACAGGCTCTAATCCCAGAATTCCTACACCAGAAGAGATGGAGAAACTGTTGAAAGCATGTTTCTATGATGAAGAAATTGATTTCTAAAATAATACACTATATAAACTGCCCCCGTCACCAAAACATTGATGACAGGGGCAGTTTGCTAATATCTAATGAACAACCAAATTTTTAATTGTTATCCTTCGTTATTTTCTGCCACAGCACTGTTTATACTTCTTTCCGCTGCCACAAGGACAAGGATCATTTGGATATACCTTAACATTTTCCCGTTTCTTTGGTCCTTTTTGTAAAGATTCATCACGGTTGGTTCCTGTCACCTTAGCTACCTGTTCACGCTCAACCTTCTGCTCAATTCTTACATGGAACAAAAGACGTATCGTATCTTCCTGGATATTGTTTATCATACCATCAAACATATCATAACCGCTCATCTTATACTCTACCAGCGGATCACGCTGTCCATATGCCTGCAAACCAATTCCCTGACGAAGCTGATCCATATCGTCAATATGATCCATCCATTTACGGTCAATCACCTTTAACAGCACCACGCGCTCCAATTCACGAACTGCCTCTGCCTCTGGAAATTCTGCTTCCTTCATCTCATAAGCCTTTACTGCCTGTTCTTTGAGCCGATGCTTTAACTCATTTGAACGAATATTCTGCACATCCTCTGAGGTTACAGGCTTGAGTGGAATAATCGGAGTTAAAAGCTGATTTAGTTCATTTAAATCCCACTCCTCACTCTCCTGATCAGAAGAAATACAAGTGTCAACCGTATTTTCTACCTGATCTGTGATCATCTTATAAATTACATCGCGCATACTCTCGCCATCCAGCACACGGCGGCGTTCCGCATAAATGATCTCACGCTGCTCATTCATAACCTGATCATATTCCAACAAATTTTTACGAATACCAAAGTTATTACTCTCAATCTTCATCTGTGCCTTTTCAATGGCACTGGTCAACATTTTGTGTTGAATCTGCTCATTTTCAGGTACGCCCAGAGTATTAAACATACTCATCAATTTCTCAGAGCCAAACAAACGCATCAAATCATCTTCCAGAGAGATAAAAAATTGAGACTCACCTGGATCTCCCTGACGTCCAGAACGTCCTCTAAGCTGATTATCAATTCGTCTGGATTCATGACGCTCTGTACCAATAATCTTTAGGCCGCCTGCCGCCTTAGCATCATCATCCAATTTAATATCCGTACCACGTCCAGCCATATTTGTGGCAATGGTAACTGCACCATGCTGTCCTGCCTCTGCTACGATCTCCGCCTCGATCTCATGAAACTTTGCATTGAGGACCTTATGCTGAATCCCGCGGCGTTTTAACATCCCGCTGAGAAGCTCGGAAGTCTCAATCGTGATTGTACCAACCAACACAGGTTGTCCCTTTTCATGAGCCATCTCGATTTCATCTACCACTGCATGAAATTTTTCCTTCTTAGTCTTATAAACCGCATCCTGCAGATCTTCTCTCAATACCGGTTTGTTCGTGGGAATTTCAATAACGTCCATGCCGTAAATATCTCGAAATTCCTTCTCTTCTGTCAATGCAGTACCTGTCATACCAGATTTTTTCTTATATTTATTAAAGAAATTCTGAAAGGTAATTGTGGCAAGAGTTTTACTTTCTCGTTTTACTTTCACATGCTCCTTTGCCTCAATCGCCTGGTGCAGACCGTCAGAATATCGGCGCCCTGGCATAATACGGCCGGTAAACTCGTCCACAATCAGAACCTTGTCATCCTGTACCACATAATCCTGATCACGGAACATCAGATTATGCGCACGCAGCGCTAAAATTACATTATGCTGAATCTCCAGATTCTCAGCGTCTGCCAGATTTTCAATGCGAAAGAAATTCTCCACTTTCTTTACACCATCTGCTGTCAGGTTTACGACTTTATCCTTCTCATTTACAATAAAGTCTCCTGTCTCCTCATGCTCCACACCCATAATGGCATCCATTTTGGAAAATTCCGGCATATCTTCGCCGCGCACCATCTGTCTTACCAAAATATCACAGGCTTCATACAAGCTGGTAGATTTCCCACTCTGTCCAGAAATAATCAAAGGCGTTCTCGCCTCATCAATCAATACAGAGTCCACCTCGTCGATAATGGCAAAATTTAGGTCACGTTGTACTAACTGTTCCTTATAAATAACCATATTATCACGCAGATAATCAAATCCCAATTCGTTATTCGTCACATAAGTAATATCACAATTATAGGCTTCCCGACGCTCATCGTTATCCATAGTATTTAAAACTACGCCCACAGTCAAGCCTAAAAATTCATGTACTTTCCCCATCCACTCCGCATCACGGTGTGCCAAGTAATCATTGACAGTGACAATGTGCACTCCCTTACCCTCCAAAGCATTTAAGTATGCCGGCAAGGTAGATACCAAGGTTTTTCCTTCACCAGTCTTCATTTCCGCAATACGCCCTTGATGCAGAATCACTCCACCAATTAGCTGTACAGGGTAATGCTCCATGCCCAAAGTTCTTCGGGCTGCCTCCCGGACAGTTGCATAGGCTTCTGGAAGAATCTGGTCAAGAGTCTCCCCTTCCTCCATCCTCTTCTTAAATTCTTTTGTCTTGTTCCTTAACTGTTCATCAGTCATCTCCATCATAGAAGGACGGTAAGATTCGATTTTATTCACGATAGGATAAACTCTCTTCAATTCCCGTTCACTATGTGTGCCAAACATTTTGTTTATAATACCCATATACAATGCTCCTATTTCTTTCTGGCAAAAATTGCCACACTTCTTCCGTATTCACGGACAACTTCTTACATTGTAACACTTTCCCCCTCTATAAACAATACTTAAACCCATGAACGAATTATGAATTTTCTATGAAATCCCTTTCTATCCCAGTTATTTTCGTGATATACTCAAGAAGAATATATCTATTTTTTCATGATGGACTATGAAAATTCACAGAAAGGAGACTACATAATGAGTTACTTATATCAAACCCGAGGCACTTGTTCCACCTTGATTGAGGTGGAATTGGACGGAAATGTTGTTAAAAATGTAAAGTTTACAGGTGGCTGCAATGGCAACCTGCAGGCAATCCCTAGACTGGTGGAGGGACTGACTGTAGAACAAGTAGAGCAAAAAATCAGCGGAATCTCCTGCAATGGACGGGGAACCTCCTGCGGCGACCAGCTTGCCAAAGCCTGCCGCGCAGCCTACGAAGCTTCTCTTGGATAACTGCATCATCCTGACATATATCATAGAATCACAGACGCATTGTCATCTGTGATTCTATTTTTATCTTAATATATAAAATATTATGTTTTGGATACGAACCAGATAATTTCGTTTTATATACAAAAGAAAGTATCACTGTTTCCCTACTTTTTTCTCTATCAGAAAGTATACAATTTATAGGTATTCATAAACCATCGCGTATAATTTTCAGAATATTCTCATGCTTATTTATTTTATTACAATTATAAGTACCTTTAATATAAAAATTTTAAAAAAGTTGTTGACATTTTCCTTTTTGTTAGATATAATAAACTCATCAAAACAAACAAAACAGATTTACAGAACAGGAGGTAGAGACCACCGAAAACAAGATGAACTACCCTATAATTTAAGAAAGGAAGGTATAGTCCACCAAAGAATTAAGTTAATTTTCCCTCTTAATAAACACAGAGGTACAAGAAAGGTCCTAATTAAATTCTTTGAAAGAAGTTTTACAGATGTAGATTATGGACACAGAATTTTGAAACGAATATTCTAATCATAGCTGATCGGTATTCAGATTTCTGGAATGGGAAATTACAATAAGGTTCTTCTCCCGAATGGTATGATAGAAACTGAGACATTTCACAACGGATAGGAGCAACTTCATCTAAAGTGATGGTTGTCACGTCCTTAAGAAAAGAAACAGCGGCGTTTTACCAACGCGAAAGCATCCGACCTTGTATTTTCGGAATGGAGAGATCAGTATTACCTCTCACAAATGTTAGATATTTGAGACAAAAGGAAGGTTACAAAATTTACAGACGTGATTACATTCAACAGAAGGATTTAAACATTTTACAGAAGAGATCAAGAGAATTTTCGGAAGAAGCCCTGAATCAAAATAAATAAGAGAACATGTATGAATATCCAGCCGAAAACATTCAGATATGGATACATACGAAGATATTCAGAGGTATCAAAATTTCAGAAGAGAATCTTAAGATTTCGGAAAGAATGAGGTAAAGTCCAATGGACAGCATAGTTTAGAAGGCTGCATCAGATGATCTTAGATCGGTGCAGCCTTCTTATTTTTTCTGAATGAAATGTAAATCCCCACAACAAAATTGCTGGGACTCGAAATAATTAGTTATTCGTTGCTAAACTGCTACGTCTCAGAATAATAGTTATTCGCTACAAAACTACTGGATATTTCACCTGCAAAGCACTTACCCTCGCAGAAATAAAAGTTACAGGGTACAGAAACAATCTGCACCCTGCGAATCTATTCTAAATTCTGAATAGCTACAAATGTATTAATACGCTTTTCCCCAATACACCAACTTATGGGCAGGTTTACCACAGCAGACACACACATCGGAAATTGCTTCCTGGTCATGAAACGGCATACAACGCGCTGTTGCAGTGGTATCTTCCTTAATCTTATCCTCACATGCCACGTCTCCACACCACATCGCACGAATAAATCCTGGCTTATGTTCTACAGCGTCCTTAAATTCCTGATAATTTATTACCTCTGAGATATGAGAATCCCGATGTTCCTTTGCACGCACAAACATATCTTTTTGAATGGTTTTGAGCAACTCTTCTGACGTCTCCGCCACCTGTTCCAACATACACTCTATCTTTTCTCTGGTATCTCTGCGCACTAAAATGCACTTTCCAGCTTCGATATCCTTAGGACCAAGCTCAATCCGAATTGGAATCCCACGCATTTCCTGCTCAGAAAATTTCCATCCTGGACTCTTGTCGCTGTCATCCAGTTTGACTCTGACCCCAGCTTCCTTCAACTGTTCCATCAGTTGTTGTGCTCTCTCCAATACCCCTTCCTTGTGTTGCTGAATGGGAATCACCATCACTTGTGTAGGTGCAATCATCGGAGGCAGCACCAGACCGGAATCATCTCCATGTACCATAATAATACCGCCCATCAGCCGAGTACTCATGCCCCAGGAAGTCTGATGTACATACTGAAGTTTATTGTCACGGTCAGTATACTGGATTTCAAAAGCCTTTGCAAAACCATCACCAAAATTATGGCTCGTACCAGACTGCAGCGCCTTGCCGTCATGCATCATGGCCTCAATCGTATAAGTAGCCTCAGCGCCTGCAAATTTTTCCTTATCCGTCTTACGGCCGCGCACTACCGGCATTGCCAGCACTTCCTCACAGAAGTCTGCATATAAATTCAGCATCTGAACGGTGCGCTCCTCTGCCTCCTGTGCAGTAGCATGTGCTGTATGCCCTTCCTGCCATAAAAATTCACGGGAACGCAAAAACGGTC
>Ga0137306_100314_pt1 | contig 27370 bp, 20 predicted proteins | sample Inofroosms_March_FD_97187 | JGI IMG/M metagenome (GOLD analysis project Ga0137306, IMG submission 97187) | Mouse cecal microbial communities from Vienna, Austria - N-Acetylneuraminic and N-Acetylglucosamine D2O microcosms_March | ecosystem: Host-associated > Mammals > Digestive system > Large...
GCCGTATGCCAGGATTTTTCCATATTTTCCGGCTTCTTTTGCGGCAGGACAGGATTTCTCTGATACGAAGTAGATTCGTGTTCCTGCTTTTCGCTGTTCCGACAGATATTGAAATACCGGGGCGGGAGGTTCCTGGCACTGGCTGAGATTATCGGCTGCCAGCCAGATTTCTTTCTTCTTTAATTCTTTCAGAACCATATACCACTTCCGGAACGGGAGCAAATCCTTCCTGCCGGCCTGAATCAGGGCAGACTGGTAGGCCTTTTCGTACTCCAGACGTTCCCGGCGTCCCATATGTTTACAGATTAATTTCTTTTTATCTTTCCGGAGCAGACAGAAATTCTGATAGTAATAAGAGGTTTCCTCCTCATTCAGAGGGATGCTGCTGTCCAGGGCAAATCGAACTTTTTTCCGGTAAATGTCACGGTACCAGATACTGAAGGTCAAATCCCATTCTTTTTTGCCCACAGGGATTTCCAGCCGGAATCCTCTGCCCTTATGGCAGACTCCGTCCAGTCCCATTTTATCAAATTCCTTTAAATCAAAGCAGGGAAGGGGGCTTCTCTTACCTTTGATTTCCGTATAAATTTCGTAATCCTCCTCCGGAAGCCAGGTATTTACCCTGCCTTCCAGGCAGACGGTCTGGTCTTTCACTTCCATGGAGGTAAGGATGATAATATTGGAAGTCTGGGACAGGTTCAGCAGTTCTATATTGTGGAACAGCAGTTTTCCCATATCGTAAATAATTTCTTTGCGGATATCTCTGCCATATTTCAGGGAAAGAGCATAAATCATGGCGTCTTTGTACATGATTCGCTGATTCATAATAACCCGTTCCTCAATATACTGCAGAATTTCCTGAATATGCTTTTTATAAGATTCGGCCCTTTCATCGGTTACATAAGAGCGGATATCTTTGCGGATGCGCCAGCCCAGATCATACATCACAGCGTACTGAATGAATTCCGGCACGGTTTTGTACTGCTCCAGCGATTTTTCTATCAGGGCTTTGTGATAATATTCGGGAGAATCCAGGTAATAGCTGTCTGATTTCAGCTCGTTTTGCAGGGCCGAGGTTTCGTTTCGGCGTTTCCGGTAAAAATGCACTGCTTCCCGCACCAGGCCAAGGGTACATTTTTCCAGCAGCACTTCATTGATAAATGCAGAATCTTCTCCATACTTTAATTTTGTGCAGAATCTGTGGTGCTCCAACACTTCGGCTTTTACAAAGGACGAGGTCACGTCAAGCTGCACATAATCGTACTGGGTCTGCAGATATACCACTTTTGTGGTTTCAAATTTATAGTCAAGATGATGGTAGTCATTCCGTCCTTCAAAAAAACGTTTTCTTGCTCCCACCACATCTGTTTTATTCTGATTTTTTTCAAAAAAAGGATACACCAGTGCAAAAGCATCCGGCGCCCATTTATCATCGGAATCCAGGAAGTTCACGTATTTTCCCTGAATATAGGGAAATGCTTCGTTTCTGGCGGAACTGACGCCGCCGTTTTCTTTTTTCAGATAAATAATATTATCAGGATATTTTTTCTGATATTTCAGACAGATTTCCTCGCTGTTATCGGGGCTTCCGTCATTGACCAGTATCATCTGTATATTTTCTTCAAATCCAATAGTCTGGCTAAGAACCGATTCCAGGGTCTCCTCCAGATATTCTTCCACATTATAGACAGGTGTTACCACGGTAAACTTAAATTGATATGTTTTCTGTTCCTTCATTGCAAAAATTCCTTTCTCTCTATGTACATGACCGTTATTTTCCGAAGTGAGATGAAGTATCTGCAAGTAATACAACAAGGAATCCCTTCCTTCCGGCAGAATGGAAAGGCCATTCTGCCGGAAAGACCGAAGATTCCCAGTCGTTCCAGGTTCTTATCGCGGATTTCCCTGAACTTATTTTACTACTGTTTCTGCGTATACGGTATTTCCGCCTGCTGCCGCTGCCTGAACTTTTAATTTTGTTCCTTTTTTCAGCTTTGCAGTTTTGATGGTATAGCTTCCGTTTCCGCCTGCCTTTGCACTGTAGGTTTTCTTGCCGATTTTAACAGAAACTTTTGCATTGGAAGGAGCAGAACCCTTAATACTGGTTCCATTCTTCTTTGCTGTGCTGATGGTTACCGGCTTCACATCGCCCACATTGGATGTGGAACCCTGAATGCCAATCTCTTTTGGTGCAGCCGGATTGCTCAGGGTATTTTTCTTAATATTCTTACAGGTAGAACCGGGATACAGAACAATTCCGTATTTTTTGTGTCCCGTAATGGTGTTTTTCTCTATTTTAGTAACAGAGGCTTCCTTGCAGTAAATGCCGTATTCACCATTATTCTTAATCTTATTGCCGGACAATTCGGACACTTTTGCCTTTGCTTTTATCTGAATTCCGGAACTCTTATTGCTGCTGATGGTACAGGACTGAACCTTTGCTTTTCCGCCCTTGATATTCATTCCGTAAATTTTATTTTTACTGATATTGACTTTTTTTACGGTAACATCAGCATTCTTATCTGTCACAACCCCACACTCTTTATTGGACTGGAGCTTACCTCCGGTAATGGTGGCTTTGGACTTGTCATACACATAAATGGCATTCTGTCCGGATTTGCTGATGTTATTATTCTTAACAGTAGCTTTAGATCTTACTCCAACACAGATTCCGCACTGTTTGTTGCCGCTGATTTCATTGTTCTCTATGTTCTTTCCGTTACTCTTGTCGTTTACCATGATACCATGATTCTTATTGTCTTTAATGGTATTTCCTTTTACTGTGAGGGTAACGGATTTTCTTCCGCCTATGCCGTGTCTTCCGTTGTCCTGAATCACGCATTTTTCAATGGTAGCGGAAGTGCCTTTGCCGAAGGGAGACACACCGCATACGGAATTGTCTTCCATAGTGGCTTCTTTTAACACCAGCGATGCTCCGGAGAATACGCCCACGCCATGACCGGATTCACCTTCGGAAGAAGATTTGGGATTACGTCCGTTCTTGCTGTAATTACCATATTTAATCGTAACTTTGGAGTCTTTTCCGGTAATGGAAACACCGCTCCAGTCATTGTTTTCCACTGTATTGGCAGTCTGTTTCGTACAGGCCATATCCACTACGGTATCGGAAATGGTAACGCCGTGCCCGCCGTTATAAGTAACTTTGGAATTTTTGAACACGCAGTTGCCGCACTTGGAAAAAGCAATTCCTGTGCCTTTATTTTTCGTGGTGGTAAGGCCTTCAATCACTGCCTTGCTCTTGTCGCCGGTAATAGATACACCGTTCTGAGTGTTACCCTCTGCTGTGGCGCCGGTAATTTTTATCTCAGAATCTCCGGTAACAGCAATTCCATGTTCCTTATTGCTTTTAGCAACCACATTGGAAATCGTTCCGATTTTAGCTTTTTCATAAGCTGCCAGTCCGTGCTCCTTGTTAGAAGAGAAAGTAGTAGAAGACAGTTCGTTTACGGTTACTCCCCTGGCTGTCATTCCGGTAGCTCCGTTGGAAGAAATGGTGCAACCCTTAATGGCAGAAATCACCGTAGCGCCAGTGGCATAAATGCCGCTGCTGCTGTTATTACTGATGGTACAGCCTTCTACAAGGGAGATTGTGCTGTCTCCAATCCGGACGCCGTTCCCCTTACCATTCTTTACCGTACAGTTTTTCAGGGTAATATTTTTGCCGGTATAGAATATGAATCCGCTCTCTGCCTTGTTCCCGCAGTCCCAGGTTCCTCCTTCCACCGTAACGTTTGAAGTGTTTCTTCCAGATACCGTCCGCAGCATGGTGTCTATGTTTGCGGAAGCGTTGATGGTGGCTCCCGTTGCTACAATATTTACATTGGATACCAGGCTGACAGCCTCGTTCCATTTATAAGTACCTGCAGGAATGACGATTGTGGTCACTTCTGTGGTTCCGCTCTTTTCCACTTCCTTTAAAGCAGCTTCCAGAACAGCCGCTGCATCTGCGTTCTGTACCGGATTCAATGTAACCGTATTGGCGCCTTTCACATCAGCCATGATCTCCATATCAGCTTCAGAAAATCTGGAAATCTTCTCCATTTCCAGAGGCTCCTCTGTCTTCTCCATGGCTTCCGCTGCTGCTTCCGGTTCTGCCTGCTCCGGCACTACCATATCTTTCAGGTCTGCTGTTTCCTCAACAGTTGTTTCCGGTTCTGCTGTTTCTCCCGGAACTTCTGATACTGCAGGCTCCTCCTGGCCGGAAATTTCTTCCTGCTCCGGAGTTTCCTCCTGAATAAATGTCACATCTTCCGTTGTCTGTTCGGGATTGACGGAAGATGCTTCTGCCACCGGTACTCCCATTGGTCCTGAAATTCCCACACTGACAGACAGTAAGGCAACCAGTACACGCTTTTTCATAACCTGTTTCTCCTTTCATTATACAATCTTTTCCGATAATTGCAAAACTGTTAAATTATAAGAATTCCATGTACAATTACTACAACTTTATATCAATATTTTCTTCATACAAAAGCCCGAAATGCCAGACGCACCGGACATTCCGGTAAGCCTCCGACTACAGATAATCATGCTCAGCAATAGCTTCCATGATTATCTGAGTCTTACCTCCATGGTGCTGAATGCATTTCTCACCTTTTGTATGAGAAAACATTTATCCTGAAATTTTTGAATTGTACACGGAATTCAAAAAACTATCAGATTTTGCAATTATCTATACAATCTTTTTCTTTACCAGTTTCCGGTAAATCCGCGCCAGATTCTCTCCGTCGCTGAATTCATTGATGCTCTGATAACGGGCCTCGTGTTCCGAAGTCCGCGCTTTATCCAGAATAATCCTGCCATCCTGAATAATATTCTGCAATGTCTCCTCCAGAGCCTTCAGGTCAAACACTCTGGCACCAATGTATTCGTCATCTGAGGGAATCAGCCTGCCGCTTTCCATTTCATATAATTCCAGATCAGGCTGGTAAAATACCACCCCGGCACCCTGGTAAAATACATTATAACATACGGAAGAATAATCTGTCACTAAAAGTTTTGTCACACCCAGAACTTCGGAAATGGGTTTCTTCCACACAGAATCTTTCATATCCGTATGGGCCAGCAAATCCATTACCTTTGGATGGGGCACAATAATAATCTTTGAAGGCTCCAGATATCTGCTGAGCATCTGATAAATCCGGATAACGTTTTTATAGTATTCCGACTGTTCAAAATCCTGCAGATGTTCCTCATAGGTCTTCCAGGTCAGCATAATTACCGCTTTATCTTCGGAATCCTGATTAATATGCTTATAATCTATCTTGCTGAAAATCGGAAGTCCCGTATTCCAGATTCGTTCTTCCGGCAGTTTCAGCATATCGCACACTGCATCTTTTTCTTTCTCGCTTCCCACAATAATATCCTAAGCCTCTCCTTCCTTCCCTGCCACAAAAGTGGAGGTTGGACCCTGACATTTCAGGTAGGTAACCCCGTGCTGCAGAAAGATAAAGGGATGTTCGCAGGTGCTTTTCCGGAAATATTTATTATTCGAGCGCAGAAGGTTCAGATGGGCCGGGGCTTCTGTGGAAATATAGTAATTCACCCGGTACAGCAGCCAGTAATATTTCAGAGAATACTTCCGAACCACGTTCTTTTCCCCTCTGATTCGCTGATAATCTTCGGAGTGTTCGTCAATGATATAGTAATTCCGGGAGGACTGGCTGTCTCTGGCCATAAGGAACAAATCGAAAGCTCCTTCTTCTGCCTTTTCTGAAAATTTCTCATAGAACAGGTTCACATTCCGGCCATGCTTTCCCCGCCATTTCCCCAGATGGTACAGAAGCCAGGATATCCCCCGGCTCTCCATAATTTTAAACCGGAGGCCGCGTTCCACTTCCTCCTTGGGCCGCTTTACAATGGAAAAATTGCCCCGGTCCGTCCTTCTGACATGAATGGCAAAATCTTTGAGATATCTGCTCTTATAGGGCGCATAATAATGCCGGATATTTGCACCGATGCTGCGGAATTTTTTCCCCAGCCGGTAATCCAGCTCCAGCCCGTTTACATTCAGCATAATATTCAGCATATTGTTAATCTGCGTATCTTCCGACAGCAGGGATTCCAGAGGAATCTTAAAATGCTGGAAATTGTGCTGCAAAAGCAGCTTCCATTTGGGAATCAGAGCCGAATCAATCTTCATGGTGGATTCCTGATAATTATTCTCATCAATATAAAACCGCTGGCCCTGCACGGGAGTCTCAGACCCGGTCTGGAAATACCCGATCATCCACAGAGACAGATACCGCCTGCTCAGGCCCAGATGAAGCACTTTGTAGGAGAACTTAATTAATTCTTTGTAAACGCTGCTCATCAGAAGATAGCCGTAATAAATGAATTTATCATTGGACCAGACCGCCAGCACCGGCACATCTTTCGCCCCTTCTGCCAGTATGGGCAGACTGGCAGGGTTTTTCACCGTAACCTGTACCGGTTCCATATAAAAGACCTTATTCTTCTGAGATTTGTTTCTGACAGGCATATTGGTTCTGTACTTTCTGCCGAACTCAATGCCTGTCACATTGGCTGTCTCCGTGTCTTCCGGTGTCATTCTGGTTCTGGCACACCGGATGGTTAATACATCATCCTGAAATTCCACACAAATTTTACTCAAAATTTCTTCTCCTATAATTCAAAACCGGACTTTTCCGGCAGCAGCTTCTGAAATGCCTCCTGCACTTCCCGTTTCTTCGTCTCGAAATCTTCGGTATAAATGGTATCATTAATGCAAATCAGCTTATATCTGCCCTCCCGCACGGAATCCAGAGCCAGATCATAATTCCGCTCTTTGATATGGAAGCAGCGGCCGATTTTCATGGAACGGGGAATAAAGTTTCCGCTGGCAAGCTGCCAGAACTTAATCAGCCACTGGTTGACGTTTGACTTGGTGCGGAATTTATCCATACAGGTGCCCCGCAGGGTCTCCTCCTCCAGATTCCATACTTCTTTGTAGGTGCTTTTCAGGAAATTGCTGGGAAGATGGCTGTAGTAAAATCCCGGAAACCAGGGCCAGATCATCAGCATGGTGGTGCGTACCAGGCTTTTCCACCCATTGATGGGATGGTACCATTTCAGGAAATTCTTTTTGAAACATTCCTTTTTGTCAAAATGAATGTTAATCAGCTCCAGATCATTCCCGTTGAAAAATCCGGCGCTTTTCTTCCCGAAATAAATGCAGTTTAATGCAAATACATCACAGGGCACCCCGTTTTTGAAAAAGTCCTCCGGCTTCACGTAATCGGTAATAAACATGTCGTCATTGAAGTAGACAAACTGCTCCGCCAGACCTTTGATTCTGTGAAGATTCATTTCTATGGTATTGGCGTTGAATGTGGGCAGAAATTCCTCCGGAATATAGTCTTTATGATTTACAATATGGAGTTTCGGATGGTTCACATTCAGCCAGGGAGGCAGATGGCCCCAGGTGACAAAATGGATTTTGTTGACCCAGGGTGCAAACTTTTCCACACCCCGGAACCAGTACTGGAGATTATCCCAGCTCCGGTAACGGATGATGGTACTGTCGCCCTTATCATTGCTTTCGTCGTATTTATTCTTTTCTTTCTGCCATTCCGGGTCGTTGCCGTCCACCCAGATAAGCACAAAATCAATCTTCCTGCGCTTCGCCGGTCTCTTTGTTGTCTTCGCTGTCTTCGTCCTCTTCGTCGTCTTCATCAGAACCTCCTTCCTGCTCCGGATACACATAGGTGTATTTGTTGGCCCAGCCGTCTTCATAAAAGGCCACAAAATTCTCATAGGCCATATCCCACTCCTGATAGCCTTCCTGCCCCCGTTTATCGGGAAAATGGTACGTATCATTCAGATATTTTGAAAAATATTCCGTAAACTTTACGGCGCCTCTGGAGTTCAGATGGTGCCGGTTGTACAGATCTTCGGAAAAATTGATGCCGATTTCCTCATACATCTCTTCCGTATTATAATTGATGACGTTTGCTCCCTGTTCCTCCAGGTATGCAAGGGCCGCGTTTATTTCCGGCTGTTCTTTCTTGCTGAGCTGGGTGGGAGAGGCGATAAACAGAAGTTCCAGATCTGTTTCCTTCCCGTATTCCAGAATTTCATCCAGAACTCCCGTCTGAAGTTCATTTAACTCCGCCTGCTTATCCGTCACAAAAGTGGGTATTATTTCTTCCACCGTAAAGGGCGTATTCTCAAAATCATAGACGCCCTTCATGGTGCTTTCAATGGTATCGGTGCCCACAAAATCAATTTTCCGAAGGCCCGACTCCCATCTGGAATGATATTTCACAAAAGGCACATGCATGGCCACTGCATCCAGAGGCTCCGGCACTTCTTCTTTATTTTTTTTCAGTTTCTTCAGCACTTCTTCGTCACTGTAATATGCATTATGAAACTGGATGCCTTTGTTTACAGCCTCCCACTGGTTGGCGGAAAACCTCATACAGTCCGTCACCCTCCGGATTCTGACTTCATCCGGCCGCAGAGATTTCATTTTGATTCCCCGCACATCCACCACAGCCAGTTTGATGTCCTGGGTTTTACGTACTTCCGTTAATACATTTGTGGTCAGGTACAGAGGCTGCACATCCGTATTCATGGCATACACGGTCATCCCGTAATTTTTCCAGGCCAGAGGCGCAATCCACTCCCGGTCCACACAGCTTGTCCCTACCATCACGCAGTCCCAGGTGTTTTCCGGCTCTCCGTAAAATTCATTATAACGTTTTTTAATACCCAGTGTATCCCCTTCCGCCGCAATCTGAAAGATACCCAGAAGGGGATAGATAAGAATGCCCAGAATCAGAAGAAATAATACAATTTTGAATCCCTGTTTCTTTGTCATACTGTCTTCTCCTTAAAACTGCTGATAGATAAATTCGCTGGCGGAATAGCCGCCTCCGTAATAGCCGAACACCAGCAGGGTAAGCACTGCTCCCAGATAAATCACCCAGCGGAAACAGATGTGCTGCTCCGCAATTTTTTCTCTGATATGAACACCCCGCTCCTGCATGATTCCAACCACCAGCAGTACAAGAATCGAAATAAAAATCACATTATAGTCCTTGTAGGACAGGCCGAAATTCAGAAAGCCTCCGTTGAAAAATACCCAGGGATTGGGGAAGGCCAGGGCACGTATAAACATGTCAATGGCTTTCATGCAGGTTTTTCCTCTGGAAAAGAAACGTCCGAAGCTGCACAGCACAAAGGTCCGGAACATCTGGAAAAATTTCCAGCCGGCAGACTCCGTATCCATGCCGCACTTCTGAGCCATCTTCTGATATACCGGCTCCAGCAGTATACTGGATACAATAATCACTCCGTTCCAGATTCCGTAGGCCACATATTTCCAGCTGGAACCATGCCAGACGCCCACCAGCAAAAACACGATAAACATGGACAGAAAGGTAGGCAGTTTCTTACCGATATAATTGCCGAAAATCTTCCTGGTTCGTTTGCCCAGATTTGCAAAGTTTTTGGACAGGGACAGGGGATAGAACACATAATCCCGCATCCAGGAGCCCAGTGTAATATGCCACCTGCGCCAGAATTCCTCCACTGATTTTGCAAAATAGGGCCTCTCAAAATTCAGCGCCAGTTCAATGCCCAGCACCTGGGAAACTCCGCGGGCAATATCCATACCACCGGAGAAATCCGCATATACCTGCAGCCCGTATCCGGCTGCAGCAAAAAACAGAATAAAGCCTTCATGGGGCGCCGGGTCGTCAAAGATAAAATTCACCGCAACCGCCAGACGGTCCGCCAGAATCAGCTTCTTCATATACCCCCAGAGAACAAGCTGGAAGCCCTGGGTCACTCTGGTGTAATCAAACTTATGGGGCTCATATAACTGAGAAGCCAGCTGGTCATACCTGGCGATAGGGCCCTGTATAATCTGAGGGAAAAAGGACATAAACAGGGCAAATTTCAGAAAGTTCCTGTCTGCCTGGTACTTTCCCCGGTACAAATCCACAATATAGGCAATGGACTGCAGGGTATAAAAGGAAATCCCCAGCGGCAGCAGCAGATTCAGCAGCGGAACTTTCTCTGTCACCCCAAACTGTCCAATCACAAGATTGATGTTTTTGGCAATAAAGTTAAAGTATTTCAGAAAAATCAGAATACCCAGATTGACCACTACAGCGGCTGTCACAATCCGCTTCTTGCGGGCGGTAATCTGACTCTTATACTGTTTTTTCTCGTCCCTGGTCAAATCCGCCTTATGCTCTTTCAGATACCGGGAGGATTCCTCATTGATGTCCCCCAGCTTCCGGCCGCTTACAAAAGTTACCCCTGTGGTAAAAATGAGGAAAATCATCAGTTTTATCCCGGAAAATGCATAGAAAACATAGCTGCCTGCCAGCAGCACCATCCATTTATACTTATCCGGTACAAGAAAGTAAAGACAAATCAGTATAAGGATAAATATCATAAATGTAACTGAAATAAAATCCATCTTTCATTTCCCTTCAAATCAGTGATTTTATTACTGTTCACTTCATAAACAGAAGAATTGTCTCAGCCTTCTTCCTGCAGCTTCTCAATTAACTCCATCATTGCCTGAATCGTATTGAAATTCACCGGTTCCAAATCCATCACGTTGATCTCCACGTCAAATTCAGAGTTCAGCTCCGATACCAGGGAAACAATGTCAAAGGAATCCAGAATTCCATCGTCAATTAATTTTGTTTCTTTTTCAAATTCCACGTCCGGTCTCAAATCATTTAAAATCTCCAGTAATTTCTCTTTCATTTGTTATTTTCCTCCATTTTTTTCATCTTTTTCAGTGTAATCAGTTTTCCGTCTTTCCGGATACGGAGCTCCCGCTTTGTCTCATCGTATCTGGTTTCCTCCGGTCCTTCCTCCTCGGAAATTTTCCAGGCTTTCCATACATGGACGCCTTCCGGCAGTCTGACTCTGGGTTTTCCAAATACATTTATTACTCCATAATCCATGGCACGCAGAAACCGGCTGATCTGTTCCGGGTTCCAGGACAAATCCAGCCATCCGTCATTGGGAATGTCTTTTGCAAGGTGGGGCTTTCCGGTTCCTGTCCCCTGGGAATCATCAGCCTTATGCTCTTTGAAATCTCCCTGCAGCAATTCCTCCAGCCCTTCCAGGGCCGCTTCATTCAGCTTCGACAAAAGTTTTAATGAAGTCATCCGGCTGTCAATTTCCACTTCTTTCTGAAGATAAACAGCTCCTGTGTCAATTCCGGCGTCTACTTTGTGCCAGGTAATTCCGGCTTTCTCATCTCCCTCATAAATAGCCCAGGCTTCCGCATTTCTGCCGCGATGGGCAGGAAGCAGCGCATGGTGAAGGTTTACCACCAGAAGGCAGGGATTCTCAAGGACTTCTTCCGGAAACAGCCAGGGATTCATTACGGATAATACCAGGGTTTTTTCTGTCTCCTGTTTCAGCATGTCCATCAGCTCTGATTTTTCAGAAACCTGATGACAGGGAAACTCTGTTTCTCCTTTTCCAAAACCGTTCTGATTACAGAAATATAACTCAATTTTCTCTGCCCGGCCGCTTTTTTTCAGCATGTCTGCTGCCTGATACAAAAGTCCGGTTCCCCCTGCAATGATTCCCTTCTGATAAATTTCCATCTTTTCCATTCCATTCCTTCCCTTGCCGTTTCACTTACAGTTTTTCCTTCAACAGGGTACGGTCAATTTTGGCATTTTTATTCAATGGGAGCTTCTCAAAATATTCCAGCCGGTTGGGAAACATATATTTGGGCAGGGACTGTCCCAGACTTTTGAGCAGTTCTCTGTCGCATTTTTCCGCCGCCTGATAAAACAGGACAATCTTTTCCTGCTTCTCATCGTAAATACAGCAGGCAGCCTCCACAAAGGGCAGCGCATTGATGGCCACCTCAATTTCTCCCAGTTCAATCCGATGGCCCATATGTTTAATCTGGTAATCTTTTCTGGAAATAAACATCAGATTTCCGTCTTCTGCATACCGCCCCAGGTCTCCGGTACAGTAAATCAGCTCCGGATAATCTGAATTCAGAGGATTCTGGATAAAGGCGTCGGCTGTTTTCTCTTTATTGTTATAATATCCCAGTGCCAGGGATGTGCCCCGCACACAGATTTCTCCCGGCTCTCCCGGTGGAACCTCTGCCTTCCTCTCATCATCCAGCAGAAGAATTTCCGTATTCTCAAATGCAATGCCGATGGGCAGCACTTCCTCATCCCGGAAACTTCTGTCTACCTTGTAATAAGTACAGTTGCAGGTGATTTCCGTAGGCCCGTACAGGTTCACATACATTACTTCTTTCAGATAGTTTCTCCAGTAATTCAATACTTTATTAGGCATAATTTCCCCGGAAAACATTACTGTTCTCAGGTATTGGGGCAGCATCTGGGAAAATACGTTCAGATTTTCAATAATCCGCAGTGCGGAAGTGGCCCAGATTACCGTGTTGATTTTATGGCGGTTCAGTGCGTCAATGAGTTTTCCCGGCATGGAAAACATCACTTTTGGCAGTACATACATGGTACCTCCGTTTTTGATGGTGGAGTAAATGTCTTTTACTGACACATCAAAGTCGAAGGGGGCCTGATTTCCCATAATAATGGTGTCGTCAAAACCAAATTCTTTCTGAAAATTATCAATCAGATCTATGACGGAACGGTGCCCTACCAGCACTCCTTTCGGCACTCCGGTGGAGCCTGAGGTGAAAATCGCATACAGGGGATCCGTATCAATTTCCCTGCGGGATATGTCATTCAGCACTTCCTCCTGCACCGGGGTTTCTTTCAGTTCTTCCAGAGCCAGAACCGGCCCCTTAAATTCCACCCTGCCCATGATCTTCCGGGTGCTTTCCGTGGTAATCACTGCAACAGGTTTTAAGGTATCAAAAATCAGCTCAATTCTTTTTGCGGGCATCTGACAGTCCACAGGAACGTAAAAATTCCCGCTGTAGATTACGCCGAAAAATCCAATCAGGCTCTTAATATTTCTTTCTATCAATACCACCACCGGTTTACGTCTGACCGTCCCTGTGGCTGCTGCCAGCCCTGTGGCTGCTGCTTTCGCCTCATTTCGGAAATCCCGATAGGTAATTTCCTGTTCTTCGTCTGCAAATACAATTTTATCCGGAAATTTCTCCGCGGAGTTTTCCAGATATTCCAGCACGCTTTTCTGCATGGTTCCGCCGCCTTTCCTCATCAATGTTTATGACATGAATTCTTCGTAAGCCTCCAGCACTTCGCCGGGACTTCCCTGCATTTTTATTTTTCCTTCATGGAGCCATAAAATACTGTTGCACAGCTTGTTCAGGGTATCGTTGTTGTGGGACACGATAATCACCGTCCGGTCCTCATTGGTGATAAGCTGCTGCATTTTCTTATAGCTTTTTTTCTTGAATTTGGAATCTCCCACACTGAGCACTTCGTCGATGAGAATCACTTCCGTCTCCAGAATAGCTGTAATGGAAAAAGCCAGCTTGGAATACATACCGCTGGAGTATGTCTTAACCGGCCGGTTGATAAAGTCTCCCAACTCCGAAAATTCAATGATTTCTTCTATTTTATTGTCTATCTCTTCTTCCGAAAATCCCAGCAGCATACCGGAGAGATATATATTTTCCCGGCCCGTAAGTTTCTTCTGAAAGCCTACGCCGATGGACAGAAGGGACACGGAATGTCCATGAAGGTCAATACTTCCTTCATCCGGGGAAAACACGCCCGCAATGGCCCGCAGCAGGGTAGACTTCCCGCTTCCGTTCTTCCCCACAATTCCCATAATTTCCCCTTTTGGAACCTGGAAGGAAATACCCCGCACCGCCTCGAAAATCTCAATTTTACTTTTTTTGAGACTCAAAAGGCTCTTTCGGATTGACATTTTATTCAGACAACGATAACGGATTTTTAAATCCTGTACGTCAATTACAATATTATTCTCATTACTGTTCCTGCTGTTTTCCATATTAAATCACCTTCACATAACTGTTCTCGTATTTATATATGATTCTTATTCCGATGGCTGATACCAGACAGCTTGCCAGAAACCAGAACAGCAGCAGCTTCCGGTGAGGCGTCTCGCAGTACAGCATGGACGCCCGCAGGTCGTCCAGAAACAGAGCCATGGGATTCAGTTTCAGCAAAAGAGAACCGTAAGGCTCTTTCACCCGGTTGCTGATGGAATAAAAAATTCCGGACATATAAAATACCAGCTTTAACAACACGTTGATTACATTGGACAAATCTTCCACAAACACTCCGAAATGCAGCATAATGGTGCTGGCGCCGAAGGTAAACATAATCAGCGTGATAAATATGGGTATAATATAGAGAATATTCAGGCTGAGGGGCACCCGGTAAATAAACATCATAATCACAACCAGGATAAAGGAAACTGCCATTTTAAAGCCATTGGCATACATTTTTACAAAAATCAGAATGTGTTTGGGCAGATATACCTTGGATACAATGGAGCTGTTGGAACTCACCAGCTTCACGCTCTGTTTGACGGTCTTCTCAAAAAATTTCCAGCTTGACAGTCCGATAAACACGAACACCGGAAAATAGGGCTCCGACGTCCGGAATACAATCACAGATATAAAGGTATATACCATCATAAAGAGCAGGGGGTCTAAAATCCACCACAGCCAGCTCAGATGGGAATTGGCAATTTCTGATTTCAGTTCCGACTTTGCGGAATATACGCTGTATTTGTAATGCTTCTTAAAATCCTCAATAAATCTCTTCATCTCTCACCTCTGCACCCGGCTTACAGTTTCCTGATGGCCTGGTAATTCCTCTCACAGTTCCCGGCGTCAAAAGTCTCGTAAAATTCCTCTGCACGCCTTCGGTATGATTCCTCCATTCTGAAATCCTCTTCCAGAATGCGCTCCATTTCCCCAAGCAGAACCTCCGGCGTCCTGCATACTCTGCCGAATCCGTCTTTTTCATAACTGAAATATCCTTCCGGGTAATGCCCCTTCCGATACATCTCATAGTCAAACTGAAAATAGAGCAGGGGTTTCTTCATATAAGCAAAATCCATGGCAATACTGGAGTAATCCGTAATCAGGAGGGCGGATTCCTTCAGCAGTTTCTGCACATCGTATTTCGGCCACCCGGCCACTTTGATTCTGGCATGTTCCGGATAAAAATACGCCGCATACTTCTGCATTTCCCGGTGGGGATAAAAAATTAATTCCGCATTAAATTTTTCAAGCAGTTCGCCCAGTCCTGGGCTGTTCAGAAAACCGTTCCAGTTCTTATAATATTCCGTGCCGGTGAAATCATCCACATTTTCATACTGATAAGATTTTGAGGTGGTAATTCCAATCCAGTTTCTCCAGGTTGGCATCACCAGAATCTGCCGTTTTCCCCTGCTGGTATCTTTCAGATTGTCAAACCGGCAGAAGCCCAGCTTCTGCACCCATCCTTCTGGATATCCGAACCGGCTTTTCACATACTGGTATTCCCGCTCCACGGCGCAGACAAACAGACGCATTCTGGTATGTTTGTAATACAGGAACTCCATATCGTCCTTGGTGATTCCGTGCTGCAGAAAGATTCTGATATTCTTATAGAATCCGTATACCTCCAGAAAGTAGCAGACTGCCGCATTGGGTTTCCCGCTTTTCTGGGAACTGATATTTTTTTCCGCCGATAAATAATACACCCAATGGGTAAAACTGCCAAACTGTATGACTTTTCCCAGTCTGGCCACCCTTCGATAATCCGGAGAACGCCTGTTGATAGCATAGACCACCGGCTGCTCCGGATGGTGTTTCACGATATGGCGAAACAGCCAGTACCCGTTATCTCTGGCCTCATTTTCACTGTCGCAGATCAGCCACATGTGTCTGTGGAATCTCCGAAATACCAGTGAAACCGGCAATGCCAGTAAAAATAACAGGATGTGCCGCAAATCTTTCCATTTTACCCTCTGTATTTTCTGCCATAAAGTCTGTTCCATTTTTCTCCTTTCACATTATACATGCCCGTTTTCAAATATGCAATACCTTTATGAAAGGAAGAACGGTAACTATTCAGCCTTCGGCTTCATAGTTACTGAATCCGGCCTGTTCCAGTTTGCCTTCGGCAAAGAGGCCGGATTCATCTCAACCATTACACATTCTCACGGACTTTGCAGCAAGCGCAAAGTCCTGGGCTGAACTGTTACGAAGAACGGAACCCTCCTCCTGCCAGCTCCATGCCTGTTTATCCCTGTTTTGAAATTACACGCCTGTTATTATAATGGATAAATATGATGGAAATTTGATGGGAATTCCGGGTTACATTCTTCTCTTTAATGCATTTAAAATATAGTGGCAAAAATAGTAACTGCTTTTTAACAGGGACAGATGTTCGCATTCCCGGTACATTTTCCAGGTTCCCCAGGCTGCGTCCAGCTTGTTGGAGGACCGGCTGCCCGGATATCTCCGGTAGACAGACAACGGTTCGTCAATGCCGTAAGCCACATACCCGTGCCGCAGGATTTTCCACCAGGTGGCCGTATCTTCCCCTCTGGCATTTAAAGGCATGGTCAGCACTTCCGTGGGAATCTGAGCCCGGTCAAACATAACGGTTATGGTGGAAATTGTGGTGCGCTTCAACGCCCCTTTATAGTCAATCTTTTTGGGAACATGAACCACCTTTCCATTCCGCACTCCATCCGGGCCTGCAAATTCATAACCGGTAAAACTGAATGCACAGCCGGTCTTTTTCATAAACCGAAGCTGCTTTTCCAGTTTGTCCCGGTCACACAGATCATCTGCATCCATATAGGCCAGATACCTGCCGCAGGCCTTTTTGATTCCCCGGTTCCGGGTATAAGCAGGCCCCATGTTCCGCTCATTCCGGTACAGGTGCATACGGCTGTCTTCAGACAGATAAGACTCGATAATGGAAACGCTCCTGTCCCCGGAGCAGTCGTCCACAAAAATAATTTCCCAGTCCGGACAGGTCTGGGCCTGTATGCACCGGATGGTTGCTTCTATATACTTTTCTGAATTGTAAACAGGAATCACGATACTGATTCGGTCATCCTTCCGGTTCTGTTCCATACGCTCCATGTCTGCCATGTGTTTTCTCCATGTATTTTTTCTGTCAGTTCTGCCTGCGGATGGCTGTCTTCTGCTTTTTATCAATCCCTTCTGTGTTTTCTTTCTGGAAAATAATCTTAAAGGTCATCAGCATCAGTTTGATATCCAGCCAGAAGGAATAGTTTTCAATATATGTTAAATCCAGTTTTAATTTATCGTAAGGTGTGGTATTATATTTTCCGTATATCTGGGCATATCCCGTAAGCCCTGCCTTGACTTTCAGGCGGAAACTGAATTCCGGTATCACCGCTTCATATTCTTTTGCAATCACTTCCCGCTCAGGCCTCGGCCCCACAAAGGACATTTCTCCTTTCAGGATATTGAATATCTGGGGCAGCTCGTCAAAATGGGTCCGACGGATGATTCTGCCCACCGGGGTAATCCGGTCGTCGTCCTTCCGGGCTAACTGGGCTCCTTCCCGCTCGGAATCCATCCGCATACTGCGGAATTTGATAATCCGGAACACTTCTCCGTCTCTGGTGAGTCGTTCCTGAGTGTAAAATACAGGCCCTCTGTCGTATAATTTGATACTCAGTCCAATCAGAAGCAGCACCGGCGAGGAAATCACAATGGCAATCAAAGACAGCACAATGTCCATGGCCCGCTTTACAAACCGCTGTTCAATGGGCAGCCCCCGGTTTCTGGACAACATCAGCGGCGAGTCAAAAAGATGAATCTGCTCCGTACCCGTCAGTATAATATCTGAAATTTTCGGCGTAATATAAGTCCGTTTGTTCTGGTCAAAGCAGAATTTCAAAATGGGATTGCGCATACTGGTGGGCAGGTCGCAGAGCACCACCGCTTCGTATTCCAGAATCCGCAGATAAAGCTCCTCATATCCCAGGTACACGCTGGCTGTGGCGCACACATTGTATTTGTCTTTCCGGGCATTGATTTTATCTATCAGTTCCTGGGGCGAATGTTCCCCGTAAATCACAATCATTTTTCTGGGCGGGTACAGCCTGGTGTAGATAAAACGCACCAGATATACCCCCGGCAGAATCACCAGGAGCTCCGCTCCGGTCAGCACAATCATAGGGTGGGCCGGCATATAATCGTTGGCTACCAGGCATACCTGCAGATATCCAATCACATTGGCGCAGAAAATGGAAAGTATCTGGGACAGACAGATATCGGTAATCCGCAGATAGCCAATCCGGTATCCTCCAAAGGTTCTGGTAAAAAAATACAGTATCAGCATGTAAATCCCGATGACAGCCCAGTTTCCTCTGTGCCAGGGCCGGTTGGCCTTCTCCAGCATGGGATAATAAATCTCATACCACAGATAACCGAACATGACTGCCTCCAGAGCCAGCATTATGCAGTTTGCCGCCAGATTCAATAAATGCTTGTACTGTTCTCGTCTTCTCATACCTTTATCCTTTTGCAGTTTACTCTGTTACAGTTACTCGCCTTATGGTTCCTGCCCTCGAAGCAGACCCCGTACTTTCTTTTTCATCCGTCCCCTGGCATTCAGCCTGTCCATCAGCATAACTGCCGTTTCCTCCTCCAGAATACTGATACGCCAGGAAATTTCCATTCTTCTGTTCTCCTCAGGGATTTCTTCTATTATAATCTTTGGGTCAGAATTGTCAAATAAATAACAGTTTTTTTCCATTTCAAACCCGGTAGTGCTGTATTTCACAGGCGACGTCTGCCCGTCCGAACCAATCCAGAACAGTTTCACATCCTTTAACATACAGGAACTCAGGGCCGGGTCCAGCCAGAGGCCGGAAACCCCTGCCGGAATGGTAATCCCGGCTGTAATCTCCTGCCGAACTCCCTGGTCCAGGAAAAAGGACTGCTCCTCGGAAAATCCCTGTCCGTAATCCAGATACACCTGGATTCTTCTCCTGTCTGTCTCAGCCAGAAGTTCTCCCAGCGGTAAGGCCTGTTTGCCCATGGTGCGGTACAGTTCTCCGGCGGGAACGTAGCCTTTTCTGATATATGCCTGGAAATTCTGCTCCATCCTTTCATACTGTTCTTCTCTGTCCCCGGAAATTCCATATTTCCTGCATAAAGTTAAGTCTTCTTTTAATTTTTTTCTTCCTTCCGTTCCTTCCGTATAGTAGTGAAATGCGCGCCAGAGAACGTAGCCCGCCGGAATCGGAAAGAAAAAGGTCCATTCATAATCCAGCACATGCCAGCTCCCGTCTTCTGTCAGAAGCAGATTGGAAAAAATCAAATCCACATCTGCTGCAGGAAAAGCCGGTTCCGGCTCCTGAAAGGATACCTGTCCGAATACCTGCTGAAACTCCGGTGTTATCTGAAATTCCTGGGTGGACGCGCCGGCCAGTATTCTGTCAAAGGCTGCTTCCATCCATTCCCGGACCTGCTGTTCTTCTCCCTGTTCCAGCAGCCTGTCCAGTTTTTCCTCCAGAGTAGTCCCTTTCAGATATTCAAAAAATACCCGCCCGTCTTCCAGTCTGCATCGGTTGGGCCGCAGCATATCTTTTCCTCCCCAGAGCTTCCCAAGTTCTTCTCCGGCTTTCGCTGCAGATTGGATATGCTGCCGCCCCTGAGGATATTCTGCTGTTTTGTAGAGAAAATATCCGCCCCGGACGTCTCTGCCGATACAGGTGCGGATGGCAAATTCCGGAGCCCGGCCCGTGGAATATTTCGTGTAAAGCACCTGCTCTTTTTCTGATTCCCCATCATTGGAAGGCTTCGTTATTTCCACAAAAAAGGAATTGGCATACAGGGGAAACAGACCGTCTTCAGAAAGCTGGTCAAATACCCGGCCTTCATCCATCAGTACCAGACGGTTCCGGTCAAAATTACAGATATTCCGATTCAGTTCTCCGGTTCCGGGCAGATATTCATCGGAATAAATGACCGTTGGAAATTTATAATCCGGATAGGGATAGTAAAACCGGTAGTCCTCATATCCGCATTCTTCCAGAATCCGAATCAGCTCCGGACGGGAAAAGGTGCGGACTCCTTCCGTATGATGATACCCTTCCAGTCCCTCAAAAAAAGTCCCCGTATGGTCCTCCCGGCAGCCTGCCCAGTATTTCAGCCCCAGTTTATTTTCAATGGCAATCAGCAGTTTTCCACCGGGTCTTAAATGGTTCATCACCGTAGTCAGAAACTTATGATAGGGCTTTTCCCCCTCCATATAGCCTCTGCCATATTCAAATACGCCAATCAGTGTCGCATAGTCAAAATCCTGCTCCAGCCCTTTTTCGATATCCTGAAAATTGCCCACACAGATTTTAATATTTTCCCGGTCCTGATGACGCACTCCGTTGATGGTGCTGCGTTTCATGGACAAATCCACACAGGTGACAGAAGCTGCGGAAGCTGCCGCCGCGCCGGTCACCGCGCCGCAGCCGGAACCGATTTCCAGCAGTTTGCTTCCCGGTTCAAAGGGATACCAGCTCAGAATATTGCCCCGCTCATGGGCCAGATGATACATCACCGCCCAGTCCTGCTCTCTGGCAATCACCTGATTGTATTCCTGCTCCGGATACGTCCTGACCAGTTCCAGAATCCGGTCTTCCACAGCTCCGTCGCTGTATAAATCCTCTCCCGGATAACAGGTGGTATCCAGCACAACCTTTCCGATTTTTTCCATAGTATCCTCCATTCCCGGTGCCTTATCTGCTAAAACAGGTATTTATCACTGATTTTCCAAAAATTATATCTGCTTTAAAGAAAAATCAGCTTTGGACAGTGTCAGATTGGGATTGTAATAAGGGTCTCCCCTGTCCATAAATTCCTGCCACTTTGTCACAAAATATTTCATTTCTTTATAGTAACGTTCCTGCTTTTCCGGAGAATCTTCCAGTCCGCGGGATTTTGATTCATAATGAAAGAGCTCTGCGTACGGGTTATATACTATCAGCTTTCCAAATTTTCTGACTTTCATGCAGTAATCAATATCATTAAAAGCCACCGCCAGTTCTTCCGTCAGGCCTCCCACCTGCTGATACAGGGATTTTTTCGTCATCATACAGGCTGCGGTCACCGCACTGTAGTTCTGGGCGCAGATAATACGGGAAAAATATCCATTGGCTTTCCCGTCAAATCCGATAAAGGTATGGCCTGCAATTCCTCCAAAGCCAATCACCACCCCCGCATGTTGTATGGTTCCGTCTTCATAGTAGAGCCTGGCTCCGGTAATCCCCACATCTTCCCGCATACAGGGGCCCAAAAGCTCCCACAGGCAGTCCGGGTTCCGGATTTCCGTATCGTTGTTTAACAGCAGCAGATACTCGCCTCTGGCAGATTCTGCGCCGAAATTGTTGATGGCTGAAAAATTAAATGCTCCCTCCCAGTAAACCACCCGGACTTTTTTGTTTTCCTGCTCCAGCTTTTTGTAATAATCAAAGGTTTCCGGCAGTTCGCTGTTATTTTCTATTATAATATACTCATAGTTCCGATAGGTGGAGGTTTCTTCAATGGATTGAATACACTTATTCAAATCCTCCGTATGGTCTTTATTGGGTATCAGAATGGAAATCAGAGGCTGTTCCTTCCACTGATAGCGTGTCCGGTACAGTCCGGGATATTCCCCCATTTCCACTCTGGCAGGAATCTTAAGCCGGTCAAAATGAGCCTGTACCGCCCGCATACCGGCCTCAAAGGCATACCGCTTGCTCTCCGGGTTCTCCGCTGTGGAATTCTCATGGGCACGCCAGTGATACAATACCCTGGGGATATGGTAAATGGCCTGGGTATGCTCCGTACACCGCAGCACAAAGTCATAATCCTGCGCTCCGTCAAAGGCAGAGTCCAGCATACCGGCCCTTTCAATCAGAGATTTTTTTGCCGCCACAAGATGGCAGAAGTAGTTCATGCTGCAGAGCAAATCCGGATTGTAGTCTGATTTGAAATGAGGCTGGAAAAAATGCTTCCCATTCATGGAAATCTTGTCCTCATCGGAATAAATCAGCTCCGTCTCCGGCTGTTCCTGCAGTGCTTTCGCACATTCATACAGGGCGTCCGGGGTCAGCAGGTCGTCATGGTCTGCAAATACCACAAAATCTCCTTCGGCAGCTTTCAGCCCCTGATTGGTGTTTTCCGATATCTGCAACGGTCCGCTGTTACGGACAACCTTCACCCGTGCATCCTGGTTTTCCAGTTTTTTCAGATATTTTTCCAGGGGAGAATCTTCTCCGCTTCCGTCGGACAGGCACAGCTCCCAGTTCCCATAGGTCTGGCTGCGGACGGAATCCACCAGCTGTTCCAGGTATTTTTCCGGCGTTTTATACAGGGGCACCACAATGGAAAACAGGGGCGCCAAAGAAAAAGTCTCTCTTTTCTGCTTCTCCAAATCTTCTTTTCCGGGCGTTACTGCCTGCCGGTATTTTTCATAATCTCCCTGGGGGGCGGCCTTCTTCGCCAGCACCTGCATGGTTCTGGTGCAGAACTGTTTCCAGCCATGACGCTGCAGGAATCTGGCCCCTTTGCCCAGATAGTTATTTCCCAGCATATTCTCAAAAAAGAACGTGGACACAATGGGCACTTTCACCTGACTTCTCCGGCTTCCATTGGACAGCTCCAGGTGAACGCCGGATATTCCGTGATGGGGCAGCACAATCTCAAATCCGCTGTCCAACAGATTGGAAACTTCCCGGTACACCTGAGTTACATCCCTGCGCTCATGCCAGGAAACCTGGCTCTCCAGGAGCCTTCCGTCCGACCCTTTTACCTGAACCGCAACTGGAGAAGCCGAAGCCGCCCAGCCTTTGATATAACAATGCTCCTGCTCCAGAGTCACCTGTTCCAGGAAAAAATCAATTTCATTCTGAAGTTTTTGCAGATGAGATACTTTTTCCCGGTAGACCGGGCGTCTTCCTTCTCCCTGGGAATCTGCTTCACCGTCAACCACCCATAATACCAGTTCTTTTTTGCCCTCCAGGACTTCCGGCAGTGTCACGTAGAGAAAATATTCTTCCTCAATCCCCAAATCGTAAATCATATAGCGCTGCCGCACTTCCATTCCGTCGTAGCTGTTCTGAACCCAGGGAAGCTCCTTTGCGTCCAGCGTGATTTCCAGTCTGTCCTCCGGCTTCATATTATATTTCCAGCCCTGAATCACCAGCGTCTGCTTTTCTTCTATATGAAACCGGACTCTTACCACATTAAACTTTTCCATTCCGCTCTGTTCCTTTATCTGATTTACTCCCGAATCTTCCGGGATTCTATTCTGTCTCCACCTCAGATTCCATATCGAAATATCCTACGGTATTTTTATCTGAAATAACAGCAATGCTGCACACATCATACAGTCTGTGGTGCACCCTGAATTCTTCCTGCTCATATCCGGTGCACCCAAAAGACAGCAGGTACTCGCCTCCCTGCAGCCTCATATTCTGGGTAAAGCTGACAGTCTGGACATCCCCGGCTTTCTTCGGCTCAATGGGCACCTGCTCCAGCATGGTATTGGTGCCTGTCAGCTCAATCCCCATCCGGTTTTTCAGTGTAATGGCAAAAATGGGCTCCGCCACCTCTTCCTGAAACCGCACTTTCATTTTAATGGTGAATCTGCCGCCCTTTTCAATTACATTGGAAATTTTTCCGGTTTTATCCACCACTGCAAAGTCGACAATTTCCGCTTTCTTATCCCCGTATTCCAGTGTCTCCGGATTCACCGACAAACTGTCCCGCCATTTCTTCCCGGTATGGTCCGGCTGCCACAGGGAAGAATTCTCTCTGCGCTGTTCCTCTTCCTGGGCCACCAGCGCCATTTTAAACCGGTCCACTGCTTCCCTGGGAGTGCCTTCCATCACTTTGTCCCCTTTGTTCAGCAGCACTGCCCGGTCACAGTATTTAGTAATGCTGCTCAAATCGTGGCTCACAAACAGAATCGTCTTGCCCATTTCTTTGAATTCCTCAAATTTCCGGTAGCATTTGGACTGAAAAAACACGTCTCCCACGGACAATGCCTCGTCCACAATCAGGATTTCCGGATCAATATTAATCGCCACTGCAAAGGCCAGACGCACAAACATTCCGCTGGAATATGTTTTCACCGGCTGATGGACAAAATCGCCGATATCTGCAAATTCCAGTATGGACGCCATTTTTTTATCTATTTCCTCTCCGGAAAATCCCATCATGGTTCCCTGTAAATATATATTTTCAATTCCGGTATATTCGTTGTTAAATCCGGCTCCCAGTTCCAGCAGAGCAGAAATTCTCCCATTTACCTCCACGGTTCCCTGTGTCTGGCGAATCACCCCCGTAATAATTTTCAGCAGAGTGGATTTTCCGGAACCGTTGGTACCGATAATACCCACAGTCTCGCCCTTTTTTATTTCCAGCGTGATATCGTGAAGGGCCGCATGTTCCCGGTATACCTGCCTGCGGGAAAGCCCCAGGGCGTCTTTCAGCCGGGCAGACGGCGTATCGTAAAGTTTATATATTTTGCTGACTCCGGTTATTTTAATTGCTGTCTCCTGCATGTTTTACTCCTTTATGCCTGTTTCAACATTCACGTGAGGAACATCCGATTCTGTCTGCGGCTGCGTCCGAACTTCTTACAGCACATCTGCAAAATGTATTTTCAGCCGTTTGAATATTTTTACGCCCAGCAGGCATACAATTCCGGTGAAAGCCCAGAAATACACGGTCATGCCCGGATGTTCCCAGAACCAGACTTTGTCGATAAATGTTTCCCGGTATCCCATCACAATATAATAAAGGGGATTGCATTTCAGTATAATCAGCAGAAAAGAAGGTATTTTCTCCCGCATATCGTCCAGATTCCACATAATAGGAGTCATCCAGATCCCCACCTGCAGGGCAATATTCACAATCTGGCGTATATCCGGAAAAAACACTGACACTGCACTGGTAAAATAGCTTAATCCCAGCGCCAGCAGCAATACCCCGGCACTGTAGTACAGTGCCTGCAGCACATAAAAATCCGGCGGATAGCCATAGCACAGAAAAAGCCCCATCATAAACAATACAAAAAACACATGTACAAAAATGGAAGCAAATACTTTCACCACCGGCAGAATATCTATATTGAACACCACTTTTTTCACCAGATAATTATACTCCACCAGTACGGATGTTCCGGCACTGATACAGTCTGAAAAGAAAAACCAGGGCACAATGCCTGCCACCAGCCACAGTACATAAGGCAGGGGAAGTTCGCTCCGTATGGAAACCCTCATGCCTATGGCCTTGTCAAAGACAAACCAGTAAATCAGTACGGTGACCACCGGCTGTACAAAGGCCCAGATAGTTCCCAGATAAGAACCTGCAAATTTGGTTTTGAAATCATTTTTGGCCAGACTTCTGATGAGCCGGCGGTTTTGGACTATCTCCGTAAGGATATTTCCTGATGTATCGTTCATAAATTAATCCTGATCCTTTTTTTAGTTGGTGAGAAAAATGCATATCTCTCAGCTTTCAGGGTATTATACCATTATTCTCCAAAATAAGCAAATATTGTAATCTCTTAATAATTCTTAATAATTCTCTTACCCTGACGCCATTGTTTTTTCAGGCTAAATATGTTACCTTTATTATTAACGCAAATGTTCTGTTTCACTCAAATATTTTACGGGAGGTCTTTACTATGAAAAAAATATTGAAAAAATCTGTTTCTCTGCTCCTTGCGCTGACCGTACTGGCGGGCGGCCTGCTTTTCCTTCCCTGCGAGGGGGATACCGCAGAGGCCGCTTCCACTTATTATATTCCCGGTTCCTACAAAAACATGGTGTTTTACTGTGCCCCCGATGATCTTCCGGCCACCTATGTAACCTTAAAGGTTTACCGGCAGGGAAGCAGCAAAAAACCGAAAGCCTCCAGTATCAAATCCCTGACCAGCAGTGATTCTTCTGTTGCAAGGCCCTGGATTGACAAGGCCGGTGACATTCGGATTTACTTTTTTAAGAAAACCGGCACTGCCGATATTTCTTTTCAGATTGGCAAACAGACCCTTTCCTCCAGAATCACCGTAAAAGAATATGCCAATCCTCTGGCTTCTTTTAAGGTGGGCAAAAAAGATTTCACACCGCGTTTTAATTATGCCACGGAATATAATTATTTTCATACCTCCGAAATGAAAAAGGAAACCGTTTCCATCAAAGCTGCAAAAGGGTGGAAAATTTCTTCCATGAAAATGCAGTATGGCTCCGGCACTTATGAAATCAGTTCCTGCAAAAAATCTTCTTTTTCCAAAAAAGTGGCCTTTAAAGGAAATCTGGATTATATTACCGTGACCATGTATCATGCAAAGACAAAATCTTATGTGACGCTGACCTGGAATTGTATCAAAGAATAATTACCGGCAGCTCCGTAGACTTTTCTTCTGTCCTGTGTTATACTTTTTCCTGAACAGGGAAATATGATGAAAATCAAAAAGATACATATCGTGATATAACCAGAGAACCTGAAATGCGAAACACTCCACAGAATGAACGGAGGCGATACAATGACAGACAATGAATTATTACTTGCCATATCAAAAATCCTTGACCCCGTCAGGGAAGATATACAGGGACTCAAAGATGATATTCAGGAGTTCAAAATTGATGTACAGGGGCTCAAAACTGATGTACAGGGGCTCAAAACTGATGTACGGGAACTCAAAGGCGACGTAGAACTGCTGAAAGGCGATGTACAGGAACTCAAAGGTGACGTAGCGCTGCTGAAAGGCGACGTACAGGAACTCAAAGGCGATGTAGCGCTGCTGAAAGGCGATGTACAGGAACTCAAAGGCGATGTACAGGAACTCAAAGAAAGGGTCAGAAAGATTGAATTAACACAGGAAAATCTGATTCTGCCGCGGTTAAATACCATAGAATCCTGCTATACCTCGACTTACAACCGTTACAAAGACAGTGTGGAAACTTATGAAGCAATGAAACAGGATATATCTGTTATAAAAAAAGTAGTGGCTGAACACAGCGACAAACTTCAGAAAATTTCATAGCCTGAAAATTCTGTTTCGGCCATGGACTGTCAGGTATCAATGTATCTGACAGTCCGGCGAAACAGTGTTTTTACAGACAATTCAAATCTTATTTTCTCACCCATATCATTCCCCACAGGACACCCCTTTTATGGAAGAAATGCGTATCAGTTTATCTCTGTGATTTTTTGATGTTTCAATGCGAACCAGCGCCCATTTTTCATCCATATCCAGTAAAATGATTTTATTCTGTTTGCTGATATTTATCAAATCCATATCTTCCTCATTTTCATAAAAATCCAGTTGTATTCTTTTTCCTGTATAAGGAGCGAGTATTTTTGTCATATCATCTTTCACACTGCTTCGCTCTGCGTGCAGTACACTGTTTTCACTGCGTTCCAGCCGACGAAGTCTGGCGGCAACTG
>Ga0137306_101242_pt1 | contig 27158 bp, 25 predicted proteins | sample Inofroosms_March_FD_97187 | JGI IMG/M metagenome (GOLD analysis project Ga0137306, IMG submission 97187) | Mouse cecal microbial communities from Vienna, Austria - N-Acetylneuraminic and N-Acetylglucosamine D2O microcosms_March | ecosystem: Host-associated > Mammals > Digestive system > Large...
TCAGATTCTCAGGCGTATACTGTGCAGAAAGCTCAAAACGCTCACGTATTCTGATCAATAAGGAGGCGTTGGGAAACAATTGTCTCTTTATTTCCCGCTCCGTCATTCGGATATCTTCCTTTAAAATCAAACGAGTGCTGAATAAATAAACCGAAAGTCTGTCTTTCTGTTTTGTGGCAGACACTCTCTCAATCTTTGCCTGTTCCAAAATATCATGTAATGTCCCCTGAATCTTCAAAGTAGGAAATACATCAAAAAAAAGTTTCTGTGTCGTCATCATTTCCAGTGATCCAACTCTTCCTTCAACACACTCAACAATTGTTCTTCCGGCACCTTACGGATGATTTCGCCTTTTTTAATCAACAGCCCCTCCCCGTCGCCTCCTGCAATACCGATATCCGCTTCCCTTGCCTCTCCGGGACCGTTGACCACGCAGCCCATGACCGCTACTTTGATATCCAGCGGAAATTCCGCCGCCATGGTCTCCACCTGTCCTGCAAGTCCGATGAGATCGATCCTGGTCCGGCCGCAGGTAGGACAGGATACTACGGTGATACCGCCTTTTCTCAGTCCCAGAGTTTTCAGGATCAGCTTTGCCGATTTCACTTCTTCCACAGGGGCTCCTGTCAGGGATACCCGGATGGTATCTCCGATGCCCTGATTCAGGATGATCCCCAGCCCTATGGCTGATTTGATGTTGCCTGCCGTCAGAGTTCCCGCTTCGGTGATCCCCACGTGAAGGGGATACGGGGTCTGTGCCGAGATCAGCTCATGGGCTCTGACACACATGAGCACATCGGAAGACTTGATACTGATGACCAGATTGTCATATCCCAGATCCTCAATAAGCTTTACCTGAGCCAGGGCACTTTCCACGATGGCTTCCGCCGTGACTTTTCCGTATTTTTTGATCAGATCTTTCTCCAGGGAACCGCTGTTGACCCCCACCCGTATGGGAATGTGCAGTTCTTTTGCCTTGTCGACCACGGCCCTGACCCGGTCCGTGGAACCGATATTGCCGGGATTGATACGGATCTTATCTGCTCCGTTCTCCATGGCGGCTATGGCCAGCCGGTAATCAAAATGGATGTCTGCCACCAGGGGAATATGGATCTGTTTTTTGATTTCATTCAGGCTGCGGGCCGCCTCCATATCAGGTACTGCCACACGGATGATCTCGCAGCCGGCTTTTTCCAGCTCCAGGATCTGATTTACGGTGGCCGCCACATCGTCTGTCCTGGTGTTGCACATGGACTGGATCAGGATCGGATTCCCTCCGCCGATGACCCGGTTTCCGATGGTTATTGTCTTTGTCGTCTCTCTGCTCATTGTTTATCCCTCGATCTTTCTGCTCTTATCTGAAAAACAGCAGGACAATGTCGTTAAACAGCACAAATACCATAAGTCCCATGAGAAGGACCATGCCGGCCATGTGAACCATGCCTTCTTTTTCCTTGTCCACAGGTTTGCCTCTGACGGCTTCCACCACAAGGAAGGCCAGGCGGCCTCCGTCCAGAGCCGGGATGGGAAGCAGGTTCATGACTCCCAGATTGGCGCTCAGGAGTACACAGAGATTTATCAGATTCAGAACCACCATCTCCATGCCGTACTGCCTGTTTTCCTCTACAGTCTCGTCTATGATGCTGACCATGCGGACCGGCCCGGCGATGTCGTCGGCTCCCACCTGTCCCTGAAACATCATCATAATACTTCTTATGGCTGTTTTGATCCAGTATACCACCTCATAGGCACTGTATTTTATAGTGTCTGCAACGGTGGTTACAGGTTCCCTGTAGGCACTTCCCCGGATCCCCAGCATATAAGTCTGGTACTCCTGGGAATACCTGGGGATCAGATCTGCCCTGCGGGTCTGAACAGTTCCGTCATCCATGGTCCTTTTATATTCTACGGTTACGGGATCGGACGGATGGAGCATCATATACATGGTAATATCCCGGTACACTACGATCCTCTCCCGGTTCAGCCGGGTGATCAGGTCTCCCTCCTGCAGTCCCTGTTCCTGGGCCGGGAATCCCTCAATGACTCCCAAAAGCCGGGGAGAATCATGACCGGCCTGATGGATGATCACCAGGGCCAGGAAGAATGCCAGGATAAAATTAAACACCGGCCCGGCAGCTATGACAGCGATCCTGGCCCACACAGATTTATTGTTAAATGCTCTTGGATCCGAAGCGTTCTCATCTTCGCCCAGCATCATGCAGGAACCGCCGAAAGGGAATGCTTTGACGGAATACCGGGTTTCTCCCTTTTCGAAGCTTAAAAGCCTGGGACCCATGCCGATGGAAAATTCCAGCACGCCGATGCCGCATTGTTTTGCAACAATAAAATGTCCGAACTCGTGTATGAGAATGATCATTCCGAACACGAGAACCGCTACGATGATACTCATGTAATCGTCCTTTCTGTCTTCATAGTTCAGCTGTTCATAAGCAGCATGCGGGTCTCTTCCTCTGCCTCCAGGATCTGTGCCACTGTGGGGTTCATGACTGTCTTATGGTTCCTCATGGCTTTTTCGATCATCCGCGGGATATCAGTATAAGAAATCCTGCGGTTTAAGAATTCGCTGACCGCAAATTCATTGGCGGCATTGTATACGGTCGGAAGGGAACCGCCTGTCTTTCCTGCCTCATAGGCCAGCTTCAGGCCGGGAAAATTATCAAAATCCGGTTTTTCAAAAGATATCTGGTTCAGCTTCCAGAAATCCAGCCGTTCTCCCGGCAGGAATCTCCGCTCCGGATAATACAGAGCATACTGGATAGGCAGCTTCATGTCCGGAGTGCCCAGCTGGGCCATTACCGCTCCGTCTTCAAACTCTACCATGGAGTGGATGATGCTCTTTGGCTGGATCACCACCTGGATCTGGTCCATCTCCACATCAAAAAGCCAGCGGGCCTCCATTACCTCCAGCCCTTTGTTGACCATGGTGGACGAATCGATGGTGATCTTTTTCCCCATGGACCAGTTAGGATGCTTTAAGGCATCTTCCACAGTCACGTTTTTCATCTCATCCATCGTGCGGCCGCGGAAGGGGCCGCCGGAGGCTGTCAGAAGGATTTTGTGGATCTGCCTTCGGTTCTCACCGTTGAGGCATTGAAAGACGGCGCTGTGTTCACTGTCAACCGGAAGGATCCTGACTCCTTTCTCTCTTGCCAGGGGCATGATAAGATGTCCTGCCGTCACAAGGGTCTCCTTGTTGGCAAGAGCGATATCCTTCCCTGCTTCCATGGCAGCGATGGTGGGACGGATCCCGATCATCCCAACCACCGCAGTTACTGCGATCTGTGCCTCAGGTTCCACAGCCGCCTCCAGAAGTCCGTCCATGCCGGATACGACTCTTACAGGCAGGTCCGCCACGGCTGTTTTTAATTCTTTTGCCTTCTCAGGATCCCACACACAGGCGAGAGAAGGCCGAAACTCCCGTATCTGTTTCTCAAGAAGAGCGATATTGGATCCTGCCGCCAGGGCGGTCACCCGGATATCGCCGTTATTCCGCACCACCTCCAGAGTCTGTGTTCCGATGGATCCCGTAGACCCCAGAATGGATAATTTCTTAATCATATGTCCTCCTTGACTTCCGCCGCTATCTTAAAAGCGTGATCACCAGATAGATGGCCGGCGCCGTAAAAATCATACTGTCAAACCGGTCCAGGATCCCGCCGTGTCCCGGTATCAGATGTCCATAGTCTTTTACCTGATGGTTTCTCTTGATGGCGGATGCCGCCAGGTCTCCTACCTGGGAGATCATGGCCGCCACCCCGCAGGCCAGAGCGCAGGCCAGGTAAGGATTATTCAGTTCCATCATCTGATGTCCCAGAAGAGCCGCGTATCCGCAGCCCAGAACCGCAGAGCCCAGGACTCCGCCTATGGCTCCCTCTATGGTCTTTTTCGGACTCAGGACCGGGGTCATCTTATGTTTTCCCAGGAGTTTGCCGGCACAATAGGCACAGGTGTCGCAGCCCCAGGAGCTGAAGAAAACAAGCCATACCAGATAACTGCCGTCAGGCATCTGCCTTACCTGATACAGGTAGGACAACATGATTCCCACATAAAAGACTCCGAAAAATGCCGCGGTAATCTCATCTGTCTTGTATCTGGGGAACGTGAAGACATAAAAACTCATGAGGAGCATCAGAGTTCCTATAGCCAGCAGCGTCACATATCGGTGGCCGTCAAACCAGATCAGGCCGTAGTAAAAGGCGCAGGCCAGGTATCCGATGGCGGCAAGGGGCGTCTTCTCGATCTTCAGCACCCGATACAGTTCAAACAGGCCCACCATGGAGATGGCCCCGTTGACTGCAAACAGAATACTTCCTCCGGCTCTCACGATAAGGACTGCCAGAACTACCAGAATGATCCCGCTGACCAACCGGGTCGTAAACATATGGATCCCTCCTTTATGCCTTTAATCTGCCGCCAAACCGGCGTTCTCTGCTATTATACGCAATGATGGCCTTTTCTAATTCTTCCCGGTCGAAATCAGGCCACAAACATGGGGTGATATAGAACTCCGAGTATGCCAGCTGCCACAGAAGGTAGTTGGAAAGCCTCAGTTCCCCGCTGGTGCGGATCATCAGGTCCGGATCCGGGATCCCGGCAGTGTCCAGAAAGGAAGCAAATTCGCCTTCATCAAGTTCGGCTGGATCCTTTCCTGACTGCCGGTATTCGAGGATCAGCTTTCTGGCAGCCCGGACGATCTCGTCTCTGCCTCCGTAATTGATGGCGATGACAAAGGTCATCCCCGTATTCTCTTTTGTTCCCTCTGTCAGATCATTGATACCTTTTATAATATCCGGCGCGAACCGGCTCTTTTCTCCGATCATCTTCACTCTCACGTTATTGGCGGAAGCAATCTTTAAAAGCCGTACCATGTAGTAGCGGAACAGCTGCATGAGGGCGCTCACCTCTTCTTCCGAGCGTTTCCAGTTCTCTGTAGAAAAACCGTAGACCGTAAAATACCGAAGGCCCACGTCAGAAGCCGCTCTCACCATTTTCTCCAGAGTCTCGCATCCCGCCTTGTGGCCCATGGCACGGGGAAGCCCCCGTTTTTTGGCCCAGCGGCCGTTGCCATCCAGGATCACCGCCACATGCTCCGGGATCACCATATTCTCTAAACTGCCCATATTGCCTCCTTATCCCCTTACGTACACAAGGGGCAGGTATCGGATCTCCTGCCCCCAATAGAAACGAAACATGATAAGCTATACCGTCATGATCTCTTTGGTCTTGGCCTCCACGGCCTTGTCCACTTTTTCGGTCATCTTGTCTGTCAGTTTCTGGATCTTGTTGTTGGCAAGCTCCAGATCATCCTCTGACATCTCTCCTGCCTTCTCCATCTTCTTAAAGGTTTCGTTGGCATCTCTGCGGATATTGCGGATAGCCACCTTTGTGGCATCGCCTTTCTTCTTTATGTCTTTTGCCAGGATTTTTCTTCTCTCTTCAGTCAGTTCAGGAAAAACCAGGCGGATTATGGTACCGTCGTTAGTGGGATTGATCCCCAGATCCGAGGTGAGGATCGCCTTCTCGATGGCCTTCAGAAGGTTCTTTTCCCAGGGCTGGATGACGATCATACGGGCCTCGGGAACGGAGATGTTGCCCACCTGCTGGATAGGAGTGGGAGTCCCGTAGTAATCCACCCGGATCTTGTCCAGCACATGGGGATTGGCTCTTCCGGCACGGATCGCTGCATAATCGCTCTGCAGTGAATCCAGAGATTTGTTCATCTTTTCTTCAAAATAATTTAACTTTTCCTGCATAGGTTCCTCCTGATTATACGGTAACGATGGTACCGTTTATTTTTCCCTCCATAGCGTCGGCAATGCTTCCAGGTTCATTGAGATCAAATACTGCCATGGGTATCCGGTGCTCCATACACATGATGGATGCGGTCAGATCTACTACGGCCAGTTTCTTTTCAATGACCTCTTCGATCGAGATGGTATCGTACTTCTTCGCTTCCGGATTCACCGCCGGATCGCTGTCGTAGACCCCGTCGATGGACTTGGCCAGAAGGATAACGTCGGCTTCCATCTCCACTGCTCTTAAAGCGATGCCCGTGTCGGTGGAGAAATAAGGATGTCCTGTGCCTCCCGCAAAGAACACGATCTTTCCCTGCTCAAAACACTTGTTGGCCAGGTCTTTGGAAAACAGTCTGGTCATGGAACCGCAGGCAAAAGGGGTCAGGATCTCTGTCTTCATCCCAACGCTGCGGAACATCTCCGATACATAGATGCAGTTCATAACCGTGGCCAGCATCCCGATCTGATCGGCCTTGGTGCGGTCCATGTCGCTGCTGGTGCGTCCTCTCCAGAAATTGCCTCCGCCTATGACGATCCCCACTTCCACTCCCAGATCTGCGGAAATCTTTACCTGACGGGCAACTTCCCTCACCGTCTCCTCGTCAAATCCTGTCTTCTTCGGACCGGCGAGAGCTTCTCCGCTTAATTTTAACAATACCCGATTCCATTTCATGTCATCAAGTCTCCTTTGTTTACTCTTTCTGATTATATCATAGATCATGGGGATTGGTAAAGAGGGTTTTGCCTCCGGAACCAGTAATGTTTTTTCCCGTCAGCCTCCGCGGCGGAAAAAATGTTCAGACGGAAGACCTGTTCCAGGATGCCGAGGTTCAGGATCTCATCAGGGGTTCCCGATGCAGCCACGGTTCCCCGGTCCATGATCACCAGCCGGTCTGCATACATCAGGCTGTGATTTAAGTCGTGTAGGACTGCGGCGATGGTCCTTCCCTCTCCGGTCAGCTCTTTTAAAAGATCCATCAGTTCCAGCTGCCAGGAGATATCCAGAAATGAGGCAGGTTCATCCAGCAGAAGCAGGGGGGCATCCTGGACCAGAGCCATGGACAGATAAACCTTCTGCTTTTCCCCTCCGGACAGTTCCGGAATCAGCCTGTTTTTCAGATTCAGGATCCCTACCCGGTCCAGGATCTGTTCCACTCTGTCCTCATCTTCTTTTGTGTAGTGCCGCGGACAGGCAATATGGGGGAAACGGCCGTGGAGGACCATCCTGGCTACGGTGAGGCTGCTGTCGCTTCTGCTCTGGGGTACGTAGGCCACCCGTCTGGCCCTCTCTCTGGCATTCCAGGAAGAAGCCTGTACGCCGTCCAGGAAGATCCGGCCATCCAGAATCCGGGTCTGTCCCATAACGGATTTTAACAAAGTACTTTTTCCGCTGCCGTTGGGGCCTGCGATGACTGTCAGGTTTCCCGGCTCCGTCTGCCAGGTAATATCTTTTATAATGGCCTTTCTCCCGTATCCGGCGGTCAGATGTTCACATCTAATCATGGCTTCGTCTCCTTCTCTGCTGAAATAGAAGATATAAAAAGAAGGGAGCTCCTGCAAAGGACAGAAGGATTCCTGTGGGAATCTCATAGGGAGCCCACAGTGTTCTGGCCGCCAGATCGCACAGCAGGACAAAGCAGGCGCCGAACAGGGCGGAAAACGGGAGCAGGAGACGGCACTCCTCGCCTGCGATCCGGCGTGCGATATGGGGAGCGATGAGTCCGACAAATCCCAGAAGACCGGCAAAGCTGACTGCAGCTCCGGCAAGGACTGCCGCCAGAACGAGAAATGTGAAGCGAAAGAATCCGGTGTTCAGTCCCAGGGACATGGCCACCGGTTCTCCCAGAGACAGGATCTCCAGCTCGTTACCCATGAGAAGCACCAGAACCATGGCAGCTGCGATGGACAGACCGGCCGGGATCAGCACCTGGACACTGACAGAGGAGAAGCCTCCCAGCCGGAAACTGTAGGTGCTGGTCAGGGTATCCCCTCCAAAGGTATGAACCATGTCGGAGGCGGCGTTCAGAAGACTGTTGACCGATACTCCGGCAAGGACCAGAGTGACTCTGGAGGCCCCTGTCTTTCTGGCAAGACCGTAGATAAACAGAACCGCTGCCAGAGCCCCCCCGAAAGCGGCTGCAGGAATCAGATGGTAAGACAGGGGGAAAAAGTAGCTGCACAGGACCACGGCCAGTCCGGCGCCTGCATTGACCCCGATAATATTGGGCCCTGCCAGAGGATTCTGCAAAACATTCTGTATGACGACGCCGGCCAGAGCCAGTCCGCTTCCCGCCAGGACGCAGGCAGCTGTCCTGGGGATCCGGATATGGAACAGGATATTCTGATGGACTGACTGACCATGCCCTCTCATGATCCGTATCATGTCGGAGAGGGAAAGCTTCACCGCGCCGGAGGCCAGAGAGAAAAAAACAGACAGAAGGAAAACGAGAAACAGGCAGGTTAAAGCCCGCCTTCCCTTCCTAACCATGTTCCTGACTCTCATGGATCACATTGAGGATCCTGGCCAGATCATCTACATCAATCTGACCTGGAGCAGACTTCTGTCCGCCGGAGCCGTAAGTGACGGCCGAGCCAAAGGTCTCTCCAGCCAGACGGCTGATGACTCCCACACCCGACATGGACATGGTGATCACAGGTCCCATGGCATACTGTTCCTTCATCTCAAGGGTGGCCGAAAGAAGCGCCAGCACGTCGCCTGTCACCTGGGGCATCACCGCGATCTTGGGAATATCGGCTCCCAGTTCCAGCATCTTTTTCATCCGTCCCAAAATAGTCTCCCTTGAAGGAGTCTTTCTGAAATCATGGCTGGACACGATAACCTTTACCTGATGTTCATGGGCATGGCTGATGAGAGAAACCACCTCTTCCTCACCGGTAAACAGTTCAATGTCCAGAAGATCCACAAAACCGCTTTCTGCCACGGCCCGGTTGAGGGCCACATATTCTTCTGTCTCCAAAGATCTCTCCCCTCCTTCTTTCAGGGTTCGGAAAGTAAAAAGCAGGGGGATCTCTCCAAGTATCTCTCTCAGTCTTCCGGCTGTCTCAAGGACCCTGGAAAGATCATTCACATCTTCATACCAGTCGGCTCTCCACTCCACCAGATCGGCGGCGAGATGGCAGAAGCCGGCGGCCGTATCAAGGATCTCTTCCTGTGCGGCAGCCACAATAGGCACACAGATCTTCGGCCTGCCTTTTCCGATTATCACATTTCTGACTTTTATTGTATTCATGGAAATTCCTCCTGTTCTCTTTTGTATATATGCAGAGGATGGCTTCATGATCCCTCCGGCTTATGATACCATGACAGCACCGGCAAATCAAGAGTTCAAAAAAGGTGCAAAGCCGGAGACTTCACACCTTCTTGTTTCTGTCATATTTTCGGAAAGAACCGGATTACATCTTTTCTCCGGGGACCACAGGCACGGCGCCTTCGGGAACCGGGCAGAAATATCCCTGATAACGTTTCAGCTTCTTCTCATGCTCCTCTTTGGCAGCCTGGAGAACTTCTGGTTTTTCTATCAGATCCAGGGCCGTGGCGGCAAGAACCTTTCCCGCCAGGAGCATGGCTTTATGGGCAATGGAGGTGCGGCCGCAGGACACGTTCTGCCAGGAGTGGCCGGGGGCTTTTGCAGGGTAGGTGGCAGTGTTGATCTGGGCCGTAGGCACGCACCAGCTGACATCGCCCACATCTGTAGAACCCATACGGGGTTTTTCCGAGTACAGGTATGGAATAAGAAAATCATTCATGGGTTTTGTTCCGTGACAGGATTTCTCGTCCACATATTCGTAGATCTCCTGACTTTCACCGGTGGCGGCTCCGGGAAGCTCTGTAGTCTTCACTTCTACGGAATCATACAGGGTTTTTGCATATGCCAGTTCTTCTTCCGTATAGGAGGGCATATGAGCTTCGTGAAAATTATCCCACAAAAGAGTTTCCAGCACTTTGTTGGGCACGGTATTGGAACAGCCGTCGATAAAACGTTTTTCCATGGTCGTGTCGGTCATCATGGCCGCTGCCTGGGCGATCCGGTCTACCCGCTCCTGAAGAGCCATGGCATCTCTGGCCCAGACAGAACGGACCATGTAGAGAACCTGGGCTCTGGGCTGAACCACATTGGGAGAATCGCCGCCTGCATCCGTGATGGAATAATGAATCCTGGCGCTGTCAGGCATGTGCTCTCTCAGGAACTGAACGCCGATGTTCATCAGTTCCACCGCATCCAGTGCGGAACGGCCGAATTCCGGGGCGCCGGCGGCATGGGAGGCCACGCCCGTAAATTTATATTCTGTCTGAATACAGGTATTGCAGGTGCCGGAGGTTACCTGGTTTACATTGCCCGGGTGCCAGGTGAGAGCAGCATCGCACTCGGCGAACACACCATCCCTGGCCATAAATGCCTTGGTGGCGGCGCCTTCTTCTCCCGGACAGCCGTAGAGGATGACCCTGCCGCTGCCCTCTCCTTTTTCTTCCAGATATTTTTTCACCCCGAAGGCCGCAGCCATAGCTCCGGCGCCAAGCAGATTATGACCGCAGCCGTGGCCGTTGCCGTCGGGAACCAGCTCTTTTCTGGTGCCGCAGCCTGCCTCCTGGGACAGACCCGTAAGAGCATCATACTCGGCCAGGATGCCGATCACCGGTTTGCCGGAACCGTAGGAAGCCCGGAAGGCAGTCTCGATCCCGTCAAAAGGCTTTTCCACGGTGAATCCTTCTTCTCTTAATACTTTTGCATACAGGTCTCCCGACCGGAATTCTCTCAGGGACAACTCTGCAAAATCCCATATCTGATCGGATGTATCGATGATCACATCAGATTTTTCATCAATATAGGACAAGATCCGTTTCTTTTCTTCTGTCATGGCCTTTTCCTCCTCCTGTGTGATGATCCAGGTTAATACAGCACTTTGCTTAAAAATTCTCTGGTACGGGGATTCTGAGGATGATTAAATACCTCGTCAGGACTTCCTTTCTCCGCGATCACTCCCCCGTCCATAAAGAATACGCGGTTGGACACTTCTTTGGCAAACCCCATCTCGTGAGTCACGATCACGGTGGTGAGCCCAGTCTTTACCAGGTCTTTGATGACCAGAAGCACTTCTCCCACCATCTCCGGGTCCAGAGCCGATGTAGGCTCGTCGAAAAGCATCACATCCGGTTCCATGGCCAGGGCCCGGACGATGGCCAGACGCTGCTTTTGTCCGCCGGACAGCTTTTTGGGATACTGATCGATCTTATCCGAAAGACCTACACGCTCTAAAAGTTCTTTTGCCATATCGTCGGCCTCAGCCTGGGTCTTTTTCCCCAGAAGCACCGGAGCCAGCGTGATGTTCTTCCCCACAGTCAGATTATTGAACACATTGAAATGCTGGAAGACCATCCCCATTTTCTGACGGTGTACATTGATATCCACTTTTTTGTCCGTAATATCGGTTCCCTCAAAATAGATATGGCCGCTGCTGGGAGTTTCCAGCAGATTTAAGCATCGCAGAAACGTGCTTTTGCCGCCTCCGGAAGGGCCGATGACAGATACCACTTCCCCCTTGGAGATCTGTTCTGTCACTCCCTGAAGCACATGAAGGTCTCCGAAGGATTTATGTAAGTCCACTACACGGATCAGTTCCTTGTCAACGCTCACTTGCATTCATCCTCCTTTCCAGAAGAGCAATCAGTTTGGACAGTACAAAAGTTACAAGGAAATAGATCAGTCCGACGATGGTAAGGGGTTCCAGTACACGGTAGGTGATCCCCTGGATAGTCTTGAACTGAGTCATCAGTTCTCCCACAAAGAAGGTGGAGGCCAGGGAGGTTTCCTTGACGATGGCTACGAATTCGTTGCACAGGGCAGGAAGGATATTCTTCACTGCCTGCGGCAGTACGATATGGATCATGGTCTGTCTGCTGTTAAGTCCCAGGGAACGGGCCGCCTCGGTCTGTCCCATATCCACGGCCTGGATCCCTGCCCGGACGATCTCGCATACATAGGCAGTGGAGTTGACACAGCAGGCGATCAGCACACACTGAAATTCCGTAAGAGCCAGAAAAGGCAGCCACTGGGGAAGCATAAAGTAGAAAAAATACAGCTGGAGCAGGATGGGTGTTCCCCGGATCACCTCTACGTATACGGCCGCAATGGCGTTTAAGGGACGGAATTTACCGATCCCCCATCTGCTCCGGCGCATCAGGGCCATAATGGAACCAAAGATCGTACTGAGCATGACCGTGAGAAGTCCCATGAACAGGGTCATCCCGAGACCTTCCAAAAACAGCTTCCAGTACTGATTCCAAAGCTTGAGCATAACGTTAAAAAATTCCATCAGGTATAAACTCCTTTAGTGAGTCTCGATTCCGAGAGAATCGGCCAGAGCTTTGGCATCCGTCTTCCATTCTTCATAGAGGCCTTTCTCGTTGACTTCCGCCAAGATCTTGTTGATCTCAGACAGAAGCTCATCATCGCCTTTCTTTACCGCTACCACGTTGCCGTCGCTGCTGTAGTCAAATTTGAACTCAGCCATGGCCAGGTCGGGATAAGTCTTCACAAGAGACTCTCCGTTGTCGCCGGACACGGCAACTGCATCCACTTTTCCCGTAGTCAGCATCATCACGCCGTCTGTCACCTGAGTCACCATCTGCATCTCCACGTTGTCGGGAAGCTGTTCCTGTACCAGAGTCTGCTGCAGGGAAGCGTTCTGAGCGGCGATCTTCTTGCCTGCAAAGCTCTCGGCGCTGTTGTAATCAGAGGCCTGATCTTTCAGGACCAGAAGTCCCTGTCCGGCCTTGGAGCCTACATTGTATCTGTCGGAAAGGCCCAAAGTCTCGGCACGCTGCTCTGTATAGGCAAAACCGGAGATACCGATGTCAATGGTGCCGGAAGACAGAGCCTGCTGGATCGCGGAGAACTCCATGGGTTTGATCTCAAGTTCCACCCCCAGCTGCTGGGCAATGTATTTTCCAAGCTCGATATCGGAGCCCACATACTCTGTGGTTCCGGAACTGACATCTTTAAATTCCCACGGGGCAAAATCCGGTGCCGTTCCCATGACCAGCTTTCCCGCTGACTTAATTCCGTCAATGCGTCCGCCTGCAGTCTGTGCGCTGTCTGCCCCGGAGTTTTTCTGGCATCCTGCAAGTGTCATAAGAGTCAGTGCAGCAGCCGCTGCTATTACAATAATTTTTTTCATAATGTCCTCTCCTTTAAAAATCGTTGAATGTAATAGCATGGATTATAGTGCATAAATATTCTGTTGTAAAGGGTTTTGATGTATATTTTTAAATTTTATACATATTTACACATTTATGACTTATAATAACAGAATTTTTATGCATGCTTTGATCAATGATCCTGTTCCTGGAGAACGATCCCGGACGCTTTGGCGTTGTAGATGTTCTCATCCAGCAGTCCTTCGCTTTTGGCTACGCAGATACTGGTTACCGCATCTCCTACCACATTGAGAGCCGTCACAAGCATCTCAATGGGGCGGTTAATGGCCAGGATCAGGGAGTAAGCCAGCAGCGCTCCTTCATTGATAAAACCTACGCCTGAGAGGATGGTAAAGAGGACGATGGCTCCAGCCCCTGGTGCCGCCGGTGTTCCCGCCGAGGCGATCAGAGCCAGAAGTGCCACGATCACCAGCTGGGTCAGGCTGAGGTCATATCCTGCGCAGCCTGCGATGAATACGGTTGCGATCACCTGCATAATAGCGGTTCCGTTCATATTGACGGTCATGCCCAGAGGCAGAACGAAAGAAGCAATGGTCTCGTCCACGCCGAAACCTTCCGTGCAGGTTTTGAAATTAAGAGGAAGCGTAGCGGCGCTTGATGAGGTGGAAAATCCGAATACCGCCACATTGCTGATCTTTTTCAGGAAGATCAGGGGATTTAATCCGGCGCCCAGGGCCACCACCATAGGATATCCGATGATCAGAAATACCATGAGCATGGAGACGGCTACGATGACATAGGCCAGGGCCGGTTTCAGGTAATTGATGCCGTAGGTGGCAAAAGTTCTGGTCAGAAGTACGAAAACTCCGAAAGGAGCAAATTTTGTAACCACATAATTCAGGAACACAACGACGACATCGTTGACTTCCCGGATAAGCTTTCTCAGGATTTCCGTCTTTGCTTCCCCCAGGGCATTCATGGAAAGCCCCAGACAGACGGCGACGAAAACCACAGCCAGAACCGCCGTATTGTTCCCGAAAGCCGTAATGATATTGGCGGGAACCACATTGAGGATCACATTCATGGGATTTGCCCCGGGGGAACCCTCACTGCCGGCCCGGCCTTCCCCCCGAATGTTAAAAAATCCGCCCTGATATACGATCATTCCGGCACCGCACGCCAGAACCAGCGCAAAAAAAGAGCAGATAAGAAACCAGCCGATGGTTTTGGCGGAGATGCGCCCCAACATTCTGGTATCAGATATCTGCCCTATGGCAAGAGTTATGGAAGTAAATACCATCGGCACGATGACCAGCTGCAGAGAACGGATAAACAGCTGTCCGATCAGATAGAAAACCCCGAGAGCACTTTCTGCTCCCGCAGTGGTGATATCCTGAAATAAAATACGGTTGATCGTGTTCCAGACCTCTCCGTGGCCGGAACTGTTAAGAGTTTCTCTGAGAAACATCATTAACATGCCGGCAGCAAGACCGCATACAAGGGAAAGTCCCATCTTCTTTGCCAGAGAACCGGCCGGTTGCTTCTTTTGTTTTTCCATGTGCTTCCTCCTTAAATTTTTTGCCCAAATCTATAGTACTATATCACAAGATTTCCATTTTGTAACCCCCTTTTTTTTAAAGTTAAATTTTCAAAGAAATTAAATATTTTTTAAGAGCACTTAAGGAGAATCTTTTCATATCCTAAAGTATATTTTATAAAAGGAGTGTTCTATGCTGGAAAACGTAACCGTTCTGACTCCTCTGCATTTTCTGTATCTGGCAGGCGTGATCGTGATCCTTACCGTAATGATCATGCGCAAAGATACGCCTGCCGTATGTATCGGTTTTCTGTTTCTCCTGGGTATGGCAGGTATGGGTACCGTGACCGGCGGTATCCAGACCGTTTTCAACGCCATGCTCTACGCTGCCCGGGAGTTTATGGAGGTCATTGCCACCATTGCTCTGGTGACGGCTCTGTCGAAAGCCTTAAGCGACCTGGGAAGCGATTATCTGCTTATGAGGCCCATGTCCCGGGTCATGAAGACCCCTTCTCTTACCTGGTGGATCCTGGGGATCACCATGCTTTTGTTCTCTCTGTTTCTGTGGCCCTCGCCGTCGGTGGCTCTGGTAGGAGCCATCATGCTTCCGTTCGCAGTACGCACCGGCCTGAAGCCTCTGGCTGCCGCCATGGCCATGAACCTTTTCGGTCATGGCATCGCTCTCAGCTATGATGTGGTGATCCAGGGTGCCCCGGCAATCTCCGCTGCCGCTGCCGGAATCGATACAAGTCAGGTTCTCGCAGAAGGACGTCCGGTGTTTCTGATCATGGGCGCCGCCACGGTGACGGCTGCTTTTATGATGAACCGAAAGACACTGTCCGTGCAACGGGAAGAAGGCAGAACCGGATATGAAGTTTCTTCCGCCCCGGCTCCCTCCCTCTCCCGTCCGGCCCGGATCCTGGCAGCCGCCACCCCTCTGGCTTTTCTGGCGGATATTGCCGCCATGCTGGCCTTTGATCTTCGGGGCGGAGATGCCACCAGCCTCGTGTCCGGCACCGCGGTCCTGCTCATGTGCTTCGGCTCTGTCATGGCGTTCCGGAAAGATTCCCTGGAGAAGATCACCGGATATCTCACCGAAGGATTTCTCTTTGCCATCCGCATCTTTGCCCCGGTTATCGCCATCGGCGCCTTCTTCTTTCTGGGAGGCGAGGGGATCACTTCCATCATGGGGGAGGCGCCTACTCACGGAATCATGAACGACTGGGCCGTATGGCTGGCTTCTCATGCGCCGCTGAACAAATATCTCATCGGAATTCTTCAGATGATCATCGGAGCTCTCACAGGGCTGGACGGATCCGGTTTTTCAGGTCTTCCCCTCACCGGTTCTCTGGCCAACACCTTCGGGACTGCCGTGGGAGCTTCGGTTCCGGTCCTGGCAGCCCTGGGACAGATCACGGCAATCTTTGTAGGAGGAGGAACCATCGTCCCCTGGGGCCTGATCCCGGTGGCCGCCATCTGTGACGTGGATCCCCTGGAACTGGCGAGAAAAAATTTTCTTCCTGTGCTCACGGGATTTGTCTGCGCCTTTGTGGCAGCCTGTTTCCTTCTGTAACACGTCAACCGGCTGATTCGATGAAAAGGAGTAGAACAGTATGTGCGGAATTTCCGGATTTTTTCAGACAAAACAGGACTTTCTGAAAAAAAGAAAATTTTATGAAGGGATCCTGGATTCCATGAATCTGGCTCTCAGGCGCCGGGGCCCGGATGACCGGGGAACCTTTCTCTCATCTCACTTTGGTCTGGCTCATGTACGGCTGTCCATCGTGGATCTGGTCACCGGCCATCAGCCTATACTGAAAAAGGCTGATAGCCGTACATGGGGGATCGTGTATAACGGTGAGCTCTATAATACGGATGAACTCAGAGAAGAACTGAAAGCCCTGGGTCATTCCTTTGATACTGCTAGCGACACGGAAGTGATTCTCTGTGCCTATCTGGAATATGGACCCGGCTTTGTAGAAAAATTAAACGGTATTTTTGCCATCGCCATCATGGATGAGACCAGCAGAAAACTGATGCTTTACCGTGACCGGGCAGGGGTAAAGCCTCTGTTCTATGGGATATCTGATGAGACGGTGGTGTTTTCCTCAGAGATCAAAGGTCTCTTCTGTTTTCCCGGCCTTAGTCCTGTTCTGGACAGAGACGGACTGAACCAGATCTTCAGCATCGGCCCGGCCAGAACAGGAGGAAACGGAGTGTTTCAGGGAGTGAAGGAAGTACTTCCCGGTCACTTTCTGATCTGTTCTGATGAAGGAATCCGGCAGGAGTGCTACTGGAAACTGGAGAGCCATGACCACGAGGATTCTTATGAAGAGACTGTCGAGAAAACGGCCTTTCTTGTGGAAGACTCCATCAGAAGGCAGATGGTATCCGATGTCCCCATCTGCACCTTTCTGTCGGGAGGCGTGGATTCCAGTCTGGTGTCTTCTGTCTGCGCCCGGGAGCTGAAGAAGAAAAACAGACAGCTGATGACATTTTCCTTTGACTTTGTGGGAAATCAGGAAAATTTCAGAGCCAATGCCTTTCAGCCTTCCCAGGACCGGCCTTTTGTAGAACAGATGGCAGCATATCTTGATTCGGATCATCACTATCTGGAATGCAGCACCGAAGATCAGGCAAAACTGCTGAAGGACTCGGTTCTGGCTCATGACCTGCCGGCTATGGCGGATGTGGACTCTTCCATGCTGTATTTCTGCTCCCGGGTGAGGCCGTTTTGTAAGGTGGCTCTTACGGGGGAATGTGCAGACGAGATCTTCGGAGGATATCCCTGGTTTCACCGGGAAGACTGCCTTAAAGCCCGCACCTTTCCGTGGACCATGGATTTAAAGGCAAGACAGGTACTGCTGAAAGACGAATTTCTCCGCGAGCTGAAGATGGAGGAATATGTCCGGCAGACCTATGAGGCTTCTCTGGCCCAGGTTCCTTCACTTCCGGGAGAGTCGGCACAGGAAGCCAGGAGGCGGGAGATCTCTTATCTGAATCTCAAATGGTTTATGCAGACCCTGTTAAACCGCATGGACCGGACCAGCATGTACAGCGGCCTGGAGGCCAGGGTGCCTTTTGCGGACCACCGGATCATGGAATATCTGTGGAATGTGCCCTGGGAGATGAAAGCCAGAGACGGCATGGTGAAACATCTGCTCCGCCAGGCAGGAAGAGGCAGACTGCCTGATGAGATCCTGTTCCGGAGAAAATCTCCTTATCCGAAGACCTACGATAAGGGGTATGAAACTCTTCTGGCAGGGAAAGTCCGGGAGATCATGGAAGATTCTTCTTCTCCGGTACTGAGATTTCTGGACAAAGAAAAAACAGAACTGTTTTTGTCCAGTCCTTCGGATTACGGAAGACCGTGGTACGGGCAGCTGATGGCAGCGCCTCAGATGATGGCTTATGTGATCCAGATCGATTTTTGGATGAGAGAATATCAGATCTCTGTCAGGGACTGACGAAAATGCCGGCCCCTGACGGAGTTTAAGAGAGCAGAAAGGATTTTACGCCTGCTCTTTTACAGTCAGTTTGGTCATACCGCCCATATAAGGCTGGAGAACGGCAGGGATCTTTACGCTTCCGTCTGCCTGCAGGTTGTTCTCCAGGAATGCGATGAGCATACGGGGAGGAGCCACTACGGTATTGTTCAGAGTGTGGGCAAAGTATCTGCCGTTCTCACCTTCCACGCGGATCTTCAGCCTTCTGGCCTGGGCATCGCCTAAATTGGAGCAGGATCCCACTTCGAAATATTTCTTCTGACGGGGAGACCAGGCTTCTACGTCACAGGATTTCACTTTCAGGTCCGCAAGGTCGCCGGAACAGCATTCCAGAGTCCGGACCGGGATATCCAGGGAGCGGAACAGATCTACGGTGTTTTTCCAGAGGACGTCATACCACTTGGGGGATTCCTCGGGTCTGCACACTACGATCATCTCCTGCTTCTCGAACTGATGGATCCGGTAAACTCCCCTCTCTTCGATGCCGTGAGCCCCTTTCTCCTTGCGGAAACAGGGAGAATAGCTGGTCAGAGTCTTGGGAAGCTGATCTTCCGGCGTTACGGTGTCGATGAATTTGCCGATCATGGAGTGTTCGCTGGTTCCGATGAGATACAGATCTTCTCCTTCGATCTTGTACATCATGGCATCCATCTCCGCAAAGGACATGACGCCCGTGACCACATTGCTGCGGATCATGAAAGGCGGTACACAGTAGGTAAAACCTCTGTCGATCATGAAATCTCTGGCATAGGAGATCACTGCAGAGTGGAGCCTTGCGATGTCTCCCATAAGATAGTAGAAACCGTTGCCGGCTACTCTGCCGGCAGCATCCAGGTCGATGCCATCAAAGGTTTTCATGATATCCGTGTGATAGGGGATCTCAAATTCGGGGACCACAGGATCGCCGAATTTCTCCAGTTCCACGTTCTCGCTGTCGTCTTTTCCGATGGGGACACTGGGGTCGATGATGTTGGGGATGGTCATCATGATCTTTAAGATCTTTTCCTCCAGTTCCGTCTCCATGGTTTCCAGTTCTGCCAGACGGGCTGCATTGGCAGTGACCTGGGCCTTGACGGATTCTGCCTCTTCTTTCTTTCCCTGCCGCATCAGTTCTCCGATCTGTTTGGAGAGCTTGTTGCGGGAGGCCCGGAGATCGTCTGCTTCTGCCTTGGCGTTTCTGCTCTTCCTGTCCAGTTCGATGACTTCATCTACCAGAGGGAGTTTGGCTTCCTGAAATTTATTTCGGATATTCTGTTTTACCACTTCCGGGTTTTCTCTGACAAATCTGATATCTAACATAGTTCCTCCTTGGGTCTTTGTCTTCTCTTTTTTTGTGTGATTATACATCAGATTGCCGGGAAAGAAAACCCCTTTTATTTTATTTCGTCAGGAAATATGGAAAAACAGGCCGGCTTTCTTCAGTACGGGACGCACGGCCATGTACACCACCACAACTACGATGGTACCGGCAACCGCATTGATGAAGGTGACGCCGGCAGCCCAGGTGGACATGATCTTGGCTGCGGAGGACTCGACTCCCAGGACATAGTTCTTATAGAAATATCCTGCGATGGGATCCATGACCACATTAAATCCCAGACCGGCCACGGAGGCGATGAGAGTCCATTTGAACACGTATCGGCTGTCGTGACTGTCGGTAATATGGGCAATTCTGTGAGCCACGAAACCGGCGATAAGGCCGATGCACAGTTTCAGGAAAAAGGTCTTCGGCGCGCTGGTCACATAGGCGGGATCGATGAGATCCGCGATGGTCATGCCCAGAGAACCGGCCAGACCGCCGTAGAACCCGCCCAGCAGCAGAGCCGCCAGAACACAGAAGGCGTTGCCGATATGGAGGGCCACCATATCTCCGCCGAAGGTGGGAATGGGGATCTTCAGATAAGTAAAGGCAACATAACACAGAGCCGCCATAAGGCCGGTTATCACAATCTTATATACTTTTTCATTTTTATCATTCATAAAGCTTCACTCCCTTATGCTTTTATCACACATCACAATTTTGCCGGCATTTTTGTGTGTTTCCGCCATCATAGCATATAAGTGGAGTGATGAAAATAGCCAGTTTTAATCAAATCGACCAGTCCAGTTTTCGCCTTCTTCTCTGGATTCGATGCAGATCAGGATACCGCTGTCAAAGGTGACGGCAGCCAGATCTTCTGACAGCTCATTGCTGACGCAGAGTCCGGTCTCCGTTCCGATGGAGATGTTTTTTCCCTTCAGAGGATATTTGAAACCCGTAAGAGTAATTCCACGTACCTGTTCGGTGAGAGGCAGAAAAGAGACATAAGGGCCGTAAAGTGTCTTCCTTTGGAAGACCGCCCCCTGTCTGAGAAGATAAACTTTGTTCCAGGGGTCCCAGAGACAGGCTTCTACCTGGTGATCCAGACAGTATTTCAGCAGATGGAGATTGGACAGTTCATGGTCCAGGCGTCCCCCTGTGGCGCCCAGGATGGCCAGGTGGGTACATCCCAGTTTTATGGCCGTGTTGATGGCCAGTTCTGTGTCTGTCTCGTCTTTTTCCGGCTTGTGGACATCCCAGAGGATCCCCTGCTGTCCCTTATATTCCTCCAGTACAGAGGGATCCACCGTATCAAAGTCTCCGACGACGGCATCCGGTTTCAGGCCCAGAGCCCTGGTTTTTTCCAGACCTCCGTCTACGGAGATGACGCAGTCCACAGATATTTTTTCCAAAAACTGACCGGCAAAAGCCAGATTCAGTCTTCCGCCGGTTATGATCAGTCCCAGTTTCATAGATTGTCTGCCATCCCTTCCGGCAGTTCGCTGCAGATGTCGAAAATCTTCAGGAATTTTTTTACGTTGGCTCCCGCATCTCCCCGGAACACAGAGGATCCGGCTACCAGGATATTGGCTCCTGCCTCCAGAAGATCTTTTGCATTGTCCAGGGTGACGCCGCCGTCAACCTGGATATCCGTATCCAGTCCCAGTTCAAGGATCCGTTTTTTCAGCTGTCTTACTTTTTCCAGGGTATAGGGGATAAATGTCTGCCCTCCGAATCCGGGATTGACGGACATGAGCAAAACCATATCCACCCGGGGAAGGATCAGATCTATGACAGACACAGGAGTGGCCGGATTCAGGGCGATGCCTGCTTTTGCCCCGGTCTCATGGATCCGTGAAATGGCAGAATCCAGGTGCCTGCAGGCTTCGGCATGGATACAGATCAGATCGGCTCCCGCTTTTCTGACATCGTTTACATAGCGGACCGGCTCATCCACCATCATGTGTACATCGAAGATCAGATCGGTGCAGCCGCGGAGCGAAGCGATGACAGGCATCCCGAAAGAAATGCTTGGCACAAAAGCTCCATCCATGACATCGAGATGAAGATATCCTGCCCCGGCCTGTTCTACAGTCTTTATTTCCTGTTCCAGATGTTTAAAATCAGCCCCCAGCAGAGAAGGCGCTAAAATCCTCATATTCAGTATCTCCTTTTCTCTTTCACTTCCTGATAAAACAGCCGGTAGTTTTCATAACGGCTCCGGCTTAACTGTCCTGCCCTCACAGCCTCCTTGACGCCGCAGTTCCGCTCTCCCATGTGGACGCATCCCAGAAATCTGCAGTTTTCCTCACAGGGCCTGAATTCGGGAAAATACTGTTTCAGCTCTTCCGGTTCCATCTCGTCAACAAAGACGGAGCTGAATCCGGGAGTATCCATGAGATAAGTATTTTTTCTCAGACAGAACAGTTCCGAATGTCTGGTGGTATGACGCCCTCTGCGGATCTTCTCGCTGATGGAGCCTGTCTCCATGTTGGCCTCGGGCATGAGAAGATTGGTGAGGGTAGATTTACCCACGCCTGAAGGCCCTGCCAGAGCGGTGGTTTTCCCTTCCAGCAGGTCGTTTATGTCCCCGATGCCGCTTCCCTCACAGGCGCTGAAAAACATGACCGGATATCCGGCCGGTCCGTAGATATCCTCATACCGTTTTCGGGCGGAAAGATCCGCCAGATCCGACTTGTTGAAGGCCAGGGTCACCGGAATCCGGTTTCTCTCCATAAGGACCAGAAAACGGTCAAGCAGGTTCAGATTCGGTTCCGGATCCGCCATGGCAAATATGACCAGGACCTGATCAATATTAGCCACCGCCGGCCGGATCAGAGCCGAGATCCTGGGGAGGATCTGGTCAATATTGCCTTCGGGAGGATCCTGGCTCAGGATGGAGATCTCCACATTATCACCAGGCAGGGGTTTGATCTTTTTATTGCGGAAGATCCCCTTGGCCCTGCATTCATAAATTATGTCATCACTTCCGTGTACATAGTAAAAACCGGCAATTCCTTTTATGATCTTTCCTGTCACAGATTTCCCCTTATCTATTCTGTCTCAACAAATTTCAGCGGATAGCTGATGAGAACGGTTGATGTATCTACATTGAAGACTTCCACTTCACCGCTGTCCACGCCCGGTTCGCCTTCAATATTGGTAAAGCTTACAGGGAGAAGGGTGTGGCCTGTCATGGCAGTGGGTTCCATGAGAGTTTTATATACAGTTTCTCCGTTTACAATCTGCTTTAACCGGATTTCCACCGTCAGGTCTGCCGCCAGGACCCCGGGACCTACCATAGAGCCCAGATTATAACTTTCATTGATGGCAGCCACATACCGTTTCAGTTCCGGCCCCCGGCTCACTACAAAGGAGACTGTGGAGCCCTCTTTCAAAAGAGTTTCCGCCGCCGTATCCTGGCTGATCACGTATCCTTTTGGTATGGTATCATTAAATTCCTCCGTCACGTCGCCGGGAGTCAGACCTGCCTCTGTCAGGCTGGCGACGGCGTCTTCCTGAGTGATCTGCCTGATCTCGGGTACGATCTTCATGGCGGAGATGGGGCCTAAGCTGATATATAAAGTCACGGTCTCCCCGGGTCTTGCTTCTTCTGGTTCAAAACGTATGACCAGTCCCTCCTGTATGGTGTCGTGGTATTCGTTCTGGGGATTGACTACCAGCTTGTTCTGCTCCAGAAGGAGTTTGGCGGCTTCTGCCGACATGCCGTCCAGGGACAGATCCGATAATTTTACAAGATCACTGCCCTTGCTTACTATCACGGTGACTGTCGAATATTTCTGCACTACTGTTCCTTCCGGGATGTTTTGGGAGATGACACGATCTTTTTCTATAGTATCGGAATACTGATAATTACGATCCACTTTTAATACAAGAGAATTTTCCGAGAGTCTGGCCTCAGCCATGTCCACAGGAAGTTCCAGAAGGTTTGGCACTTCAACCTCCATATCGCTTAGGGTTTCCGGTGTCTCGATAGTCTCTGTGTGGATAGCCGTAGTGGGATCGGAACCGAATTTCAACAGTCCTCCCAGCCTTGAGAAGACCACGATCAGAACGGCCACGATGACGATGGCGATGAGCACCCCAAGAGCAGTAAAAAGTCTTTCAAAACCGGGTCTGACATAATCGTCTTCCGAATCTCTGAGGCTCCGTCCGGATCTCCTGTTCCGGCGCTCTTCCCACTCATCCTCTTCGTCTTCCCATTCCGGTTCAGGATCCGGATCCAGGGCCTCGGCGGTCTCCCGCTCTCTCACGTCCCGTTCCCGGATTTCTTTCAGCTCTTCTTTTTTGATGACCACCGTCCCGGCCCCCAGATCCACTTCAGGGACCGGCTGCACAAAATCTTCGTCAGGCCGGACCAGGACCCGGCGCAGATCCGCGATCGCATCGGTAATCTGGCTGTACCGGCGTTCCGGTTTTTTCTCCGTACATTTTAAGATGATGCTTTCCAGGCTGACCGGAATCTCCGGATTATAGATGCTTGGTCTGGTAATAGGCTCCTGAAGCTGGGCAAGGGCCACGGCTACGGTGTTGTCGCCTTCAAATGGCAGAAGACCTGTGACCATCTCGTACATGGTGATACCCAGAGAGTAGATATCGCTTCTGGCATCGCTGTATCCTCCCCTGGCCTGTTCGGGAGAGATGTAATGGACAGATCCCATGGCCTCGGAAGTCATGGTCTGAGTCGTGACCGCCCGGGCGATGCCGAAATCAGCCACTTTTACCTTGCCGTCTTTGGAGATCAGCATGTTCTGAGGTTTGATATCTCTATGTATGATCTTCTGTTCATGGGCAGCGGCGATACCCTGGGCCACCTGGATGGCGATGCCCACGGCCTCTTTGATATCCAGCATCCCTTTTTTGGCAATATAGCTTTTGAGAGTGATCCCTTCGATCAGCTCCATAACAATACAGTGAATGCTTCCCTCATCTATTACATCATAGACATTGACGATATTGGGATGGGACAGCCTGGCTGCTGCCTGGGCTTCCATCTGGAATTTACCTAAAAAGCTTTCGTCGTTGCTGAATTCTTCTTTCAGCACTTTGACTGCCACCAGGCGGTTCAGCTTGTGACATTTGGCTTTATAGACATCGGACATCCCGCCGGATCCGATCAGACCGAGGATCTCATATCGTCCCTGCAGGTAAACACCTGTTCTCAGCATGGTCTCACCTCACTTATCTGCGGGTCCGCCACGACTACCGCAATATTATCGAAACCACCCCGTTCATTGGCCCGGCCCGCCAGTTTTTCTGTCTTGTATTTTAAAGAGGTTCCATCCGCCAGGATGTGAGCCATCTCATCTTCCGTAACCATGTTGCTGAGTCCGTCGGAACACATGAGGATCAGATCTCCCGGAAGCAGTTCTTCTTCGAAGAAATCTGCCTCTACATATGCCATGACCCCCAGAGCTCTGGTAATAATGTTCTTTTTCTGCTGATACGCCGGGCTGTTTCTCTCCATCTGGCCCAGAGCCACCAGCTCTTCTACATAGGAATGGTCTCTGGTGATCTGCAGCATCTGCCCATGACGGAAGAGATACAGACGGCTGTCTCCTACATTGGCCACATAGAGAAGATCCTCCCGGACCGTAGCGGCCACAAGCGTGGTCCCCATCCCGGACAAAGCGGCATCTTCCAGGGACTTTTCATATAATTTCTCGTTCACAGACCGGATGCCTGCCTTCAGTACCGGGATAGGAGAATGGTCCTGACAGTGTTTTACATAGTCTGTAAGGCCATTTACCACGAAACGGGACGCATAATCCCCGGCATTGTGCCCCCCCATGCCGTCCGCCACTAAAAGCAGGTTCTCCATCCCTCCCACAGGGTACGATGAAACATAGAGATAATCCTGATTGCGGAGTCTTACCCGTCCCACATCAGTCAGTGCATATACTTCCATCTGTCATCCCTCCCTTTTCCATGTAACGTTTTCTCAGCTGGCCGCAGGCGCCTCCGATGTCACGGCCCATCTCTCTCCTGACCGTCACGTTAATCCCCTGCTGTTCCAGATAATGCTTAAAAACCTCTATGGCCCTGTCATCAGACTGGATATAGTCCCTTTCCTTAATGGGATTTACAGGAATCAGGTTTACATGGGCCCGATGATGCTTTATGAGGGCCGCCAGAGCCGCTGCCTCGGACAGATTATCATTGACCCCCTTTACCAGGCTGTACTCAAAGGTGAGACGTCTCCCTGTCTTCTGAAAATAAGTATCACAGGCCTTCAGTACATCTGCCAGAGCATATCGGCGGGCCACAGGCATCAGCGTCTTTCTGATCTCATCGTTCGGCGCGTGAAGAGACAGGGCCAGGGTAACGGAAAGCCCTTCTTCCGCCAGCTTTTCGATTCCAGGAACGATGCCGCAGGTGGACACGGTAATATTCCTCTGACTGATATTGAGCCCCTTTTCGTGGCTGAGAAGCCGGATGAACCTTACTACATTGTCATAATTATCAAAAGGTTCTCCCGATCCCATGATGACGACATTGGACACCCGCTCTTTTGTATCTTTCTGAATCTCATAGACCTGCTCCAGTATCTCCGACGGCCGCAGATTTCTCGCCAGCCCATCCAGGGTCGAGGCACAGAAACGGCAGCCCATGCGGCAGCCTGCCTGAGAAGAAACACAGACAGAGTTGCCGTGTTTATACTTCATAAGTACGCTCTCAATGACATGGCCGTCAGGAAGCCGGAACAGATATTTGCGTGTGCCGTCGATCCCCGATACTTTCACGTCGGCGATCCGGAGCGTTATCATTTCATAGTCCTCTGCCAGCCTGCAGCGGAGCTCCCTGGACAGATTCGTCATATCCTCAAAAGAATCCGCCAGCTTCTCGTGAAGCCACTGGAAGATCTGTTTTGCACGAAATCCCTGGAGCCCCTGCTCCTTCAGGCGGTCAGCCAGTTCTTCCGGATACAGAGACTTCACATCTGTTTTTTCTCCCATCATATCCTCTTAAATACGGCCAGAAAGAAACCGTCTCCCGGATAATCGCCGGGAAGAAGCTGGACATATCCCTGCTTCATGGTCTCTGACCGAAGTTTTTCATGAAAATGTTGTTCTATATTCACTGGTATGAAAGGATACTCCCTGACAAACCAGGCTGCGTTTTCTTCATTTTCCTGTCTGCTCACCGTACAGGTACTGTATACCAGGGTTCCTCCCGGCTTTACATACTGCCATACAACAGACAGAATCCTGCGCTGAAGACCGGCCAGTTCACGGATGGATTCCGGAGTTACCCGGTATTTAATGTCCGGTTTTCTGCCTGCGATTCCCAGACCGGAACAGGGCAGATCAGCCAGGAGAATATCTGCTTTCTCCGCGGACTCATCATCATATGTCAGAGCATCCATCACCCTGACGATTACATTGCCAAATCCGGACCGCCTGACGTTTTCTTCGATCAGAGCCGCTTTTGCGGGAGTAAGATCTCTGGCCTCTATGGTTCCGTCTTTGCCGAGGAGATCTGCCATGTGAAGACTTTTTCCTCCCGGAGCAGCGCAGACATCAATACAGTACTGTCCTTTCATGGGAGACGCCGCCGGAGCCACCAGAGAGGAGCTTAAATCCTGCACCTGTATCCAGCCTTTCCTGAAAGCCTCTAAAGACTCCAGGTAGTCGATGGCATCCAGATACAGAATTCTGTCGGAATATTCGCTTTCCCGCACCGACACCCCCTGACTCTCCAGGCTTTTTATGATGGAGGCCTTCTCTTTCAGACTCAGATTGCACCGGACGCTGAGGCCGGGCTTTTCCAGGAATGCAGAAAGCATCTTCCGGACCGTCTC
>Ga0137306_101243_pt1 | contig 27153 bp, 19 predicted proteins | sample Inofroosms_March_FD_97187 | JGI IMG/M metagenome (GOLD analysis project Ga0137306, IMG submission 97187) | Mouse cecal microbial communities from Vienna, Austria - N-Acetylneuraminic and N-Acetylglucosamine D2O microcosms_March | ecosystem: Host-associated > Mammals > Digestive system > Large...
CTCCAGGTAGCCAAGGTCTCTGTGTACAAAGGAAAGCTGCTTTTTGGCATCCGGAGTGGCTTCAGGATGAAAGATTTCTGAATGCCGCAGGCCGGGTTGAGAACAGAGCTGCCCTTGATGGGATGATACGTGAGCAGACTGTGCAGTATGAGGTACGGGACCTGATGAAAATGCTTTTGGAGTATAAGCTGCCTGTCAGTGAGGTGCGAAACATTGCACAGGTAGTAAATGACCCGTATTTCAGCGAAAAGCGGAAGATGTTTGTTGATGTAGACCATCCGGTGCTTGGTTCTGTTAAGGTAACTAATCTGCCTATCCATATGTCCGATACACAGCCCTATATCCGAAAATGTGCACCCCTCCTTGGGCAGGATACGGAAAAAATCCTTGATCAGCTTGGATATAGAGAAGAGGATATAAAAAATATGAGAATGGACGGAGTAATCTGATCTTCTATATAAAATGTCCTCCAATCCCGGCTTGACGTATCTCTGCACTCTTCATATATTTTCCTGTATGGCTTTAGAAAGAAGGCTTATCAAATAACATGTATCAGTCGATAGATAATTATGTAAATAGTCTGGCCATAACGGAGTTGTTTCTGACAAAAGGGAGGGGCCGCTATGAGAAGTCCATGGAAGATGTTTTGCCGAATTATGGATAAAAGCATTGAATTTTGTGGACTTTTGCACTATACTGAAACCAGTGGAGAATCTTAAAAAATAGGATTATGAGGATGTGTTGAGATGATCAAGGATAGAGTATTTCAAAAGAAAATAAAGGGGAAGGTTCTGGCGATGGCAATGACAGCAGTTATGACATCGCTTTTTGTGCCGTTGGCTGTAGGAGCGGCAGACGCGGCGGATCCGCCTCTGACGTGGGCTCATGAACAGGATCTGGCCGACTTAGATACAGGGAATCTTGTTTTGGAAACAGGGGGCTGGAAAGTTGAGGGCGGAGGCAAAACCGGAAGCTGCGGAGAAGAATGTACCGGGCATAAGATTAAGGGGACAGTGCGGAACGGATATGGTATAGTAGTAAAGTCCGGTGAGCATCGTATTTTGATGGAGGGGGCGACTATTGACGCTTCAAGTGCAACTGGAGTTGATAAAGTCAGCGCGCTGAATCTGGATTCAGGTGCAAATGTAAATGTAGATTTATATTTGAGTGGAAATAATCAATTAATAAGTCCTAACGGTAAGGCAGGAATTTATGCCCCGGGAAATACAAGTCTTACGATCAAGAGTTTGAGCGGTGATGATAAAAAAGATACATTAGTGGCTAAAGCTGGTTCCGGAGGCGCGGGAATAGGCGGCGAAGGTTATGTGGGAACTGGTGCTAACGCTGGCTCTATTACGATCGATGGCGGTACAATAACCGCGTTGGGAGGAAATCTGGGAACCGGTATCGGAGGCTGTGACCAGGGCTCGGCCCAGATTACGATTAATGGCGGTTATGTAACAGCCAAGGGCGGAGACGGAGTAGACAATACGGTTTCTAAAAATACAAAAGGCGCTCCTGGTATCGGCGGTGCAGGCAACAGCAGTATTGTAATTAATAATGGAAATATTATTGCTATAGGCGGACAGGATTATGGAGATACAAAACGAAAACATGCTCCTGGTTTTTCGGGCACCAATTTGACTTCACTTAACGGAGGAAAGACGGTTATTAAATCTGATGGATTTAGTGAAGGACTTATGACGAATAGCTTGAATGGTTTGGTATGGAATATTAACAGGAATAATGATGGCAAAATTGTAGATGATGCAGGTAATCTTATAGATACGAACCCGGCAAATCCGGGGGATCTTAAGGATCTCGGCGGAAAGATAGTACATGGAAATACCTGTGATGTATATGGCAAGGCCGTAATGCCGGCTGATTTTCCGAGTGATTTTAAACCTGGAAATATATTAAATATCAGAGAATATGCGTCCTTCTTAATTCCTGTAGACGGCCCGATGCTTATTAATAATGGTACGATTATGGGGAAGGGGACACTGATCAACCCGCAGATGGTGAAGCATGAAAATGGTAGCTTTGATACTGATAATCTGACTTTGAGATTATCTTTCAACCCGGATAAAGACATTACAATCAATCAGGATTTGATGTATACCGGTGAAACCTTAGACAAAGATGTATTTGAACAGAAAAACTACAGAAATGAAGGGGGAATCGAGTACCGTATTGATGATACGGGAATGACTTATAAATTTGAAAAGACGGATGATCAAAATTATGAGATAGATAAGTATGGTGTAAAAAATGCAGGAGAATATAGTATCATTTTCAACTATGGCGGTTCTGATTATAAGAAGCCTTTTACAGTAAAACAGCGTCCTCTTAGTGACAAGGATGTTAAAGTTGAGCCGCTTCCCAGCATAGACTATAAAGGTGAAGTGATCGACGCAACTGCTTTTACATCGAAAGACGTTGTTGTGACATATAGAGGTGAGCCACTGAGGACACCGCAGGATTATACATGGGCAACAAAGGATGATCCGAAAAATGCGGGAACAGCTACGCTGATCATTACAAGCGGCAGTAGCAACGGGAACTTCAGTGGAAATCGTGAGGAACTGTTTGAAATAAAGAAAGTTTCGATTGAGAAAGCAGAGTTTACCCTGAAAGGAGAAAGCAACGATATCTACTATGATGGGAATAAACATCAGCTTGCAGTGGATAGCGTGACATTGATGGTAGATAATAAGGATCTGGCGCCTAAGGAAGGTACAGACTTTGATGTGAAATATTCAACATCAGACTTCATCAGTGCGGGTGAGATCACTGTGCAGCTTGTGACGGAAAAGAGTAAAAACTTTACAGGCACATGTGAGAAAAAGTATACGATTCATCCAAGACAGCTTACAGTTCAAAAGATTACTGCTGAAAGCAGACCTTATGACGCCACAGGAAAAGTAAAAATAAGTAATGTAGAGGTGGATATTTCAAAAGACGGGAAGGACAATTCGAATGCGACCGGGATTGAAGGAATCATGCCGGGAGATTTCGACAAAATTGGACCTCCGGAAAAAATAACAGGTTATATAACGACCAAAGATCAGGAAGGAAATTATCCTCCGGCGAAAGTCGGTAATTATTCGGCGGTTGTCCTGGAAGAGGATATGTGCCTGTCTGGCGAGAAGGGAAAATGTTATACTCTGAAGGGAACATATGAAACAAAGAATTTACAGGATGCTCCAACTCAGGATGATCCGGATGCAAAAACAGGTCCATGGGCGCTGACAGAGGAAGTTGTAATTACGAAGGGGAAAGCTCCGACAGTTAAGCTGAGTGCGACTACAGAAGAAGAAAGCGGTAAGTTTAAAGCAGGCTTGAAAATAGATCCTGCGACAGAATTGGATTTCATAGATCCAAGCAGTGTGATGCATTATTACTATGCGCCGGAGGGCACTGCTGAGCCTGCAAAAGATGCAGAGGGATGGAAGTTTGGAACATATGGTGATATTGTCTGCAGTGATGAAAATTTCCTTCCGAAGAGTAAATGGAGATTTTGGGCATATCTTGAAGGAACGGAGAATGTAGACGAAAGTAATATGGATTCCTGCCTGGTAGAGTTCCCGAAACTGACCCAGCTGGAAAAGCCGGCATCTTGTACACTGGAGGCTATTCCGGACGGAGATACATTTACACTGGTAGTAAAACCGGAACAGGTGGCTACTGAGGATCGGCCAAATGGACTTTATCTTTATAGCTTTGATCCGGAAGGCAAACCGGAAACATATACGTATTCTGATCGCATGGAAGGTGCTGAACCGAATACACAGTATACAGCATGGATCAAGTATGCAGAAAGCAATCTGTATACTGAAGGCGTAGAAGGGGTTTCGGCTACGATAACAACCGGTGCACTGGATGTGCTGCAGCCTGAGATTAGCAGTAACGGATCTGTAGTTAAAGATGAAGGAGAAATTTCCTTTAAAGGTTCCACAGATGTTAGCATCAATTATCCTGGTAAGCTGAAGATGAAAATCTTCTATACTACGGATGGAAGTACGCCTACAGCATCAAGCGCAGAGTATACGGATAAGACATTTGCGGTAGATAAAGATACAACAGTCAAAGCAATTGCGCTTAAAGAAGGTGTGGCTACCAGTAAAGTGACCACCGCTAATATGAAGAAGACCGGTGAAGCAGACAATAACCCGGGTGGCAATCAACCTGGCGGTACTGAGGAAATTATACCGGTTATCAAGGCGTTAGACGACAGTACAATACAAAATTCCCCATTGGGAAATACCGAGTTTAACACTATGGATGCAGTAACACAGCAGATGGCAAGTAAGATTTTGCTTAAGAAGGGTTACACCAATTCACAGATGATATACTGTGATCTGACTGTACAGATCAGAAGAGAAAACGGTCAGTACACAGACGCTACGGAGGAAGATTTTGCAAAGGCCGGAACTAAGGGAATCAGAGTAGGGCTTGCATTTGAAGGGCTTAGAGCATTTGGACTTCCGGCTGAGGTAAATGGCGAAAAATATAATTTTGCAGTAAGCCATATGTTCTCCACAGACATTCCGAGACTGTCAGTCACGGCAGGTCAGACAGAAGAACCTACTGTTAGTAAGACGGCAGATGGCAAGGGTATCGCATTCTATGTAACAGGTACATCACCTCTTGCGATTGCCTGGGCGGATATTGCGAGCAGTGATCCGAATCCTGTAGAGGATCCAGATAATCCGAATAACCCGGATGACCCGAATAATCCGACAGACCCAGATAATCCGAATAACCCGGATGACCCGAATAATCCGGTGAATCCGGATGATTCGAATAACAATCAGCCAGGCGACGGAGACCAGAATGGTTCAGACGGAACCACCTCACAGACAGATACGGAAAAACAGGGAGTTTCGGATGACAGCAAGAACGCACTTTCCAACATCATGCCGAAGACCGGAGACCCGCTCTCATTTGTTCCGTGGATTGCGGCAGCAGTTATAAGTATCGGTGTTATAGCAAGCATAATGAAAAAGAAGTCTGGAAAGAAGAACACGGATAAAAAGAAAAAAACAACTAAGGCTGCGAAAAAGAACACACAAAAAACAAAGAAAAAGAAATAAATTAACAAAGGCAGGACATGACACTTGAAGGAGGTCATGTCCTGTTTTTTTGCAGCGAAACTCTTGAATATTGTAGTTGGATTATTACAATTGAGGTATGCATTATATTGTGTCCTGTAACTTATTTTGTTTGTTATATAAGGATGCAGATGGTATTCCGTCATGGCTATTTGGCCGTTTCATTAAAAATCCCTTGACTTTTTTGTTTATCGTTCTTATAATATACTCATAAGTAACTGATGAGTATATTTGATTTAATCATGAAAGGACTAGGAGAAGATTATGGCAAAGCAAGCAAGAGTAAAAGTGCTGCACGAGGTTCCGAAGGAATATGGAAAAGATTCATGGGTATTGTGCTTTCAATACGTCCGCTATGAATATACGGACGATACCGAGCAGGAAGGATACCGTTTTATCTGGCGCAGGCCCAATGGGAATATGCAGGGAGCCCGCGGCCAGGCCCGTATTCCGTCTGTGTCGAAGATGCTGGAATTGGTTTCCATGGCCATGGCGGAAGGCTGGGGAGACAGGAACTGCGACCCTTCCGGACATGAGGACAGCGGGACACAGTAGACAGTGATTGCCTTCAGCATCAAAGTAGGGCATAAAGGCGGAACGTTTACTCGACCTGCCAGTAGTTGCTGTTCACGGTGTCTTGCACCGTGCTGCAAGGCATCCGTTCAGTAAGTTACTGTTCACACGGTGTCGTGCACCCTGCTGCACGGCGTCCGGCCAATTCAGTGATGGGGCTGGATGCCGTTACTGTGAGCACCCGGCAGGGTGTGAACAGTAACAATGATCTACAAGATGGTTTTATTTTATCTTGGTTTTTACGGGAAATTATGCTAGAATAGGATAAAGCATATTTTCTAAAAGTTCTATTTATCTCAGACATATCATGCAAGGGATTTTATCCCCTGTCCTTTCAGAAAATTCGTGCTTTTATCCAGAAGAGCAGGAGGTTTTCTGGAACGGAACCGAAAATCTCCTGAAAAAAACAGAATAAGGAGGTTTTCTATGGAGCTGAAGAAAAAAGAAACGGATGCGACGTATTGGCATCCCGCATTTTTTGCCGGAATCCAGATCGAACTGGAAGAAGACGCAGACAACCTGATATTTGAAAACGAGCATCAATTGGGGACGAAACCGATGGAGATTGATGTGCTGATTATCAAAAAAGAGACGGACAGGCCCGTGAAGAAAAATATCGGAAGGATCTTCAAAAAATATAATATTATCGAATTCAAAAGTCCTGATGATTCTCTCAATGTGGATGACTTTTACAAGGTCTACGGATACACCTGCTTTTATAAAGCAGATGCCCGGTATGTAAACAGCATTCCCGCGGAAGAGCTGACCATCACTTTCGTGGCGGAAAAGTACCCCCGGAAGCTGATCGAGCATTTGAAGAATGTCAAAAAATATCGGGTCGATGAAAAAGAAAAGGGAATTTATTATGTGTACGGAGATTTGATTCCTATCCAGATACTGATCACGAGAAAATTATCCGGGGAGGAAAATCTCTGGCTGAAAAGTCTTACCAATAAGCTGAATGAGACTGCGGCAGCCGAAAAGCTGATCGAAAACTATATGGAGCATAAAGAAAGCAGCCTGCATCAGTCGATGATCGAGACGATCATGCGTGCTAATCAGAAATTATTTCAGGAGGTAAATGGTATGAGCGATATTTTTATGGAAATCGTACAGGAAAAATTTGATCGGAAGCTGAAGGAAGAAGTGGACAAAGCTGTGGAGTCAGCTGTGGAGTCAGCCGTAGAGGAAGCTACAGAAAAGGCTGTAAAAGAAAAGCTGACCGAACGAATTTCTCTGATCCGGAAAAAATGCGCCAGAAATAAATCACTTGCCCGCATCGCAGATGATCTGGAGACTGATACAGATGAAATACGTTCCCTCTATGAAGTCATTTCTAAAAACCCTGAAAAAACAGCGGAAGAACTATATCAGATGGTTTTCGGGAAAGCGCAGAAATAGCATGGGGTGTACAGAGCCCTGTGACCAGTAGTTGCTGTTCACACCCTTTGGGTGCTCCAGTAACAGTATCCAGCCCATTTTAAGTCGCCTGACGGCGAGGGGCTGGATGCACGCAACCGCTATTTTACTGACCGGATGCCTTGCAGCAAGGTGCAAGGCACCGTGAACAGTAACGAACAGTAACGATTTATAAGGAAAACGAAAGAAAAGACTTGACTTTCCCGCATTCCATGTGTTACAATTTCCGTGCGAATGGAAGTAGGTCTTTTTTTTATGCCTAAATTTGATGGCTTCGCAACCATCAGTAACATGTAGTGAATCAATGGGGTGTCCGGAGATTTTTGGCCGCACCGGTCTTGGCGGCGGAGTCCTGAAGGATGCTCTGAGAAAAAGCGAGGTGGAAGTTGTGCGCACAAGAATTACATTGGAATGTACGGAATGCAAGAACCGCAATTACAACATGACCAAGGATAAGAAAACACATCCTGAACGCATGGAGACAAAGAAATACTGCAAGTTCTGCAGATCCCACACACTGCACAAAGAGACGAAATAGTCATTTTGGAAGGAAGTGGATGATATGAGCGGAAAAGCAGAAAAAACTCAGAAGAAAAGCTGGTTCAAAGGACTTCAGGCAGAGTTTAAAAAGGTCATCTGGCCGGATAAGAATGCGTTAGCAAAGCAGACAACGGCAGTTGTAAGCGTTTCCGTATTACTGGGAGTGATCATCACAGTGATCGATGCTATCATGAAATACGGGATTGACCTTTTGGTAAAGTAACAGCCATGTAACTGTTCAGAACAGATACTAAGCCATAACGGAAAGGTGATTTTATGTCAGAAGCAAGATGGTATGTGGTTCATACCTATTCCGGGTATGAGAACAAAGTAAAAGCAAATATTGACAAGACAATCGAAAACCGTCATCTGGAAGACCAGATCCTGGAAGTCCGGGTTCCGCTGGAGGAAGTGATCGAGCAGAAGAATGGTGTTCAGAAGGTCAGCATGAAAAAGCTGTTTCCAGGCTATGTAATGATTCATATGTATATGAATGATGACACATGGTATGTTGTCCGGAACACAAGGGGCGTGACTGGATTTGTCGGGCCTGGATCCAAGCCGGTTCCTCTGGAGGAAGACGAGATGGAGAGATTCGGCATCCGCCAGGAAATAAAGGTCAACTTTGTGCAGGGAGATGCTGTAGTCGTACTGAACGGCGCCTGGGAAGGCACTGTCGGCGTGGTGCAGAGCGTCAACGAGCAGAAGGAGAGCCTGTCGATCAATGTGGAACTGTTTGGCCGTGAGACACCGGTCGAGCTCAGCTTTTCAGAAGTCAAGAAGATGGATTAAGAAGTGGGAGGGACTTTTGATCCCGCCAATACCACAAGGAGGTAATGAAAATGGCAAAAAAAGTAGAAGGTTATATAAAGTTACAGATTCCGGCCGGCAAGGCAACTCCGGCACCGCCGGTAGGTCCTGCACTTGGACAGCATGGTGTAAATATTGTTGAGTTTACAAAGCAGTTCAATGCAAGAACCGCAGACCAGGGAGACCTGATCATTCCGGTTGTTATCACGGTTTACAGTGACAGAAGCTTCAGCTTCGTTACAAAGACTCCTCCGGCAGCAGTTCTGATCAAGAAGGCCTGCAACATCAAGTCCGGTTCAGGTGTTCCGAACAAGACTAAAGTTGCAAAGATCACAAAGGCTCAGGTAGAAGAAATCGCCAAGACAAAGATGCCTGACCTGAATGCTGCATCATTGGAAGCTGCTATGAGTATGATCGAGGGAACCTGCCGTTCTATGGGTGTTACCGTAGAGTAAGTGTTCAGGACTGAACTGTGCATTTACTGCACTTTTCATATGAAAACGCAGAGAAGGCAGGGAGGCCCCATTGCCGCAGGCAATTATCACGGGCTTTACCCTGGTAACGAAGAAGAGATCAGTGGGAGGGGTTCGATCCCGCCAATACCACAAGGAGGTTATATAGAATGAAACGAGGAAAGAAATATATCGAAGCTGCAAAACAGATCCAGAGAGGCAATCTTTACGAGAAAGCAGAGGCTATTTCTCTGGTAAAGAAAGCAGCAGTTGCAAAATTTGATGAGACAATCGAAGCTCATATCAGAACCGGATGCGACGGACGTCATGCTGACCAGCAGATCCGTGGTGCGGTTGTACTGCCTCATGGAACAGGTAAGACTGTTCGTATCCTTGTATTTGCGAAGGATGCAAAGGCTGATGAGGCTCAGGCGGCAGGTGCTGATTTCGTAGGAGGACAGGAGCTGGTTCCGAAGATTCAGAACGAAGGCTGGCTGGACTTTGACGTAGTAGTTGCTACACCGGATATGATGGGTGTTGTTGGACGCCTTGGACGTGTACTCGGACCGAAGGGCCTTATGCCGAACCCGAAGGCTGGTACCGTAACAATGGATGTTACGAAGGCGATCAATGATATCAAGGCTGGTAAGATTGAGTACAGATTGGACAAGACGAACATTATCCATGTGCCGATCGGTAAGGCTTCCTTTACCGAGGAGCAGTTAGCGGACAACTTCCAGACGCTTGTTGATGCAATTATAAAAGCAAGACCCGCAGCAGTAAAGGGACAGTTCTTAAAGAGTGTGACACTCACCTCTACCATGGGCCCTGGCATCAAGATCAATCCGATGCGGTTGCAGTAAACGTTATATGCTGTACTAGGCTACTGTTCACGGTGCCTTGCACCTTGCTGCAAGGCATCCGGCCGGTAAAATAGCGGTTGCATACATCCAGCCCCTCGCCGTCAGGCGACTTTTTAATGGGCTGGATGCGTTACAGTTTGCGGACGGTTAGACCGTGAACTGTAACCTATAGTAGCTAAAGCAAAAAGAAATTTAGAAAAATGAGTTGACATCCTCCGAAATCGGTGTTATTATAGTCAAGCAATTAGCTGCCGAAGACAGTAGGTGCCGTAAGGCATAAGCAGACCAACGCCTACCGAGGAATGCGAGATTCATTGAATTGGATTTTACCTCTGCGTCTTTGTGTACGCAGAGGTTTTTATATTTAACCGTACAATCCACTTTCCTTGTGGCAGTGCTATTCACAAATATATAAGGAGGTGCACCAGAACGTGGCAAAAGTTGAGTTAAAACAACCGATTGTAGATGCTATCGCTGAGGAGATCAAGGGTGCCCAGTCCGTAGTGCTTGTTGATTACCGCGGATTGACCGTGGCTCAGGATACGGAACTTCGTAAGCAGCTCAGAGAAGCTGGCATAGTATACAAGGTTTACAAGAATACTATGATGAAGAGGGCATTTGAAGGAACCGAGTTCGCAGGTCTGGACAATTGCCTGGAGGGACCCAGTGCAATCGCGATTTCTAAGGACGATGCGACAGCTCCGGCAAGGATTATCTGCAATTTCGCTAAGACTGCAGAGAAGCTGGAACTGAAAGGCGGCGTAGTAGAGGGCAATGTATACGACGTTGCAGGACTGACAGAGTTATCCAAGATTCCGTCAAGAGAAGCTCTTCTTTCCAGATTGCTTGGAAGCATGCAGTCACCGATCGCGAACTTCGCACGTGTGATCAAGCAGATCGCTGAGAAGGACGGCGAGACAGCGGAAGCTCCGGCTGAGACCGCAGCAGAGGCTCCGGCAGAAGCAGAATAATCGATATACGATGATGAAAGCTGCCGGACAGACTGACTGAGATTGATAACATAGGTTCGGGCAGGTGCCGCTAAGCGGCTGTGTCTGGCACAGAAGGCAGCAGATGACTGCCGAATAATTAAAACATAATAAAATGGAGGATATTACAATGGCTAAGTTGACAACAGCTGAAATGATTGAAGCAATCAAAGAATTATCAGTATTAGAACTGAACGAATTAGTAAAAGCATGTGAAGAAGAATTTGGTGTATCTGCAGCAGCAGGCGTTGTAGTTGCAGCAGCAGGCGGAGACGGTGCAGCGGCAGCAGAAGAGAAGGACGAGTTTGATGTAGAGCTTGTATCCGCAGGAGCATCTAAGGTTAAGGTTATCAAGGCTGTCCGCGAGATCACAGGTCTTGGTCTGAAGGAAGCAAAGGAACTGGTTGACAGCGCTCCGAAGGTAGTGAAGGAAGCAGTTTCCAAGGCAGAAGCAGAAGAGATCAAGGCTAAGCTGGAAGGTGAAGGCGCAGAAGTAAATCTGAAATAATAATTGCTCAGAATCGCAATCATTGTTTCTGTATGACAGAGATGATCTAATGAGGACCGCAGATGAAGAATGTTCGTCTGCGGTTCTTTATTCTAAGCTGTTTCTAATACCACATAAATCATAATTTGTCAAGAACTTTTTGAAAATGTGTTGACATGAAAAACCCATTTGTGTTATAGTTAAAAATGCGCTATTATGGATAGATATACCATTTTAATAAGCCAAAGTTACTGGAATATATTTTTAAGATGGCGGCCTGAGTTGCAGGAAACGCCTGCTTAAGGTGTGGCCTGTAACGAATATAGAGGGTAACTCGCAGCCCGGCAACGAATATTTTCGCACAATCCTTACGGAGATATTCAGAAAACGAATAAGGAGTGAAACGTCCATGGAGAAAAACAGAATTCGTCCCATCACAAACGGAAAAAGTTCACGCATGAGCTATTCCAGGCAAAAAGAAGTATTACAGATGCCGAATTTAATCGAAGTTCAGAAGGATTCGTATCAATGGTTTCTGACAGACGGTTTAAAAGAGGTGTTCAGTGATATTTCTCCGATCGCTGATTACAGTGGCCATCTGAGTCTGGAATTTGTTGATTTCAGATTGTGCGAGAATGAAGTAAAGTACACGATTGATGAGTGCAAAGAGCGGGATGCAACCTATGCCGCGCCTTTGAAGGTAAGAGTCCGGCTTTACAACAAAGAGAATGACGAGATCAACGAACATGAAATCTTCATGGGAGATCTGCCTTTGATGACTAAGACGGGAACCTTTGTGATCAACGGGGCGGAGCGTGTTATCGTAAGCCAGCTTGTCCGTTCTCCGGGTATTTATTACGGGATTGCCCATGATAAGCTTGGTAAACGGCTTTTCTCTTCCACTGTGATCCCGAACCGCGGGGCATGGCTGGAATATGAGACAGACTCCAACGACGTATTTTATGTCCGTGTAGACCGGACAAGGAAGGTGCCGATCACCGTACTGATCCGTGCTCTTGGTATCGGAACGAACCCGGAGATCCTGGATCTGTTCGGAGAGGAACCAAAGATCCTTGCCAGCTTTAGCAAAGACACTGCTGAGAATTATCAGGAGGGTCTGTTAGAGTTATACAAAAAAATCCGTCCCGGCGAGCCGCTTGCGGTGGACAGCGCGGAAAGCCTGATCACCAGCATGTTTTTTGATGCAAGGCGTTACGATCTCGCCAAAGTGGGACGTTACAAATTCAATAAAAAGCTAATGCTTAAGAACCGTGTCAAGGGACAGACCCTGGCAGAGACCGTGGTCAGCCCGGTGACGGGAGAGGTGATCGCGGAGGAGGGCACGGTCATCACACGTGAGATTGCGGATGCAATCCAAAATTCCGCCGCTCCGTATCTGTGGGTAGCCGGAGAGGACAGCTCCCGCAATATCAAGATCCTTTCCAATATGATGGTGGATCTGCAGGCAATTGTAGATATTGATCCGAAGGAAGTGGGCGTGACAGAGCAGGTATATTACCCGGTTCTGGAAGGGCTCTTAGAAGAGAGCGCGGGAGACATTGACGAGCTGAAAGCTCTGATCAGGCGTGACCTGCACGATCTGATCCCGAAGCACATTACGAAAGAAGATATCCTTGCTTCTATTAATTATAACATGCATCTGGAGTATGGCATGGGAAATGACGACGATATAGACCACCTGGGCAATCGGCGTATCCGTGCGGTAGGCGAATTGCTCCAGAACCAATACAGGATTGGTTTGTCCAGATTGGAGAGGGTAGTCCGTGAGCGTATGACGACACAGGACCAGGAAGGAATCTCTCCTCAGTCTCTGATCAATATCAAGCCGGTGACGGCTGCGGTGAAAGAGTTCTTCGGTTCATCCCAGCTGTCCCAGTTCATGGATCAGAACAATCCGCTGGGTGAACTGACACATAAGAGACGTCTTTCCGCATTGGGACCCGGTGGTCTGTCCCGTGAGCGTGCCGGATTCGAGGTCCGCGATGTACATTACTCCCACTATGGAAGAATGTGCCCAATCGAGACGCCTGAAGGACCCAATATCGGACTGATCAACTCCCTTGCATGCTATGCAAGGATCAATCAGTACGGCTTCGTAGAGGCACCCTACCGTGTCATTGACAAGACCAATCCGGAGAACCCGATCGTCACAGACCAGGTGGTTTACATGACGGCAGATGAAGAAGACAATTACCACGTAGCACAGGCCAATGAGGCGCTGGACGCGGAGGGGCATTTTGTCCGGAAAAATGTATCCGGCCGTTATAGGGAAGAGACTCAGGAATATGAGAGAAGCAAGTTCGACTTTATGGACGTATCACCGAAGATGGTGTTCTCTGTGGCGACAGCCCTCATCCCCTTCCTGGAAAATGACGATGCCAACCGTGCGCTGATGGGTTCCAACATGCAGCGTCAGGCGGTGCCGCTGCTCACTACGGAAGCTCCGGTAGTCGGTACCGGTATGGAAGTGAAATCCGCGGTGGACTCCGGCGTCTGTGTGGTTGCAGAGAAGGCGGGCGTAGTGGAGCGTTCTACGTCCAAGGAGATCACAGTCCGTTCCGATGACGGAAGCAAGAAAAACTATAAGCTCATGAAGTTCCAGAGAAGTAACCAGAGCAACTGCTACAACCAGAGGCCCATCGTCAATAAGGGCGAGCGGGTGGAAGAAGGACAGGTGATCGCAGACGGTCCGTCCACATCCAACGGCGAGATGGCTCTCGGCAAGAACCCTCTGATCGGATTCATGACATGGGAAGGCTACAACTATGAGGACGCCGTTCTGCTGAGCGAGCGTCTGGTACAGGATGATGTATATACCTCTGTCCATATTGAAGAATACGAGGCGGAGGCCAGAGATACCAAGTTAGGACCGGAGGAGATCACGAGAGATATTCCGGGTGTCGGAGATGAGGCTTTAAAGGACCTGGACGAACGTGGGATCATCCGGATCGGTGCAGAGGTCCGCGCCGGAGATATCCTGGTAGGAAAGGTGACGCCGAAGGGAGAGACGGAGCTGACTGCAGAGGAACGGCTTCTGCGCGCAATTTTCGGAGAGAAGGCGCGTGAAGTCAGAGATACTTCCCTGAAGGTGCCCCACGGGGAATATGGAATCGTTGTGGACGCCAAGGTATTTACCAGGGATAACGGCGACGAGCTGTCCCCGGGCGTGAACCAGTCTGTGCGCATCTACATCGCACAGAAGAGAAAGATCTCCGTAGGAGATAAGATGGCAGGCCGTCACGGCAACAAGGGTGTGGTTTCCCGTGTGCTGCCGGTGGAGGATATGCCTTATCTGCCCAACGGACGTCCTTTGGATATCGTACTGAACCCCCTGGGCGTGCCGTCTCGTATGAATATCGGGCAGGTTCTGGAGATTCACCTGAGCCTGGCTGCAAAGGCCCTTGGATTCAATATATCCACACCGGTCTTCGACGGGGCGAATGAGGTGGACATCATGGACACGCTGGATCTGGCAAATGATTATGTCAATCTGGAGTGGGAAGAATTTGAGAAAAAGCATAAGGAAGAACTGCTTCCGGAAGTTTTGAAATATCTGTATGAGAACCGGGATTACCGGGAATTATGGCATGGCGTACCCCTTTCCCGGGACGGGAAGGTGCGCTTGCGCGACGGGCGCACGGGAGAATATTTCGATAGTCCGGTCACCATCGGACATATGCATTACCTGAAGCTCCATCATCTGGTAGATGATAAGATCCATGCCCGTTCCACAGGTCCTTACTCACTGGTTACCCAGCAGCCGCTGGGAGGAAAAGCCCAGTTCGGCGGACAGCGTTTCGGAGAGATGGAGGTATGGGCGCTGGAGGCTTACGGTGCATCTTATACACTGCAGGAGATTCTGACCGTGAAGTCGGATGACGTAGTAGGACGTGTGAAGACCTACGAGGCGATCATCAAAGGCGAGAACATTCCAGAACCGGGTATTCCGGAGTCCTTCAAGGTACTGCTGAAAGAATTGCAGTCCCTGGCATTGGACGTGCGTGTACTGCGTGACGACAATGTGGAGGTAGAGATCATGGAAACGGTGGATTACGGGGAAACCAATCTGAATTCCATTATCGAAGGAGACAGAAGATACGGTGACGATGAATCTTATGGAGAGCATGGTTACACAGAACAGGAATTTGTAGACGGAGAACTGGAAGATATAGATATGGAACCGGATGACAGTGAATTTGATGACGATGCGGAGATTGAATTTGACGAGTATTATGATGACGATATGGAATAGGAGGAGCCAACTATATGCCAACGAACAATGAACAACAACACGAACCGTTAACGTTTGACGCGATCAAGATCGGCCTGGCTTCACCGGAAAAAATCATGGAGTGGTCCAGGGGCGAGGTGACCAAACCTGAGACCATCAACTACAGGACGCTGAAACCGGAAAAGGACGGATTGTTCTGCGAGAGGATCTTCGGACCCAGCAAGGACTGGGAATGCCACTGCGGGAAGTACAAGAAGATCCGCTACAAAGGCGTCATCTGTGACCGATGCGGCGTGGAAGTGACCAAGTCCGCCGTCCGCCGTGAGCGTATGGGGCATATCGCGCTGGCGGCGCCGGTATCCCATATCTGGTATTTCAAGGGGATACCCAGCCGGATGGGGCTGATCCTGGACATTTCCCCGCGGACGCTGGAGCGGGTGCTGTATTTTGCATCCTATATCGTATTGGACAAGGGCGAGTCAGATCTGCAGTATAAGCAGGTGCTCTCTGAGGCAGAATATCAGGAAGAACGGGAAAAGTGGGGCTATAAAGGGTTTCGTGTAGGTATGGGCGCAGAGGCAATTCAGGAGTTATTGCAGGCCATTGACCTGGAAAAGGAATATGCGGAACTGCAGGCTTCCCTGGAGAATACTTCCGGCCAGAAACGGGCGCGTATCGTAAAGCGCCTGGAAGTGATCGAAGCATTCCGCGAATCTGGAAACAAGCCGGAGTGGATGATCCTGAATATGATTCCGGTCATCCCGCCGGATCTGCGTCCTATGGTACAGCTGGACGGCGGACGTTTTGCGACTTCCGACCTGAACGACCTGTACCGGCGGATCATCAACCGGAACAATCGTCTGAGAAGACTCTTGGAGCTGGGTGCGCCGGATATCATTGTACGCAATGAAAAGCGTATGCTCCAGGAGGCGGTGGATGCGCTGATCGATAACGGCCGCCGGGGCCGTCCGGTAACAGGACCCGGAAACCGGGCTTTAAAATCACTTTCCGATATGTTGAAAGGAAAGAACGGGCGCTTCCGTCAGAATCTGCTCGGAAAGCGTGTAGATTACTCCGGACGTTCCGTTATCGTAGTAGGTCCGGAATTGAAGATCTATCAGTGCGGCCTTCCGAAGGAGATGGCCATCGAACTGTTTAAGCCCTTTGTTATGAAGGAGCTTGTGGCAAACGGAACTGCCCATAATATAAAAAATGCGAAGAAGATGGTAGAGCGTCTCCAGCCGGAGGTGTGGGATGTGCTCGAGGAAGTGATTAAGGAACATCCGGTCATGCTGAACCGTGCTCCTACCTTGCACAGGCTTGGTATTCAGGCATTTGAGCCGATTCTGGTAGAGGGTAAGGCAATCAAGCTGCATCCATTGGTATGTACCGCATACAATGCCGACTTCGACGGGGACCAGATGGCGGTCCATGTACCGCTGTCCGTGGAAGCACAGGCGGAATGCCGCTTCCTGCTGCTTTCCCCGAATAACCTGCTAAAGCCTTCTGACGGCGGTCCTGTGGCTGTTCCGTCACAGGATATGGTACTCGGGATTTACTATCTGACACAGGAGAGACCGGGAGCCAAAGGCGAAGGCATGATCTTCAAGAGTGTCAATGAAGCAATCCTGGCCTATGAAAACGGATATATCACACTGCATTCCAGAATCAAAGTGCGTGTGAAGAAGGCGATGGAGGACGGGACCCAGAAGCAGGGCATGATCGATGCGACGCTGGGACGTTTGATGTTTAATGAGATCATTCCTCAGGATCTGGGCTTTGTGGACCGGGAAGCAGAAGGCAACGAACTGCTTCTGGAGATTGATTTCCACGTAGGCAAGAAACAGCTCAAGCAGATTCTGGAAAAAGTCATCAATACCCACGGTGCGACACAGACGGCAGAGGTGCTGGATAATGTGAAGTCCATCGGTTATAAATATTCGACCAGGGCAGCTATGACTGTATCCATTTCGGATATGACCGTGCCGCCGGAGAAGCCGCAGATGATTCAGGATGCCCAGGATACGGTAGACCGTATCACGAAGAACTACAAGCGTGGACTGATCACGGAAGAGGAGCGCTATAAAGAGGTCGTAGAGACATGGAAGAATACCGATGACAAGCTGACGGAAGCGTTGCTCGGAGGGTTGGATAAGTATAACAATATCTATATGATGGCTGATTCTGGAGCCCGCGGTTCCGATAAGCAGATCAAGCAGCTTGCAGGTATGCGGGGGCTGATGGCAGATACGACAGGACGTACCATCGAGCTGCCGATCAAGTCCAACTTCCGTGAAGGTCTGGACGTATTGGAATACTTCATGTCTGCCCACGGCGCGCGGAAAGGTCTGTCCGATACGGCCCTTCGTACCGCCGATTCCGGGTATCTGACAAGAAGGCTGGTTGACGTATCGCAGGAGCTGATCATCCATGACAGCGACTGTATCAAAGAGGAAGAAAAAGAAATTCCGGGCATGTATGTGAAGGCATTCATGGATGGAAATGAAGAGATTGAAAGCCTTCAGGAGCGTATCACAGGTCGTTTCTCCTGCTATGACATCAAGGATAAGGATGGCAATGTGCTTGTAAAAGCGAACCATATGATTACTCCGCGCCGCGCTGAGCGTGTCATGAAAAAGGGCGTAGATGAAAAGGGAAATCCGCTGGAGCGTGTAAAGATCCGCACGATCCTGACCTGCAAGTGCAAGGACGGTGTATGCTCCAAGTGCTACGGCGCCAACATGGCTACCGGGGAAGCGGTTCAGGTCGGTGAGGCTGTCGGCATCATTGCGGCGCAGTCTATCGGTGAGCCGGGTACACAGCTTACTATGCGTACATTCCATACCGGAGGCGTAGCCGGCGATGATATCACACAGGGTCTTCCCCGTGTCGAAGAGTTGTTTGAGGCCAGAAAGCCGAAGGGTCTTGCGATCATTACGGAGTTTGCTGGTAAGGCGACACTGAGTGATACGAAAAAGAAGCGTGAGGTCATTGTGACGAACGATCAGACAGGGGAATCCAAGGCATACCTGATCCCATACGGTTCACGTATCAAGGTGCAGGACGGACAGGTGCTTGAAGCCGGTGACGAGCTGACAGAAGGTAGCGTGAATCCGCACGATATCCTGAAGATCAAGGGTCTGCGCGCCGCGCAGGATTATCTGCTGCGCGAGGTGCAGCGTGTATACCGCCTGCAGGGTGTGGATATCAATGATAAGCATATCGAGGTCATTGTACGCCAGATGCTGAAGAAGATTCGTGTGGAGGAAAGAGGAGACACCGAATTTCTGCCAGGCAGCATGGTCGATGTACTGGAATTTAATGAAGTGAATGAAATGCTGGAAGAAGAAGGCAAAACTGCAGCTACCGGGGAACAGATCATGCTTGGTATCACGAAGGCCTCCCTGGCAACAGATTCCTTCCTGTCCGCGGCTTCTTTCCAGGAGACCACGAAGGTCCTTACGGAAGCAGCGATCAAAGGCAAGGTGGATCATCTGATCGGCCTGAAAGAAAATGTCATCATCGGAAAGCATATTCCGGCCGGAACCGGTATGAAGAAGTACCGGGATGTACACTTGAATACAGACAACAAGCCGGATGATGAGATCGACTTTGATGAAGATGAACTGCTTGAAGACATGGAAGAAAGCATGGCTGCGGAAACAGATCTGGAAGAAGACGGAGAGGACGCAGAGTTCGACGATGTAGGAGCAGATGCGGAACTGGATGATCTGGAAGAAGATGAGGCAGACACTGCCGTGGGTGACGCAGAAATCTCAGCAGAGCCGGACGAAGAAGCAGAATAAAAATAACAGATGCAGCATATGGGCGGCAGGTGAATGCACTTGCCGCCCCGTTGTTTTATGTAATGCCGGATCCTTACATACAGAAAAAGCTGCACCTGCGGCAGCTTTCCCATAATAACTCTCCATGCGATTTATATCTCGATCTCCCGTTCAATCTCGCCTCCGTTTTTGTAGACCTGCAGCACATGCTGTATCCGTTCGTTGGGGCTTAGAAGCGTGCTGATGGAACCGTCATGGTTCAAGGTATCGATCAGCAGGGCAATATATTTGCTCATATCACAGTCAATATAATATGGCTTCGACAGCAGATTTGGAGTACGGTAGATCAGGTTCGTTGTCAGGACACCATGGATCAGACCATCCTCGTAGGCTTTGTCAAAACGATCCAGACCATTTGTAAACAGTCCGAAGGTGGCGGCGGCAAAGATCCTGTGTGCTTTCCGGCGTTTTAACTCGGTTGCAACCTCAATGATACTGTCTCCCGATGAGATCATATCATCGATGATAATGACATCCTTCCCTTCTACGGAGCTGCCGAGAAATTCATGCGCCACGATAGGGTTTCGTCCATTCACAATGCGGGTATAATCACGCCGCTTATAGAACATCCCCATATCCAGCCCCAGTACGTTTGCCAGATAAATAGCGCGGTGCGTGCCTCCTTCGTCAGGGCTGATGGCCATCATATGGTCGCTGTCGATCTGCAGATCTTTGACCGTCCCAAGCAGGCTCTTGATGAACTGATAAGTAGGGGAAACCGTCTCAAACCCGTTTAGAGGTATCGCATTTTGTACACGCGGGTCATGGGCGTCAAAGGTGATGATATTGTCCACGCCCATACGTACCAGCTCCTGCAGGGCCAGAGCACAGTCCAGGGACTCCCTTCCGTTGCGCTTGTGCTGGCGGCTCTCATAGAGGAAAGGCATGATGATGTTGATCCGCCGGCTCTTTCCGCCGATTGCTGCGATCACCCGCTTCAGATTCTGAAAATGGTCGTCCGGCGACATATGGTTTACATTGCCCGTGAGAGAATAGGTGACATTGTAGTTCAGTACGTCTACCATCAGATAGAGATCTTTTCCGCGGACAGATTCTGTGATGATCCCCTTCGCTTCACCGGAGCCAAAGCGGGGGACTGTCGTGTTGATAATATAGTTGTCTCTCACATACCCGTTGAAAACCACATCCTCGATATGATGGTTCTCACTTTCCTTTCTCCACTTAACAAGATACTTATTGACTTGCTGACCAAGCTCCTCGCAGCCGGTAATGGGAATCAACCCCAGTGCCCCTACCGGAATGTTCTCCAGGTTACGCTCACTTCGACGCAGCATTATACTTCCTCCCTATTCATCAGTTTTTTCTTGATCCGGATATCATCACCGATCAATTTGAGCATGATATAGTTGCTTGTAATTCTGGAAAAAGACCTTTCCGTATATAAGTCGGCAAGGGAATCCAGAGATAGATTGGTTGAGATGACCGTGGATTTTTTGCTCAGCAGCCTTTCGTTAATACAGGTGAAAAGCTGAGAGGCAATGAAGGAATTGGTAAATTCCGTTCCCAGGTCGTCTATGATGAGCAGATCACAGTCAAAGGTATAATTGTGGATATTTTGTGCATCTGTATCATCTTTGTGAAAGGTACTTTGTGCAAACATATTAAACAAGGCCGGGGCAGAATAATAGATTACGGAAAAACCGGCATCCATCAATTCTTTTGCAATACAATTGGAGAGAAACGTCTTCCCTACTCCCACGCTGCCGTATAAAAAAAGATTTTTCTGTTCTTGTTCAAAAGTTCGGATAAAATCCTTACAGACCTCAAGCGCATCCTTCATGACAGACAGGGAAGAGCGCCCGGACCTGGGATCAATATAATTGTCAGAATAGTATTTCAAGGAAAAGGTATTAAAATTCTCGGTCTTGAGAATTTCTTTCAGGTTGGACTGTTCATAAAGGAGACGGGTGGCTGCCGCCTTAAAGCAGCGGCACTTCTGATTTCCGATATAGCCTGTATCCCTGCATCTGGGACACTCATAGGAGGGCTCCAGATAATCGGAAGGAAATCCGCAGGACTGCAGCAGTTCATCCTTCTGCTTCCTGAGAATCGCAAGCTCTTCCTTTAAAGACTCGACTGCATGGCCGTCTCCGTTGAGCAGCCTTTTTCCATATTGAACAGACAGGATAGAAATAGACTCGTCCAGAGATTGAAATTCCGGAGACTTTGCATACACCTCGGAATAATGTCTGGCAAGAGCATCGCGGCTGCGCAGCTGCTTCTGTTCGTAGTCCCTCATGATCGCCTGGTACTGTGAATTTTTTAATCCCACGACAAACTCCTTTTAATTGCTGTTTAATAGTTGCTCTTCCAAAGAGTCCATATCATAAGTGCGTCTCTCGAAATTATTCAGATTCTTTGTGACGCTCTTAGGACCGGCGGCGGACGATTTCTTTTCGGCTTTTTCCTTCCGGAATACGGCGTCCAGATTTTCGATGTCTTTTAAATGGTGTACCTGTCCGTCATGCCATTTTGTCAGGATCGTATCCGCATATTCAAAGCTGGGCTGATGGATTGCCGCAATAGTACGGCTGCAGGCCTCCTGGATGATATCCAATGTGAAGCCGAACTCATCCACCCATTTTTGGATATATGTAATCTCTGAAACGGCAGGCCCCCGGTTCTTGATGCCGAATGCGTTGAGGACGGTATAGCAGTTCTTATTATAATTCATAGAGCGCTGACGTGCCTGCGCCACAGTCTCAATCCCGTCATCGGCCCAGGATAAGGCTACTTTCTGGATATAATGCATATTCTTATGGCCGTTCTCCGCACAGGATTCAAGCAGGTATTCCACCAGACTGGCGGACATGCCCAACGTATTATAAAAATAGGTGATGGCGTCTGTGTCTGACTTGGTCAGAGTCTTACCGAGATACTGTTCCGCAATAAAAAGCAGGGACTTCAGCTCTTTCTGCGCTTTGAAGGAATCCAGCGGGATTGATTTGACGGGTCTTTGCCTGTTGTCTGCCGCAGTGCTGCCTGAGGAAGGAAGAGCCTCAGGAAGGGAATCGTCAATAGCCTTGTGCGAAGCGGAACCGGCGTATCCTCCCGGCTTGTCCCCCGCAGTAGGAGCTGTAGCTGTGACCGAACCTGTTTTGTTTTCTTCTTCTGCCGGAGCGGCCAGGAAAGCATGGCTGCTCCTTTTCCTCTCACCAGACTCTGCAGCAGTGCCTTCAGATTCTCTGCCCAGACTCAAGACGCCTGCGGCTTCCCAATATCGAAACGCACGCATGATATCCTTTTCCGTATGGTTCAGGCAGTCGGCAATCTTGGACACCGTAAGCGTCGAAGAGGGATCCTCAAGATGACGCAGCAGAAAAAGGTATACCTTTACAAATTCACCGTTTGCCTGAGCCAGATGTTGATCTATGAAGTCATTGGAAATCATGGTCGCATTTGCCTGGAGTTTATTTTTTAGTTTTAAAGTTTTCATTTGCCTTCCTACTCTCTCCTGCCTTTTAAAAGATGTTTATTAACAAGTATAGCATTTTAACCCGGCAGGAAAAAGCATTTTTTTTCATCATTTTCAACCTTTGTGTCGATAACTCTGTGTGAAAAATGTGGATAACTCTTATTTCAGCAGGTCTTCTCCAATATCTACAACGTTTCCGGCACCCATAGTTATCAACAAATCTCCTGAAACACACTGTGTTTTTACAAATTCTTCAATCTCTGAAAAGGAAGGAAAATAATGTACGTCAGTTCCCAGCTTCCGGACTTCCTCTGCCAGATCCTTTGAGGAAATCCCCAGGGTGTCGGTTTCTCTGGCAGCATAGATATCAGCCAGTACCAGATGGTCTGTGTGGGACAAGGCCTCTGCAAATTCATGGAAGAAAGCTTTGGTCCGGGTATAGGTATGGGGCTGGAAGACGCACCAGAGCGACTTATGGGGATAATACTTTGCCGCTTTTAATGTAGCCTGGATTTCTGTGGGGTGATGGGCATAGTCATCAATGATGGTCACTCCGTCCAGCGTTCCCTTATACTCAAAACGGCGGTCTGTTCCGGTGAAGGACAGAAGCCCTTTCTGGATGGACTCCATGGGAATATCCAGAAGTTCAGCAGTGGCAATGGAAGCCAGTGCATTGGATACGTTGTGGTCACCGGTCACAGAAAGCTGGATCCGCGCGGTGGCCTCACCGTATTTTATAAGGTCAAAGGAAACACGCCCCTTTTCATCATGGCGGACATTGGCAGCACTGTAGTCGAAATCCGGAGAATTGCCGTAGGTTGCCACATGGCATTCCAGATTCTGGTAGATCTCCGGATATTCCGTAATCTCCCCATTGATCACAAGGGTTCCGTCAGGGGGGAGCAGAGCGGCAAACTGATGGAATGAATGCCGGATGTCCTCCAGATCCTTGAAAAAGTCAAGATGATCTTCTTCTATATTCAAGATAACACCGATTTTTGGGAAGAAATTTAGGAAGCTGTTGGTATACTCACAGGCTTCGGTGATGAAGGTGCCTGAATTTCCGACCCGGATGTTGCCCCCGATGGCCTGCAGGATACCGCCTACAGAGATGGTCGGGTCAAGATTCCCCTCCAGAAGGATATGGGAGATCATGGAAGTCGTGGTGGTTTTCCCATGTGTTCCTGATACTGCGATGGGGGTATCGTAATTTTTCATGAGCTGTCCTAATAATTCCGCGCGGGTGAGCATAGGGATTTTTCTTGCAACGGCCTCGATCAGCTCTCCGTTGTCCCGACTGATGGCTGCTGTATAGACCACGCAGTCAATACCGTCGATGATGTTGGATGCCTTCTGTCCGTAGAAGATCTGCGCGCCGGATGCTTCAAGCTGCTGCGTAAGCGCGGATTCCCTCGCATCAGAACCGGATATGGTGAAGCCGTTCTGCAGGAGGATCCTGGCAAGGCCGCTCATGCTGATGCCTCCGATCCCGATAAAATGAATATGGATTGGTTTAGTGAAATCAATCTTATACATCTCTATTTTCCTTTCCTGAAGAAACGATGATACATCGTTTATAATACTTATAAATAAGGTACAAATGGATTCTGCCTTATCTATTATACTATATATGATAAAAATTGAAAGAAGTTCTTTTTGGTCATTTCCAACAAAAAGAGAATATTTTCAATAGAAAAATTGTAAAATATGTGTACTTAACAATAAAATGATGATATAATAAAATAGAATAACTAGTACAACGAATAATAAATAACTAGCCATATCACTTGTCTGATTTTCCAGCTACTGCGTTAGATTTTCTAGCCGTAGCCACCGCTACGCCGTCGAAAATCTGCCTTGTATCTGAAAAATCATCCTGCGCGATATAGCCAGATACTTATTATTCGTTGTACTAGAAATGGAGGTGACGGCATGATTAAAAAGGAAATGATCGCCATGCTGCTTGCAGGCGGACAGGGCAGCAGATTGGGAGTTCTTACTGCAAAGGTGGCAAAACCTGCAGTATCTTTCGGCGGCAAGTACCGTATTATTGACTTTCCGTTGAGCAACTGTATTAATTCGGGAGTTGACACGGTAGGGGTTCTGACACAATATCAGCCGCTGCGGTTGAATACACATATAGGAATCGGGATTCCATGGGATCTGGATCGGAATATAGGCGGAGTTTCGATTCTTCCTCCATATGAAAAGAGTGTAAACAGTGAATGGTATACAGGGACTGCCAATGCCATTTACCAGAATCTGGATTATATGGAAAGCTATCATCCGGATTATGTGCTGATTCTTTCTGGAGACCATATTTATAAGATGGACTATGAAGTGATGCTCGCTGCCCATAAGGCCAACAAGGCGGATGTGACGATCGCAGCGATGCCGGTGCCCATGGAGGAGGCAGGACGTTTTGGAATCCTGGTGACGGATAAAGAGGGACAGATCAGCAGATTTGAAGAAAAGCCGGAGAAGCCCAGCAGTAACCTGGCATCCATGGGAATTTATATTTTCAGCTGGCCGGTTTTGAAGGAAGCTCTGATCCGGTTGTCCAGCCAGCCTAACTGTGACTTCGGGAAGCATATCATTCCTTACTGCGGTGCGAAAGGAATGCGGATGTTTGCTTACGAGTACAATGGATATTGGAAGGATGTGGGGACACTCAGCTCTTATTGGGAAGCGAATATGGAGCTGATTGATATCATACCGGAATTTAATCTTTATGAGGAATTTTGGAAGATCTATACCAACTGTATGAACCTGCCGCCCCAGTACATATCTCCAGAGGGTGTTGTGGACAAGTGCATCATCAGCAACGGATCCGAGATCTGCGGGGAGGTACACTCTTCGGTGCTGGGGGCAGGAGTGAGCGTAGGAAAGGGCAGTGTTATCCGGGATTCGATCATCATGCGGGATGTGGTCATCGGAGAGGATTGTGTGATCGAGAAAGCGATCATTGCAGAGAATACGGAGATCGGCAGCAATGTTGTGATCGGGGTCGGGAGCGATGTGCCCAACCGTGTGCGGCCGGACATTTACAACGGAGGACTGGTAACGATCGGGGAAAATTCCCGCATTCCTTCCGGCGTGCAGATCGGAAGGAATACGGCAGTCAGCGGCGTGACGGCTGCTGCGGATTATCTGAACAGAATACTGGAGAGCGGCGAGACATTGATAAAGGCGGGTGATCGTGTATGAGAGCAGTAGGGATTATTCTGGCAGGAGGCAACAACAGACGGATGCAGGCGCTGACGGCGAAGCGCGCAGTTGCGGCGATGCCGATCGCGTCCAGCTACCGGGCCATTGATTTTGCGCTGAGCAACATGACGAACTCCCATGTTCAGCGGGTTGCGGTATTGACACAATACAACGCACGATCGCTGGACGAGCATCTGAATTCTGCCAAATGGTGGGATTTTGGAAGAAAGCAGGGCGGCCTGTATATTTTTACACCGACCATTACAGCGGAGAATGGTTACTGGTATAGAGGAACAGCGGATGCGATTTATCAGAACCTGGACTTTCTGAAACGGTGCCATGAGCCGTATGTGATCATTGCTTCCGGAGATGCGGTATATAAGCTGGACTACAATAAGGTATTGGAGTACCATATTGCGAAGAAAGCGGATATCACGGTAGTGGTCAAGGATCTGGAGGACGGCGACGATGCGACCCGTTTCGGCACCGTGCGGATGAACGAATCGGCCCGGATCCAGGAATTTGAAGAGAAGCCGATGGTGGCCAGTTCGCAGACCATTTCCACAGGGATCTACGTTATACGGAGGAGACTCCTTATCGACCTGGTGGAGCACTGCGCCGAGGAAGAGCATTATGATTTTGTGACGGATATCCTGATTCGTTATAAGAATCTGAAAAAAATCTACGGGTATAAGTTGAGTGGTTATTGGAATAATATTTCCAGGATAGACGCGTATTATCAGACGAATATGGACTTTTTGAAGCCAGAGGTGCGCAAGTTTTTCTTCCGGGAGCTTCCAACGGTGTATTCCAAGGTAAGCGACCTGCCGCCTGCAAAATATAACCCAGGCGCGGCGGTGAAGAACTGTCTGATCGGAAGCGGGAGCATCATCAACGGTATGGTAGAAAATTCCGTGCTGTTTAAGAAGGTGTTTGTGGGCAACAACTGCGTGATCAAAAATTCGATCATCCTGAATGACGTTTATCTGGGGGATCATACATATATTGAGAATTGTATCGTGGAAAGCCGGGGAACGATCCGGGCAAATACAAGACATGTGGGAGAAGGCGGTATAAAAGTAGTTGTTGAAAAGAGTGAGAGATATCTGATATAGCATCAGAATGAGAGGCCGGGGGAGCCCGGATGGGGTGTAGTAAATGTGCAG
>Ga0137306_101247_pt1 | contig 27080 bp, 23 predicted proteins | sample Inofroosms_March_FD_97187 | JGI IMG/M metagenome (GOLD analysis project Ga0137306, IMG submission 97187) | Mouse cecal microbial communities from Vienna, Austria - N-Acetylneuraminic and N-Acetylglucosamine D2O microcosms_March | ecosystem: Host-associated > Mammals > Digestive system > Large...
TGATTTCTTCCTCCGACTGCTGTTCCACAAAATTAAATATGACTCCCTGACTGGCCAGCACCTCATTGTTGCCGGAAAACAGCCGCATCACCACCTCAAACAGCTCGTTTTTCAGCTCGCCGGTCTGCAGCCTGTAACAGTCATTCAACTGGATACCGTCCTGAGAAACCAGTTCAAAAGTATCATATTCTCCGGCCGTAATGTTTTTGTAATAAATATTGTATTGCTGGTCCTCCGCTGTTTTTCTGAAATACAGCACTCTTGGAAGGATCAGCTCTGCCGGGGAAGCCGGCGGTTCTTCCTGTACCGGACTGTTAGCCTCCACAGCCTCCGGTTCGCTTTCTTTTGTTTCTGCCGCCCCGGATTCCGTTTCAACTGCCATCTGACTCTGCCACTGTGCGGTTTTCTGCGCCAACTGCTGCTCCACCTGTCTGTCGATATATTGGGATAAACACAGTTTTGCATAGCCGACAGACATTCTTCCCGCAGCATATAATCCTGCCGCCAAAACACAGACCACAATCAGAATTATACAACCCGTCCTAAACCCTTTTTTCATAAATCATTCTCCTCGCTATTTTATTTATATTCTGCCGCTGCTTCCTTTATGACAAAATATAAGCGGAATACAAAGACTGCCTGCCGCCTTTTATTTGATTTTATCTTAACCATTCCTTTTTAACATCCGCGAAAACAATTCTTATGATTTTATGAAATTCACCGTATTCAGAGGACTTTTGGCATCATAGGAAAGTTCGAAGGACTTTCCTATGACACAAGAAAAGAACCGCTCCGCTACGAAGCAGCTCTTTTCCCGCTTTCCCATATGCTTTCTTTTTACGGCGTCTGCCCCTCTCCCACAGGCTGTCCGTACTCGCCTTCCGGCGGCTGCTGACTGCCGTCTGCGGGCTGCTGGCTTCCATCTGCGGGCTGCTGCGTTCCGTCCGCCGGCTGCTGGCTTCCATCCGCGGGCTGCTGACTTCCGTCTGCCGGCTGCTGCGTTCCGTCTGCCGGCTGCTGCGTTCCGTCTGCCGGCTGCTGTGTTCCATCCGCGGGCTGCTGCGGCAGTACGGACATATCTATGGGTGTCTGTCCCTCTATCGGGGGCAGGGCAGGATTAATACCCACGTTAAAGACTGCATTGGAGGGCTTATATTTATCCGTATGAAGCACGGAGCGTTCCGTCTCCACGCCGTTTACACGCACGATCTTTGTAAGGGTAGCCACTACCTGCGGATAAGCGTCCTGGGTCTGTACCGTATACCCATAGGGCAGATTGGGATCCTCCACAAACTGGGGTTCGGGATAAGCCTCCTGGAGTGTGGTCGAAACATAATCCACCTGTCTGGACGAATCCGTTTTCTTACCGTAAATGGTAAAGGTACAGGTGCCGCCGCCTACGCTGGATTCGATATATACGGGATGCCGGAACCCGTTTTTCAGTTTCAGATCGATGTTCGGATTCCGATAATCATCGCCTGCATAAATCGTGGCATCCATGCTGTAAGGCACATAGCTGACTGTTTTCGTATGGTTGCTGCGCTCCACTATATCCAGCTCCGCATATAAAGCGGCACAGTAAAGGGTGCTGGCGGTCTGACAGATTCCAGCCCCGATCATATCCACCGACTGCGTTCCCACATATCCGATGGCGGTGCTGTAGCCGCCTTCCACACTCCGCTCCCCCATCAAAAGAGAGGTGGAGATCGTATCGCCGGGATACATAACGATGCCGTTCAGTCGCTGGGCTGACAGCTCCAGACTCTGGGTCCGCCCCACATTGGACGAATTATATTTGGTAGAATAAGTGGCCAGCACATCCTGTACCGCCTCCAGTTCCGACGAATCATGCTTGGGCTTTGTCACCTCGCACACCGCCTCCACCGATAGGCCGCTGTATCCTTCGGCATTCAGAACGGCCTCTTTAATGGCCTCCGCCGTTTCGCTCTCATTTACCTCCAGTCCCTCGGCACTGGGCGTCACCTGAAAAGTGCCTCCCTCTCTGGTCAGAGACGGTTCTTTCACTTCCTGATTGAACTCTTCCATCTCCTCCTGAATAAAGTCGTTTAACTTTTTGTCATCCAGCACCGTTTCAATTCCAAAAATATGATTTTCATACTGGAGTGAAACCAGGTCTTTATACCGTTTGATCAGGTTTCCTGTTTTTCCCAGGGCGGAAGCTTCTTTCACCACGTCCCGGTTGGACCACTGCAGACCCAGGTCGTTAAGTTTTGTCCTCACCGACTCTTTCCCGGCCCTGACCACTAAGCTCTCCTGTCCGGCTTCCTTCATATACTGATCCACGGCCGCTTTTGCCTCGGCCTCGGTCATGCCGCTGACATCAATCTCTCCTATGTACACGCCATCTGCTATCACACCGTCTATTATGTCTACCGTGCTCTCCGCTTTTGCGGAAAACCCAGGGAATAATATCACCGCAACGCAGGCTGTCATAACGGAAAATAAAATGTTTCTTATTTTCATCAGTTGAACCTCCTCGTTCAGTTCTCAGACTTTGTTATAGCATAACATATTTCAAACGTCAATGTTTTTAAATTTTTATTACGTTTGTTACAAATTAACTACTGGTCCTCTCCGTCCTTTCTGTGCTTTTTCCTGTACCTCACACACTCCGTAAGCAGATATTCGATTTGTCCGTTGATGGACCGAAAATCATCCTCCGCCCAGGCTGCCAGATCATTCCAGAGAGAAGCGGAAAGACGGAGAGGCACCTGTTTTTTCGCTTTTTCTTTTTCACCGTTCTTCTTTTCCATAGATGCCTCCGATTAGAGTTCCGCTACAGTCCTCCTAAGCCCCCCTGGCTCTGGAAGGATTTCCGCCCGCTACGCGTCCGTAAATCCTTCCGGGGCTTATACGGACTTCCGCTGTTTTTAGAGTTCCGCTACAGTCCTCCTAAGCCCCCCTGGCTCTGGAAGGATTTCCGCCCGCTACGCGTCCGTAAATCCTTCCGGGGCTTATACGGACTTCCGCTGTTTTTAGAGTTCCGCTGCAATCCGTTTCACAGTTTAATAAATCGTCCCGCTGTTGACAATCGGCTGCACTTCCTTATTTCCGCATAAGATTACCAGCAGGTTGCTGACCATGGCGGCTTTGCGTTCCTCGTCCAGTTCCACCACGTCTTTTTCGTTCAGCTTGTTCAGCGCCATCTCCACCATGCCTACGGCGCCTTCCACGATTTTCTGGCGGGCGGCGATTACGGCCACGGCCTGCTGTCTCTGCAGCATGGCCGAAGCGATTTCAGGGGCATAGGACAGATGGGTGATCTTTACTTCCTCCACCAGAATACCGGCGGTCTCCACCCGTTCCTGCAGTTCTCCCTTCATCCGGTCCGCAATCTCCTGGCTGCTGCCCCGCAGACTCTTTTCGTCCACATCGCCCTCGTCCACCACATCATAGGGGTACATCCTGGCCACGTTTCTGATAATGGAATCACACTGAATGGAAAGATAAGATTTATAGTTCTGTACGTTAAATACGGCTTTGGTAGGGTTGACAATCCGCCAGATTACCACGGCTCCGATGATAATGGGATTTCCCAGCTCATCGTTTACCTTCTGCTTGTCATTGTCCAGCGTCATGGTTTTCATGGAGACACATTTGCCGGCCGTGTTGACGCCGCTGCCCATTTTTCCGGTGACTACCATCTGTTTCTGGGCCGCCGGGTTGATGCCGAAGCAGAAAGGATTGACAAAATAAAAGCCCTCTTTCAGAATCGTGCCGTAATATCTGCCGAACAGCACCAGCACCAGGGCCTCTTTCGGATCCACTACCCGGAAGCCTGCCAGCAGAATACAGAACAGAATGATTCCCAGCGTAGCCGCTACAATCGCAGCGGCAGGCAGGGCAGGGGGAATATCCTTTGCGCTCAGTCTCAGTCCTGCCCAGACATAAGCCAGAACACAGACCAGCAGCAAAATCCCTTCCGCCGCAGCCATGATGCCTCCCGGCAGAGGGTACAGCTCCTTCTGCTCCACATCCTTTATCATCAATCTGGCATTTCTTTGCCCGGACAGATCTGTTTCAGGAATCTTTTCGTTTGTCATCTCTTTACTCATACGTTTCCTCCCGGCCATAACAGGCCTGATTTCGATTTTCGGGCATGGAGAAAATGCCCTTCACGACAAAATCCTCCATACCTGTGCTGCTATATTTTTGATATCATTTTAATATCATACATTCATCATAACACAGGTATGGAATTTGTCAAGGTTTTTTTCTATGACAGCTCAAAAGCTCCGGTATAAAGCTGGTAGTACTTTCCTCTCTGCCCGATCAGCTCCTCATGGCTGCCCCGCTCGATAATGCGGCCCTGTTCCAGCACCATAATCACATTGGAATTCTGTACGGTAGACAGCCGGTGGGCAATGACAAACACCGTCCGCCCCTCCATCAAATGATCCATGCCTTCCTGAACGATGCGTTCCGTACGGGTATCAATGCTGGAGGTAGCCTCATCCAGAATCAGTACCGGCGGATCCGCAATAGCGGCCCTGGCAATGGCCAGAAGCTGGCGCTGTCCCTGGGACAGGCTGGCGCCGTCGCCGCTTAAAACGGTGTCATAGCCGTCGGGCAGCTTTACGATAAACTCATGGGCGTTGGCCAGCTTTGCGGCGGCGATCACTTCCTCATCCGTCGCCTCCAGACGGCCAAAACGGATATTTTCCATCACGCTTCCGGTAAACAGGTGGGTATCCTGTAATACCATTCCCAGCGAACGGCGCAGATCGCTTTTGTTGATCTTGTTTACGTTGATGCCGTCATAACGGATTTTGCCGTCCTGAATATCATAAAACCGGTTGATCAGGTTGGTGATCGTGGTTTTCCCGGCTCCGGTGGCCCCTACGAAAGCCACCTTCTGCCCCGGCTTCGCATACAGCTTGATATCGTGCAGCACAATCTTTTCATCCGTATAGCCGAAATCCACGCCGTCAAACACCACGTCGCCTTCCAGCCGCTGATAGGTGACCGTACCGTCGCCGTGACGGTGCTTCCAGGCCCAAAGGCCGGTGCGTTTGTCAGATTCCTCAATCTCTCCCCGTTCATTTTCTCTGGCATTCACTAACATCACATAGCCGTTGTCCTCCTCCGGCTTTTCATCCAGCAGGGCAAAAATACGTTCCGCACCGGCCAGCGCCATAATGATGGAATTAAACTGCTGGGAAATCTGGGTGACAGGCATATTGAAGCTTCTGCTCAACTGCAGGAAGGAAGCCAGCGTTCCAATCGTCATTCCGCCAAAACCGTTGATGGCCATCACCGCCCCCAGCGTCAGAGTCAGCACATAATTGATATAGCCCAGATTTCCCATAATCGGCATCAGAACAAAGGCCATGGTATTGGCATGATCCGCGCTCTCAAACAGGTTCTGGTTCAGCTCCTTAAATTTTTCCTTGGCCTCCTCCTCGTGGCAGAATACCTTCACCACCTTCTGGCCGCCTATCATTTCCTCAATATAACCGTTGATGGCGCCCAGGTTTTTCTGCTGTTCCCGGAAGTAAACGGCACTTTTGCCGCCCACCACTTTTGTCACCTGCCCCATGACGATCACCGATAAAATGACCAGTATCGTCAGCACCGGACTCAGCATCACCATGGACACAAAGGTAGTCACCACCGTGATGCTGGCGGAAATAAGCTGGGGAATACTCTGGCTCACCATCTGACGCAGGGTATCCGTGTCATTGGTATAGCAGCTCATAATATCTCCGTGGGCATGGGTGTCAAAATATCTGATGGGCAGAGATTCCATATGGGTAAACATATCGTCTCTGATCCGGTTCAGTGTCCCGTTGGACACGTAAATCATAATTCTGTTGTATGTGTAAGTGGCAATCACACCCAGATAATAAATGCCGGCCATGGTCAGAAGCGCCCGGATCAGCGGAGCATAATCCACGTTTGTCTGACTCAGAAACGGCACAATATAGGAGTCAATCAGACTTCTCAGAAACAGGTTGCCGATCACGCCCACCACGGCGCTGACGACAATGGCGATTACCACAAAGACAAACGCCAGCTTATAAGATTGAAAAATATAGCTTAACAGCCTTTTTAAGCTCTTTACCGGAGCGGCCGCTTTGGGACCTCCCCGCATGCCTCTTGCGCCTCTCGGACCTCTTACCTCACGCACTCTCTCACTCATGCTTCCACGCCTCCTTTCATCTGACCGCAGGGCTCACGGAAAGCCTGTTCCAAAGCATCCGAATCTTCTGTTTCACCTTTCAACTGGGACTGATAGACATCCCTGTAAATCTCGTTATCCCGCAGCAGCTCCTCATGGGTTCCGATGCCGTTGACCCGCCCCTGGTCCAGCACAATAATCTGATCCGCATCCTGAACGGAAGAAATCCGCTGGGCGATAATCAGCTTCGTCGTATCCGGAATATCCTGGGCAAAAGCCTGACGGATCAGAGCGTCGGTCCGGGTATCCACCGCGCTGGTGGAGTCATCCAGAATCAGTACCTTCGGTTTTTTAATCAGCGCTCTGGCGATACAGAGCCGCTGTTTCTGGCCGCCGGACACATTGGTGCCGCCCTGTTCGATGTGAGTGTCATAGCCGTCAGGCATTTTTTCGATAAATTCATGGGCCTGGGCGTGACGGCAGGCCAGCTCAATCTCCTCGTCGGTGGCGTCTTTCTTTCCCCAGCGCAGATTTTCTTTGATCGTGCCGGAAAACAGCTCATTTTTCTGCAGTACCATAGCCACCTCGTTCCGCAGCGTTTCCAGATCATACTCTCTGACGTCTCTGCCGCCCACTTTTACGCTTCCCTCCGTCACGTCGTACAGACGGGGAATCAACTGCACCAGCGTGGACTTGGAGCTGCCGGTGCCGCCCAGAATACCGATGGTCTGGCCGGATCGGATGGAAAAGGTCACGTTTTGGAGCACTTCCTTATTCTCTCCCTCATTATATCGGAAACTGACATTGTCAAATTCGATGGCGCCGTCTGCCACTGTCCTCACAAGCGCATCGCCGTTTGTCAGACTGCTCTTTTCATCCAGCACCTCAGCCACACGGTCTCCCGAAGATTTTGCCATGGTAAGCATAACAAAAGCCATGGAAATCATCATCAGGCTCATCAGGATCTGGGTGGAGTAGGTAAACAGGCTCATCAGCGCCCCTGTGGTCATATCCCCCGCCACAATCATCCGGGCGCCCAGCCAGGACAGCGTCAAAATACAGGTATACACGGTAAACTGCATCACCGGCATATTCATAACCACCAGCTTCTCCGCACAGACCGACAGGTAATACACCATATGGGACTGTTCCTTAAATTTTTTGTTCTCATAATCCTCCCGCACATACGCTTTTACCGTGCGGATGGCCGTAACGTTTTCCTGCACTTTGGCATTCATCTCATCATACTGATGAAACAGCTTTTTGAAATACCCGTGGGCCCTGGTCATAATAAAATACAGCACGATTGATAAAAACACCAGCGCCACCAGGAAAATCACCGATAATCTGGGACTCAGATATACGCACATAATCATGGAAAAAATCATCATCAGCGGAGAGCGGACACACATCCGGATAATCATCTGATACGCATTCTGAATGTTGGTGACATCCGTCGTCAGACGGGTAATCAGACCGGCTGTGGAAAATTTATCAATGTTGGCAAAAGAAAAGTCCTGTATGTTGTCATACATGGCTTTTCTTAAATTTCTCGCCAGGCCTGTGGATGCTCTGGAGGCATACCGTCCTGCCAGAACGCCGCAGACCAGTGAAGCCATGGCCATTGCCAGCATGACGATTCCCACCCCGAACACATATTTCATATTGCCCGTATTCAGGCCATTGTCAATAATCGCCGCCATCATCAGCGGAATCAGCACTTCCAGCACCGTTTCGCCGCTGACATACAGCGGGGTCAGAAGGGAGTCCTTTTTAAACTCGCCCACATAACCCAACAATTTTTTTACCATAAACACTACCTCCATTTTTATTTAGAATGTATTTTAAGAAGTTATTTCCTGTTCCGTCAGATTGGATAATACGATTTTCAGCAACCGTTTCAGTTCTTCTGCTTCCCGGGGTGTCATTCCTTTTACGAGATGGGATTCGCTCTGCCTTCTGGCAAACGCCAGTTTTTCCACGTATGTTCTTCCATGCTCTGTCATATGGATAAAACGGCACCGTTTGTCCGTTTCCTTTCGGATCCGGCGGATCAGCCCTTTTTCCTCCATCCGGTTTAAAAGACCTGTCACCGTGGGATTGGAGAGCCGCAGAACGGTCTCGATATCCCTCTGGGTCACTTCCTCCCCCTTCTGTTCTTTTCCGTACAGCAAAAGCATAAGATCCATCTGTGCAGGCGTCACATCCAGCGCCTTCATTAACCTGCCTCCATGCATTTCAAAAGCAAAATGAATCTGTTTAAACAATCGTCCGAGACACTCTTTTCCCTCTGACATTCCGCTCACCTCTTTTTGAAAAAATCGCTCTGTCTTTTTCCATAGCACGCTATATAATTAAACCAGAAAAAACCCGCTCTGTCAAGAGCAGGTTCAAAATTCATATATATTTCACAGATCAGCTCGTATAATTTTCCAGGCAGTCATACAGCTCCATCTCCGTGGGCACATAAAACCCTTCTGTCAGCCGGAGCTGTTCTTCCGGTTCCAGCCATCCGACCTCGATATTCGTATGAAGATAGATCGTCTGCCTGTCCCTCTCATAGACCGTAACCAGGCCGTTTTCCGCCGTTACAAAAAAGGCGGATTCCACATCCGCGCCCACCGGCATCTCCTGCGCCGGCTCCGCGGACGGATGCACTGTTTTTTCCCGGCCCCGCCCCTGTTCCACTCCGTGCTGAGCAATCGTTTCCTGAACCATGCCGGCCGAAAGTTTCTGTTCAGAAGCCGGCTTTGGAGAAACCGAAGGTCCCGACAGCCCATAACTGATATAAAAAGTAACCGTAAATGCGGCGGCGCATACAAAAAAGCAGATAATATAACGTAATTTCATGGATTTCACTCCTTCTGACTTACTTATATTATCTGCACATTTTCCAGTTTTAAACATTTTTTACTTTAACAAGTGCATTTTTTTTGCCAGTTCCACCAGCTTTTTTCCTTTTGGCATCTGATACAGATCCACTTCGTCCACACATTTTGTCAGCAGCAAAGCCACACCGTATACCAGCACCGCCACGAAAATCGCCGCCAGAGCCGCCACCGCGTTTTTCTTCAGCGCACCGAACAGAAGCTGGTAAACCCCCCATGCCGCAGCACCCATAATCAGGGAAGCGCCCGCCGGAAGAAAAAGCGTTTTGGTAATGTCTATCCGCAGACGCAGATGTCTGGAAAGAGAATACAGATTCAGGATATTCATAAACACGCCGAATACGATATCCGAAATCAGCACCCCATAAATTCCCAGTTTAAAGACCCACAGGCAGATCACCATCACCAGAAGATGCACCGCCAGGGAAATAGCTGCATTCTGCACCGGCTCCCGCATACGGTTGATCCCCTGCAGCGCCGCATTCGTAACCTGGGAAAAGGAATAAAAGATCACCGTAATACAGCCCGCCTGGAGAAGATGCACCGCCAGCTCATTGCCCGGAGACGGCGCGAATAACAGGTTGATAATCGGTCCCGCCAGAACGCCCAGTCCCACACAGGAAGGCACCGCCACCAGCATGGTAAAACGAATCGAAGTTTTTACCCGGTCCACCACCTGGGTGCGCAGCCCCGCCGAATGGGCGCTGGTAACAGCCGGAACAAGAGACGCGGCTATGGACGTGGCAAACGCCAGGGGCACATGGGTCAGAAGATGATACTTGCCCTCATAGCTGGCCCACACGCTGATATACTGATCCCGTATCCCCGCATAGGAAGTATAATGACCGAAAATACTGTTGTCCAGCACGGAACTGATATTATAAATCGCCGAGTTAAATACAACCGGAAGGATCGTCGCCCCCAGAATCACAAAAAGCTGGGGATATGTCTCATTCACACTGACCCGGTCTCTGCGGAACTGTTTTGACAGCACCCTGCGGTATAAAGCATACACAAAAATACAGAAAATCAGCGCAATCAGCGCGCCCAGCCAGGTACCCACGGTTCCGCCCGCGGCGCCGTAGGCATTGGCCCACAGATTTGTCCCCAGGGTTCTGTCCACTGTTTTTCCGTAATTGTACATCAGATGTGCCGCCAGGACGCTGGCCACCGCATTGATAATCTGTTCGAAAATCTGTGAGAGGGCCGTGGGGATCATCGTCCCCAGGCCCTGAAAATATCCTCTGTATACGCCCAGAAAAGCCGAGAAAAACATCGTGGGCGCCAGGAAGCGGATCGCAAGCTCGGCTTCCTCCATATTCAGCACTGTTTTCGCAAAAAAGGGCGCGCCAAAAACCATCACCAGAGATGCGATTCCACCCGCGATCAGGGCGAACAGCATACCCGTTTTATAAGCCTTATTGGCATCCCGATAGCGCTTCATTCCTCTTCTGGATGCCACCATCTTGGAGACGGCGGTCGGAATGCCAAAAGAGGAAACCAGCCAGATAACAGAATAGATGGAGTACGCAGAACTGTATACCCCGATTGCATCTCCCAGGATATTGGTCAGAGGCACCCGGTACACGATGCCGATCAGCCGCACAATCACGGAGGAAATCGCCAGAATACTGCCCTGAATTAAAAAACTGGTATTATCTTTTCTCTGATCTGCCATGAAGTCACGCCTTTGTATTTTTGTTATTCAATAACGGTTTTATCCTTATCTTCGGTAGGAACAATGCTGATCCATGTCTTGCCCTGATTAAGCGTAATGTCATTGCCGGCCTCATCCTGGAAGATCATGGGACCCCATTCCGTATTCTTGTCCCAGTGAATCGGAATCGCCTTGCCCTGGGTCATGTAATAGCCGTCGCCGCCGGACCACAGGTTAAACTGCAGATACTGGGTTCCGTAATAGTCATCTTTTTCGCTGTAGATAATAATCACGTTGTCAAAAGCCAGCTGCTGGCCGTTTTCCTGGTCAATATGGCTTCCGCCGTACTGGCTGTGCAGATATTTGCCGGATGCACTGTCATAGGTAAACGTTGAGTTATTAGTGGTAAAGCCCACCTCAATCGTCTCCGCTTTCACACCGCCGTCCAGCGTAATAATCTCGTCATCCTTTGCGAATTGGAAATGCTCCGTGTACTCCGGCTCGATCTCGGTCGTATAAACATTCTGCAGCGTAGCGTAAAACTCATCCAGATTACGGATGTAGCCATCACTTTCCGCCTTATTCTCCAGCATGGTTTCGATTCTTTCGCCGCTGGTATATGCGTTGTGAGGCGCAGGTCTGTCATCGGTTCTGTAGTAAGCGTTGCCGTCAGAACCCATCACGCCGTTCACATTCTGGGTAATATACGCGCTCAGGTAAGGCTTCGCGTATTCACACTGTCCGTAATGGAAATAGAAAGCATTCCACTCGCCTGCCAGATATACATAGTAGGTTCTGGCGCTGCGGACAGGTCCGATCTTCTCCATTCCCTCCACATCCTGGAAGATAGCCATCAGTCTGGTCAGGCTGCCCTCAACCATACACTCATAGATGATGTCGGCCTTGCTGATGCCGCTCTGGGGCAGGGCTGCCTGAATATTGTTAATCATCACCGCAATCGGTCTTTTCTGTCCGATTTCTTCTTCAATCCACTGGCCGGTCAGATGACTTCTCACATAGCCGGGACGGGTTTCCTTCGCTTCCGTTTCAGGCTCCGTTTCTTCCGGAGCAGCCGTCGTTGCTTCTGTTTCGGGCGCCTGTGTAGGAGCCGCAGTTGTCTCATCATTCTCTTTATTGGAGCATCCTGCCAGCATCATAACTGACAGCGCCAATATCAGGACTAATGATATTTTTTTCATGGTATTCTCCTTTGTGTTCATTTTTATCTATTAATATGTAAGCCACATAATAGATCTTTCTGTCTCTGTTCCATAACGGCGGCTTCCGCTTCATTCATATGGTCGAAGCCAAACAGATGATACATGCTGTGGGCCACGAGAAAGGCCAGTTCTCTCTCCTGGGAATGTCCGTAGCTTTCCGCCTGCTCTCTCACCTTGTCCATGGAAATCACAATATCTCCCAGCATCAGCTCGCCGCTCTCCGGATTAAAGCAGTCCTCATATTCTTTTTCCGCATGGGAAAAATCACCGGGACTGGCAAACGCAAGCAGCGGAAACGACAACACATCCGTCGCTCTGTCAATCTGCCTGAATTCCTGATTCATCCGGCGGATCTCATCGTTGTCCGTAAGCAGAACGCTGATTTCCGCCTCAAAAGGGCATTCGATATCATCAAGAGCCGCTTCAATCACTTTCTGAATAATCTCCCGATAAGGGAGCTCTGTCGTCTGCCGTGCTTCATATTCGATCTCTATTGTCATATATTATGAAAACCCCGTCTTTTTAATCATACCAAAAATCGCCAGAATAATCAATGCCTCTTTCTTCCGGTCCCGGAAAATTCCTTTTTTTCATAGTCCTCATAGGCATTGACAATTTTCTGTACCAGCGGATGGCGTACAATATCCTGGCTGGTCAGCGCGATCACGCCGATGTCGTCAATTTTCTGCAGTACCCGCAGCGCGTGATTCAGGCCCGACCCGGTTCCCGCCGGCAGATCCCTCTGGGTCATATCGCCGGTCACTACCACCTTGGAGCCAAAACCGATTCTGGTCAGAAACATCTTCATCTGGGCCTGGGTGGTGTTCTGGGCTTCGTCCAGTATAATAAAGGCATTGTCAAGCGTCCGGCCCCGCATATACGCCAGAGGCGCCACTTCGATCAGCCCTTTTTCCGCGTGATGGAGATAACTCTCCGCCCCCAGCATCTGGTATAACGCGTCGTACAGCGGCCTTAAATAAGGGTCGATCTTGCTTTGCAGATCTCCGGGCAGAAACCCCAGCTTCTCTCCGGCCTCAATGGCCGGCCTGGTCAGAATAATCCGGTTTACTTTTCCCTCTTTAAAAGCCTGAACCGCCATCGCCACGGCCAGATAGGTTTTCCCGGTTCCCGCCGGCCCGGTTCCGAATACAATCATCTTGTTCCGGATCGCATCCACATACTGCTTCTGCCCCAGGGTTTTCGGCTTCACCGGCTTGCCGTCGATGGTACGGGTGATCACATCCCTGTCAATTTCCAGAATCTGATCGTCCTTTTCCTGAAATACAAGAGAGAGGGCGTAGTCCACGTTCTGTTCCGTAATCTCATTTCCCCGCTTTGACAGTTCGATCAGATTCTGAAAAACGCTTTTTGCCCTGACCGCCATCTGCTCCGGCCCGATCACTTTTAAAACCCCGTCTCTGGATATCATAGTCACCCGCAGGGTTCGTTCAATTTTTTTCAAATATCCGTCAAACTGGCCGCACACATTTCTCTCATGCTCAGCCGGAATATCAATGATCGTCTCCGTTAAGCTCATCGGGCTGCTCCATTCCTTCTGTCTCTGTTATCGCCTGCGGTACCGCAATGGGCTCCAGCGCCACAATTTTGCCGGAACCTGTACACACATCAGCATTATATGTCATTGTAGCATGATTTTCAAGAATTTGAACCCCTTTTTCTTCACATTTTTCAAAATAATCATTTAAGTTTTTCTGAAACTTTTCATAAGCTTCCTGTTCGGACAGCTTTTTTTCATAGACTTCCAGCTCATTTACCGTGATTACACCCACGCCCAGAGGCAGATACCAGTCATTCAAAAGTTTCAGCCGGTATTCCTGATCCCGCCTGTCGGACATGGCATAATCCGCTTTTCCAAAGGAAATCCCCATCTTTTTCCCCAGATACTGTATGTACCAGGAAGTCTGCTTCCGCCCCGTCTCACAGGTAATCTGTTCCACCGCAGGAAATTCGTCCGCATAGTCGGTGGCGGTCCGGGCCACCACGTCGGCATCCGCCCGCACCTGTTCATAGCGCACGACCTCCTGGCTGTCGTTCATCACCGGAACCGTCCCGGAAACCAGCACCTGTCCCTCCTGCACCACATCGCCGATCTTTACTTTCGGCACGCCTTTCCGGGTGACAATCTCCGTGATAATGCCGTTTTTCGAGGCCACCAGATCACAGGGCGTCCGGTCTTCTTCCGGAGCCGTCAGAATGCCGCTGTTCTCCTTGATCTGAATCAGCAGCCTGGTACCGGATACCTGGGCGGATACCCAGGTAATATCCGTATAGCTGTCCCGGATCAACTGCTCGATTTCGGCACAGGACACCCGGCTTATTTTCATGCCGTGAACGATTTCATTTTCATTTAAAAGCTCCATCAGCATATCGTCGGTGTAGCTGTAATTTCCGGTAAACCGGATGTCCCAGATATGGACAGAGAGCTGCCACAAAAGAAAAACTGACAGCGCAATTCCCAGAAAAAAAGCCTTTCTTCGCCGATAATGGAACAAAAAGAAAGGCAGTCCGGCCTTTTTTATGATATGCAGCTTTGTCTTGGTTTTGCGGGCCAGCGGACGGCAGCGGTGAAAATCATTCTGATACATATAAAACTCATAGGCGCCGCCGCCATAGGTAAGCCCCCACACCGCAATCTGATGATGCTGGCACATATTCAAAAAACGCTCCGGCCCGTATCCGGTCAGCCGAACCCGCAGATATCCTTTCAGATATGTCTTCATCCCCGGCCCCTCTACTCATATTTGATCTCGTCAATCCAGCCCACAATTTTCATCTCATCTGCGGTATAGTAAGCGATTTTCAGCCGGTGTCCCAGAACCACCACCCTGCTGTGCTTTGCCTGCACCCGGATCAGTTGATCCGTGTAGTCCATAATCCCCCTGTAATTTTCTATATACACCTCCTGTCTCCCATTCACCGAGAGCAGGACAGCCCCCCGGGCAATATCGCTTGTCACCTGAAGCATATTCAGGGTCATTTCCTTTTTTTCTTTGAAAGCGCTGAATTTTGGTTTCATGATTTATTATATGGGGGAAGGTTTTGTACTTATGCCTGGGCGGAAAAACTTTCCTGACGATGAAAGCTGCCGGGGGATATCCCCGTCTGCAAAATACCGGCAGGCAAAAGCAGCCTGTAAAAACAAACGCACAAAATCCCCTGTCTGTCCGTTTTGAAACGATCACGGACAGACAGGGGATTTTTCTTCGCCGGCCGTTTCAGGCCTGCTGTCTGGCTTCGTTTATGCCGTAAACAGTTTACGGCTCTGTATATAAAGCTGTTCTCTCACATTCTGAGGCATCACCAGCGTACAGCAGTAAACCGGTTTCTCCTCCATATCCTGCCCGTATCTGGCAAGAAACGCCCTGACGGCTTCTTCCGCCTGCTCATCGGTAGGATTTTCCGGAAAATCAATATCAATGCCCAGAACGATATCTTTGCCGTATTCCTCATACAAAAGCGCCTTGTCATTGATGGGCTGCCCGGCCCATACATCCACGCCGGCCTCAACCATGGCCGGCACCAGCATCTCATTTTTGCCACAACTGTGAAATTCAAAAATAATGTCGTTTTTATGGCAGAAATCAACGATCCTGCTCAGATAAGGAACCAGCATTTCCCGGCAGGTGTCCAGGGAGAAAAACGGCGCTCTCTGGGCGCCCCAGTCATCATGGAAATACAGTACGTCCAGATCAAAATATTCTTTGTATTTATCAATGATCTGGATATACAGATCACACAGTCTGTCAAACAAATCGTGGACGTCATGTTTCTGATCTTCATCAATCAGAGCCATCACGGCGCCTTCGAAATCCATAAAAGAGATTAACCGTTCATACAGGCCTGTGAAAAACCACATCACCGTCACCCTCTCCGTGTGAAGAAACGCGCCGTTCCGGGCTTTACAGCCCTCCCAGTCCCAGCTCTCGATATCCGGGAAGATCACCTTTTCCCGCCACTCGGAGGCATCTTCCAGAAGGGGTGCCCCCGGCTTTACCATCGAGCCGCCTGCCACGTCGATATATTCCCAGTCGATGCCAAACATATCTTTTCCGCCCATCTCCTCTCTGGAAATGGTTTCGGACTCGATCACAAAGGCTCTGGCCACATGATCCGGAACAATCTTCGGAACAAATGTTCTGAAATCATAGTAAACCGGCATCCATAAGGGCTTTTCCCCTTTCAGCATATTTAAGTAATTCTCTCTGGCCGTAACCGGGGTGGCATACCGTGGCATCGGGCCGCCCGGCGTCATATATTCTCCTGTTTTTTCCAGTTCTTTTTCCGAAAATGCCGTTCTCTCCATTTTGGTTCTCATTTTCCCTTTCATCCTTCCTTCGCATACTGCTCTTTTGATCATTCCTGCCGCTTCACTTCGTTATTTTTTATAGAAACTTCTGCCATATGCGTCGTATTCTTCCTGCATCCAGCGCGCCTTATTCTGCGCGGCCTCATCGTCCGGCGCGCCGTATACGCTGCCCCAGAAGATAAATCCGCCGCCCGGCGCAAAGGTATCAATACATTTGCGCACTTCTTCTCTTACCAGTTCTTCGCTGGCTCCCGGCCATCCCGCAGGGCCTGAGGAATCCCAGCAGCCTTCCAGCACCATCCGATTGCCATATTTCTTCTTGATTCCCACCAGGTCATTCATGGTCTGAGCGGGATTCCAGACGCTTACGCCAAACTCCATCCAGTCGTCAATAAAATCTTCACACCGGCCGCAGCAGTGCATGTCGATGGGCAGCCCTCTGTCCACGCCGAATTTCGCCTCTCTTGCATGGAAAGGCTTCACCAGCTTCCGGTACATCTCAAGAGAAAGGAAGGGGTTCTGAGCGGTAGCGGTATCATCCGTGATACACCATACGTCCGGCTTGTAGTACTCCATAAATTTCTCATCCAGCTTACAGTAAAAATCTGCCATATACTCGAACAGCGCCAGTACTTCTTCCGGCTCCTCCGACAGCGCGCACAGACCTTCCGTAAAACCCATGAAATTCATCAGCTGCTGGAAATACCCCACATGCATAACGCCGCACACGGCCGTCTGGCTTCTGTCAATCTTCTCCAGATCCTTTTTTGCCATCGCTTCCCAGTCCACATGAGAAAGATCCGGCGCTTTAATCACATCCCGCCATTTTGTAATATCATCCAGGATAAATTCTCCCGGCTTGGGCAGGGCCATATAGCCTGTTTCTTTTGTGGTCACAAATTCCACGCCCCATACGTCGAAGCCGCCCTCCTGTGTCCTTCTCTCATTCAGCACGCCGGGGCCTACCCATGCGGAGGCCGGCGCATGTCCCGGACTCATATAAAGATTTCTGGGCACCCACTCCGGTACCTCGCCTCTTGCCGCCATCAAATAGTTTTCTTTTTCTGTTATCATCCTGTTCCGCCTTTCCATATAAAATTTTCTGTTTTTTAGGTTCCGCTATGTATTAAATATAATTTTCCTCATCAATAACCGCTTTCACTTTGCCGCTTTTATCCCGCAGCACCGCAATCACCGTGGCCAGCACCAGCAGCCCGATTGTCACGCCTACCAGCATTACGCTTAAATTGCTGGCGGCTACCGCCACGATATAGACGTGAACCAGAAGCACTGTCACCATAATCGTATGAAACAGCCAGGCAGGCATATAAAGGCCGGACTGCTTCCACTGCTCGGGAAATTTCTTTGGCATTCTCCAGGCGGCAAAAACCAGGAAAAATTTTACTGTGTACTGAATCAATACGATATTATTGGTAATCGTAGCCACATCCAGATTCAAAACAAGAGGCACCAGCGCTACCAGATACAGACCCAGCATAATAAAACAGGGCTCTCCATACCGGTTCAGCTTTCCGTAAGCCTCCGGAAACCAGCCGTCGTCGGTGGCCTGCTTTAAAGGCTTGGACGCTACGCTGAACATCGCGTTCAGGGTGGTGCAGATGGCGCCAATGGGACCGCCGATCACAAAGAAGATAAACAACGGTTTTGACAGCACCTGATCCGCCACATAGGTCAGCGGCTTAAAGGCCACTTCCTCCACGGGCAGCACATTTCCCGCCACAAAAGCGATGGACACATAGGCAATCAGCACGATTCCCATGGTACAGACGATGGCTTTCGGAATATCCTTTTTCGGATTTTGTGCATTTCCGCCCAGACACAAAAGAGTCTGCACCGTCGTCGTGGAAAAGACCAGCATCACCATAGCGCTCTGCACTCCCTTAAATCCATTCAGGAAATAATCCGGCCGGGAAAAGGTAAATGCCCCGTCGTTCAGGTTCATAAACCCGCCGATACAGAAAGTGGCAAACCCGGCCAGCATCACCGCCGTCATCACCTGCTGCAAATTACTCATAAACTTGATGCCAAACAGATTAATGACAAAAAACAGGGTAAGCCCGATCACGGAAACCGCCGTCTCATTCACCCATGGAAACAGTGATTTTACATAAATGCCGATGGACTTCGCCGTCAGGGCCAGCGCCAGATTCATAATGATAAAATTGTAGATAAAAACGCCGGCATACCGTCTTCCAAGAAGCAGAAAAGCCATGGAGTAGTCTCCGCCTTTCAGTTTCAGTACGCTTCCCAGAATCACAAACGGCGTGATGCAGACCAGTCCCAGAATCACCGCCGCCGCATAGGCGATCCACACGGAACGTCCGGTAACGCCGATGGCGCTTCCGGTAATCGCAACAATACCCGATCCGATTACGCAGCCCACGCCGACGGCCATAATCGCCCTGAAATTCAAAAGCTGTGCGTTATTTTGTTCCTTCATCCCACTCATCCCCTTATCCTTTTGTTTTCCCCTGCGCCGGCTTTTTTTGAATACTCTGGCGGCATTGTCCAGAGAACCGGTATTTTTCATCGGCTTTCATGCCAAAAGCATATTGACTGCCAAATGTGGGGATATCTAAATCTTACAATAGGATCTCCGGAATTGCATACGGACTCGCCGCACAGATTTTCAAGAGGACGCTTCACTTTTTTAGTGTTGTGATACCAATTTTCATAACGGGCATCTGTCTCCATGTCCCGTCAGCGGATCAGACCGGTTCCGGTCCGCTGAGGGCAAATTCCTCCAGAAGACCGGCATATTTATTCCGGTACAGGCGCATCATCTGAATTGAGAACAGCATATAATCCTTGTCCTGTTTCTGTTCGATGGGAAATTCCAGCTCGTCCATAATTTTTTTCAGCCGGTACAAAAGCGTGTTTCTGTGAAGATACAGTTGCTGAGACGTTCTGGTAGGAGAACAGTCGTTGCGGAGATAGACATAAAGGGTATTCAGCCGCTCGTCCTCTCCCTCCCGGCAGCTTTCCCGGATCATGCGCACCACATCCGGATGGCAGGCACAGAGCTGATCGTGTTTTTTTCCGGAGGCCGTCTCCATCAGGTACAGGATGGCATAGTCATAAAATTCATAGCACATATGTTTACCCCCCCCCCCGAACATTTCGCCATACCGCATTGCGGCGCAGGCCTGCCGGTAATAATATTCAAGCCAGCCTAGCCTTTCAAAAGGCAGACTGACCCCCACGGGCCTGTCGCATCTTTCCGCCACCTCCGTCAGCTCTTTCCGGCTTTTTTCCCAGTCATTCCTAGTTTTATTGAGAATTGCCACCAGGCTGTGATGATAAATCACCAACTCCGTAGACAGGATCGGGCTGTCCAACTGCTCCATGCATACATGCATCATACTGTCAGCCCCCTCAAAATCAATGACCATCACCATAAAAGTGTCACTGTCCATCCACTGCTTATATCCCAGCCGGTTCTCAAATGCTCTGCGGTCCGGCTGCCGGCCCCGCAGCATTTCATAAAACACATTATGGCTGCTCAGATTCAGATGATTTACATAATACAGATTCAGATAGGGCGCAATTCCTCTTGACAGGTGATTTAAAAGCTGAACATCTCCTTCATTCAGCATCCGGTCTTTTTCCAGCACATTGATTCTGCCGTAGATTACATTGTCATAAACCACTGACACGCTCAGGCAGTTGCTCAGCTTCTTTTTATTGGAAAAATGAAACCGCTGCGCGTCGCTTTTGCTCCGCTTTCTGAGCCAGTCTCTGTCCTTGTTAATGTCTTTAATGGCCTGGATCGAGCTGAATCCGTTCTCTTTCAGATATCTCCACTCCTCATCCATCTCCCCCAGATCCTCCCGGCTGCTCATGGCCAGCACTTTGAAATCACTGTTCAGCAGCGTAATCGGACTGTGAAACGCATGCCAGGAATCATCCACCACCGTCTGAAAATCACTCTGAGCCGCCGATTCCAGTATGGAATTGCTCCAGTCGTCATAAGTATCGAAAATGGACTGGATAATTTCAAAGGCATAGCCGATATCAATATCCTTAATCGTGATGGCACCGTCGTCGCTGCAGCACACCACATCCTTTCCCCGCTGGTAAACATGGACGCATTCCGTGGCATAGGCCCTTCTGGCACTGCGCAGGTTTACCGGCGCATTCTTCTGAATATCCGTTTCAATGTCAAAATTAATCAATTGATTGGCAATCATCCACATACTAAGCCGCATTCTTTTCCCCCTGATCCTTTCGCTTTTTGTCTTATGTTTTCTTATTTATTAAAATTAACTGATTGTCTCAAAAAAGAGTATGGATTGCAAATACCAAAAAGTATGCGATTCCCCATCAAATTTCGTATTCGAGTCACATTCTAGTAATTTTCGTTTTACGTTACAATCAATATATCATTTTTATTAAAAATTTATAAATTCGGACGAAAATTCTGAAACAAAACCTTTTCAAACCACAAAAGGAGGGACATTACCAATGAGTGACAAAACAGGAAAACAGCTCTATGACGAGCGTTCCGGACTGATCGACGACGCTTTATGTCTCCGGGAATCCAGCCGGGTGGCCAATGCGGTCCGGGTTAATTATTTCCCCTTTTACGAATATGGCTTATCCATCGCCGATGCCATGACGGATTATGACAAAGCCACGGAAGCCTATATGCGCTATCACAGGGAATTCCAGCCCGACATCGGCTGCTCTATCGCATCTCAGTATTCCGCCAAGGTGCTGGAGATGTTCGGCGTAAAATGCCTGCGCTGGCCCGGCGATGCCAAGGGTCTTGACAAAAACGCGCCGGTGCAGTTTGTGGAATATGCCACGCTGATGGAGGACGAATACGATGAGTTTTTTGACGATCCCGCCGGTTTTGCCGTCCGCAAATGGCTTCCACGGGTATTTGAAGTATTTGAGCCGCTGTCAAAAATAGATTATGTGGCAGCCATCTCCGGCTCCTATCTGGCCGCCCCCGATATTTTCACCTCTCCCGAACTGCTGGACAGCTACCGCAGACTGTTGGCAGCCGCCGAGGAACAGCAGAAATTCTTCGCAGCCTGCGGCCGGTGTTCCGCCATGCTGACAGAGGAAGGCTTCCCCTCCATCAGCGGCGGCGGCAGCGCCACGGCTTTCGATATGCTGGGAGACAGCCTGCGGGGTACCTTCGGCATGATGCCTGATCTGCTGGAACAGCCGGAAAATGTGAAACGGGCCTGCGAACTGTTCGTAAAGCTGCAGATCGCCCAGTCCGTCGCCTCCTACAAACGTTCAGGCAACCGCTACCAGTGGGTAATGCTGCACAAGGGCTTTGACAACTTTATCGGCGACGAAACTTACGCGGAATTCTACTGGCCTTATCTGAGACAGTGGATCATGGCGCTGATCGACGAGGGCATTGTTCCGGTTGTTTTCTGTGAAGGCGCCTACAATACCCGTCTGAAATATCTGGCGGATGTGCCGAAAGGAAAAGTGATTTACCTTTTTGAAGAAATTGATATTTATGAAGCGAAAAAGACATTAGGCGGCACGGCCTGTATCATGGGCGGCTTCCCCGAATTCACCGTATCTCACGGCACAAAAGAACAGATCAGAGATAAGGTGAAAGAATATATGGATGTGCTGGCTCCCGGCGGCGGATACATTTTCAGCCTGAGCAGTTCCTTAGATCTCTGTCCGAGAGAAAATCTGGAAACATTGTTTGAGGCCGTCGAGCTTTACGGAAAGAAATAAATCCCGCATTAGGAGGTATGCTGCAATGATTACGGCAAAAGAAAATATATTAATGGCCTACCGCCATCAGGAACCTTACTGGGTTCCCTGCCAGACCCTGGATCAGAACACCTGCCTGCCCTCCATTATCCCGGAGGGACCCCGCAGCCAGGGTGTTTCTACCGATATCTTCGGCGTCAGCTGGACTTTTGAGCCCGGTATGGAAGGCCCTATGGTAACACAGGGCACCAAGCGGCTGGAAGATGTGGCAGGCTGGCGGGACGCCCTGACGATCCCTGACCCGAATACTTACGACTGGGAAAACGGAGCGGCAAAGGACACCGCCAACTGGGACAGGGAAAATAAAATCAGCAGTGTCATCGTGGTAGACGGACTGTTCGAACAGCTCCACGCCATGACCGGCATTGAGGACGCTCTCTGTTATCTGCTCTCCGATGAGGAGGATACTTACGACCTGTTAAGCGCCATCGCCGATTACCGAACGGAGGAAATCAGACTGATCGGCCGGTACTATAAGCCGGATAAAATCCAGTTCCACGACGACTATGGCTCCAATGACAGACTGTTCATGTCCAAGCCGACCTGGCAGAAAATGATCAAACCTCATTTAAAACGGATTGTGGAAGCCACCCACGAGGCCGGCATGATTTACGAGCATCACTCCTGCGGCTATATCGCGCCGCTGATCGAAGAATTTATCGAACTTGGCATCGACGCCCTGAACCCGCTGCAGATTACCAACAATCCTTATGAGCTGAAGAAAAAATACGGCAGTCAGCTTTGTTTTGTAGGCGGCTTTGACAACCAGAACATCCTTGACCGGCAGGGCGTTACCTATCAGGAACGCTATGATGAGATCAGACGCCGGGTTGAACTGATGGCGCCGGGCGGAAGCTGGGTAGCCCAGCCCACAATGATCGATCCTTCTATCAGCGTTCCTCTGGCGGATGTATTATACGAATACAACAAACCTTTATGGGATAAAATCGGCTATATCCCGCCGGAAAAACCCGGCGCATTAACACGTACCGTATACGCGGATGCCAATGAAAAAACGGTATCGGGCGGTAACAAATAAATTAAGGGGGAATTGAAAGATGAAGAAACCATTAAGTAAAGCTTTAAAAACATGGTACGGCGTAGGCGATTTCTTATTTGATATTCAGATGAGTTTCAAAACCTACTACTGGAATATTTTCCTGACCAGTATCGCACAACTGCCTTTGGGCACCATCGCGCTGCTGAACACCATCGTTTCCACCTGTGAGATTTTTATGTCTCCGTTTTATGGCGCGGTGATGGACGGCATGAAGCCCATGAAATGGGGACGTTACCGTTCCATTATCATGCTGTTCGCACCCATTACGGCCATACTGGCCATCGCCCAGTGGTTTGCCGCCGGCATCAGCGACCCCAATATGGCCCTTGTCGTACTGGTGGTGCTGGCACTCGTTTTCGCAGTATTTTTCAATATGCAGAATACCGCGAACCTGTCCCTGATCCCGGTTGTCTGCAGCACGGAGGAAGAACGCTCTACGCTGTCCTCCAGACGGTGGGCATGGATTAACTTTGACAAGGTTGCCCTGGGCGTCCTGGCCGCATCCCTGATCGCTTTCTTTGCAGGCATATTCGGGGAAGGCTCCATCGCTTCCTACGGCATGGTTGTGGTTGTATTCGGCGTTACCAATGTAATCGGTATGTTTATCCACTTTAAACTGACCGACGGCTACGAAGTAACTGCCGCAGAAGCCGCCGCATCACCCGCGAAAAAATCCAATGCGGTTTCTTTGAAGACTATGGCTGCCACCATCGCCAAGAACCCGCCCCTTTTGGTTCTGTTCCTGGCAAACTGCTGTACTTCCACAGTGTCCTTTATTATCGCCATGATGGCTGCCCATGTATTTAACTATGCGCTGGAAGCGCCGGCCATGTTCGCCTTTTATCTGACCGCCACCAACTTAGGCGCCGTACTCGGTTCCCTGGCTGCCGGTATTCTGGGCAAAAAAATGGATGCGAAAAAGCTCTCCATGCTCTGTCTGCCTCTGTGTATCGTGTTCCTGATTGGCGCCCGTGTGTTTGCCGCCAACCCGATTTTGTTTACCATCTTCATTCTGTGTGAGAGAACGTTCTCCAACTGTAACTACTCCACATTCGTGACGATGTACACCAACTGCGCGGTATATGCGGAGCATAAGACAGGCGTAAACAGCACCGGTCTGGTTATGGGTATCACCAATGTTCCCGTAAAAATCGCAGTCCTGATCACCGGCGCCCTGATTCCCGGCGTTCTGGCCGCTACCGGCTTTGACGCCACGGCAGCCGTAATCCCGGAAGCGGTAAAATCCGGCCTGACCAACGCCTTCACTCTGCTTCCGATGGCATGTTATGCCGCCGCATTCTTAATTATTACGTTCCTGTTTAAGCTGACAGGCAAAGAAGTCGCAAGAATGCAGGATGAAATTAACGCACGGAAAAACAGTGAAGCATAAAATTTCAGACAGCAAACAGACAGCAACAGGGAGGATGATTCCATCAGGATCATCCTCCCCGGCATTTTTCCATAAAATATTCTATTGTCCCGTTCAGATAATCATCCTTCCCAGAAATTCCGCAATTCTGCATTTCAGCTTTTCCACATCCACATTCAGGATCACCGCGGACAAAATCACATTGGTCCTGCTCTCTTTCGTTCTGTCCACCTGTACCTGTCCGCCTGCGCAGGTCAGAGAAGATGCGGAGCCTCTTTCCTCCAGATAGGTTCTGACATGGCCCGTAATGCCGCCCTGCCGCTTTACCCACTGGGTCAGCATCTCCATCTCCGTAATCGCCTGTTCCTCCAGAGCGTCATAGTCTCCCTCCACGATGCGCACACCGGCCACATTGATCACTCCGTCTTTTTCCTCAATTTTCATGCCGTCGTGGCTGTAGCCGCACAGCTCACAGAGCACCTCCCCTTCTCTCCGGTGCAGATGAGAATGTTTGTGAAGATGGACATGAGGATGGCTGTGTCCGCGGACAGGCTGTTTTTTATTTTCCAAATAATCACCCATGTTATTCCCCTTTTTTACAGGATCACCGTACTTTTACATAAAAGAAGCCCTATGGTCCGCTGCCGAAATATCCAGATAAAAAGCCGCATGAGCCGCTTCAATATAAGGCGTTACCCACAGATGCGCAATTCCGAAGGTGACAACACTCAGCAGAAGCCATCCGAAAAAGCTTAACCCCAGGAAAAACAACCTGAGTTTATTGCCTATCATCATCTGCTTCGACAGATCAATGGCCTCCAAAATACCGATATCCGGATTTTCCGCCAGAATATATGGGGCCATGGAATACCGGTAAATCGCAATAATGCCCGGAATCACAAAGAGCATGGACCAGAGACCGACCAGAATGGAAGTCACAATCCGCAGGCCCAGCGCTTTTCCAAAAGAATGAAACTGGCTGAACAGATCGGAAACACTTACCGGTTCCCCCTGACACAGACCGATAAAAAAAGTAATCAGCCCCAGTTGAATGGCACCGCCGATAATAAAAGCAATAATCGAATAGACCAGGATAATGGACGCCACGCCAAGCATAATCAAAAGAATCAACCGAAATACCGAAGAATCCACCGTGTAACGGAAATATTCAATATGCTCCTCTATGCTGTTTCTGCGGTTCTCCACCGTTCCGAGCGTAACCAGATCAGCCCCCAGCAACGCTCCCAGCAGACAGATGATCACCGCCTTTCCCCAGTTTCCTCTTAATGCCTCTCTGGCCTGTTCCCGATAATAGGCACTTTCCATACACATACCTCCCAGTACTTACTGAAAATTAAAAAATCTTTTCTTTATCATACTTTAAAATCATCCGTATTGCAACGGGATATTACAGAAGCCTGCCGGATGCCCCGCAGAAAAAAGAAGCTACATCCGAAAACGCAGCTTCTTCTTCACATTACATCACATTCATCAGTCTTCTTTGATTACCAGTACGTCTGCCGGACATGCTTTTACGCAGATACCGCAGGCGATACACTTGGAAGGATTATCCTTGTTCTCATCCTTCACCATTACGCCGAACGGACATGCGTCAACACACTTGCCGCAGTTTTTACATTTCTTCTTGTCGATCACATAAACGCCCTTTGCGTTCTGGCTGATGGCGTCATGCTCGCAGGCTTCCTTACATTTGCCGCACTGTACGCAGACCTGGGTCTTTACCGCGCCTTTTTTCTCAATGATATGCAGACATGCCTTGCTAGTGTTTGTTTCTTTGTAGAAAGCTTCTGAACAGGCAAGCTCGCATGCCAGACATGCCATACATGCAGACGTGATAGCGTATTGATATTTTTTTCAATTATATCATTCCTCACAAAGAATGGCAAGAGATGAGTCGGAAAAAATAAAATTATACATATTTTTGCACAAATTGCACGAATATCGCTAACAATATCTATCACATATTATGAGGCGTCCGCAGGGAAAATTCCACTGTCTTACACTTCTTCTGCTTCCGGCGCAAACACATAGTCATTTCCCGGAAGCAGGGCGTTAAGCAGAATGCCCAGGATTGCGGCGATGGCCAGGCCGGATAAAGTGATGCCATAGCCGCTCACATAAAAAGTGATGCCGCCGATGCCGTTAAAGCCCAGAGCGCTGACCAGAATCACCGCCGCAATAATCAGGTTCCGGCTCTTTGTCAGATCCACTCTGCTCTCCACCATATTCCGCACGCCGATGGCGGAAATCATCCCGTAAAGCATCAGGGAAACGCCGCCGATAATGCCCGCCGGAATCGAACGGATTATTTCCGCGAAACAGGGAAAAAACGAAAGGAGAATGGCGAAACAGGCCGCAATCCGCACCACCAGCGGATCATATACCCTGCTCAGCACCAGAACGCCTGTGTTCTCTCCGTAAGTGGTATTGGCCGGGCCGCCGAACATGGCTGCCAGCGCAGTGGCCAGACCGTCTCCCAGCATCGTCCGGTGCAGTCCCGGATTTGCGATATAGTTATGACCCGTGGTAGCGCCGATGGCAGAAATATCTCCGATATGCTCCATCATCGTAGCCAGAGCAATGGGCATAATCGTAAGAACAGCGCTTAAATCAAACTTCGCAAA
>Ga0137306_101249_pt1 | contig 27049 bp, 21 predicted proteins | sample Inofroosms_March_FD_97187 | JGI IMG/M metagenome (GOLD analysis project Ga0137306, IMG submission 97187) | Mouse cecal microbial communities from Vienna, Austria - N-Acetylneuraminic and N-Acetylglucosamine D2O microcosms_March | ecosystem: Host-associated > Mammals > Digestive system > Large...
GAGCGCAGGATCACGGAGATCGGGGCGGATTATGGCTATAGTTCGTCCAATTTCAGCTCTGCGTTCCGTCAGCATTACCGCGTGGCTCCGGCTGTTTTTCGGAAAAAATGCCGCAGGTCTTCCATGAGGCACCCGTTTTTCCATCATGAGAAATGGCATGCGGAAAGCTTTGAGGAATGCAACGCCAAGATCACAGAGGAGGAGATCCCGGATTATGAGGTGATCTATGAAAGGCGGATCGGCAGTTACGAGCAGCTTTCCGGCGACTGGGACGGATTTATCAAAAAATATGAGAAGTATATCACGGATGAAACGAAGTTTATGGAGCGCACCTATGACGATCCGGCTGTAACCTCTCAGGATAAGTGTCTTTATGATATCTGCATGAGCGTTCCGCAAGGCTGCCCGCTGGAAAATACGCTGCGGATTCAGGGCGGCACTTGCTTTGTGTATCATTTTAAAGGGCATGCAAAATATATTTACGCCGCCTATCAGACACTGTTCCTGGTATGGCTGCCCGGGACCCGCCGTAAACTGGACTCCGGCAGAAGCCTGTTCGACATTTATCATAAGATAGACTGTGATACCATGTACATGGAACTGGACATCTGCCTTCCGGTGAAAAGCTGACCGTACATCCCACCCTGCAGCAGTCCGGATGGGATGCGCCATACCCGGAGGGCAAGAATCCAGAAGTATATAATCAATCTCCTCCTTATAATGGATACCGTATCAAAAGGGATTCATTGTAAGGAGGTTTTATTATGGAACTGAAACAGATCAAAAACAGTACGTCAAGCATGATCCTGCAGTTTTCCATACCGTCCATCATTGCCATGTTGCTTACGTCATGGATCACCGTTGCGGACGGATTTTTTATGGGAAATTATGTGGGGAAGGAGGCAATCGCAGCCGTGAACTTGGGGCTGCCCATCGTGTATCTGTACCTGGGTGTGGGGCTGATGGTATCCATCGGAGGGGTGGCGATTGCCGGAATGGCCCTTGGAGCCGGTGACAAGGAAACCGGCAATCAGGTCTTCCGCCAGACGATATTTCTCACCCTGTTTCTTTCGGCAGGGATCAGCGTCCTCATATGTTTCGGCTTTGGGCCGATGCTGCGTATCCTGCATGCGGATGAACGGGTAATCGCTTATTTTCAGGAGTACTACCGGATCATGCTGCTGGAGCTTCCGATCATGGTGGTCAATTCTTCTCTCGGCATGTTCATCCGGGGGGAGGGCAGTCCCAGGTACTTTATGAAAGTTACGATCCTGAACGTGCTGCTGAATATCTTGTTGGATTACCTGTTTGTCGGATGTTTTCACAAAGGAGCGGCCGGGATCGCGGCGGCGTCCCTGATCTCCGCAGCGGTGTCCCTGCTCTTTCTGCTATACTATTTTTGGAAAAAAGCCCGCATCTACCGCCTGGGGAAATTCCGCTTTTCTGGGGAAGTCTGTGTGCAGGCGCTTCTCAACGGAAGCTCGGAGTTTATCGGGGAAATCTCAACGGGGATTACGATGTTTGCCTACAATTTTGTGATCATGAGACAGATTGGCGTGGACGGGGTGACGGCTTTTACCATTGTCGGGTATACGGCGTATGCATTCAGCATGGTCATCGTAGGATTCGGCCAGGGATCAAGCCCGCTGATCAGCTTCTGCTATGGGGCCGGGGAGAAAATGCTGGCTTCGGATATCCGGAAACGGACGAACCGGTATGTCTTCGGGGCAGGGGCGGCGGTATTCCTGCTGATGGCCTTAAGCGCCGACTGGTACGGCGGTCTTTTCGTACAGAATGAACAGGTGGCGGGGATGGTCCGGTCGGGGATTCTGATTTTTATGGTTTCCTTTTTCTTTTCCGGAATCAACGCCATTACGTCGTTCTATTTTACTGCCGTCGGAAAGGCAGCAGAGTCGGCAGCGATCTCCTTCGCGCGGGGGCTGGTGGTTTTGCTGGCCTGTATCTTCACGCTGCCGGCGCTGTTCGGGATGACCGGGGTCTGGCTGGCGGCGCCTGTGACGGAGGCGGTGACCCTGATCATCACCGGGGGACTTCTGAGCAGGGAATCTCTTCGGGAGAGGTAAAGGGCGCTCCTAACGAAAACTGTTTTCCACGATGCCCGGAAGCAGGCTGTAGACAGAACAGCCCATCTTCTTTTAAATAACTCAAACTTCCCACACCATTTTGGTGTGCTGAACCTTGAAAAATCAATACTTTAGCCAATAAAAAAGGCATAAACCACTTGCATGTGGGATAATTGAGTTGTCCCAAAACAATTACACAGCAAGGAGATTTATGCCATGTCAAGTATACCACATAATGTTGAAAACGGAATTGAATTATGTTCAGTATGGCTCCAAATCTTTCTTTGAAAAGAATTTTTACTGATTATTATAAGATATAGAAAGACAGATACAGCAGATTGTGCACCGTATAATGACAGGATATGCACAAGGTATTGCTATTTTGCTGAAAATGCCTAAAATGAAACCATAAGTTTTGTGGAAAAGTAATTACTGACCTGGCGATATACGCCGAAACAATCTTATATTTCGATGGAAATGCGCAGCCGTTGAAAATAATAGAAAACAGAGAGGTAGAGATCTATGAGACGCACAAGATTATGGACAGGTCTGGCATCCGCATGTTCTTTTTTGCTTGTAACATCCATTCTGGCAATGAATTGTATGATGAGTTATGCGGGGACAGTCAACGGGACTCTCGGAATATCGACAAGCAAAGTGGTCAATGCGGAGGGCATAAATGCAGAAGACATGATATACTTTGAGAGTGAATATGGGGAACTCAATGCAGATAACCTGCAGAAACTGATCGCAGATACTTATGAGGAATGTGTAGTAGAACAGGAAGAAGGGTCAGTTCTTCTGACAAACAATGACCATGCGCTCCCTCTTTCAAAAGAGGAGAACAGCATCACACTTTTCGGACATGCTGTGGTGCAGCCGCTGTATAAAGCAGCGTCCGCCGGAAGCAAGGGGTATGAAGGAGAATACGGTATTGATCTTTATACGGCCTTAACGGATGCAGGATTCAGCGTGAATGATACATTATATCAGGCATATCAGAAGAGCAGTACGTCGAGGAATACAGGAGCCAGCGGTTATACGGCGCAGGATGCCAGTAAATGGTCTTTAGGCGAGGAGGATATTTCCTTCTATACAGAGGAACTGCAGTCCTCCTGGGAAAATGATTACAATGACGCCGCAATCGTAATGTTCTCCAGAGAAGGCGGAGAAGGGATGGAAGTATTTACGGAGGATCCCAAAGCAGGGATCAGCCAGCTTGCGCTGCATCAGGAAGAAATGGATCTGCTCCAGATGATCCAGGATTCCGGAAAATTTGAAAAGACCATCGTATTGGTAAACAGCGGGAATGCGATGGAACTTGGCTGGCTAGACGAGTATGGTGTGGATGCGTGCCTTTGGATCGGATGTCCGGGACAGAGAGGATTTGAAGGAGTTGCCAATATCCTGACAGGTGCGGTGAACCCATCCGGAAATCTGACAGATACCTATGCGGCCAATTCGATGTCCTCACCGGCAATGGTGAACGGAAGCTTCAGCAATCAGAAATGGAGCAATGCCGACGAGGTGCTAGAAAAGACTGCAGAAGGTGAAAATGTGTTATGGTATACGGTGCAGGCGGAAGGAATCTATGTCGGCTATAAGTACTATGAGACAAGATATGAGGATTCTATTTTAGGACAGGGAAATGCAGACTCCTCAGCCGGTTCTTCCACGGATTCTGGATGGGACTACACAAATGAAGTGAGTTTTCCATTTGGATACGGGCTGTCATATACCCAGTTTGATAAAAAGCTTGATGATGTGACGATTGACGGCGACAAGATTACGGCGGTCGTGACCGTCACAAATACGGGTGATACAGCGGGAAAAACAGCAGTCCAGATCTATGCCCAGACCCCCTATGGAAAGTATGAAAAGGAAAATCTGGTAGAAAAGCCGGCAATCCAGCTACTGAATTTCGACAAGACAGATATTCTGGAACCGGGAGAGTCCCAGACATTGACGATTGATTGTGAAAAGTATCTTCTGGCAAGCTATGACTATGTGAAGGAAAAAGGATATATTATCAGCGAGGGAGATTATTATCTCTCCGTCGGTGATGACGTCCATGATGCGCTGAATAATATACTGGCTGCAAAGGCAGCATCCGGGATGGTCGATGTACATGGAGATCCGGCGGCAGGAAATGCGGAAAATACTTATCACTGGGAAGAAAAATTTGACAATAAGACATATAATAATTCCGAGTATACAGGCGAAGAAGTGACAAACCAGTTTGACGATTGCGATATTAACTACTGGATCGAAGATGCCGTGACCTATCTGTCAAGAAATGACTGGAATGCAACATACCCGACGGAAGCTATCCAGGTAGCTGCGACTGACGAGATGATGGAAGTGCTCAAAGGGGAATTTTATGAGAAACCGGATGACGCTCCGTCCATGGATGAATATGTCCTGGGAAAGAATCAGAATATCCCGCTTGCAGCGGTGATCGGTCTGGATTATGATGATGAGATGTGGGAAACTTATTTGGATCAGTTTACCCTGCAGGAGCTTGCTTCGCTGACAGCGGATAACTTTGGTACCGCGGAAATTCCGAGCGTTGGAAAGATGGCGGTACGCATCGGGGATGGACCGGACGGGCTAGGCGGAACTTTTGACGCGGAAAAATATAAAGACGGACGTGATGATACCTGTTTCCCGACAGAGGTTGTCCTTGCATCTACATTTAATAAAGACTTGATGCTGCGCAGAGGAGAACTTCTGGGAGAAGAGGCATTGTATCTTGGCATGGCACAGAACTGGTTCCCCGGCTCCAATCTACACAGGACGCCGTTTGGCGGACGTAACTTTGAATACTATTCCGAGGACGCTGTGCTGACCTATCTGTGTCAGATCCCGGAAGTACAGGGAATGGAATCCAAAGGTGTCCATGCAGGTCCGAAACATCTGACTGCAAATGATCAGGAGCACAACCGTCTGGGTATCAGTGTGTTTTTCAATGAACAGGCATTAAGGGAAGGCTCTTTGAGAGGATTCGAAGGCGCTCTGGCAGTAGCGGACTGCATGGCTGTGATGCATGGCTTCAACCGTCTCGGTATGGTCTGGTGTTCCTCAAGCATGGCACTGTGCACAAATGTAGTGGAAAATGAGAGGGGCTTTGTGGGTCAGCAGGAGACAGACGCGCTTGGCCGGGCAGAACATCCTTACAAGACACATTACGCTACGTCCCTGATGGCAGGTACAGATACATGGTGTATTGATTTTACCAGCGACAGTTCCAGAAAACTGGCCGCTCAGATCGAAGAAACAGATGATGGCCTGCTTCTGGGCAAATTGAGAGAAGCGGCACACGATTATCTTTATATCATTGCAAACAGTGCGGTTATGAATGGTTATAGCACAGACTCCGTTGTGGAATCCGTGACACCGTGGTGGCAGCCGGTGATGTGCGCAGTGATCGGAGTATTTGCGCTGCTTGACATATTCCTGATCCTGATGCTCGCGAAAAGCAGAAAAAAAGATTCGATCCATGTTGAGGAGGTGCAGAGATCATGAAAGAAATAATGAGTAAAAAAGCGGTGGGTTTCTATTTTGTGATCGCGACAATGCTGCTGGACAGCAAGAGCGAAACCAGCCAGGGCGGCGTAAATACCGGTTGGTATGATGCACAGGACTATACATATGAAAAAACATTCGCAGTCCCGGAAGCATGGAGAGGAAACAATCTGCTGCTCGAATTCGAAGGAGTTTACCGTAAAGCGCTTGTTACTCTGAACGGAAAAAAGGCGGCATACCACAGCTATGGATACACGCACTTTTATGTAGATTTGTCCGGGCTTGTGGAATATGGAAAGGAAAACCGGCTTCAGGTAGATGTGGTCAACAGCGATCAGCCCAACAGCAGGTGGTATTCGGGAACCGGAATTTACCGTCCCGTGTGGCTCCATGTCCTTCCGGCTGCCCATATCCGTATGGATGGGATCCGCATTACAACATATGACTATCAGACGCGTAAGCTGCAGATTAACGTAGAAACCGAAGGGGATGGAGAACTTCGGGTTCAGATATTGGATCAGTCCTGTGGTTATAAGGTCATGGCAGAAACGGAAGGACGAACCACCGGAGGCAGGTTCGTGTGGGAGACTTCTGTTCCGGAAGCTGTATTGTGGTCGCCGGAGTCGCCAACACTCTATCTGTGCAGGGTGCAGTTCGGTGAAGATATCCGGGAGATCAGGTTCGGGGTCCGTACCGTAGAGTGCAGTCCGGAGCAGGGCTTTTGCCTCAACGGGAAAAGGATGATTTTAAGGGGCGCCTGTATCCATCATGATAATGGCTTTCTGGGTGCCTGCGCCTATGATTTCGCGGAGAGAAGGAAGATCCGTATCCTGTTGGAAAATGGATACAATGCCGTACGGAGCGCGCATAATCCCTGCTCTAAGGCGCTGCTTGACGTATGCGATGAACTGGGGATGCTTGTGATGGATGAGTATATTGACGCATGGTATATCCACAAGACAAAATATGACTATGCGGATGAGATGGAAAAAAACTACAGGCAGGATCTGGCAGATATCGTGGCTAAAGACTATAACCATCCGTCGGTCGTGCTTTACTCTACAGGCAATGAAGTGTCTGAAACTGCCCAGAAAAAAGGAATAGCCCTGTGCGGGAAGCTGACGGAACGGTTTCATGAATTGGATGCGACACGCCCGGTATCATGCGGGATCAATATCTTCTTTAACTTTCTGAGTTCTATGGGATTTGGAGTGTACAGTGATAAAAAGGCAGATCAGGCAGTGGAAAATGTGAAAAAGAAAAAAGCGGTTGGCAGTGAGTTCTTCAATAAACTGTCCGGTATCATGGGCGCCGATTTCATGAAATTCGGAGCCACCCTGTATCCCTGTGACCTCAAAACACGGGATGCGTTTGCCAAAATGGATGTGGCCGGGTATAATTATGGTATTAACCGTTATGTACATGACCTCAAAAAATATCCGGAACGTATGATACTGGGATCAGAGACTTTCTGCTCAGACGCATACCGTTTCTATGAACTTGCGAAAAAAAATAAGCGTGTCATCGGCGATTTTGTATGGGCAGGTATGGATTATCTGGGTGAAACAGGGATCGGTTCTCGTGAATATAAAGAATATGCTCCGCGTTTTGACGGAGGGCTTGGCTGGGTAAGCGCCGGTTCCGGGAGGATTGATCTTACAGGAAAGCCTCTCGCGGAGATGGCATACACCAGAGTCGCTTTTGGACTTCAGAAGATCGCCGTTGGAGTGATACCGGTCCATACCGCGGCACAGCCTCATTCGCCGTCGGCGTGGAAAATGACAAATGCCATTGAAAGCTGGTCATGGAACGGATGCGACGGAAAAGAGACCAGGGTGGAGGTGTACGCCCGCGCCCATCATGTGTCCCTTTTTATCAATGGGAAATGCGTAGGGACAAAGCAGATGAAAGGTGACTGCCGGGCAGTATTCAAAGCCGTATATCGCTCCGGAGAAGTGTGTGCCCGGGCATTTGACAGGCAGGGCAGGCAGTTGGCGGAGTGTTCGCTGCGTACAGCCGGTGAAGATACGAGGCTTACCCTGGAGCCAGAACAGACAAAAATATCAGCGCAGGACCTTCTCTATGTGCGTATGAAATATACGGATAAAAAGGGGACTGTGAAGCCGCTGGTAAGAGGGGATATCCATGTGGCGTCAGAGGGAGGAGCACTGATCGGAATCGGCAGCGCATGCCCTTATTATGTGAAGAACTATCAGGGAGATACAGCGGATACATATTATGGAGAGGCGCTTGCGATACTGCGGCCTGATCCGGAAACGGCCAAGATCATAGTGAAAGCAGAGAGTAAATATGGAGATGCACAGACAGAGGTAGAAGTCATATGAGGGAAAAATGGACGCGTTTTGCGGAAAAACATCCGAAGGTCGCAAAGACGCTTTATCAGATTTTTTATTTCTGGGTATTCAGCATGGGGGTTACGATCTTGCAGTACCTGATGTTTACCTTTTTCCCGTATCTGTTTGGAATCGGCCTGGCTGGCACAGAATTCATGTGGCCGCAGATATCGGTCCATTTTGCAGGGTTTGATTACAAATGGAATATACTGGGGTATGAGGTGGCAAGAAATGCAGCAGGAGAAGTAGTGGTCGGCGGCGGCCTGGGTTACTTTCTCAGCTATGAGCTGGGGACTTTTTTGGCACAGTGTGTGAATTTCCCTCTCCAGAGGAATATTACTTTTAAAAGCCACGGAAATGTATCATGGCAGATCATGTGGTATTTTATCGCATGGGTTCTGATCTCACTTGTCTGTAATGCATTAAACGGACTGTGGATGCCGATCGCGCAGAGTTATTTTGCGCCGGCTGTCTATAATATTCTGGTGACTTTTATTACCGGAGGAGTATCCATGGTGATCTACTTCTTCGTATATAAGATCATTTTCCCGGAAGGAGAGGCAAAGCGGGGATGAGCGATGATAAAAATTGCGGTAATAGATGATGAGAAAGAAGAGAGGGAACGGCTGCTCGGATATTGTCAGAGGCTTCGCGGAGAGTCTAAGGAAGTATTGGATATCCATGTCTTTTTGTCGGGCGATGAATTTCTGGAAAAAAGTGATATTTCTTTTGACCTGATCTGCCTGGATATTGATATGGACGGCAGAGATGGTATCAGTACGGCAAAAGAGATACGAAAAACGGATGAGCATGTGATCATTATTTTTATCACAAATATGGCTCAGATGGCAATCCGCGGATATGAGGTACAGGCGCGGGATTTCATTGTGAAGCCGATCAACTATTATTCCTTCGTGATGAAGATGACGGATGCTTTTAATATGATCAGGAACCGGAAGGTTCGGAATATTATTTTGTCCACAGCAGATGGGATGCGCAGGATCTCTACGGACGATCTTTACTACATAGAGGTGAGCGGACATTACCTGTATTATCACACAAAAGAGCAGGTGTTCCGGCAGAAGGCGTCGATGAAAGATATAGAGGACAGGCTGGCAGGTCTGTCCTTTAAGCGATGCAATAACTGTTATCTGGTCAATCTGAAATATGTGGACTGTGTCAATAAGGATGATATGAAGGTGGGCGGTGACTGGCTGAAGATCAGCAGGCCGCGCAAAAAAGAGTTCCTGCAGTCACTGGCAAATTATATGGGAGGGATCGGCGTATGATCTTGGAGCTGTGGAATCGTATATCCTATATGGCGGAACTGCTGGCAGCCTGTATGGTTTTCCTGTTCCCGCAGCGGGGTAAGAACAAAATCCTGCTGAAGGCGGCGTATTATGCTATTTTTGCCTGCGCGGTACAGCATATCTCCTATGATATCTATCTCATTTATGCAATACTGGGCGGTCAGAATTATGTGGTTATTGTGTTGATCTTTATTCTGGTTTATGTTCTGGCATACTTTTTTGTGGCGAGAAAGCTGGTTTTTGATGAAAGGTTTGTCCTGAACAGGAAGTCACTGTTCCCAATCGCGACGATCATTACACTGGTCTGGATCCTGAGCATTATGGATGACTCCTTTATCTCTGGTTTTGAATCAGGCAATCTTCACCGGGTGATCTATCGGATCTGCGATGCTCTCTGTTGCTTCTATGTGCTGTGGGTACAGATCAGCCAGAGGGAACTGATGAAGCTCCAGGCAGAACTGTCCAGTATGAATGCGGCCTGGCGTCTGAAAAAAGAACAGTATGAGATGACCAGTGACACAATAGAAAATATCAACCGGAAATGCCACGATCTAAAGCACCAGATCCGTGAGTTGCGTAATATGTCGGACGGACAGGAAAGAGAGGAGTATCTGAACGAATTGGAACATGATATCATGATTTACGATACCGCGCTGCAGACCGGAAATCACGCGCTGGATATCGTGCTGATGGAGAAAGCACTTTACTGCAAAAACCACAGGATCCATTGGACCTGCATGGCAGATGGCGCCAAGCTCGATTTTATGAAAATGGAGGATATCTATGCGATATTCGGCAACGCTCTGGAAAATGCCATCCGTGCTGTTGTGGAACTGGAAGATACCATGAAACGGGTCATCAGTGTGAAGATCGTCTCGCAGAACAGTATCCGTTTGATTCAGATCCAGAACTATTATAAGGGGAAGCTCTGTTTTGAAAATGGGGTACCTGTGACAACAAAAAAGAATAAGAGGGATCATGGGTACGGCATGAAAAGTATCCGCTATACTGCTGAAAAATATAATGGGACGATCACGGTAAAGGCGGATCAGGATATTTTTACATTACAGATTCTCATACCGGTCAATAACAAGTGAATGGGTAGAAATTCAGAGGTGGGGCTGCATCCATCAAAATACTTTGACTGTTGAAAAAAAGGATTCGCATTCCGGAGAAGTCCTGGTATCCAACGATAGAAAATCTTTTGACAAAAGACATAAAAGCATCGAAAGAAAAACTGTGCAGGACAGCAATCCTGAAATTATGGATGCATAGGATAAACTTGTGGATGGCGACAGTATTGTATGTAACAGCTGGCGGCGGAGGTAGCAACGGCACACGCTGCCGTTTGTGGAAGGCACAGCTGCAGTCCCTTACCAATGAAATCATCGTTCCCATAGAGGTGTCCCATTTTCCACCCGGCACATCGAAGAGGATTTTTCCTTCGAATTTATGGATTTTTCTCATGCAGAAAACGGTGATATTTATTTATATTTCGACCAATCGCATACAACATAAATTCCTGTATACTTTTTCTGTAGATTGATAATTAAACCGGCGAAATTTTTCGTTTTCTTTTATGTATCCAAAGTGCTCTTCTGTCTGTATCGAGCGGATCTGGCGGTTGAGTATCCCCTTTTCGCCATTATATTTATATAAACATTTCGCTTTATGCCCACATCCACTGCAGTCTGCACACCCATACACCTCAAATGTCTGGGTATATCCTTCCTGTTCTTTTGTTTCTGTCCAGATATGCCTTAATTCCCGCCCGTCATGGCATACATAATAATGCTCGTCTTCAAAAACTTCGTACTTCATGTTGTGTTACTTCCCGATGTCCTCCTTATAGGCACGGGTTTTTCGCTGCTCATGATCCTGAAGCTTGATGTAGCTAGTACAGCAATCCCGTTCTACTTCAGATACAGGAGATTCTTCTCGCTGCAATAGCCACTGTCTGCAGTGACCTCTTCCAGTTTGTCTCCAAATGCTTTCCGGTGCTTCTCCAGATCCGTTTTCGAATAGCTGTTCCTGTCTTTTTAGCATAATTCCATTATAACATGGAACGGGGAGAAGATGGTTATGGTTAGCCATCTTTTTTCGTTTTTGTGGAAAAATTTTCAAGGGGGCGATGTGACTCGTATGAATCACACCGCCCCCTGTTATGGACTATCTATTTTCCGACCGCCCCTTTTCAATTTACTCTGCCGGACCGCATCAAAACCGCCGACAGTATCCATTGTGCATATTTCATAAAAACCAATGCATAATTTTGTCGCCATTGTTGAAAATATAAAAATAGCTTGCATTCCATGTTTCTGTATGATAATATAAAAGCATGAAAAATGAATCGATTCATATTCCGAAAAAACCAAATAATATAAGGAAAAATTCAATTTAAAATGAATTGATATATTTTTGATGGAAAAGGAGGAAAGTCATGAAAAAAATTTTAGCGATTATCTTAGCAATAGGTATGGTTTTGTCACTGGCGGCTTGCGGGGGAAATGGTTCTGACGGAGGGAATGCATCCGGAGAAGGGGGCGGCAGCAAAGACACCCAGGCAGAGAGCGAGAAAAAAACCGTCGCGCTGGTACCTCCGGCAATGATCTCACCGTATTATAAGTCTGTGATATCCGGTGCGCAGGAGGCGTGCGACAAGCTGGGTTATGAATTGAAAACACTGGCTCCGGAATCAGAATCTGATTATGCGTCACAGGTTCAGATCGTGGAAGACATGATCACACAGAAGGTAGACGGAATCATCCTCTGCGCGATCAACAGCGACGCCATCGTTGCAGCTGTAAAGAAGGCCAATGAAGCGGACATTCCGGTCGTGATGTTCAATACGCAGAATGAGCTTGCCGGCGGGGAAGTTGCATGCTATGTGAGATATGACCAGTACGAGGCCGGCGGCAAAGTGTGTGACTTTGTTGCGGAACAGTTTGGAGAAGAACTGAAAGCAGCCATCGTGGAAGGACTTCCCTCAGACCATACGACAGAGAGAATGGGCGGCTTCGTAGACAAGGCAAAAGAGGAGCACCCGGGTATTGAAGTTGTGGCAAGCCAGGCAGGAGACTGGGAGCGTGAAAAAGGGATGAACGCGGCGGCGAATATGCTGCAGGCCAATCCGGACATTGATGTGATCTTTGCGCTGTGCGACGAGATGGGACTCGGTGCCGTGCAGGCGGTCAAGGAGGCCGGCTCGGATGCCAAAGTGGTAAGTTTTGACGGAAATCCCAACGCAGTGGCAAGTATCCAGGCAGGGGATCTGGTTTCAACGGTTTCCATTGGAGGCCCGGGAACGGGAAATATGTGTGTAGAAGCACTGGAAAAGCTTTTTAAAGGCGAGTCGGTAGAAAAAATCGTCAATGTAGATACGGAAATCATATGGGAGGAAAATGCGGATCAGTTCCCATCAGAAGCAGATTAAGCGCTGCGATTCACGGCCAGCCGTGAAATGCAATGATTAATCCTGTTGGATGAAGAACTAAGGGTGCTGTAAGATGCGGCACCCTTTTCAGATAAGGAGAACATATATGGCAGAAGAGTTTATTTTGAAAATGTCTGATATTACAAAACGTTTTCCCGGAGTATTGGCGCTAGATCATGTCAGCTTGCAGGTAAAAAAGGGGGAGGTTCACGCACTTTTAGGCGAGAACGGGGCCGGAAAAAGTACACTGATGAAGATTCTGGCCGGTGCCTATGTAAAGGATGAGGGCAGCATTGAAATTTTCTCACAAAAAACAGAATTGGGAAATCCCAAAGCGGCGGAAGACCTGGGGATAGGCATCATTTACCAGGAGCTGAACCTGATTCCGACCCTGACCGTGGCAGAAAATATATTTCTTGGACGGTACAAGATGGGAAGCAGGATAAAGATCAACTGGAAAGAAGTTTACGAAGAGGCAAACCGGCTGCTAGAGGATCTGGAGGTCGATGCAAAGAGCACAGATTATATACGGGACCTGGGAATCGCGCAGCAGCAGATGGTGGAAGTGGCAAAGGCGCTTTCGATGAATGCCCATATCATTATTATGGATGAACCCACGGCGCCTCTGACGGCAAGGGAAACGAAGAACCTGTTTCGGATTGTAAAGAAGCTGAAAGAAAACGGAGTTTCAATCATTTACATTTCCCACCGTCTGGAGGAGGTCTTGGAAATCTGCGACCGCGCAACGGTCATGCGGGACGGCTGTACGATCCAGGAGCTGAATATTGCGGAAACCGACATGGATGAAATGATACGTCTGATGGTAGGGCGCGAATTGAAAGAAAAGTATCCCCGGATTGAGAAACAGATCGGGGAAGTGGTATTTCGCGTGGAGAATCTGTGTGCAGGAACGAAAGTGCAGAATATCAGCTTTCATGTCAGGGCGGGCGAGGTCTTATGCGTCGGCGGCCTGGTGGGCGCGGGACGGACGGAGACGGTCAGGGCAATTTTCGGACTGGATGAGAAAACGGACGGCAGAATCATCATCGATGGAAAGCCGTGCAATATCAGGAGTCCAAAGGATGCAATCGCAGCCGGCATCGGATATGTAACAGAGGACCGAAAGGGCGAGGGGCTGGTACTAAAGCTGGACGTAGGGGAAAATATTACGCTGGCGGCGCTGGATCAGTTCCGCAGCGGCGTTCATTTGAATTTGCGGAACGAAAAAAATGTGGTGCGGGACTATGTAAAGAGATTAAACATCAAGACTCCTTCCATTTTCCAGAAGGTGGAAAATCTTTCCGGAGGAAATCAGCAGAAAGTGGTTCTGGCAAAATGGCTGCTGTCAAAATGCAAGGTGCTGATCTTGGATGAACCGACAAGAGGAATCGACGTAGGCGCAAAGATCGAAGTATATAACCTGATCAACGAATTGGCGAAGGAAGGGAAAGCAATCCTGGTGATCACATCGGAGATTCCGGAGCTGCTGGGAATCTGTGACAGAGTTGTGGTGATGGCAAGAGGCCGCGTGAGCGGAACCCTTTCCAGGGAAGAAGCGAATCAGGAAGCGATCATGACCATGGCGGTAGGAGCTCAAAGCACATCATCCGGAGACGGAGATGGGAAGCAGCCGGAAACAGAAACGATGGAAAAGGAAAGAGGATGATAAGTATGAAGAATAAGGTAAAAGAAAGAAAAGGTACAAGCTATCTTGGAATATTGATCGCATTGCTGGCGCTGTGTGTCGTATTATCCTTTGCCAGCAGCAGTTTTTTGACGGTATCGAACCTGCTCAATGTCTCACAGCAGATATCCACCAATTTCTTGATTGCCATCGGTATGACATTTATCATCTTGCTGGGCGGGATCGACCTGTCCGTCGGATCGATCATTGCGGTCACAGGGCTGATGATGGGACTGATGATGAAAAGCTGGAATCTGCCGGTGCTGGTCAGCATTTTGCTGGGGCTGGTATTTGCGTCCGCAATCGGAATGGTCACCGGACTTTTGATCACCGGATTTGAACTGCCGCCGTTTATTGCGACACTCGGAATGATGTCGATTGCCAGAGGAGCGGCTTATACGATCACCCAGGGGCAGCCGATCTATACATTTCCCGAGGGATTTCTTGCAATCACGGGAAGATACGGCGGAGTTCCGATTTTTACAATCCTGATCATGGCGGTCCTGTTTTTGATTGCGGCCTATGTCTTAAAATATACCAAATACGGAAGATATATTTATGCAATCGGAGGAAATGAAAACTGTGCACGGCTTTCCGGTATCAATGTGAAAAAGGTAAAATGCCTGGCCTATGTGATCAGCGGATTTTGCTGCGGTGTGGCGGCGATCATCCTGACATCCAGGCTGGATTCGGCCGTCCCCACCAATGCGGACGGGGCGGAGCTGGACGCCATCGCGGCAGTGGTCATCGGCGGGACTTCCATGAACGGCGGCGAGGGGACGCTGGTAGGGACGCTGATCGGAACCCTGATCATCGGGATCGTGGCAAATGGTCTGAACCTGCTGAACGTGCCCCAGGGCGCGCAGCGTATGGTAAAGGGCGGAATCATTGTGCTGGCAGTGATTGTGGATGTGATCCGCAGAAAAAGAAACCAAAAAGCCTGAGCGGCGGAAACAAACGAACTGAAAAAAGATACAATGACTGGAGGAAGAACGATGAATGAAGCGCTGGGACACAAAACATGGTGTATTCCGGATTTATATATGAAGGAGCCGGGAACGATGCCTACGCCTTCCCATGAAAGCATTACGCTGCTGAATACAGGAAACCGTACGGCAGAGGTCGTGATCGATCTGCTGTTTGACGACGGAAGGCATTCGGAAAAGCTGGAGGGAATCCAGGTAGGGCCGGCAGGGGCAAAGCATCTGCGGATGGATCAACTGGAGGAATGGGGGATTCAGATTCCCACATCCGTATGCTATTCGGCCATTATTACAAGCAGTGAGAAGATCGTGGCAGAATATGCGAGATTCAACTGGATTGACGGGGCGGCGCAGTCGTTTGCGGTGATCCCGTACTATGAGGATTAAGATGGAGAATATAGTTTGTGCTGTGGAAAAAACAGAGCTTATTAAGACATCAGGAAAAGGAGAAGAATCGAATCATGACAGAAAAAAGAGTGGCAATTGTGACAGGCGGAACAAGAGGGATGGGACAGGCCATCAGCATTGAGCTTGCAAAGAGAGGCAATATTGTCTGCGCGGCCTACAGGTCCAATGAAGAGAGCGCCGAAGAGACATTGAAAAAGATAAAGGAGCTTGTACCGGAGAGCGGAATTTACAAGGTAGACGTTTCACAGGAGCAGGAGATCAAACGGTTTGTCAGTGAGATTGGAACGAAATTCGGAAGGATTGATATTCTTGTCAACAACGCCGGGATTTTTGACTTCCGCTTTATGGATGAAATGGACGGGGAGTATCTGGACCGTGTCCTGAACACCAATTTCAAAAGCCAGTTTTTCATGCTGCAGAATGCTGCGGAATATATGAAGAAGAACCACTATGGAAGAGTTGCCAATGCCTCCTCTATTTCAGGTCGGTTTGCGGACTGCGGCCTTGTGGCGTATGCGGCAAGTAAGGCGGGAGTGGATATGATGACGAAGATTGGCGCGGCAGAACTGGGACCGTACAATATCAGCGTCAATGCCTATGCGCCGGGAATCATCCATACAGATATGACAGACGCCATGATTCAGGAACGGGGGGACGAGCAGGTCAGGGACCTGTGCCTGAACCGGTTTGGGACAGGGGAAGACGTGGCGGCGCTGGTCGGATTTCTGACCTCCCCGGAGGGCGGATACGTGACCGGTGAGATCATCGGAATTGACGGAGGTATGTTCAAGGTACAGAATACATATCTGGCATATGAGCATGCAAGAAAGAACGGATGAAAGCAACTGAGAAAAGACAAAGAAGCACAGGAAGGAGAGAAATAAGATGGAAAAAAGAGACGCGAAGATGAAAGCATTATTTTCCTATGCACCCTATGATAACCGGCTGGAGGAAACAGACATTCCTTCTGCCGGTCCCGGGGAACTGGTTGTAAAGGTGCTTGGATGCGGGATCTGTGCAGGTGATGTCAAGTCATATCATGGAGGAATCCGGATCTGGGGAACCAGTCTGGAAAATCGATATATCGAAGCGCCGGTGATCGGCGGACATGAGTTTTTCGGAGAGGTTGTGGAGATTGGAGAAGGGATGGACAGCTATTCCCTGGGGGAATGGGTAACGGCAGAGCAGATCGTCCCCTGCGGGGAATGTGAGTTTTGCCGTCAGGGAAAATACTGGATGTGTCAGGAATCTGCAGTTTACGGATTCAAGCAACACATTCACGGCGGATTTGCGGAATATATCAGGCTGCATAAAAACAGCAGGATTCATAAGCTGCCGAAAAGCTTTACACCGGAACAGGCCGTCCTGGTGGAACCCATTGCCTGCGGAATGCACGCCGTGGAAATGGCGGAGATCGGGCATGATGACACGGTTGTGATCGCAGGACTGGGGGCCATCGGAACCTCAATGGTCAACCTGGCCGGATTATATCTTCCGAAGCAGATCATCGGGATCGATGTAAAACCGTTTCGGATGGAAATGGGAAAAAGGTACGGTGCGGATTACGTATTGAATCCTATGGAATGCAATGTAGAGGAAGAAATCCGAAAGCGCACAGGCGGATATGGATGCGATGTGTATATTGAGGCGTCCGGAAGCCCCAGAAGTGTGACACAGGGGCTGCAGTCTTTAAAGAACCATGGAAGATATGTGCAGATGGGAGTGTTTGCCGAGGAGGTAAAAGCGGATTGGAATATCATCGGCGACGGCAAGGAACTGAGCATCCGGGGTTCCCATTTGTCGGCCCTGACGTTTTGCTCTGTGATCAAAGGTATAGAAAGCGGGCTGATCAAAACGGAAGGTCTGATCTCACATTCCTTTGGGCTGGAACAGTGGGAGGAGGCATTTGAAGCGGCTGAGAAGGCCCCACAGGCGATGAAAGTAATGCTGCGCCCGTAATTGCTTCAGGTTTTGGTTTACCAGCGGCCTTTGGTTTTACAAAAAACAGTCTGTTGAAAATATCCGAAAAGTGCATTTTTCTGCTGTAAAAATATGCGATTTCTGTTATAATACTGACGATGCATGGAAGAATGCCGGAAAACGCTGTGAACGGTTTCCGGACATGCCATGGTCAAAAAAGGAATCAAAGTGAATGAGAAAGGGATTATACTTGTGGCAGTTATAAAGGATGTTGCAAAGCTGGCCGGGGTTTCGGTGGGAACTGTTTCAAAATACCTGAATACTCCGGAGCTGTTAAGGGAGGACAAGAGGGCCGCAGTAGAGGACGCAATCCAAAAACTGAATTATAAACCCAACCTGTTTGCCAGGAACCTGAGGGTACAGGATTCAAAAACGATCGCAGTCATTGCACAGGAAATCCGGAATCCGTTTCACGCGGCATTGTTTAATACGATCCGGAAGGAAGCGATGAAATATAATTATTCGGTGGTATTGTATTCTCTGAATGATATAAACGGAAATTTTGATACGTTGTTTGAGACACTGCCGATCCATTATTTCAGCGGGGTGATATCCTGTTATTTTCATGATATGGAGCAGTCCATTGATTTTGCCAAGAGACACAGCAAGGTGCCTATGGTGATCATGACCAATTCGGAACGATATTTTGACGAGTATGATTCCGAAAAAATTGTACATGCGGATTTTACACAGGGAATCCAGAAAGTATGCGAATACCTGATCAGCCTGGGAAACACCCGGATCGCGTATATAGGCTGCAGGACGAAAGACCAGCTCCGGGACCCAAAGCTCAAGGGATTTATGCTGACGATGGAAAAGCATCGTCTGGAACCCCACAGTATTGTGCGCCTGGAAAAGGAATATACGATGCAGACAGGCTATGAGTCGGCGGAACAGATCCTCAGGAGCGGACAACTCCCCGATGCGATTTTGAGCGATACGGATGTCATGTCCATCGGTGTATTGAACTGTCTGCGCAACCACGGGATTCAGGTGCCGGATGATATCATGCTGGCATCCTTTGATAATATTGAACAGGCGGAATACTGTAATCCCAGGCTGACGACCTTAAACGTACCTATCGAGGCAATGAGCGTTAAGGCTGTGGAGTTGCTGGTGGCACAGATGGAAAACCGGGAATGCAAAAATACGGGAAATGCATTTGAGCTGGAACTGATCATCCGGGAGACTACGAAGAACAGATAGCTTCAGACTTGCAGGCCGAAGACTTCATGCAAAATCGGTAGTGTAAAAAAGTTTTTGACCTGCAAGTCTGAAACAACAGGGGGCTCTGGTATTATTCATCGAGCGATTCTTCCGCACCGTCAAGAAAATCCCGGAGATATACCCCTACAGACCGGCTCATTTCCTTTGAAAAATCAGAATTGTACTTCCGATCGCAGAATGCCTGGATCCATGCGTCATAATCCTTTTCCCCGGCCTTATAGGCGAGCATGTCAGCCAGCTCCCGGTCAGTCATTGGATGGTATGTATTTTCATGAACAAGATATTTTTCGTCAATCCGCTGTGGCTTTTTCCTGTTTTTTTGCTGCTCGGTGGGATAGCCGAAAACGAGAAGGGCAGCAGGGAACACATACCGGGGCAGGTGCAGTAATTCCCGCATCTGCTCGCAGTTCTCCATGACATCTCCGATATAACAGGAGCCGATTCCCAGGCTTTCTGCGGCGGTGACGGCATTCTGAGCTGCGATCAGCGCGTCATCCACTGCCAGAAGAAGATCGCCGGCGCCCGGTCTGCGCGGACTGCATCCTGCAGCAGCGAAGGCGTCGTGCCATTTTTTACAGTCCGCGCAAAAGGCCAGGACCAGGTCTGCTTTAGCTATAAATGGCTGGTGGTCGCAGAGATCGGCGAGACGGTTTTTCAGTTCCTGGTCGGTCACATCCAGGATCGTGTAGAGCTGCTGGTTGCCGGCGGTGGGAGCCATGGCGGCGGCCGTAATGACGGCGGATCTGTCTTCCGGGGAAATCTTCCGGTCTTCAAATACCCGGATGGATTTCCGGCTTGCTAATTGTTCAAGTACCTGGTTTTTCATGAGAATTTCCTTCCTTTATAAAAAGTTTAACATGCATAGTTCTTTCGTCTGGATTATTTTAGTATCTCACACAATTCAGAAATCTTCCGGATCCGCTGTTCGGCGTCCGGAACTTCACCGAAGCCGTATTCCGCGAGGATAAATGGAATCCCGGCTTCCCGGCAGGCATCCGCATCACCCTGGGTATCTCCTACATAGACGACATGCTCCAGGCCGTTTTTCTCCATCAGCATGCGGATGGTCTGCCCTTTGGAGACAGAAGTTTCCCCGAAACAGAGGTGGTCCCTGACACAAGACTCCAGTCCGGAGACACGCAGGAAGAGTTCGATATACCCGCACTGACAGTTGCTTACGATATAGAGATCCGCTTTTTTGGCCAATGCATGAAATGTCTCGACGACCCCCTCGTAGAGCACTCCGGGGTGTGCTTCCAGATACTCATTTTCATATTCATAGCAGGCTTCCATAATCTGCTCCTGCTCTTTTTCGGACAGGGTGGGAAATAATGCGTTGGAGATTTCTGTCATAGTCTTTCCAAATAAACGGCGCAGCTGGTCCGCGCTCACCTCTGTGTCCAGATCCGTATTTTCCTGTACCGCCCTGGTCCAGACCTGTGCGGCTTGCTCCGTGGAATCCCAGAGTGTTCCGTCTACATCAAAGATAATCCCGTCCAGAGCTGCATTCCCAAAGGATATCTTAGAACTTATGTCCCCGGGGGACAGGAATACTTCGTCCGATGAGATTAAGTTTTGTTGATTCATCATATCTGATTCTCCTTATAAATTTCCGTTCCTATCCATAGAAACGAATAGGAATCTATTTCCTACTATATCACAGGATTGTCCGGAATGGGAGAGAAAAAAACTCCTTTTAAAAAGATTTCTTTTAGTGTATACTATCTTGTATGATTTGGAAAAAGATGTGAAATATACTTTTGTTATCCCTCCAAGGGCATCCCATTATGACCATGCGGCCATTTCACAAGGTATACCCAAGGGCACCCCATTATGGCCATTCGGCTGTTTTATAATGTAAAAAAGGAGAAGCACCTATGAATGAAAAAATAGTTTTGATCGACGGACACAGTATTTTGAACCGGGCATTTTACGGGGTGCCGGACCTGACCAACTCGGAAGGACTGCACACCAATGCCATTTTCGGATTTTTGAATATCCTGTTCAAGATCCTGGATGAAGAGAAGCCGGAATACCTGACGGTCACATTTGACGTTCACGCGCCTACCTTCCGGCACGAGATGTATGCGGAATATAAGGGCACGAGAAAGCCTATGGCGGAGGAACTGCGGCAGCAGGTCCCGGTGATCAAGGAAGTGTTGGAGGCTATGGGAATTGAGATCGTGGAACAGGCGGGGCTGGAAGCGGACGACCTACTGGGAACCATTTCCCGGACCTGTGAGGAGAATGGGATGGAAGTGTCTATCATTTCCGGGGACCGGGATACGCTGCAGCTCGCCACGGAGCATGTGAAGATCCGGATTCCCAGAACGAAGCAGGGCAAGACCGAGGTGACGGATTATTATGCCGCGGATGTGAAGGAGGCTTACGGGGTCACGCCGACAGAATTTATTGATGTGAAGGCGCTCATGGGAGATGCGTCTGATAACATTCCTGGGGTGCCGGGAGTGGGCGAAAAGACCGCCACCAAGATCATCCAGGAATACGGCTCTATTGAAAATGCGTATGCCCACGCGGCAGAGATTAAGCCTCCCAGGGCCAGCAAGAACCTGCAGGAATACTGGGACCAGGCATGTATGAGCAAGACACTGGCCACCATTGATACTCGGGCGGAGATTGGATTTGACCTGGAACAGGCAAGGCTCGGCAACCCCTATACGAAGGAAGCCCATGATTATTTCCAGCGCCTGCAGTTCAAAAACCTGCTCAGCCGGTTTGATGTGGAGGCTGATACCAACCTGGTGGAGGACCATTTCCAGGAAGTGACGGAGAAGGAGATGCTGGAACGTATTTTCGAGGAAGCGAAGAAATCGTCCACAGTTGGGATCGCGATCTCTGAGGACGGAGGAAATGTGCTGCCTCTGTTTGCCCATGCATCGGGTTACGGCAGGATCGCGGTCTGCTATGGAGAGGAACAGATTTATTCTATTCCCTGTGATATGGACATGGATATGGGATATCTTTTCGGAAAGCTGTGCGAGGTGGCGGACTCTGTAGAACGGTTCGTGATGTTCGACTTGAAAAAATATCTGCCGGAGCTGCCTATTGTCCGCAGGGAGCATTGCTTTGATGCGACGGTGGCAGCCTATCTGCTGAATCCTTTGAAAAATGATTATGGATACGAGGACGTGGCGCGGGAACAGAGCCATCTGCTGATCAATGAGAAGGCAGACGCATCCATGAAGGCCTGCTATGAAGCTTATACGGCCTATGCGGCGGCGGAGCCTTTGACAAAAAAATTAAAAGAAACGGGTATGTATTCCCTGTTTACGGAGATCGAGATGCCCCTGCTGTTTACCCTCTATGAAATGGAACAGGCCGGGGTGAAGATCGAGGGAGAAGCCTTGAAAGTGTACGGAGACCAGTTATGGGGCAGGATTCAGGAACTGGAGAAGGAAATCTATGAGCTGGCAGGGGAGACCTTTAACATTAATTCTCCCAAGCAGCTGGGAGTGGTATTGTTTGAGCATATGGGACTGCAGGGCGGCAAGAAGACCAAGACCGGGTTTTCCACGGCGGCGGATGTGCTGGATAAGCTGGCGCCGGATTATCCGGTGGTGGCGAAGATCCTGGAGTACCGCCAGCTTGCAAAGCTGAAATCCACCTATGCCGACGGACTGGCCAATTTTATCGGAACAGACGGAAGGATCCACGGAAAATTCCACCAGACAATCACGGCCACCGGGCGGCTCAGCAGCACGGATCCGAACCTCCAGAATATCCCAATCCGGATGGAGCTGGGGCGGCTGATCAGGAAGGTATTTGTGCCGAAGGAGGGCTGTGTCTTTGTGGATGCGGATTATTCCCAGATCGAACTGCGGATCCTGGCGCATTGCTCCGGGGACGCGCAGCTGATCCAGGCATACCGGGAGGCACAGGATATCCACAGGACCACGGCATCCCAGGTGTTTCATGTGCCCTTTGAGGAAGTGACGGACCTGCAGCGGCGCAATGCCAAGGCAGTGAATTTTGGGATCGTGTATGGGATCAGTTCCTTCGGGCTGAGCCAGGATCTGAGTATTACGAGAAAAGAGGCGGCCCAGTATATTGAGAATTATTTTGATACCTATCCGGGAGTGAAGCAGTTTCTGGACGAGCAGGTGGCTCATGCGAAGAAAAACGGCTATGTAGTGACTTTGTTTGGGCGGCGCAGGCCGGTTCCGGAGCTGAAATCCAGCAATTTCATGCAGCGCAGCTTCGGGGAGCGGGTCGCTATGAACGCGCCCATCCAGGGGACGGCGGCAGACGTGATCAAGATCGCAATGATCGGAGTGGCGCGGGAATTGAAGGAAAAGGGATTGAAGTCCCAATTGATCCTGCAGGTGCATGATGAACTTTTGATCGAAGCTTATGAGGAAGAACTGGAGCAGGTGAAAGAGATCCTGAAAGAACAGATGGAACACGCGGCAGATCTGCAGGTTCCGCTGATCGTGGATATGCATACTGGAAAGAACTGGTATGAGGCGAAGTAGAAATAGAAGATACAGGTGATAAAGGATGAAGATACTCGGAATTACCGGAGGGGTCGGTTCAGGGAAAAGTGAAGTACTTGCATTTCTACAGGAAGCATACGGAGCTGTCATTGCGCCTCTGGATGACGCGGCAAGGCGGCTCCAGCAAAAGGGGCAGCCCTGCTTTGCGCGGATCGTGGAAGCCTTTGGCCGGGACATGCTGGGAGCGGACGGGGAACTGGACCGGGGGAAGCTTGCGGAAGCCGTATTTTCCGATCCGAAAAAACTGGCTCTTTTAAATGCCATTGTCCACCCGGTAGTCCGGCGGTGGGCGGAGCGGGACATTTCCCAAAAAGAGAGGGAAGGCGTCCGGCTCTATGTGGTAGAATCCGCCCTGTTTCCTGATGTGGATTACGGAAATCTCTGCGAGGAAATGTGGTATATTTATGCAGAGGAGTCTGTTCGGTATCAGCGCCTGAAAATGTCCCGGGGCTATACGGAGAAAAAGATACAGGATATCATCCGGGCACAGCCGCCGGAGGCGGCATTTCGCAGGATCTGTACGGCTGTCATTGATAACAGCGGTGCATTTGAACATACAAAAAAAACTGTTCAGGGCAGGGTATCACATTTACTGGGACTGTGAAGATACTGAACAGATACGTACAAAGAAACAGATAGGAGAATGATTATGAGACTGTGCAGCATTGCCAGCGGGAGCAGCGGAAACTGTATTTATATCGGCAGCGACCGTACCCATCTTCTGGTGGACACGGGGATCAGCAAGAAGCGGATCGAAGCGGGGCTGAAGGAACTGGAGATCAAAGGGGAGGAACTGACAGGGATTCTGGTGACCCACGAGCATTCGGACCATATCCAGGGGTTGGGTGTGTTCAGCAGGAAATACGAAATCCCCATTTATGCGTCTCCGGGAACCATCGAAGGGATTAAGAATTATTCCAGCCTGGGAAAGATGCCTGAGGGGCTTCTGCATCCCATCCGGATTGATGAAAAATTTTCTCTCGGGGATATCACAATCGATCCGTTTGCCATTTCCCATGACGCCAATGAACCTACCGGCTACCGGATGGAATGCGAGGGCAGGTCGGCAGCCGTGGCCACGGACCTGGGAATCTATACGGACTATGTGGTAGACAAGCTGAAAAACCTGGATGCGGTGCTGTTGGAAGCGAATCATGACATACATATGCTGGAGGTAGGGGCCTATCCTTATTATCTGAAACAAAGGATCCTGGGGGAGAAGGGACATTTGTCAAATGAATTGTCAGGACGTCTTCTTTGTGATATACTACATGATAATTTGAAGCATATCGTCCTGGGACATCTAAGCAAGGAAAATAATTATGTGCGGCTTGCGTATGAGACCGTGAAGCTGGAAGTGACCTTGGGAGATAACGCATATAAAGGAGAAGATCTGGATATGACCGTTGCGAAGCGGGATGAAATATCGGAGATTTATACATTTTAAACAGCAATCTGGAGAGTGCAGATATCATGAACGTATAAAATAAAGTCCAGGCAGCAGCAAAATAGGAGGAGGAACAGAACATGAAGAAATGCATTGTAACCGTATTGGGGAAAGATACTGTGGGGATCATCGCGAAGGTATGCACCTACCTTGCGGAAAATGAGATCAACATTCTGGACATTTCTCAGACTATCATTCAGGGATATTTCAATATGATGATGATCGTGGACGTGACGGAGAAGGATACACAGTTTACACAGATCTGCGACGATCTGGTAAAGCTGGGCAAGGAGATCGGAGTCAACATCCGCTGTCAGAGGGAAGAGATCTTTGAAAAAATGCACAGGCTGTAACAAACAATACGTTGCTGTTCACACCCTGACCGTGCGGCGTAGTGCACGGCCCAGGAGCGAACAGTAACAAGAAGGCTGCGACAGTCAGAATCAGCCGCAAAAGGTGAGGGAAAAAATATGATTAATATATATGAAGTTTCAGAAACAAACGAAATGATCGAGCATGAGAACCTGGATGTGCGCACGATCACATTGGGAATCAGCCTTTTAGACTGTATCGACTCAGACCTGGAAGCGCTGAACCGGAAGATTTATGAAAAAATTACTATGGTGGCTAAGGACCTTGTAAGCACGGGCCGGGATATTGAAAAGGAATTTGGAATCCCCATTGTAAATAAGCGGATTTCAATTACGCCCATTTCTCTGGTGGGGTCTGCGGCGTGCAGTTGTCCCGAGGATTATGTGACCATTGCACGGACACTGGACCGGGCGGCGCAGACGGTGGGTGTGAACTTTATCGGCGGCTATTCCGCGCTGGTCTCCAAAGGAATGACAAAGAGCGAGGAATACCTGATCCGGTCGATCCCTCAGGCGATGGCGGAGACGGAGCGGATCTGCAGTTCTGTCAATGTAGGTTCTACCAGGACAGGGATTAATATGGATGCGGTCCGGCTGTGCGGGGAGATCGTAAAGGCCACTGCCGAGGCGACAAAAGAACGGGATTCTCTTGGCTGTGCGAAGCTGGTGATCTTCTGCAACGCGCCGGATGATAATCCGTTTATGGCGGGAGCGTTTTTGGGAGTGACCGAAGCGGACGCAGTCATCAATGTGGGAGTCAGCGGTCCGGGTGTTGTGAAAAAGGCGTTGGAAAAGGTGCGGGGCAAAGGCTTTGAGGAGCTTTGCGAGACCATCAAAAAGACCGCCTTTAAGGTGACCCGGGTGGGACAGCTCGTGGCAGGCGAGGCATCCAAGAGGATGGGCATTCCATTTGGAATCGTGGATCTGTCCCTGGCGCCCACACCGGCCATCGGGGACAGTGTGGCGGAGATCCTGGAAGAGATCGGTCTGGAGCGGGTCGGAGCGCCGGGGACCACGGCGGCTCTTGCCATGCTCAACGACCAGGTGAAAAAGGGCGGTGTGATGGCGTCCTCCTACGTGGGGGGCTTAAGCGGCGCATTTATCCCGGTCAGTGAGGATCAGGGAATGATCGATGCGGTGAATATCGGTTCCCTGACGCTGGAAAAGCTGGAGGCCATGACCTGTGTCTGCTCCGTGGGACTGGACATGATCGCTATTCCTGGAAAGACGAAGGCCAGCACCATTGCCGGGATCATTGCGGATGAGATGGCTATCGGCATGGTGAACCAGAAGACTACCGCGGTCCGGCTGATTCCGGTGATCGGTAAGGATGTGGGAGAGACGGCGGAATTTGGCGGACTTCTGGGATATGCGCCCATTATACCAGTGAATGAATTTGGATGTGAGACATTTATCAGCCGTAAAGGACGGATTCCTGCGCCGATCCACAGTTTTAAGAACTAATCGGGATTGCAGCGTATCTGGGAAGGTACTGCGCAGACATGTCAAAAATATAAAGGAGTATGAGATTATAAAATGAGTAAGATAGCGATCGTAACAGACAGCAACAGCGGGATTACGCAGGCAAAGGGGAAGGAGATGGGAATCTATGTCCTTCCGATGCCGTTTTATATCAATGGAGAGCTTTTTCTGGAAGACATCACACTGACTCAGGAGGAATTTTACAAACGACTTGGGGAGGATGCAGATATTTCCACGTCCCAGCCGT
>Ga0137306_100949_pt1 | contig 27013 bp, 22 predicted proteins | sample Inofroosms_March_FD_97187 | JGI IMG/M metagenome (GOLD analysis project Ga0137306, IMG submission 97187) | Mouse cecal microbial communities from Vienna, Austria - N-Acetylneuraminic and N-Acetylglucosamine D2O microcosms_March | ecosystem: Host-associated > Mammals > Digestive system > Large...
GAGCTTCGCCGGACTGCCGATTTCCCCGCTGATCCTTCAATCTGTTTTCCCCATCCATCCCTATCACTCCTAACGCACACTTTCCGTTACTGTTCTCGCGAAATAAACGTAACCATTTTAACATAAATACGGCAAAATCACAATCAAAGAACCCTTGTAAAACGTTTCCCGCTGTTGTACAATTGTTATTGTCCGGGCGCCGCTGTGCCGCCGGACATTTCATGTATGCCATGCATGAAATTCCGAATTATAACACAAAGAAAGGAACCGAAGCAAAATGAAACAGACTCTGATCCGATTTTTTGCCCTGGCCGCAGGGATTTTTGCTCTGGACCAGTCGATCAAACACAGAATCGAACAGATGCGGCCGGAACAGTTTCCCAAAAAGGCCGGAAACATACCGGTAACCCTGCACCGTTCCCACAACCGGGGCCTCTTTATGAATATGCTGGAAAACCGCTCGAACTCTGCCGCCGTGCTGTCCTCGGCAGCCCTTGGCATGTTCTCCGTTTTCTATCTGCCGTCTCTGCGGAATAAGTGTTCCGCTCTTTACATGACAGGCGCCGCCCTGATCATGGGCGGCGCGCTCAGCAATGTCTGTGACCGTTTCAGCAAAGGATATGTGGTAGATTATTTCAGCCTGCCCGTAAAACCCATCCGCCATGTTATCTTCAACATCGGGGACTTTTCGATTTTTACCGGTCTGTCGGCCCTTTTATGGGATCAGCTCCGCTCATGACAGCCCCCGGAACCCGATCACCGGTCCGCCTTTCTGCTGGATATAGGCTTTTGTAATCGTAACGCTTCCAATATTGCTGTCCTTTGGCACCTCATACATAATATCCTGCATAAAGCCTTCGATAATGGCCCGGAGCGCCCGCGCCCCCGTCTTTTTTTCCAGTGCGGTCCGGGCAATCTCAGTCAGCGCGTCTTCCTCAAAGATCAGATTCACCTCGTCCATCCGCAGAAGCTTCTGATACTGCTTGATAATCGCATTTTTCGGCTCCGTCAGAATCCGCACCAGATATTCCGCCGTCAGCGCCTCCAGCGTTACAATCATGGGCAGACGACCCAGAAACTCAGGAATCATGCCGAATTTGCGCAGATCCTCCACCGTCACTTCCCGAAGCAGATTCTCCCGTTCTCCTTCCGCAAGCTTCAACGCCGAGCCGAAACCGATGGAGGATTTTTTATTCAGCCGCTCTCTGATAATATCCTCCAGATCGGGAAAAGCGCCGCCGCAGATAAACAAAATATGGTTCGTATTTACCGTAGTCATGGGCACCATCATATTTTTGCTGCTACCCCCTACCGGAACCTCCACACTGCTGCCCTCCAGAAGCTTTAATAGCTCCTGCTGCACCGACTCTCCGCTGACATCTCTGGTGTTGGTATTTTTCTTTTTTGCAATCTTGTCGATCTCGTCGATAAAGATAATGCCGTGCTCCGCCCGATCCACATCATTGTCCGCGGCGGCCAGAAGCTTAGAAACCACACTCTCGATATCGTCGCCGATATACCCGGCCTCTGTCAGAGAAGTCGCGTCGGCGATAGCCAACGGCACATCCAGAAGCTTTGCCAGCGTTTTAACCAGAAAGGTTTTACCGCTGCCGGTGGGACCGATCATCAGAATATTAGACTTCTCGATCTCCACGCCGTCAGAAAGGTCGGCGATTACCCGCTTATAATGATTATAGACAGCCACGGAAATCACCTTTTTCGCCGACTCCTGCCCTACCACATACTCGTCCAGCCTCGCCTTGATCTGATGAGGCAGCGGAATCGACTTGATATCAAATTCCGGCTCTGTCTTTTCCTTATCTTTTTCTTTTTTCTTTTTCAGCTTCTGTTTTTTCGGAACCTGCATCATCTCCAGATTTTGCAGATCCATTCCCGGAGGCAGTACCGTCATCCGAAGCAAATCGGAATACTGCAGCCCGCTGTTCTCAAAAGACTCAAAAGCCCTCTGCATACAGTCGCTGCAGATATGCAGCCCGCCGGGCAGGTTCATCAGCTTGCCCGCCCTGCTTTCCGGACGGCGGCACATATAACACAATTCCTCGTACTCACTGTTCCGTTCTTCCTCATAGACGTCCTTTTTATCCTGCGCTTTCTCCTGACCGCTCTCTGTCAGCGCATTTCCATCCTGACCGCTTTCGTCTTCTTCCCTTTCATCCTCCGTAATTTCACGGAAATCCATATCCGCAGATCCATGAAACTGCCCATCCGATTTATCCATCAGCCGCCTCCTGTGATTTTGCATCATATTATAACCCAATTTTTAAAATAACACAACTCCCGGACGGCGGCCTTCGTTCTTCTTAATTTTTAAAGCTGTGTATCGGCGCCGGAATCCGTCCGCCCCGGCTGATAAACGCTTCACAGCCATAAGAATTCACCGGCTGCACCGGCGCATAGCCTAACAGGCCGCCGAATTCCACCGTATCCCCCACAGCTTTGCCGATCACCGGAATCAGCCGGACCGCCGTGGTTTTCTGGTTAATCATGCCGATGGCCGCCTCGTCGGCGATAATGCCTGAGATCGTCGCCGCGGAAGTGCTGCCGGGAATGGCAATCATATCAAGCCCCACGGAACAGACACAGGTCATGGCCTCCAGCTTTTCCAGCGTTAAAGCACCTTTCGACACCGCATCAATCATGCCCTGATCCTCGCTGACCGGAATAAACGCGCCGCTTAATCCGCCCACATAGGAGCTGGCCATCACGCCGCCCTTTTTCACCTGATCGTTTAACAGTGCCAGCGCCGCAGTGGTGCCCGGCGCGCCCACGGACTCCAGACCCATTTCCTCCAGAATCTCCGCCACACTGTCTCCGACAGCGGGGGTAGGCGCCAGGGACAGATCCAGAATGCCGAAAGGAATGCCCATCCGCTCAGAAGCTTCCTTCGCCACAAGCTGCCCTACCCTGGTGACTTTAAAAGCGGTCTTTTTCACCGTCTCGCACAGCACTTCAAAATTTTCTCCCCGGACGGCTTCCAGCGCATGCTTCACCACACCCGGACCGCTGACGCCCACGTTCAGCACCGCATCCGCCTCGGTAACGCCGTGGAAAGCGCCGGCCATAAAAGGATTGTCGTCGGGGGCGTTGCAGAATACCACCAGCTTGGCACAGCCCAGAGAATCATTCTCCTTCGTTTCCTCCGCCGTTTTCTTGATAATTTCCCCCATCAGTTTTACCGCATCCATATTGATACCGGTTTTGGTGGAGCCCACATTGACGGAAGCGCATACCCGCTCCGTCTCCTTTAAAGCCATGGGAATGGAACGGATCAGGTTTTCATCTGCCTCCGTCATCCCTTTCGACACCAGCGCGGAAAAACCGCCCAGGAAATTTACACCGGTTGTCCTGGCCGCCGCATCCAGCGTTTTTGCAATGGAAACAAAATCACCGGGCGTCTGACAGGCCGGACCGCCCACCAGGGCGATGGGGGTGACGGAAATCCGCTTGTTCACAATGGGGATGCCATAGGACAGCTCGATTTCTTCCCCCGTTTTCACCAGATCTTTTGCTACCTGGGTAATTTTATTATATATTTTCTGGTTCAGCGTATTCAGATCGGCATCACAGCAGTCCAGAAGGCTGATGCCCAGCGTAATCGTACGCACATCCAGCCGCTCCTGATCGATCATGTTATTGGTTTCATTTACTTCAAATATGTTAATCATAAAGCCTCCAACGCCATAGCATATGCTTTCGCACTCTTACATTCTCGCCATTCCTGATTTTATCGTTCCGTGTGTACATAAAATGATCAGATTCTGTGCATTTTCGTAAAAATGTCCTCGTGCTGACAGCGAATCTTCACGCCGATCTCCGCCCCCAGCTCGTCCAGCTCCTTCACCATATCCCCGAAAGGCTTGGCAGACTGATTTACATCCACAATCATCATCATATTAAAATAATCCTGTACGATCGTCTGGGAAATATCCTCAATATTCACATTGTTGGCAGCCAGATAAGTGCATACTCTGGCGATAATGCCTACGGTGTCCTTACCCACTACGGTAATGATGGTCTTTTTCATCTTTCATTCTCCTCGTAATCATTAATATTGTTATGCATTATAAACCATATTCCAATAAAAAGCCATATGAAAATGCCAGAACAAATCAAAAAGGACTGAAAAAACAAACCCGCGCTTTTCCAGTCCCCTGAAACGGTTTCCCGAAGTTATATGCTGTGAAAGGGGGCAGGCAATCGCCCGCAGAAATAAGAAAGAAGATCACACAGCATAAGAAAATCAATTGACACGGGCACCATATATAGGTAAAATCAAAAAGAAGGCAGCCAAACGCAAAATGAAAGCGTATTTAGCCGAAAGAGAGGTATACCTATGAACTCGAAGAAATTTTCCGAAGCCATGAGTGAGCCTGATACAAAATATATTAATGAAGCCCTCGACTACAAAAAGAAAGCCAAAAAACCTATCCGGGTTAAATGGGGAGCTGCCGCAGTCTGTTTGACTATAATATGCGCTGCAGCAATTTACCTATTTTCTAACAGCAACGACCCTATTGCCTCTCCGGGTATCGCAGACGCAGCACCGATGATTTATGTGAATGACACCTTATATAAACAGTCCGCTTTGCAAACATCATTCAACGAATTGAAAGACGATTTTGTTTATTTAGGTGTGATTGAAAGTGATATTACCAACTTCCAAGGTACCAATGACGCAGGAAATTATTTGGACGGCATACCCAAAGAAAACTTCCAGGCAAACCATCCTATTGTTGGTGCTGAAGTTTATCAGTATGGCGATAATATTGCAGTTGAGATTAAGGGTAAATATTGGTTATATGAAACTATCGAAGAAAAAAAGTAGCTTGGCCCTTCTTAATAGAACGGGCTGACGTATTTTGAAATAACACCAACCCGTTCCTGTCAATTATATTCTTTTTTAACTGTCCACACCGTCCGGACAGCCAAGAAAACCCTTGCCGAACGGCTGAACCTACTGCTTTTCAAATATCCTCCGAATCTTCTCCTCCAGCGCCTCCGCCAGCTTTCTGTGATTTTTCTCATCCAGATGGATGCTGTCAAGCTCCGAAGCCTCTGCGTAATCCCCGGCATTCAGGAAATGGCATCCGTACCGTTCTGCCAGCGTTTCGTACACGCCGCCAAGCTGCCGGGAAAGCTCCACGCTGTTCCGGTCATACATGCCCCAGAAATTAGATGTCTCGATCTGATCCCGTACCGGCACAGGGGCCACCAACAGCAGCTTGGGCACTCTGCGGTGTTCCCAGATATAAGGATTTAAAACCACTTTCAGCAATTCCTCCATGGCCCGGACCGCCATATCCACACAGGGATGAAAAGACACCTTGATGTCGTTGGTCCCCAGCATGATCACCAGCAGATCAACGGGCGAATGAGACAGAATACACGGATAAATACTGTCCTTTCCGTTGCAATGGGGATAAACCGGATCAGGAAATACGGTGGTCCTGCCGGGAAGCCCCTCCTCGATCACCCTGTATTCCTTCTCTCCCAGAAGCCTTTGCAGCACACAGGTCCAACGGATCTCCTCGGAAAAACGCACCGTTTTTTCCGGGTCTTCCTCCCAGGCCGGAACCCAGGCGGGATTACAGCCGTGGGTGTTGGAATCTCCGTAGCATAAAATTCGTTTCATTAATCTGCTCCTCCTAATAAAGTTCCGCAGCTCCCCTTCCAAGCCCCCTAATCTGGGAGAATTTCCAGCCACTAAAGTGTCTGTAAATCCTCCCGGGGCTTGTCCGGTCCGCTGCTGTTTTTCATAGACTACTTGACACTACCAATAAAGTTCCGCAACTCCCCTTCCAAGCCCCCTGGATCTGGGAGAGTTGCCTATTTCCACCGCAAAAGCCGTTCTATAATCTTTCTCTGGCATTCCGGGTCCTTCTCAGGCACACAGAGATAGATGCCCTTTGGCGACATACAGTCCAGAAAAGGCTCCAGCTCGTCTGTCTGCAAATCAATCACCAGGCTTTTGCCTGCGGCCTGGATCTTTTTGATGAAATCGATCCACTGCATAATGGGCTTGTCAGTTCCCACACCCTGGACCCACTGAATCGCCCCGATCTGCGGAATCTTCAAAAGTTCGTCCACATGCCTGGCCACCCCCTTGCCGTCCAGATGAAAAATATTATACCGGAAATGCTTCACTTCCTCCTTAATATAGGGCAATGCAAACCGGTTAAAAAATTCCGGCGATATCATGGCGCCCAGATCACAGCTCGGAATATGCATGGTATCGTAAAAGGGAATCTCCATCCAGGTGGCATACAACTGGTCTTCCCTTTCCAGCCGTTTGTGAAATACATCCATCATGGGCAGAAAAGGCGCAAAGCATTTTTCCACCAGACGGTCCACAAATTCCGCCTCATCATACATATCCGTGCAGATTTCACCCGTTCCCCGGAAGGCACAGGCGCAGTCCAGGCTGGGATGCATATCGGTATAGGCCACCATAAACCGGTGGGCGCACCGCTCCAGTGCATAGTCCATCAGTTCCAGAATCTTTTGATAATATTCGCTTTCCGGCCGGAAATAAATCTGCTCCAGATCCGCCTCATCTTCCACACAGGCTTCCATCCAGGAAGTCACCTCGCCGAATTCCAGCTCACCTCCCAGAGAAGCGCCGAAAAAATTCGGTCCGATATTCGGGAAAAAGATGGGAAATGTCTCGCCCTGAAACACATTGCTCTCCACCCTCTTCATAAAACTTTCCACCTGATATTCCACATCGAACCAGCGGTCTTTTAAAGTCTTCCACTTTTTATTCTCGTCGATCATGCCGTAAGCCTCATTGTGAGCGGAAAACCGCACCGGCACCCGGTCCAGAATTTCTCCGTCATACCAGGCGTAAATCCGCTTCATGCATGCCACAAAATCCGGCTTCGATTCCAGTTCCAGATCTCGAAATACAGTATCCATTTCCACCTCTTTCCCGGCGCACTGACACGCCGTACGGGTCAATTTCAAAAGTCCGTTATCAGACTGTTTTTAATGTGCCACATCTGCCCGCGCTTTTTTGTCTTTGGAGCGGATATCTATTGCCACCGCTGCCAGAAGCACAATTCCTTTTACGACCCGCTGCCAGTAGTCGCTGATATTCATCATCATCATACCGTTTGCCAGGATTCCCATGAAAATCACGCCGACAATCACCTTGGAGAGCTTTCCCTCTCCGCCGCTGACGCTGACGCCGCCCAGAACCACCGCGGTAATAATATCCATCTCATAACCGTCGCCCGCATTGGGCTGTCCGCTGTTTACCCTGGACATCAGAATCAGGCCTGCCAGCGCTCCCATAAAGCCTGCGAAACAGTAAATTTTATAGATTTCCTTTTTTACATTTACACCGGACAGCCGGGCCGTCTCCGGATTTCCCCCGATACCGTAAATCCGCCGCCCGAACACCGTTCTGTTCAGAATCACATAGCCGATCACAAAAACAATCACCATAATAATCATGGAAATCGGAATGATTCCGATATTATTCTGTCCAAGCACCTTAAATGACTCCGGAAGCCCATATACCGGCATACCGCCGGAAATCAGATAAACGGCTCCTCTGACGGAAATCATCATGCCCAGAGTGGTAATCATGGGCGGAATCCGAAGACCGTTGATGCAGGCGGCATTCACCGCTCCCACCAGCAGGCCCAGCACAAGAACGGCCAAAACGGCGGCAAAAACCGGTGTGCCGGCGCTCATCATTTTCGCTCCCGCCACCGCTGCCAGCCCGATCAGGGAGCCGATGGACAGATCGATTCCCCCCGTCAGAATCACCATCGTCATCCCCACCGCACAGATGCCTACGATCGAAATCTGTCTCGCTATATTGGAAAAATTACTGGCGCTGAAAAATGCTTTTGTGGAGACGGAAAAAAATATGGCCATGGCGATCAGGGCAATGAGAATTCCCGCGTCAGACCAGTCTATCTTTTTCAGTCCGTTTCTTCTCTCTTTTTCTTCCACTTCTCTATCCCCTTTTTGACTTTGCCGCCTTTCCGGTTTTTTTCATCCGGAAAGACCGGCACTGTTTTACGATACCTTTTACTGTTTTACGATCGGACCTTTTACACGGCGGAGGCATATCTCAAAATATCCTCCTGGGTCACGTCCGACGCCTTTACTTCCCCGGTGATTCTTCCCTCCGCCATCACGATTACCCGGTCGCTCATACCGAGCAGCTCCGGCAATTCGGAGGAAATCGTGATAATCACCTTTCCTTTCTCTGCCAGCTCATTCATCAGTTGATAAATTTCCTGCTTGGCCCCCACGTCGATTCCTCTTGTGGGCTCGTCAAAAATAATAACGTCGCAGTTCATCAAAAGCCACTTGGCCAGAATCACTTTCTGCTGATTGCCGCCGCTTAAATTTTTTACCAACTGGTCCATGGAGGGGGTTTTTATAGACAGCGCCCGAATCTGCTCCCTGCAAAGCTCCCGCTCCTTTTTCCTGTTAAGAATCCCCAGGACGCCCGCTATTTCCGGTGCAAAAGAAAACATCATATTTTCTTTTATGGAAAGATGAAGAAACGCTCCCTGCTGCTTTCTGTCCTCCGGAATCAGCACGATCCCGGACCGGATGGCGTCCTCCGGCGAACGCAGCCTGATCTTCTTTCCGTGCATATAGATTTCGCCGCTCCGTATGGGATCCGCACCGTAGACCGCTCTTACGGTTTCCGTACGCCCTGCGCCCACCAGCCCGGCAAATCCCAGCCGTTCTCCCCGGTATGCGCAGAAAGAGACATCCTTTAACAGCTCCGTATTCAGGTTTTTTACCTCCAGTACCTTCTCGCCTCTGTCAGCCGCAAAAGCCGGATAAGATTCTGTCAGCTCCCGGTTTACCATCAGACGAATCAGCTCCTCCTTGTTCGTCTCTGCCACCGGCATGGTTTTTATGTAATGTCCGTCCCGGAATACGGATACTTTATCACAGATCTCAAAGATTTCTTCCAGCCGGTGAGAAATATAAAGAATGGCGATTCCGCCGTCCCGCAGCTTTCTGACAATATCGAATAAATATTTCAGTTCATTGTTGGTCAGCGGAGCGGAAGGCTCGTCCATAATCATCACCTTTACGTTTCTCGAAAGGGATTTAGCGATCTCCACCAACTGCTGATAGCCCACGGACAGGTTTTTCACCAGCATTTTGGGATCAATTCTGACCCCCAGCCTGTCCAGAACTTCTTTCGATTTCCGTTCCAGATCCCTAAAGTCGATCAGACCCTTTTTTAACGTATACCGGTTATAAAAAATATTTTCCGCCACCGTCAGATGCTTTAACAGATTCAGCTCCTGATAGATGGCGGTAATGCCCAGATCAAGGGCTTTCTGGGGAGAATTGTGCTCCACCCGCTTCCCCTCGAAATACAGCTCTCCCGAAGTGGGCCGTATGGCACCGGTGATCACCTTGATAAATGTGGACTTGCCGGCACCGTTTTCTCCGACAATGGCATGGACTTCCCCGCTCTGAAAGCTTAAAGATACCCGGTCAAGGGCCGTCACGCCGGGATAAACTTTCGTGATATCTTTCAGTTCTAATATTGTCTGACTCATTTCACCCTGTCCTTTTATTTCAACCCACACGCCCCCGCGGTGCTGTGCAGCGAATGACCTCCGCGCAGCACCGCGGGATCCGTTATCTACGGTTTAAGCCTGCACGGTCCGGGAATGGCTGTCTTTTTCGCCCTCCCCGGACCGCGCCGCAAACGTATTCCTGATTATTCGATGGCGTAATCGCCGATATTTTCTTTTGTCACACTGGACATATCATAGACGATCTGTTCCGCAATAGGGCCGTTCGCCAGTACGTCCCGCACGATGTCAAACACCTGAGCGCCTTTTTGGGAAGGCTGGATATCCACCGTACCCTTATACATCGTATCCTGGGAAATCAGTTTCAGCGCTTCCGGCAATGCGTCCAGACCCACGATACAGGTATTTTCCGGCGTGTGCTCCTTATGGGTCAGACAGGATTCATATACGCCCAGCGCGGAGGAATCATTGATGCAGACAAATACGGAAACTTCCGGATTGGCTGTCAGCGCTGTCTCCGCCACTTCAAAGCCCTGGGCGGCATCCGGTGCGTTCTGTTCGTACACGTATACGATCTCCTTATCGCCGGTATAGGTTTCTTCCAGTCCTTTTTTCAGGCCGTCCGCCCGCAGAATCACGGAAGAAATCGGGTCATAGCGCACAACTACCACTTCGATTTTCCCGTCAGAATCCAAAACGTCGTCAATGGTTCCGTCCGCTTCTTTTTCATTCAGCCAGTTTCCTGCAATCTGGCCGCCCATACGCCCGTATTCTTCCTCACTGATTCCGAAGAAGGCGTCGGAGCCTTTTACCTCCTGATCCAGACTGATCACCGGGATGCCGGCTTCCTGCGCTTTCTTTACCGCGTCGGCCGGCGCCTGCTGGTCAACCGGGCTGATAATAATCGCGTCTACCTGCTGAGAAATAAAATCTTCGATCTGGCTCACATGCTTGGAAGCGTCAGCCGCCGCATCGGCCACAATCAGCTTGATATTCTGCTCTTTGGCCGCGGCCTCCATCCCTTCTACAATCGACACAAAATAGGCATTCTCCATACTCTGTACCGTATAGCCGATGGTCAGCGGCTCACTGCCGGAATCAGACCCGCCGGCCTGAACGGTTTCACCGCCGGCTACGGTTCCCTCAGCCTTCGTTTCTTCCGGGGAATTCTGTGCCGTTGTCTGGGGCTTGTCCTCCTTCGGAGCCGAACACCCTGACAGCACCCCGCCGATCATCAACACTGCGCAGATTGCCATACATAACCATTTGCTTCTGCTTTTCATAAACCAAACCTCTCCTTTCATCATGATTCCTTCGGGTTTATTGCTTTATGAAAATGATTATAGCTTTCCGCTGCCGGTGATTCATTAAATATCTTCGGAACCTTTTTCACTTTTTTACGAATATGAAAACAGGTTTACGGACGGATCATTTCCCGGTACTGGGAAACGGTCATCCCCGAATATTTTTTGAAAGTGCTGCTGAAATAGGTGGAATTGTCATAGCCCACCCGTGCGGCGATTTCGCCGCTCCGGTATCTGGTGGTCATAAGCAGATGCTGGGCTTCCTTCATCCTCCGTTCCGTCAGATAATCGGCGAACCCCTGCCCCGTTATCTCTTTGAATACCGTGCTGAAATAATTGGGGCTTAATCCCACTGTCGCCGCCACATCCGCCAGCCGAAGTCCGGGATCGGAAAACTGTCTTTCTATCATGCCCTTTGCCCGGCGGATTAATTCTTCGTTGGAAACATTTGTATCATATTCCTTTTCCGACAGTTCCCGGGCAAATTCCAGAACCATCCGCTCAAAACATACCATCGCTTCATCCAGAGTGCCTTTTGCCATGATTTCCTTGTAATAATCATTGTATTTTTCCTGGATTTTGTCCGGATGCGCTTCCGGTTTTATTCCGTTTTTATTGAGTTCTCCCCAGAACAGGCTGAGCGCGAAGGAAAGCATAATCTTTGAATTGTTTCCCACATGTTTCAGATTCGTTTTCAGACGCCCCACATAGTCGGATATCGCCTGCTTCTCCCCCAGAAAAGCCAGTCTGGCCGTATAGGCTATCAGAGATTTGTTCAGCGCATGGTTCAGGTTATAATATTTTTCGATATCCTGTTCCGATAAATCCGCTTCTTTCCCCTCCGTATACCGGTATGCTCCGATCTGCTGCACCGTCTCATAAGCCAGTCCCAGCTTTGACAGCTCCTGCGTCTGGGGCCCGTTCACAAAAGAGAGGGTGTCCCCCTGCATTTCCTCTCGGATTTTCTCTCTGCACGCCGATTTAAAACGCAAAATCAGCTCCGCAAGTTCCTCTCTCTGCCCCTGAAAACAGTACAGCGCTTTCTCCCCGCTCCATTCCAGAAGTTTTCCCTGAAAGTCCCCGGCTGTCTGTCGGATCAACCGCTGTTTTTCCTCTGCCAGACGCATCTCGTCGAGACATACCTCCAGAAGCTGCCACGCCGTCCCGCTGCCGGCATATTCTTCCTGAAAGCTTTTCAGCTCTCCGGGGCTTAAATATCCCTTTACCAGTCTTTTGAATATGCTCTCCTCCCGGCTTTCTTTATGTTCCTTAATGATCTTTTTCAGTTCCTCATGCTTCTTTCTCGCCTCGGACCGTTTGCGGATCACCCGGCACACGGTCGTTCTCAACTGCTCTAAGTCCAGCGGTTTCAGCAGGTAGTCTTCCACATTCAGCCTGAGTGCCTGCTGCGCATACTGAAACTCATCGTAAGCGCTCATAATAATAATCGAAACGTCGATCTCATCCTGCTGCAGCTTTGTGGTCAGAAGCAATCCGTCCATATTTGCCATTCTGATATCCGTCAGCAGAAGATCTGCCTCTGTCTCTTTCACTGCCGCAAGCGCCTTGTCTCCGTCCACCACGCTGGCCGCCACCTCAATTCCCAGCTCTGCCCAGTCAAAGGCACAGGTCAGGCCTTCCAGTAATATTTCATCATCATCCGCAATCACTATTCTGAACATTCTGTCTCCTATCTGCCGTTTTGCTGCCGGCCTTCGATACGTTAAAATAAATATTTACGGAAGTCCCAAGGCCCGGACTGCTCTCTATCTTCATATCATAGCTTCCTTTAAAGAAAAGCCGCAGCCTCTCATCCACGTTTTTCAGACCATAGCTGTCTCCCCGGCTGACCTCGCCTTTTGAAATTCCTTCCCGGAGGGATTCCAGCGAAAGCCGGTCCATTCCGCAGCCATCGTCTGCCACGGAGATATGAACCCGGCCTTCCTCTTTACAGATATGGATATCAATAAAGCCCCCTTCCTCTTTGGGCTTGATGCCGTGGTACAGCGCATTTTCCACCAGCGGCTGCAAAATTAACTTAGGCACCTCCAGTTCTTCCACATCCTTTTCCATATAAACAAAAAATGTAAGCTTGGATTTGTAGCGCAGCTGCTGAATCGTCAGATAACTCTCCACATTCTCCAGTTCTTCCCGAAGCCGGATAATATCTTTTCCGTTATTCAGTCCGGTTTTAAAGAAATGGGTCAGGGCAGTGGTCATTTTCTCCGCCGCCGCCAACTGGTTCATCCGGATCAGCCATTGGAGAGAACCCAGCGTATTGTAAAGAAAATGGGGATTGATCTGCGCCTGCAAAAGCATCAGCTCATATGCTCTCTGCTTTTCCTGCTCCTCATAGACCCTTTTTAACAGCTCTTTTAAGCTGCCCACCATCCTATTAAACTGATCGCTCAGCTCTCCGATCTCATCATTGGACACCCTGGGCACCTGCACCTCCAGATTGCCCAGAGCAATCTCCGCCGCGGATTCCCGCAGCAGGCGGATCGGTTTTGTAAGGGAGTCGGAAACAAAAAAGGAAAAGCGAAGCGTGGCTGCCAGCATCCCCATCATGGCCAGCAGCGAGAGAACAGCCGTCAGAATCACCCCTTCATACAGCTCCCGCTTCCGGATGACATACACCAGAATCCATTCCGTCGTTTTCATACGGGCATAACTGGCATAATATCCCATCGTTCCAAAAGAACTCTGGGAAGGAAAATCCCGCTGCCAGTAGCGGATCTGCCCTGCCGTCTCCTGCATATAAGCCGGACAGTCTTTCTTGTCCTCATATACCTGAATGCCGCCGTTCATATCCACCAGTTTTTCCGCCCCGTAAAATTTTACCCGGCTATCCTCAATCACCATTTCGTGGTCGGCATGCATCATATAAAGCTTCTCTTTTCTGTCCTTGCCGTATTCGGCAAAGATATCGTCCACTTTCAGTTCCACCAGCACAACGCCCAGAAACCGGTTTGTCTCCAGGTCATTCATGGGAATGCCCATGGAAATATACTGATTTTCAGGGGAAACCGCCACCCGTGAGCCCATATGAATATCAAACCAGGTCACATCCTTTTCCCGCCTTATGGTCTGATACCATTCCTCGCCGGAATAATTCTCCTGGCAGAAGGAAAGATAACCGCTCTTAAACAGGCTGCCGTTCTCCCCCAGCACATACACCGATATGTTCTCATCGAAATATTTGGAAATATATAAAAGCTCACTGCTGAAAAAAATATCATCCCAGTATCGTTCTTCCATGCTGCCGGACGGTCTTTTCAGCGCTTTCTGGATTTCCCGGTTCTCACTCACTGTCTTTCCGATCTGATACACCGTTCTGGTCTGCCGTTCAAACTGATCCGATATGGCCGTCAGATCGGTCATCAGGCTTTCTTTTGTCTCCCGCACCTCATTGACCAGCAGATACCCGGCCGTCACACCGCCGAATACAAGCACCATAGCCGCTGCAAAGGCTGCAAATACCACAAAGATTTTTCTCTGGACTCCCTCTTTTCTGATGTTCAATACCCCTGCATCTCCTTCGCATTTTCTTCCGTATACATAACGCCCCGAAGCAGTGTTTCCTTTTCCACTTCTTCCCCGGCCATATCCCTTCGGATAATTGAGGACAATTCTTGTCCCAGATAGGGCGAGGACTCCACGCTCCCCAGATAGTATCCGGCCATCAATGCCTTTTTTACGTCCTGCTGTCCGTTCACTGACACGATCGGACAGACCTCTGTGCCTTTCGCCGTGCCGATCACCGACAGCACGCCGATTCCCTCCTCATCGCTGCTGCAGAAAATGCCGTCAAAGCTTCCCGACTTCTCCACGAAATTCTGCAGGTTGGAACCGGCCGTCACCCGGTCAAAATCCCCCTGCACCGCGCCGGTCAGCTCCAGATTCGGATATTCGCACAGTTGATTCCGAAACCCCACGCTGCGCAGCTGCGCCTGCGAATTCCCGGCGATTCCCTGAATCTCCAGAATTTTTGCCTCTGTTCCACCGAAATACGCTCCCAGAAGCTTCGCACATTCCTCGCCCTCCCATCGGGCATCAGGCCTTATAACGGTCAGATAATCCTTAAATTCTTCCTGATCCACCATACCGTCCAGGAAAATAATTTTGATCCCCTGCTCTCTGGCCTCCTCCAGCACTTCTCCCAGCCCCAGCGTCTGTATCGGCACCACAATCAGATATTCCGGCTTCCTGCCGATCAGCTCCCGGATATCCGCTTTCTGTTTTTCGATACTTCCGTCCCCGCTTCTCCATTCAATTGAATATCCGTCCTCTCTGGCCATAGACAGCACATCGCCGATCAGGGCCGCCATCCGGGCCGTCTTCTGCTCATACACGGAAAAGGCCAGAAACGGCAGTTCCTCCTTCTGGCGGCAGCCGCCTGATAAGAAAACCACAAAAACGCCCAGCATGAGTATCAAATGCTTTTTTGTGATTCTGTTTTTCCTTATTCTTTTGTCTCTCCCATTTTTTCTGCTTTCCATATCCATCTGTCCGCAATCCTCCTGACTGTCCGCAGTTTATAAAAAGAACCGCTGAACCGGAAAAATTTCACAGTTCAACGGCTCAGCCGGTCCCCATCTCTGATTGGTATATCACACATATAAAATCTCCGAGCACCGGTCCCTCCTGGCCACGGTAATCGGAAAATCCGATGCCTGATAGGGATTGTCCCCCATCGTAATCTCCAGCCGTACAGTCTCATAGGCCAGTTCTTCCATATTGTTCTCTTTGCTGAGATGGCCCAGCACGATACGGTTCAGACGGTCATGGAGAATCTCTCCCAGAAGCCGGCCGCAGCACTCATTGGACAGATGTCCCCTTTCTCCCATAATCCGCCGTTTCAGCGGATAAGGATACGGGCCGGCCTGCAGCATATGTACGTCGTGATTAGACTCGATCAGCACGGTATGGAGCCCCTGCAGCCGCTCTATCAGATACTGATTATAGTGGCCCAGATCAGTGACTACCGCTGCGGATTTGCCGCCGCTGTTAATCCGGTAGCCCACCGGCTGGGCCGCATCATGGCTGATACGAAAAGGCAGAATCTCCAGATCACCGATCTGAAAGGCCTCGTCTTCATTGATTTCCCGAAAAACTTCCCGGGACAGTCTTCCCAATGTCTTACACCTGCTCACCTGTTCCAATGTCCCTCTGGTAGAAAAAACAGGCGTGGGATATCCCCGGTGCATCACCCCAAGCCCGCTGATATGATCCGAATGCTCATGTGTCACCAGAATGGCTGACAGATCCTCTCCTGTCAGATCCAGATCTTTAAGCCCCTCCTCAATTCGTTTTTTTGTGGTTCCTACATCCACCAGAATATGGGTCGTGTCAGAACCGACATAAATACAGTTGCCGCTGCTGCCGCTGGCAATACTCATCATCCGCATGATTTCCGGCCTCCGCAGGCCGCTTCGATGCCCATCTTGGCAAGCCTTTTCACAATCTGCTTTCTCGTTTCCTCCAAAGAGCGCCCATTGTCCACCAGAAAATCACAGCCTCTGCGGAACTGGCTGTCGCTTAACTGATTGCTCATAATCGCATAGGACTTCACCTCGGAATAGCCCCTGTTTTCATAAAGCCGCTTCACCCGCTCCTGGGCCGGCACATAAATATACCACAGCTCGTCGCAGAGCTCCCGGTAGCCCGCCTCGATCAGCAGCGCCGCCTCAATCACCACCAGCTTTTCGCCGCTTTCCTCCGCCTCGTCAATCTCCCGCCGGACTGCCTGCTTCACCTGCGGATGGACAATGCCGTTTAAACAGGCCAGTTTCTCCTGATCCTGAAACACCAGTTCCGCCAGCTTTTCCCTGTCAAGTCTGCCGTCTTCTCCAAGAACGCCGGTTCCGAATGCCTCCGTGATCTTTTCAAAACAGGCCTGTCCCGGCTCCATCAGTTCCCTGCCGATCTCATCCGCCATAATGACATGTCCGTGAAACTCATTTTTCAGTAGATGCAGGACGGTGGACTTTCCGGCTCCCACACCCCCTGTAATTCCTATTACGTTACTCACTTTTTCCAGCTTATCCTTTCCCTATTGTGCGTAAACTATCCGCTGTCCGGCAAAAATTAAAATTTATTTCGCATCGAACCAGGTTTCGCCCGTGTGCAGGTCCGCCTCCAGCGCCACCGAAAGCTCTGCGGCGCCTTCCATTTCCTCCCGCATAATCCGGGACACCTGTTCCACCTCGTCCCGGGCCGCCTCTACCAGCAGTTCGTCATGGATCTGCAGCACCAGACGGGACTGAAAGCCTTCCCGGCGCAGCCGCCGGTCCACCCGGATCATGGCAATTTTAATAATATCGGCGGCTGTTCCCTGAATCGGAGAATTCATGGCCACCCGCTCTCCGAACTGTTTCTGCATAAAATTGCTGGAGCTAAGCTCCGGCACCGGACGGACTCTGCCGAACATGGTAACGGCGTTTCCCTCATCCTTTGCCCGCTTTACAAGACCATCCAGAAACCCTTTCACACCCGGATAGGTTTTAAAATACCGGTCAATATACTCCGTAGCTTCCTTTCGGGAAATGCTCAAATCCTCACTCAGCCCGAACGCACTGATGCCATATACAATTCCGAAATTTACCGCTTTCGCGTTCCGTCTCTGCAGCGGCGTCACTTCTGCCAGCGGCGTATGAAACACCTGAGACGCCGTGATGGCATGAATATCCTGAGCCATGCCATAAGCCTGAATCAGCCGCTCGTCCCCGGACATATGAGCCAGCACCCGCAGTTCAATCTGAGAATAGTCCGCGTCCACAAACACAAACCCTTCTTTCGGCACAAATACTTTCCGGATCGCCCGGCCCAGCTCCATCCGGATAGGAATGTTCTGTAAATTAGGCTCCGTGCTGCTGATCCGCCCCGTGGCCGTAATGGTCTGATGGAATTTCCCGTGAATCCGCCCGTCCTCCCGGATAAAGGCGGCCAGCCCGTCCGCATACGTGGATTTTAATTTGGTTAACTGCCTGTATTCCAGAATCTGTCCCACCACCGGATAGTCGGGACGCAGCTTCTCCAGCACGTCCGCCGAAGTGGAATACCCTGTTTTCGTCTTTTTGCCAAAGGGCATATGAAGTTTCTCAAACAGAATCACCCCCAGTTGTTTCGGGGAATTAATGTTAAACACTTCGCCGCAGCCCTCGTATATACTCTGTTCCAGCTCCTGAATACCGGATACCAGATGATCTCCGTATTCTTTTAAGGCCTCTTTCTTAACGGCCACCCCTTCCGCCTGCATATGGGCCAGTACCTGCACCAGCGGCATCTCAATCTGCCGGTACAGCGATCCCATTCCCATTTCTTCCACCCGGGCCAGTACCAGCGGCCCCGCTTCCAGCGCCGTCACACACAGTCCTGCCGCATAGGACAGAAAAACCTCATGCTGTTCCCGGGCCGCCTGAACAAGAGACTGCTTCCCAAACAGATCGGCTCTGGAGCGCAGCATACATCCCCGGTAATCTCTGGTCAGGTCGTCGGCATCATAGGTATCTTTCAGCGGATTGACCAGATATGCGCCGATGCTTAAATCCCAGATCCGGGACTGCTCCGGCAGATCATCGTGACTCAAAAAAGCCAGTTGTTCTTTCAGTTGTATCGTATAAACGGTAACGCCGGTTTCCAGAATGCGCCATGCCCAGTCTCCCAGGTACTGTTCCGTCACAAATCCCTGACAGGGAATATAAACCGCATCCTCCTCGAAAGCCATGGCCAGTCCCAGAAGCTGTTCCTGCTCCCAGATCAGTTGTAAGCCCAGAACATACTCCTGTTCATCATCCGGCACCCGCTCAGACTTTCCCTCTTTCTGCTGTCTCCGTACACTGTCCGCTTTCCCTTTCTCAAAGATCTCCGCAAACAGCTTTTCCGCCTCGGACAGCTCCGTCACTTCCCGGCAGCTTCGGCTCTCTTCCTGTTCTTCCTTTTGTTCACCCACGGAAAAACGGGAGAGAATCGACTTGAATTCCAGCCGCTTCATATATTGATAGGCTTCTTTTGTATATAAATTTCCCAGCTTTGCATGTTCCAGTGCAAAGTCCAGCTCACAGTCCGTTTTAATCGTGGCCAGCATTTTGCTCATCTGAGCCATATCATAATGCTCCCGCAGAGCGTTCTGGGCTCTGGCCGGCTTAATCTCGTCTATATGGGCATAGGCATTCTCAATGCTCTGATAGGCCACGATCAGATTCGTCGCCGTCTTCTCCCCGATTCCCGGAACGCCGGGAATATTGTCAGAAGCGTCTCCCATCAGCGCCTTGACGTCGATAAATTCTGTCGGCGTCACCTGATAGGTTTCCTTCACATCACCGGCACGGTAGTCCTCCACCACGGTCTGATTCCGTTTTGTTTTGGGAATCCGCACACAAATCAGCTCGCTGGCCAACTGCAGAAGATCTCTGTCGCCGGACACCAGCGCCACCTGAATGTTCTGGGCCTCGCAGATCCGGGCGATAGTGCCCAGGATATCGTCGGCCTCATAACCGGGACGTTCCATCACCGGAACTTCCATGGCTGTCAGTACTTCCTTAATCAAAGGAACCTGTTCCAGAAGCTCCGCCGGCATCGGTTTTCTCGTGCCTTTATAAGCCTCGTACATCCGATGCCGGAAGGTAGGCGCCTGTACGTCAAACGCAACCGCCAGATAATCCGGCTTTTCCTCGTCCAGAATCTTAAACATAATATTCAGGAATCCATATACGGCATTGGTATGGATTCCCTCGGAATTGGTCAGCTCCGGAACCCCGTAAAAGGCTCTGTTCAATATGCTGTGACCGTCGATCAATACAATTTTCCGACTCATCTTATTCCTTTCCGGAACAGACGCTTTGGACTGATCTGCCGCCGCATACAAAGCATGATCGCCCGAAAGCCATCGTCACCTGATAAAGTTCTTCATCTAATATTCATTGTCGCCGCATTAAAACCCGATCTTCCATTTCAGCAGAAACGCCAGGACCACAAACCAGAAAGCAATCGTGGACATGGCGTATCGAAACGATTTCCATACCAGATGCTCGTCGATATGGTTCAGCGCGCTGTCCATACAGGCTGCATAGGCCCCTTCCGGGTCGTATACGCCGTCGGTGTCATCCTCCAACTGCTCCAGTCCCACATCAATCACCACATAGGTTTTCAGTTCTTCCTCACAGGCGCCGCAGCTGTGTATATGCTCCACAAAAGATTCCAGCTCATCAAAAGGCAGCCGGCTATGAAAAAAATCTTCCAGTTTCGCACAGGTTTCCCGGCAGTCCATGACGTCCCCTCCTTTTACAACGGCCTGCGGCCCATAACATTCTCGTTTATCCCGACAGCCTCTATTATGCCCTCGTTTCCCATGTATGTCAATATCCCCGCACACGAAATTCAGGGCGCCGGCTATTTCTAACCGACGCCCTTATACGGACAGAAACTACCGAATCCGGAACGTTTCCGCAACGGCTCTGATCGTATCCGAGCAGACAGTGTCTTTTATCCCGCGAACTGGCTGTCATACAGCTTCGCGTAAAACCCGCCCAGTTCCAGCAACTGGCTGTGGCTGCCCTGTTCCACGATATTGCCGTCCCGCATCACCAGAATCACGTCCGCTCCCTGAATTGTGGACAGCCGGTGCGCCACGATAAAACTGGTACGGCCTTCCATCAGACGGGCAAATGCGTTCTGTACCTGAATCTCTGTCCGGGTGTCGATTGAGGACGTGGCCTCATCCAGAATCAGCATGGGCGGGCGGCGCAGCATCACTCTGGTAATACACAGAAGCTGCTTCTGCCCCTGGGAAAGACTTCCCCCGTCCTCTCCGATTACCGTATCATAACCATTCGGCAGACGGCGGATAAAGCTGTGAGCCTTTGTGGCCTTTGCGGCGGCGACGATCTCCTCCTGCGTCACCCGGATATCTCCCATGGTGATATTCTCCCGGATCGTCCCGGAACGCAGCCAGGTTTCCTGGAGCACCATGCCGTATGCGTCCCGCAGGCTCTCCCTGGTAATCTCTCTGATATCCGTGCCGTTTACAAGAATTTGGCCGCTGTCCACGTCATAAAAACGCATCAGCAGATTAATCACCGTAGATTTGCCGCAGCCGGTAGGCCCTACGATGGCGACCCGCTGTCCTGGCTTCACCTGCAGGTTAAAGTCCTGAATCAGCTTCTGTTCCGGCACATAGGAAAACCATACGTGGGACAGCTCCACACGTCCGTCAGTGTCAGTCAGTACCTTTGCATCCGGCGCATCCGGAACCTGAGGGGCTTCCTCAATCAGTTCAAAGATACGCGCCGCGCATGCCAGGGCGTTCTGCAGCTCCGTAATAACGCCGGAAATCTCATTAAAAGGCTTTGTATACTGATTCGCATAACTCAGAAAGCAGGACAACTGCCCCACTGTGATCCCGCCTTTTAAAGCGGTCAGCGCGCCGGCCAGCGCCACGCCGGTATATACCAGACTGTTGACAAACCGGGTGGAAGGATTGGTAATGGAAGAAAAGAAGGTGGCCTGAAGGGAACACTTTTCCAGTCGGTCATTGATCCGGTCAAAGGCTTCCAGCGCCTCCCGCTCATGGCCGTAAGCCTGCACCACTTTTTGATTTCCGATCATCTCGTCAATCAGGGCCGTCTGTTCCCCCCGGACCTTTGACTGCTGTTGAAACATATGATAGGTGCGCCGGGCGATAAATCCGGCCACAAAAAAGGAAACCGGCGTGATCAGCACAACCACCAGCGTGATTTTTACATGAATCGTCAGCATAAACACAAGAGTCCCGAAAATCGTCAGCACGCCGGTAAACAACTGGGTAAACCCCATCAGCAGGCCGTCCGCGAACTGGTCCACGTCGGCGATCACCCGGCTGACGATTTCCCCATGAGCATGGCTGTCAATATATTTCAGCGGCAGGATCTGAATCCGGCGAAAGGCCTGCTCACGGATATCCCGGATCACGCCGTAGGTAATCTTATTATTGCTCAGGTTCATGCACCACTGGGCCAGCGCCGTCAGCCCCGACAGCAGGAGGATCCGCAGCAGAATTCTGCCGATCTCCTGAAGATCCACCTGGCCCTTTCCCAGCGCCAGATCAATGGCCCTGCCCGTCAGCACCGGCACATAAAGAGTCAGCGCCACAATCACCAGCGCAAGAAGCAGAGACTCTGCCACATACAATCCGTATTTTTTAATATAGCGCAGTACTTTTTTCAGCGTCCGTATCTGATTCCCATTGCTTTTCATTCTGACACCTCTTTATCCCCGCGGACTCCCCCGGCTTCCCTGCCGGAAACCTGCGTCTCAAAAATCTCCCGGTAAACCTGACAGTCCGCAAGCAACTGCTCATGGGTTCCGATTCCCACGGCCTGTCCGTCATCCAGAACGATAATCTGATCCGCATGCTGAATGGAAGAAATCCGCTGCGAAACGATCAGCACGGTCGTTTCGTCGCCCAGCTCCCGGATTGCTCTGCGCAGCCTGGACTCCGTGGCAAAATCAAGGGCCGAGGCACTGTCATCCAGAATCAGAATTTCCGGCCTGCGCGTCAGCGCCCTGGCAATCGACAAACGCTGCCGCTGTCCTCCGGATAAATTTTTCCCGCCCTGGGACACCTGAAAGTCCATGCCTCCTTCTTTTTCTCGGACAAATTCCATGGACTGAGAAGCTTCAAGGGCCTGCTCCAGAACCGCCCGGTCCGCATCCGGATCGCCCCACAGCAGATTTTCCCGGATGCTGCCCTGAAACAGAACCGCCTTCTGCATCACAATCCCCACTTTCCGGCGCAGCTCCTCCGGCGCACAGGCCCGCACATCAACACCGTCCACCAGCACCCGTCCCCTGGTCACATCATAAAATCTGGGAATCAGATGAACCAGACTGGTTTTCCCGGAACCGGTTCCGCCGATAATGCCCACCGTCTGTCCTTTCTCTATGGAAAAGGTCAGATCGCTCAGCGCCTCCTCGCCGCCCTCATGATAGGTCAGGCCCACATGGTCAAAGATAATTTTGGGCGTCCCGGCGTCTGTCTGTCCGGCTCCGATACCCTCCGTACACGCAAGATCTTCCCTGCTCTTATCCCCGTCGCGGTCCGGACCGGAGGGAATCTCCAGAATCCCCTGAATCCGGTTCCCAGACGCAATGGCCTTTGTAATCGAGATAATCAGACTGGCCATTTTAATCAGTTCCACCAGAATCTGCGTCATATAGTTGACCAGCGCCACCAGCTCTCCCTGGGTCAGACCGCCTTCATAAACCTGCCTAGCCCCACGGCGCAGCAGCAATACCACCGCTCCGTTCACCACCACATAGGTCAGCGGATTCATCAGCGCCGAAACCCTTCCCGCAAACAATTGAATCCCTGTCAGCTCCTGGTTTCTTCCGGAAAAGTCCCGAATTTCCTCTTCCTCTCTGTGAAATGCCCGGATCACGCGGACGCCGGTGAGATTTTCCCTGGTCAGAGACAGAACGCCGTCCAGCTTCGCCTGAACCTTCTTATACAACGGAATATTGACCAGCATAATCCCGAACACCAGAACCATTAACAGCGGCACGGTCACGGCAAAAATCAGGGCCGCTTTCGGGTTCACCGTAAAGGCCATTGCCACCGAGCCGAACACCACAAAGGGAGAACGCAGCAAAAGCCGCAGGGCCAGATTCATGCCGGACTGCACCTGATTGACGTCATTGGTCATTCTGGTAATCAGGGTCGAAGTGCCTATGGTATCAATTCCGGAAAAAGAGAGGCTCTGAATATGTTCGAAAAGAGCATGCCGCAGCCTGGCGGCAAACCCTACGGCAGCTTTGGCCGCAAAATACTGAGCGGTGATGGAGCAGGCCAGACCCACCACGCCCAGAAGCACCAGTACCAGACACATTTTCACAATATAATCCGTCTGATTCCCTCCGATTCCCCGGTCGATGACAGAAGCCATCACCAGCGGTACCAGCAGCTCAAATGACGCCTCCAGCAATTTAAACAGAGGCGCCAATATCGTTTCTTTTTTATAATTTTTCAGATATCCCAGTAAATTTTTCATATGCTTCTATTATCTCTGTTTTCTCAAACACTATACTCCGCAACTCAGTCCGGCGATTCCGTATTTGTATTTGTTTCCGTCTCCGGCTCCGGCTCTGTTTCCGGTTCCGGTGCCTTTTCTTCATCCTTTTTAAACACATATGCCGTATTAATGGAATTCTCCTGATACCCTTCCAGATAAAGGGTTCCGGAGAGCCCCTCGATCTGGGGCAGGATATTTTTCAGCTCTCCGATTTTCAAATCCAGGTTTTCATCGTCGCCCAGTCTGACGGTAATGTTATCGATCACCACCTGGGCATTGAAATTTTTGTCAAAAAAGATTTTATCCGCTCTGATCTCATACCGCTCAAAAAGCTGGGTCAGATTTAAAAGCACTTCAAATACATCCTGCCGTTCCACCGGCAGCTTCTGATACAGGATCACATGATCCAGATGCAGCCCTGCTACGATGGGAACGCCCTCAATCACCCTGGAAGAACTCTCCACGATCATGCCGTCCCGGTCAAAAAACAGGTTGCTGCCCAGATATTCGATATAGCCCACGATATTTTTCTCGTAGACAATTACTTCTACGGAACTCAGACTGCGGAATTCAATCTGATACCTCTCCACAAAAGGGATCGTCTGATGCTCCCCAAACCTGTTATTCAGATAGCAGTAGATCGTATTCCGTTTCAGCGGCGTATCAAACAGCATGTCCCGGATTTCTTCATTGGTATAAAACGCATTGCCCGTCACCGACATCTCCCGGATGGTAATGTTGGCGGCGGCCAGCAGCGCCAGAACCAGCGCCGCGGCGGCCATACCAAACATCATCAGGAACTTTTTAAAACTTCTTCTGTGCTTTCTCTCTTTTATCTGATTCAACTTTTCACCACCATATCCTGCCGCCCAGCGACTGCAGGTCCCGATCAATGGATTCGTACCCCCGCCTGATATAGCCGGGGTCCGCAATCCGGGTCCGCCCCTCGGCTCCCACGGCCGCCACTGCCAGCGCGGCTCCGGCCCGCAGGTCTCCCGCTTCCACCAGAGCGCCGCGCAGTTTTTTCTGTCCGGTCACCCAGGCCCGGTTTTCCTCCACCCGGATATCCGCGCCCATTTTCGCCAGTTGCTCCGCCAGCTTTAACCGGCCCTCAAAAATAGTTTCTTCGATCATACTGACCCCATTCCCATAAGCTAACAATGCCATAAAAGGCGACTGCATATCCGTGGGAAATCCGGGATAAGGCGCGGTCTTCACCCAGGGAACCGCGGCGACCCGTCCGTCAGACCGAAGGGAAACCTCCTCCTTGCCCCAGGTCACATCACAGCCGCATTCCCGAAAGGCCCGGATCACCGACGCCATATAAGGCGTATAAATGCCGGTCAGGCGCACCTGGCCTCCGGTGACTGCGGCGGCAGCCAGATAGGTTCCCGCCACAATCCTGTCCCCCGTGATCCGATAGCTGGTCTGGCGCAGCTCTCTTTTTCCTTCAATTTTAATCCGCCCGGTTCCGGCGCCCCGGACAGGCACGCCCATTTTCTGTAAAAACAGACATAATTCGATGATTTCCGGTTCTCTGGCCGCATTTTCAATCACCGTAACGCCTTCCGCCGCCACGGCGGCCAGCAGTATATTTTCCGTGGCGCCCACGCTGGGGAAATCCAGCCGGATATAAGCGCCTTTCAGCCTGGATGCACATGCCCGTATCTTTGTCCCATCCTCAGAGATTTCCGCCCCCATCTCCGTCAATCCCTTCAAATGCAGATTTATGGGCCTTAACCCGATGGAACAGCCGCCGGGATAGCTGGTGACGGCTTCTCCCGTTCTCCCCAGCAGTGCCCCCAGCAGCATAATAGAGGAACGCATCCGTTTCACATCCTCCATGGGAATCTCCCCGTTTTCCACGGAAGACGCATCCATCACCAGACAATGATCGGAAAAGACAATTTTCACTCCGACCGCCTCCAGAATGTGTATCATACAGTATACATCCTGAATCATCGGAACGTTTGTCAGCATCGTTACGCCTTTATAGAGAACCGCCGCCGCCATAACAGGCAGGACAGTGTTTTTGGAACCCTGTATTTTCAGTTCGCCCGTAAGAGGGTATCCGCCCTGGACATTTAATGTATCCAACCTTTTACCTCCGAAATATAATGGTATATTATCTTATGTCGGAAGGAGGCATCTAGTGCAATACACTTATTACTTTTCATATGTAATCTGGTTCGATACACTCAGAGCCAGCCCCATCTCCGCCATCAGAAACACGATGGAGGAGCCTCCGTAGCTGATAAAAGGAAGGGTGATACCCGTATTGGGGATTGTGTTGGTTACTACGGCGATATTCAAAATAACCTGGATGGCGATATGGGCCATAATTCCCACAACCAGAAGCCCGCCGAATAAATCCGGCGCATTCTGAGCGATTATCATAAACCGCCAGATCATAAAGACAAACAGGAGGATCAGACAGCCGGCCCCAAACAGCCCCAGTTCCTCACAGATAATGGAAAAGATCATATCATTCTGGGCCTCCGGCACAAATCCCAGCTTCTGCAGACTGTTGCCCAGCCCTTTTCCGAAAATTCCGCCGGATCCGATGGCATACAGCCCCTGTAAAACCTGAAAGCCGCCGTCTAAGGGATAGGCCGCCGGGTCCTTCCACACATCAATCCGCTCCAACTGGTATTTTTCCAGAATCCCCATGGATACCAGCGTATCCCCGAATTCTATAAACACGATAGCTACCGCAGCCACCGCAGCCACCGCCACCGCAAACCGCAGCTTTTTTCTGCTGGCCACGAAGTACATAACGCAGGAAATCCCAAAAATAATAATACCGGAGCTTAGGTTATTATCAATAACCAGATAAGTGGGCGGCGCTACCATAAGAAGCAGCAGCCCGATCACTTTCCACCGGTCAATCCACTTAATCAGATAATTGATGGCGCAGGCCAGGGCCAGAATCAGCGCGATCTTTACCAGCTCAGCAGGCTGAAACAGAGAAGTATTTGTCCCCGGAATACCGAACCACCGCTTTTTGCCGTTACGCTCAATACCGAATGGCGTATAGTTGACCATCACCATGATTACCACCGACAGCACATAGCCCAACACGGCAAAATGTTTATAAAAATGATAATCAATTTTG
>Ga0137306_101112_pt1 | contig 27012 bp, 25 predicted proteins | sample Inofroosms_March_FD_97187 | JGI IMG/M metagenome (GOLD analysis project Ga0137306, IMG submission 97187) | Mouse cecal microbial communities from Vienna, Austria - N-Acetylneuraminic and N-Acetylglucosamine D2O microcosms_March | ecosystem: Host-associated > Mammals > Digestive system > Large...
TAAAACATAAGCGTCTTCCGTCAGGGGTTAAAAATGGTAAGAGAACAGAAAACTCACACCTTCCTTATCCACTGTACACTCCCAAAACTGTAGAATCAACTACTGCAAAAGCGGAAGAAATAGGAGTAAATACAATTACTGTGATAAGCAGGATTTATGAAAATGCAAAAATAAAGGAGCAAGCGCTTATTGATGTCAGATGTGTCCTTGACATAGCAAGTATATATGGGGAAAAAGCGATGGAGGAAGTCAGCAGGAGAGCTTTAAAGGACTTCCATATGATCACATACAATACATTGATTCCTTACATAAAGGATATATCCAAAAGTAAAAAAACAAAATGGAGCCTGAGAATGGAAAAGAACATAAACACGGCATCGTACGGGGCGCGGATTATTACAAAAAGGATGGTACAAAGTAATGAATATAGAAATAAAAAAACAATTAGCTGTATTGGAGCTGGGAGATTTGTCAGCTGTCATAGAAAATCAGGAGAAGGATACGAGAGAAAATCAAAATTTATATATGAATTCATAGAACAGAGATGCGGAAACAGTCCAACGATTTTTGTGGGGCAGTATGATGTGGAGGACTGGCATGACTGCTACCGTAGCCATCTCATTTGTAACAATACTATAATGGTGTTTTGGGATGGCTCTCAAGCGTGAGAACAGTAGATCCCAAGATTGATAATAATCGTACATGGAAGCCATTCGGATAACTGCAAACGGTTAGCCAGGGCATTTGAATGTTATGTGGCCGATAAGTTTAGAAAAGGAAAGGAATCAGAGCCAATATTGACTATGCTTTTCGTTTCCTTATCTTAATGACATTGGAAGATTTACGGAGGACTTGTGGGAGAAGAACGGGATGGGATTGACCGGATGTCCAGATTCGCTGTTAACAGTAGAAAGATTATTGGTGCAAGAATTTAGAAAAAGCGATAGAAAAGTTCATTAAATATGCAGAAAATACATTAAACTATTAGGATAGGATGATGCAGAAGGAATTATTATTTCCTAAGCATCATCCTATTTTTTAGTAATGTATCACACTTTTTGTCTGGCAGATTCTTTCAATGATAGGAGCAGCCTCTTCGCTCTTAAAATAATTAAGAGTAGATATAGGAACAAATTGTTTAAGGGCTTCAAAATCACCGTTTTTAATGAGCTGACGCACAGTAGAAGCACTGATAGGCTGTTTCATGATCTGTTTTCTGGGAACAATGATACAGTCAATGCCTGCTAAAGGGAGTTCGGAGGACATGATCTGATTATAAATACCAGTTACCTGGCTGGTAGGTTCATCCCCAACATAACGACGGGTTATAGACAAAGCTTCCGCAATCTTGGAGAAGATGATCAGATCCAACTTGGCATGGCCTTTGATTACAGATTCTTCATCCTTTAAAAAATAGCTGGGGAAAGTAGCATTGCTGATAATGTATGGGCCGCTGTCATGGCAGATGACATTGGCAAGATGAGAGGTTCCGGCAAGAACCAGTTTTTTTCGTACAGAAAAGGGAATCAGACTGGCATCTTCACTAACGACAAAAAGGTGGAGGGTATCGCATTGGGAAGAAGCGGTTTCTACAAGGTACTGATGGCCAAGGGTAAATGGGTTGGCGTTCATGACTAGTGCGGCAGATAATCCGTTGCTTTTGGCTTTGGACAGATTTGTAAGATAGTCTGTAAAGCCGTTTTTTCGGTTTTCCATAAAGACAAGGGTATCATCAACCCTTGCGATTTCATAAAAACCTAAATCCTGAAAGAATTTTGCAGAACTAATTTTTGTATACAGGAAAAGGTGAAGGTTTCCTCTTTGATATTGGATATCCATTAAGTAGGTAATGATCTGGTTAAGAAGTCCTTCGCCTTGGTGAGTACTGCTGACCGCAAAGCAGCGGAGCGTGTTGGCAAAGCAGCTTCCGGTAGCAATAATCTGATAATCCTCATCATACATGGCACAAATATAATCCAGGTTGGCATCCCGTGAGATTCCCTCTTGCATTAGTAGGGAATCGATCTGGGAAAGACTGCGGCGATCTGAGGGATAAACCTGAGAAATCGTATATTCTGACATAATTTCCTCCTTTTGGGCGCATTCTTTGCGCTGTTTACACTTCGGTCTCTAAAAAATATAATAAATAACAAACTGCCAGCAGGTCAGCGCTTCCACCAGGGGATAGATTTTTTTCTATAAATTCTAAATCCAATTGATGTAAGATTTCTGTACCTGGATAAGGATTTTCAGCCAATATATCTCGAACCTGTGAAACGGTTTCTTGCCAGATGGCAAGGCTGGTTCTGGCAATCATATTGGTGTCAGCCGCTGCTGTGATTAAAGCAAGGAGAGCACCACAGCCGGCACGGTTAATGTCCAGACCTTGGGAAAGCCCCTTCTTTAGGGCAGGCAGCCCCACATCTTTTACAGCGGGAAGTCCTGCTTCCATTTGTCCTCTTATGCCGGTGATTCCGTGATTTAGATATAATTTTTGTCCCATGGTTACCGCATTTTCTTTTGTAAGACCGGAAAAGTCTGACTCGACTAGCCCTTCTGTCATGGCAGAACATTCTTTTAGAACTATATCAGGGTGTCCCCACTGCTCTCTGGGCAGACGACCTAAAGCAGCGCAGAGAATTCCAATGGAAAAAATAGCGCCTTTATGAGTATTGATGCCTTTTGTTGCCGAAAACATATCTGCTTCCGCTTTTCTGCCATAGGAGCGAAGCAGGAGGAAGGTATGTTTGGCAGGAAAGTCGGCGGTCCGCCTTCCAATCTGTGTACAAGACTGAAAGTAGGGCCATAGTGTGCTGGCACTGTCCATAAACGTAAAAATATTCATATCCTTATGACTGCCATTCCCCTCCCGGTCTACTAAACCTGGCTTAGGGGTGGTACAGACTTCGTAGAGAAGAGCTTTGCATGCCAATCGGGCAGCAAGGTCACTATTTTCTTTTTCCATGGCATGCATTAATATTTCTTTGGTTTTTGCCTGGAGCTGCTCTACCGTATGAGCACGGCTGCGGGCACATTCCCTGGCAGGATCGCCACAGATCAGGCAGCGGCGGGGACTAAGTCCAACCTCGAAACGGTCTACTTTCTTACCATCCGGTTTTAGGACATCCATGTCAAACAATCTGCCGATTTCAGAACTGTCTTCAATTGAACAGGTAATTTCTTTTAAAAAGATTGGGTCCGCATTAATAAGATAACAGGCTTCGTTTCCTGTGGACTCACAGATTTCTTCATAATAGACATATTGGATGTGTAAAGAATCCAACTGCTCTTTCAAATAGCGTTTCCCCAGCTCGAAGCCTTTTTGAATTAGTGGACTTTTCTTTATAGGACCAGCGATATTCATAGTAAAACAGACCATAGGAATCTGATACTGTGTTAAAAGCCTTTTTTGCCAGGCAAAGCGGCGTTCTCTGGCATTTAGCATTTCTGTTAATGTTACTTGATATTCCATAGGTTCTCCTTTCTTATATGATGATTCATTGTCGGCTATTTTTTAGAGCATCCATGAAGGTTTGTACCTGAGGCAGTTCCATGGATTCACGCTGACAGAAGATATAAGTACGGCGAATAAAGGGCTCGCCGTTTTCAAAAAAGCAGGGCTGTATGGAGCCTTTAAAATGTTCCAGGGCAATTTCGGGAAGAAGGGCCCAGCCCAAGCCTCGCTTCACCATTTCCATGCAGGTGGTGATACTGTCCACACAGAAACCTTTCGGTTTGGGATTCAATCCATGTTCATGGAGCCATCTGGTAATCATGGCGGATTGTGCGGAGTCCGTCCGATGGCTGATATACATATAATCAGAGAGAGGTATCCCTTCATATTCCTGATTATAGATGAGACAGATATTTTCCTGAGATAAAAGGAACTGTACCTGCTCCCAGGGATATTCTCCACGAAGTACGGCAATATCCAGAGAACCATCTAACATTTGCCGGTAAAGATGGCGGCTCTGGCCTGTGGTAATTTGAAGATTGACTTTAGGATACTGTCCATGGTAGTCTGCCAGAATGTCCGGTAATCGGTATTGTGCAAAATTAATAGAAATCCCCGTGTTTAGAGTTCCGCAAATTTCTTCTTGCATAGTATCTAGAACCCTGCGCATGTCCTCCATCTCCTTGGCGGCCCGTGCGCAATGGGCCAGGACGGCCTCCCCCTTAGGAGTAAAATGAATTCCCTGTCGGGAACGAAGAAGCATTTCTATTTCCAGGTCTTTTTCGATGGACTTAATTCGTTTGGACAGGGCGGACTGCGTCATGAACAACTGTTCGGCAGCCTTTGTAATATTTCTGGTTTCATTGAGGACGTTTAATAACTCAAAATCTTTTTCATCCATATTCACATACATCCTTCCGTTTTGTGAGAGTTAGCAGCAAAAACATGTGGCGTTATCTAATAAGAAAAATTGGAATGGAATGAGATATATCTATGGATATAATATAATATTTCGAGGTGTATGTGAAGCCTGTTTTCTATGAGAATAATTCCTTGAGTTCAAGTCAAAAAGGGAATGAATATATAATTTGCATAAATAGAAACAAACAAAATTATGTGTAATGCACAATAAAAAATCAAAAAGAGATAAAAGATAATGAAAAAAGCAAATCATTCCTAATAGGAATGGAAATCAAGGAAAATTGTGAATTTTACAATCAAATGTAGGAGAGATACAATAAGCACAGCAAATCCAAGTTACTGCCAACAAAAATAAACTTGAGGAGGGACTTTAAATGCTTATCGAAAAAAGCGCAATGGCCGGCACGCTGGAATCCAGTGATGCCCAGGTTACAGTAGAACCCGCAGAAGGGTTGGAACTCAATATTCAGAGCAGTGTATTAAATCAGTATGGACATCAGATTAAAGCTACCATACTGGAAACACTGAACCGTTTGGAGGTAACAGCGGGAAAGGTAACTGTAATTGACAAAGGGGCCCTTGACTGTACCCTGAAAGCCCGCGTGGAGTGTGCCGTATTCCGCAGCTGCGGCAAGTCTCAGTCTAATATTCCTTGGGGAGGTGTTATTCATGATTAATCGTCCAAAGCCAGATAAAAAGCGTTTACGCCGTACCATGATGTTTATGAATGCCCAGAAGCCAGGTTTAATTAAGGATGCTTATATTTACGGAAGCGACAGCATTATCCTGGATTTAGAGGATGCGGTGGCAGAAAATCAGAAGGATGCGGCCAGGTTCAGCCTATATCATGCTCTTAAAAATATTGATTACGGGGATACGGAGGTAATCGTCCGAATCAATGGTCTGGATACTCCTCACTGGCAAGAAGATGTGCGGGTATGTGTAGCCGGAGGGGCGGACGGAATCCGTATTGCAAAATGTGAGAATGCCCAGATGGTCCGTCAGGTGGAGAAAGCGGTTTTGGCTGCGGAGCGTGAATTTGGAGTGGAAGAAGGAAGAACGCTTCTCATGGCGGCTCTGGAAAGTCCTATGGGTATTATGAATGCCTACGAGATCGTTACGGCTTCCGACCGTATGCTTGGCTGTGCCATCTCCGGCGGGGATTTCAGAAAGAGTATGCATGTGCAGATTCAGAGAGATGGAGTGGAAATGATGGTGGCTAGAGGCCAGATGCTTTTAGCAGCCAGAGCAGTGGGAGTTCAGTGTTTTGATACCATGTTCCCCAACATTGAAGATATGGAAGGCTTCAAAGCAGAAGTAATCCAGAACCATAAAATGGGATTTGACGGAAAGAGTATTGTCAATCCGAAACAGATTGCCTTTGTCCATGAAACCTTTGCGCCTACCGAAAAAGAGATTGCCTATGCGGAGAAGCTGGTTCGGGGATGTCAGGCACAGGCAGACGCGGGAATTGGTGTCTATACGGTAGACGGGAAAATGGTGGATATCCCATTCTTTGAAGACGCGAAACGGATTATTGCCCTGGCAAAAGCCTGCGGTGTTTATCATGGTGACTTATAAGAAAGAGGAGGGCTGAAATTATGAGAAATGCAGTTGGAAGAGAGATTCCTGATTATTTGCTGACCAATGGAAGAGAAATTTATCAGGGAAAAAATTATAAAGACGGACAATACATAAAGAAAGCTTCTCCTATGGTGAGGCGGGGAGAGAAGCCTGTGGAAGACAAACTTTGCCAGACCATTCGGGAAGCCTGCGAAAAATGCGGAGCCCATGACGGGATGACGTTTTCCTTCCACACGGAATTCCGTGACGGTGATTATGTAGCTTCTATGGTATGTAAGGTGCTGGTGGAGGAAATGGGGTTAAAGGATCTTCACGTAGCGGCGACCTCTTTAGGAAGCGCACAGGATATTTTCGCTGACTATATGGAGAGGGGAATCATTGTGGAAGCTCAGACTTCCGGTGTCCGCGGACGGATTGGTGAGGTGATTTCCGCAGGAAAGCTAAAGAATCCGGCGATTATCCGCAGCCACGGCGGAAGGCCCAGAGCAGTAGAGGCAGGGGAAGTCCATATTGACATCGCTTTCCTGGCTGCAGCCACTTCCGATTGCTGTGGCAATGCCAAGGGAACCGGAGGAAAGAACAACTGCGGTTCTATGGGATTTGCCAACCATGATTCCCACTATGCGGATCATACAGTTATCATTACGGATACTCTGGTGCCATTCCCCAATCTTCCGTCTTCCATTTCCTGCATCGATGTGGATGCGGTCTGCGTGGTGGATGCCATCGGTGACCCGAAAAAAATTGCTACAAAAGAAGCCCGTATGACCGACAATCCAAGGGAACTGATGATGGCTGAAAACGTAGCGAAAGTGATTGCTGCGACTCCTTATTTTAAAGATGGATTTTCTTTCCAGACCGGTGTAGGTGGTCCGTCTCTGGCGGTGAACCGATTCCTGGAAGAGCACATGAGAAAACAGAATATTAAGATGAGTTTTGCTCTGGGAGGAACCAGTTCTGCCATCTGCGCCCTTCAGGATAAAGGGCTTGTGGATTATATTTTGGATACTCAGGATTTTGATCAGGGAGCGGCGGCCCATTTATTTACCAACCCCAATCATGTGGAGATTGATTTAAGCGAGTATGCCAATGCGGCAAATAAAGGAGCGTATGTCAATAAGCTGGATTACGTTGTTCTTTCTGCCCTGGAGATTGACACGAAATTTAATGTCAATGTTATTACCGGTTCTGACGGTGTACTTCGTGGGGCGCCCGGCGGCCATCCGGATACCGCAGCAGGAAGCAAATGCTGTATCATTGTCACTCCTCTGACCAGGGGGCGTATGGCTACGGTATGTAAGAATGTGGTTACGGTTACAACGCCAGGGGACTGCGTAGATGTCCTGGTGACAGATTATGGCATTGCGGTGAATCCGGCACGTCAAGACATGATAGAATGTCTGGATCAGGCAGGAATTAAGCATGTGACCATCGAGAGTTTGCAGGAAAAGGCATACAGCCTGGTTGGAGAGCCGGAACCGCTGCAGTGGGAAGACCAGGTGGTAGCCATTGTGGAGGCCCGTGACGGTACGATTCTGGATGTAGTAAAAAAGGTAAAACCGTTCAGTTTTGAACGATGAATACATGGTTCAGTTCCGCAAATGGTGTTGTACTTCCTACTTTGATTCCCACTGTTTTGGATATTGTGGCAAACGTGGGCGGAAATGTGACCATTGTAGAAATGATTATCGCAATTGTGGGAGGGGGCAACCGTAGCGGGAATCAGTCCCCTTTCTACTGGCGGAAGTCTTATTCTGGCATCTCCGTGACTTATTATCAATTCAATAAAGAAGAGGGAACCCTTGAGGCAAAGCAGATACTTCCCACTCTTCCGGATACCTACACGGGAGACGGATGGGCCAGTGGGATTATTATGAGTGCCAGCGGAAAGTATGTGATTATTTCTAACCGGAAACATGACAGTATTACCAGTTTTGAGATTCAACAGGATACCGGATTTCTTAAGTTCTGTGACTGTATCAAGACAGGAGGAGAACAGCCGCGTTTTATTACCTTGGATGAGAAAGGTGAAAAAATTCTTGTAGCCAATGAATTAACCGATACGATTACAGAATTTGAACTGGATGAAGAGAACGGAAAATTTAAGGAAACAGGCAGAAAGATAGAAACAGAAAGTCCTGTCTGCGTGATTTTTATAACAATATAACAGCAGAGAGAATATGCAGGCTGTTGAAGACACAAAACAGTATTTCCAGAGGATTGGCCATAGGGGCTGCCTCTCATGTAATCGGAACGTCAAAGGCTATGGAAATAGGGGAAACAGAAGGGGCCATGAGCAATCTTGCAGTTGTTGTCAGTGGAGTGTGTACGGTTTTATTTTCTAAATTTTATTGATCCTTTAAAAATTTTGCCTATCTGGAAGCGTTCTTTCCTGAATTACCTTTTGGGCATAATCTAGGGTATAATCCTTAAAAGTAGATATCTGACTCAAAGACAATGATTCCTTGCGGTATCCAAGATAATCCTTGCGGACAACCGGAGAGCCATCTTTAAAAAACAGTTGTTGGTAGTACAGCTCTTTATTGTGAAACCAGAAGTCGGAATTGAGAAAAATACCAAATCCCAGGCCATGTCGCACCATTTCGTAACAGATATTCACATTCTTGACTGTCATGACCATATAAGGAGCGGTTTCAAAGGAAATGATTGCCCAGATAAGAGAGCGGGGGAGATAAACGATGGCAATATGGGGATGTATTGCAGATGATTTTACAGGCGCTTCTGATGCTGCTTCATTTTTAAGAAAAGGAGGAATGAAAGTCCGACTTTTTAACGGAGTGCCGAAAAAGATTCAAAACTGCGAAGCGGATGATGCCTGGGTGATTGCTTTAAAAACCCGGACGGAGGAAAAAACACAGGCAGTCCGGCATATTCTGGAGGCCGTTGATTTTTTGAGAGAAAACAGGATCGGGCATATTTATATAAAGTATTGTTCCACTTTTGATTCTACCAGGGAAGGAAATATCGGACCGGGCGTAGACAGCGTTATGGAAAAAATGAAGCAAAAATATACCATTCTCTGTCCGGCGCTTCCTGTAAACGGACGGACGGTAAAGGACGGCATTTTATATGTGAATCAGGTTCCTCTTGCCCAAAGTCCCATGAAAGATCATCCTTTGACTCCTATGTGGGACAGCCGGATTGTCTGCCTTATGGAAAGTCAGAGTAAGTATTCCTGTATGATCCTTTCCAAAGACGATATGGAACAGGGAAAAGCCGAAGAGAAGATAGAAGCATTTGGAAAGAATAAGGAACATTTTTATGTTATTCCTGATTTTGAGGAAATGTCAGATGCAAAGAGATTGACAGAGCTATTCGGCAGACTGCCTCTGCTGACTGGAGGAAGCGGCCTTCTGGAAGAACTGGCAGTTATGTGGATGGCGGAGTCATATCCGAAGCCTGTGGCAGTCTCCCCACAGATTAAAGGGAAAGCGTTGCTTCTGGCAGGAAGCTGCAGTACTATGACACGCAGACAGATTCAGGACTATCAAAAACATGGAGGCATTTGTCTGAAAGTGAATCCCATCAGTCTTTACAAGAAGGAAATAACCGTGGAAGACATCTGGAATGAGATTCAAAATATGGGAGATTCTGATATCTTGATTTACACTTCAGACACACCGGAAGCAGTGGCTGCCTGTCAAATATATGGCCAGGAGCAGATTGCCGGAATGATAGAAGGTACTCTGGCGTCATTGGCCAAAATGGCAGTTCAAAATGGTTACAAAAGGATTATCACAGCAGGTGGAGAAACTAGCGGTGCTGTTACGAAAGAGTTAGGATTTGATGATTTTTATATTGGTGACAGTATAGCTCCAGGAGTTCCCACTATGGTTCCCTCTATTTGTCCGGATATAAAGCTAGTGTTGAAATCCGGTAATTTTGGACAGGAGGATTTTTTTAGAAAGGCATTGGAGCAGACAGGAAGAGAACTATGAGTGAGTTGGCAGAAGAACAGAAGAAACAGGCAATTTGGTGTGCTCACACACTGTTTGTTTTGGGAAAAACCAGTGGGTCTTCCGGCAATATAAGTTTTCGTATAGGAGAACATGTCTATATCAGTGCAGGCAATACTTGTTTTGGCACACTAAGCGAAGATGATTTTTCTGTGATTACTATGCAGAATACTTACCTTGCAGGAAAAAAACCAAGCAAAGAAAGCCCAATGCATTTGGCATTCTATAAAGCTCATCCAGATATGCAGGCGGTAATACATACTCATGGTAGATATGCTGTTTTGTGGAGCTGTGTTCCGACATTAAAGGAGGATAATTGTATACCGGCCTATACACCATATTTGAACATGAAGCTGGGAACAGTAGGGTTGATTCCCTATGCATCTCCAGGAACAGAAAAGTTGTTTCAGGAGTTTGAGTCACACAGGAGAGAGCAGGGGATATTTGCTGAAGCAGCACGGTGCTATTGTGGCGGGAAAAGATATTATGGATGCTTTTTATGGATTGGAGGAACTGGAAGAGGGTGCCAAAATAGCATGGGAACTTATGCATGCAGGTCTGAAGGATATTCCTGTGACAGAGTAGGCTCATAGAATAGATAAAAAAATTATGTATTATTCCAAATAGGAATGGAGTAACAGTAAAATTCTGACTTTTACAATGAAAAGTATTCATAATACAATGAATATAACAAAAAGAGGAGGGAACAAAAGATGCTAGCTTTGATAGGTTTTACTTTAATGATTATTTTGATGATTGTGCTGATTAAAAGTTGGGTCAGCCCGCCGGTGGCTTTTATCGGATTGCCTTTGATTGCAGCAGTAATTGCCGGATTTTCCGTGGCGGATATCGGTGGTTTCATTGGAGATGGAATGAAATCCATGTTAAGCACAGCAGTGTTGTTTGTATTTTCTATTTCATATTTTACATTGATGGATGAGATTGGATTGTTCGATCCTATTATCAATACCCTTACTAAAAGGGCAGGAAAAAATATCTGGATGGTAGTAATCGCATTGCTTCTCACTACTTTTGTAGCACATCTTGACGGTTCAGGAGCTACTACTTTTCTTATCGTAGTTCCAGCATTTCTTCCTATCTTTAAGCGGTTGGGAATGAGAAAAGAGGCTTTACTTGCTATGATATGCGGTCCTTATGCAGTGATGAATATTTTGCCTTGGGGTGGGCCTACCATGCGTGCGGCTACAGTGGCAGAAGTTGAGACCGGTGATTTGTATGCGTTTATTATTCCTGGAGTACTGTGCCTGATTGCTTGTGCGTTTCTTAATGCTTTTCTGATTGCCACCAATGAAAAGCGTCATGGATTGAATCCAGAAGAAAGCAATGATAATTCCCAGAAACATCAAGAAGAGAAATCAGAAAAAAGAACCTGGAGGTATTGGTTTAATCTTGTGGTTACTCTAATCATGCTGGCATTTTTGTTCCTGGATACCCCAATGCCGTTGTATTCCATCTTTATGATTGCTTATGCGATTGTATTGGTGGTTAACTTTCCCAATACCAAGACTCAGAACAGTAAAATTAAATCTTTAGGCCAAAACGCTATGGTTATGACTGTGACCTTGTTTTCAGTAGGTATATTTATGGGTGTTATCAGTGGAACCGGAATGGTGGAAGCAATGGCAAATACCATTGTAAGCGTTTTGCCGGAGGCTATGGCTCCTCATATGCACTGGTTTATGGCTCTATTCTCTGTACCGTTAATGATGATTCTTGGAACAGATGCATTTTATTATGCTTTGCTGCCCATCATCATGGGGGTGGTTGTACCATTTGGGGTTGCCGCAGAGGCAGTGGCAGCTACGTTCCTTTTGACAGCCACTTATGGTACACCAGTAAGTCCATCGGTGGCAGCGGTTTATGTAGGTCTTGGCCTGGCTGATGTATCTATTGGCGATCATATTAAATATGCATTGAAATTTGTTTGGCCTATGAGTATTCTTGTATTAATTGGAGCAACAATTTTAGGAGTAGTACCGTTTTAAGGAGATAGAAAAAAGTATCTTTATGATACCAGTCCGACAAGCGATGTGCCTTGACTTCTTTAGAGATGGTAGTCGGATCTTTACATAGGTATTGGGCAATGACCTTAAAAGTACATCCTTTATTCAGAAAGTTTTCAATGTAGATACGATCATTAAGGGTAAGGTGTTTCTGGTTACCGGGAATATGTAAGTGGATTAGGTCAGTTTACAAGGAACTATTGTGGGGCTATCCAAAGGGGGGCAGCGCCCCAAAGCTATAGACACCGTGACTAGAAGCGTGGCTACACTCCGTGAAAAGTAGCAGGGCAACGGGGAACCGTCAAGGCTAAAATAAATGGATTGACACTTGGCCTTGACCATTCCCTGCCGTCCCGCTGGGTGGGTGGACAAGACAGCAATCCCTAAAAGCGCCGTTTATCTTGACCGTTGACTGGCTCGGCTGGTTTTGCTATTTATCTTCATAATCGAATTGATTTGTTAATTCGTTTACTGTCTTTTGGCTGAAAAGAACCGTGATGGCATACACATGTTCATAATTATATTTTTCATATTCCTCCGGCTGAAAAAAATAATCAACCATATAGGAATGCACCTCATTTTTAGAAGTTATTATTTGTATAACTAATGGAATTTCTTGGTCGTAAGTAATTTCCGTTTTATTAGTCAAAGTGGAAGTGGCCCAGCCCATACCAGTAATATCATTTTTGCTTTCTTTGAAATACGATGTTGATCCACTATTGTGTTTGCTTTGTGTAGCAATTCTCAATCCGTCTGCGATATTATCAAAACCGAGAGCAAGTCGTCCCTCCGAGTCCTCAAATGCTTGACCTCCACCACCTGCGACTATATACCATTCTCCGTCAATCAATTCGTAGGTGTTAATTTGCATACTTTTTACAGTATCGTCTATGAAAAAATCATACAGACGATATTCTTGATTTAATCCCAATAGTTCGGCGATGTTTTTTTCTTTCTTTGTTAATTGTGCTTCTTCAATATACATTTGATTTAAGTCACTTTCTGCACAAGCACTCAACGTGAAACTCAATGCCACACACAGCAATAATGTCCATATTTGTTTCACAATAGAACCTCCTCAATTTTTTCTATTTCCGCCCCCGTTGCGGGATTGGATTTTTCAGCAAGTCCGATTTTCCCGCAAGCCGTTTCAGTGCCGCTTTGTCCTCCCCGCTCAACTTGCCATAATTCAGCCGGGGCCGTTTGCAAATAAACATCAAAGACGCTTTCTCCGGGTCGCTGTCCGGGCTGGTAGCTTCATCAGCTGCTTGTAGCAATCCTTTCAGCGGATTATCCTCCGGGACACTGAAGAAGTCGTCTCTGTGGGCTTCCCTCAAGTCAAGGGCTATCCCATTTATGTCCTGTTGGATTATGTAGCGGCAAAAGCTGCCGCTTCATAGCTGCCTAACGCAGACTTGGAGAGGTTCGTCTGCTCCGCAAACGGTTCCAGGGTCAAGCCATGTTCTACACGCAGGTCTTTCAAGCGTTCTTGAATTGTTAAGGCCATATCCAATACTCCTTATTTATGTTCGTCTGGTAAATTCTCTATGTATCTGCACTTAGGATAATTGGAGCAGCCCCAAAATCGTTTTCCTTGACAAGTTCCTTTAGTGGCAATACGCATAACAAGCTGTCCACCGCAACGAGGGCATAGGGTTTTCTCCACATTTGGTGTTGCCGCTGGGACAGAGATACTCTGCGAAAGGTTGTCTTGTGCTCTTTGTTGAATGTTTCTAATATGTGTTATTTTCTCTGCTTCGTTTATCTGCGTAAGCGGGTACAGCTTTTCAAATAATTCATCGATTTTGTCTGATGATAACTGTATTCCTACCTTTGCAATATTCTGTTGAACCGCAGAAAAAAGGTTGTACCGATTAACAACGTAATGTTTTCCGCTGGTTAACGTAATATCTTTCAATGTGCAACGGTCGCTGAATACAATATAAGAATAAAACGGCAAAGTTTGGTCGGCAAGGAATGTTTGAAGCCATTTCAGATGTCCCTTGTTCTGCCAAATAGGATTGTAAAATTTATTTTTCTGTGACCTCCCTCGTCCAGTGGGTAGTGTTTGAGTCCAATATTGTTGAGATTCGGTTCCAAAAATCCACCCACTATAATTTTTGGATTCCAATACATATATACCCGATTTATGAAGTAGGACAACATCTAATTCTGTGGTTTCTCCGTTGCTTTTCGGGATATATAAGTTAAATAAATACCGTTTGTACCCGGCCAGCGAGTCGAGACACTTATAAGTGTAGAATTCCCCCAGCCGTCCTTTGTTGAATCGAACGCTGCTATATGGATTTTGGGTTTGCTGATAGTATTCCGTTTTTTTATATTGATTTTTTTGTACTACATATACAACAATGGCAAGAAGTACGGCAAGTAAAAAAATCCCCATTATAGTTCTCCCCCTATCTGTCTTTTGATTAATATACCACAATTCCAAAAGCGTGGAAATAGGGAGTTTTCCGGGTCGATTTCCTACCTTTTGGATATACTGAACTGCTCCCCGTCAAGAAGACAGAGAAATAAAGTAGAAAATCATGAAAAAGCCACAAAGTATTCCGGCAGGTGTTGTGTACTGCCATACAACGCAGGTATCCGTCAGGCCACGCCGGAGCGTTTTCGGTTTATTACCGCCAGCGGTAGGAAGTTCCTCCTTTCCGTCTATCCATGCAAAAAAGAGGAAGGAAAGCAGGCAATATAAAGTGGCATGGTCAAATGAATGTATTGAATTATGGTTTGTCTTGCACTTTCAAGAATTGGCAGTAAATAATGGGCGTGAACAGTATCAGCGGATTTTAAAGCAAAAATATGGTTATGAAAAGACACTTGGACTGAGAAATAGAAATTTTTACAATAAACCCGTCTATATACAGCGTCAGAAACAATATCAAATGATTGCTATGGTCTCAAAAAAATGGTAAGATATTTGAAAACAGCATAGGAAGAAATAGCTTTTACACAGGTCTGGAGGTGACTGTATATGGCAAGAACGATAGGAATAGGAATTCAGAACTTTGAAAAATTGATAATGGAGAACCGCTTCTATATTGATAAAACAGGTTTCCAGCCATGAATATTCCAAAGGAGAACAATCCAGCCATGGCAAGAACTATAAAAGACGGCCTTGTGAAAGATCCTGTGCAGTTTTCTATCGGCAAAAAGATTCTGATGCTGTCGGTGGCGGCCATGATTCCTTTCTTGATTCTGTCGGTGGTGTTGCTGCTTTCCATGACCAGATATAGTCGCACCTATGGCGAACTGGTAAGCAACATGACCATCGCTAACAACTACAATTTAAACTTTAAAGAAGAAATGGATGAGAGCCTGTACAAGTTGGTAGTGGGATATGTGGATTATGAACATATTCATGAGGACGGGACTTTAAAGGACCCTTATGAACTAATTGGGGAGTTGAGAGGGGATTTTGAAAGACTGGTGGATATTACCACAGAGCCGGAGAGCCGGACTTGGCTGGAAAGTCTAATTCGGAATATTGAGACACTGGAGAAGCGAGTGAATGATATTCTGGAAAATATCCGGATCGGTGGAAAGTATGACAAAAATATTGAAGAACTGGATAACAATATCTATATTCTCACGGAACTGATCCAGGAAAATATACAATATTATATCTACTATCAGACAAAAAGCATTGAGGCCGTAACGGATGATCTTCAGCATCAGATTGGCAGCTTTATTGTAATCTGCGGTCTTTTGGTTGTGATTCTGGTTGCTTTTACCATCGCTATGACTTTTGTAGTTACCGGAGGCATCCTGCATCCGGTGAAAATACTGAATGACGCCACTAAAAAGATTGGTTCCGGTGATTTTGCTGCCAGGGCGATGGTGAGTTCGGGAGATGAGATTGAGAGCCTGGCCCGCAGTTTCAATGATATGGCAGAGAAAATGCAGGCATTGCTCAATAAGACCAAGGAGGATGAGAGAAGGATGCGGTGGCTGGACCTGCGTCTTCTCCAGGAGCAGATCAATCCCCATTTCCTCTACAATACACTGGATACCATTGTCTGGCTGATCGAAGGAAATCAGGAGGATGAAGCGGTGGACATGGTAGTGGCTTTGTCAGATTTTTTCCGCCTGGTGCTCAGCAAAGGCCGGGAATTGATTTCCCTGCGGGAGGAAAAGGAGCATATCAACAGTTATCTGGGAATCCAGGCAGTGCGCTACCAGGATATTCTCGAATATGAAATCCGGATTGACCCGTCTCTCTATGATTATCAGATTTTGAAGCTGACTTTACAGCCCCTGGTGGAAAATGCTCTTTATCATGGGATTAAGTATAAGCGAGCAAGAGGGTATATCCATGTTACCGGAACCAGAGAAGGGGATAATCTGCGTCTGGAAGTCTGCGACAACGGTGTGGGGATGGAACCTAGGGATTTGGAACAGTTAAGGCGTGATATCCGGCGGCCCTGCAGCGAGTCGGACAAAGGTTTTGGACTGGCCAATGTCAATGAGCGGATTCGCATTCATTTCGGGCCGGAATATGGGATGAAGCTCTGGTCGGAGAAGGGGAAAGGAACCACGGTGGAATTGACGATTCCGGCGATTAAAAAGGAATCCGGGGGAGAGGAGAGGGAGAAGGGATGAGAAAGGCAGAAAGGTCTTGGCCATTATGCGGGCGGATCAAGCAGCAAAAACGGCTTGAGATGGCAGGACTGTGGAAGCCATTGGGAATGCCTGGGGGAAAGATCTGGATTTTGCTGGGTTTTATCCTGATGGTTCTCGTATTTACCGGCTGCGGAAAAGGCCCCGTAAAAGAACCAGAGACGAGAATTGGAACCGTACCCGATAAAAATTTGATTGTGGTGGGGGTGTCCCAGATCGGCAGTGAATCGGTGTGGAGGACAGCTAACACGGCGTCCATTCAGAGTGTTTTTACCCAGGAGAATGGGTATTTCCTGATCTTTAAAAATGCCAGGCAGAAGCAGGAGAACCAAATAAAGGCGCTGCGCAGCTTTATCTCTCAGCGGGTGGATTATATTGTGTTTTCGCCGATTACAGAGCGGGGATGGGATACGGTGCTGCAGGAAGCCAAGGAGGCGGGGATTCCCGTGATCCTAATTGACCGGAAGGTGAAGGTGCGGGACAGTTCCCTCTACACAGCCTGGATTGGCCCGGATTTTTTTAATGAAGGGAGAATGGCGGGAGAGGCCCTGGAAGAGTGCCTGAAAAAGCAGGGGAGACAGGATGAGAATATCCATATTGTAGTTTTGAAGGGGACGGAAGGCTCCACTTCTGCCATCGGGCGCACCACAGGTTTTTCCGAGATTGCGCAGACTCATGAAAACTGGAATATATTAGAACAGGTAGACGCGGAATTTACAACAGCCAAAGGGCAGGAGGAGATGGAGCGGCTGCTCCGCAAATATGAGACGATTGATGTGCTGATCTCCCAGAATGATGATATGACCTTCGGCGCCTTAGAGGCGATTCATGAGGCAGGAAAGACAGCCGGAGAGGATGGAGATATTATTGTGATCTCCTTTGACGCGGTGAAAAACGCGCTGAAACTGGTGGAGGAAGGAAGCATCACGGCAGATGTAGAATGCAATGCCAACCAGGGAGAGTACATTGAAGAGGTAATCCGCAAGCTGGAGAATCATAAGGTGGTGCCAAAGCTGAACTTTGTGCCGGAAGAGGTATTTACAAAAGAGAATGTCAGAGAGAGGCTGGAGGAGGACGAGCAGTGAGCGGCGTTTGGGAGGCAGTGAGGCTTGCCGGCAGATCAGTAAAAGGGGCTGATTTTGGCTCTTGCGTGCAGGAAAAGATAACGACAGAAAAGAGGAAGGGAAATGCTGAGAGTGTTTTTGGTGGAGGATGAGAGTGTGATCCGGGAGGGGCTGCGGGACAAGATCCCCTGGGAGCAGTATGGATTTCAGTTTGTGGGAGAGGCGGCTGATGGGGAGATGGCATTGCCTCTGATCCGGAAGCTGAAACCAGATGTACTGATCACGGACATTAAGATGCCTTTTATGGACGGCCTTTCCCTAAGCGCGATAGTGAAAGAAGAGTTTCCCCGCACCCGGGTCATTATTATCAGTGGATATGATGATTTTGAGTATGCCCGTCAGGCGATTGTGGTGGGAGTGGATCAGTACCTGCTCAAGCCTATTACCCGGGCGGCCCTGCGCAATGTGTTGCTGGAACTGAAGGAAAAGATCGGGAAAAACGTAGAGCAGCAGGATTATCAGGCTCAATTCCAGGATGAAATGCAGGAGTTTGAGCAATTTCCTCTGCGGCGTTTTTTTGAAAAGACATTGGATGGAAAGCTGTCGGTCAAAGAGATCTATGATGAGGCTGGCAGGTTGTCTTTGCAGATTACGGCGCCCTGTTATAACCTGCTGATTTTTTCGCTGCTTGAGAAGGAGAGCCAGCCGTCCCGGGAAAACCGGGAGCGTTTTATGAGAAAGCAGGATGAGATCTTCCATTATTTTCTGCGGCGGCCTCAGTTTATTCTGTTCCGCCTCAATGTCAACAGCTATGGAGTGCTGATCAAGGGAGAACGCGGTCAGCTTGAGGGGATAGCAGAGAGTGGATTAGACCATATCCGAAGGCTCTGTGTCCCGGAAGAAGCTCATATGGGGTGGTACGTGGCTGTGGGGGAGCCGGTGGAGCGGCTCAGTATGCTGCCTCAATGTTATCTGCGGGCCAACCATTACTTTGCTTACCGCTATATTCTGCCGGGGACGCATATTCTGACCGAGCATACCCTTGCTCCCTATCTTTCGGATTCGGAGGAGAAAGGGGTCAGCAATGTGGATTTCATGCAGATGGATCCGGAACTGATCCGGGATTTTCTGGCCAAAGGAGAGGAGAACGAGATTACAGGATTTGTGGAATCGTACCTGGGCAATATTGGAAACGGGATCCAGTCACGGATGTTTCGGGGTTATGTATTTTTCAACATCCGGGTGGCGGTAATTACCTTTCTGGAATCCATTCGGGTGGCGAAGGAACAATACCAGGAATCCATCGAAGGGGTCATGGAGGGAACGCCGGACAATGAGGAGGATATCTATGAGTATTTTGTGGGTATGCTGCGGATAGCTATGAGAATCCGTGACCAGATCAACAATTATCATGGGAAAAAGCAGTTTAAGAAAGCCCTGGATTATATTGACAGCCATTTTGATCAAGAGGGGCTGTCTTTAAGCCTGGTGGCGGAACAGACGGGCATGAGCCCCAATTATCTCAGTACGATTTTCAGTCAGAATATGCAGAAGACTTTTATTGAGTATGTGACGGAAAAACGGATTGAGAAGGCAAAAAAGCTGCTGAGACAGACGGATAAGGCTGCTGGGGAGATCGCCAAAGAGGTAGGGTATAAGGATGCTCACTATTTCAGCTTCGTGTTCCGGAAGCTGCAGGGCTGCAATCCCCGCGAGTATCGGGCGCAGAAATAGGTGACGGGAGGATGAACCGGAAGCGGATCTGAAAATATTTTCAGGTTTCCGTCATGGCGCCCCGGTGCTCTCCTTCTGATTCAGATTCCATCGGGCTTCCTGAGAATGGACAGGGAGTCCTTTTAGCTTTTTTAGCAGAGTATCCGCCACCCGGACGCCCATCTCGTGAGGCTGATGAGAGAGGGTAGTGATGGAGAGAATATCGGAGTTGCTTAAATAAGTGTTGTCAAAGGCGGCCAGGGAAATGTCATCAGGGATCTGAAAACCGCTTTGCAAAAGGACATTGGCCAGGTGGTAGGCGAGGAAATCGTTATAGCAGACAATGGCGGTGCAGGAGGAAAGATCCCGGATCATTTCATTTAAGAAGGAACCGTCGTCGATGGCGTCTAACCGGGCCAGGTCACGGGAATCATACCAGCAGGCGGGGGCATTGGAGAGAGGCAGACCGAGATCCCGCATGGTTTCCAGAAAGCCCTGATAGCGCTCCGGCCCCTGCATGTCGTCAGCCTTGAAAATTCCTCCGATCCGGGTGTGGCCCTGTTCGGCTAGATGGCGCACTAAAAGGGAACTGCCGGAGAAATTATCGTCCTTGACATAGGGGCATTGGGGCAGTTCGGGATAATAGTTGTATAAAAATACGACGGGGCATCCGTTTTTGATCAAAGCATGGTAAAGGTCAAGATTGGGGTTGGGGAGCGCGCTTTTGCAGCCCTCCACGATCAGTCCCCGGGGCGGCTTTTCCTGAAGCTTTTGCAGGATTTCCCGTTCCTGACATACCTGGTTATGGGTGGGGAAGATCGTGATAAAAAAGCCGTTTTTCGTCAGTGTGTCCCGGATGTCCTGGATCACGGCAGGGTATAAGTAGTCCTGGTCATTGAAAATCAGGATTCCGACTTCATTTTCTCGGGATTTGGGGGAGCGGCCGGTGATGTAGGAGCCGCTTCCCCGCTTTTTATCAATCAGCCCTTTTTCTTCCAGGGTTTTTAGGGCCATGCGCACGGTCTGCCGGCTGAGGCCGTATTTTTCGCACAGTTCCTGTTCGGTGGGAAGTTTGTTGATTCCTTCCCGGATATTTTTGCGGATTAGCGTTTCTAATCGCCCGGCCAGCCATTTGTATTTTACTGCCATAAGAGGATACTCCTGTCGAAAGATGTCAATAATAACCATTCAAACGGACTTTAAATGATTGTATTTTATTTATATTTACCAGGATAATGGGGAGGTTGTCCTGCATTCATTCCGAGATAGAGTGAAAAATACAAAAATAGCACAAAAAATCATAGATTTTTCGTAAAAACATCTAAATCTAATCGTAAAATATATCCCTTTCAAATTTTAAAACGGAACATTTGCACAAGGCATAAAAAGCGCTCTGCATTCATCCTGAAAGAGAAAAATCTTAAGATTTCCCCATGTTTCGGAAGAAAACGCACCAAATAAAAAAGTTGTATTGTATTTGAATTATAACATAGAAAAGTTGTATTGTAAATAACTAACAAAGTGCCTGTTTGGGAGCGCCTTTTCGTTGAAGCGTGCCTCTGCTTTCTGTTATGATTTAACCACAGGGAAGACAGATCCCGAAGGGAAAAACCATGGCAGCCGTGGGAGCATGAAAAGGCTGTAAACTATTAAAAACGGAGGTAAAAAAATGAAAAAAAGTACGATTGCGGTAATGTTGACAGCAGCAATGGCAGCAGCGAGCCTTGCAGGATGCGGCGGCGGTTCGGACGCGCCAGCTACCCAGGCGGCGGCCACAACGGCGGCGGAGGCAGGGGCAGCGAAGGAAGAGCAGGCGGAGGATGCGGCAGATGCGCCGGAACAGGCAGCAGATGGTGAGTTGATTAAAGTAGGAATCATTAATAACGATCCCAATGAGTCTGGATACCGGACAGCCAATGACGCGGACTTAAAGAAAATGTTCTGCGAGGAAAACGGCTATGAAGCTTCCTTTGCCTACAGTTTAAAGAATGACGAGCAGATTACGGCAGCACAGAAGTTTATCCAGGACGAGGTAGATTACCTGCTTCTGTCTGCGGCAGATACTTCTGGATGGGACAGTGTTCTTAAGGATGCGCAGGACGCAGGGATTGGCGTGATTTTATTTGACCGTACCATCGACGCCAGCGAAGATTTGTACCTGGCCTCCATCGTATCCGATATGGCGAAGGAAGGCGAGACGGCCGTGACCTGGCTGGCAGGCCAGAATCTGGACAGCTATAACATCATCCATCTTCAGGGTGTAATGGGTTCTGCGGCACAGCAGGGACGTACTGGCGCGCTGGATGAGAAGGTAGCGGCAGAGGACAGTTGGACACTGGTAACACAGCAGACCGCAGAGTGGAATTCTGAGAAGGCGCAGCAGATCGTTCAGTCCGTTATCGACTCCGGCACGGAATTTAACGTAATCTACGCAGAGAACGACGATATGGCAAAAGGCGCTGTGGCGGCCCTGGATAAGGCAAACATTTCCCACGGCGTAGGCAAGGATGTCATCATTATGGGTTTTGACTGTAACAAATGGGCGCTGCAGGAATTGCTTGACCAGAATTGGAACTATGACGGACAGTGCAACCCCTTCCAGGCCGCTTACATTGACGAGGTCATCAAGAAAGTACAAAAGGGAGAGAGTATTACAGAAAAAACCATCATCATGGATGAAAAGGGCTTTGACGCATCCACTATTACAGCAGATGATGTAGAAAATTACGGAATCTGATGTTGAATCGATCCGGCAGGGCGCGTCAGGAATGCGTTCTGCCGGATTCTTTAGCCATAAGGAAATGAGAGGAAAGGGGTGACATAACGGGTGAAAGAAAATGCAGTATTGGAAATGAGAAACATACATAAAACCTTCCCCGGAGTCCGTGCGCTGCAAGGTGTGGATTTTACATTGTGCAAGGGCGAGATCCATGCGCTGATGGGGGAAAACGGGGCAGGAAAATCTACCTTGATCAAGGTGCTGACCGGTGTGTATGAAAAGAATGAAGGCGAGATCTATCTGGACGGGCTGGAGAAACCAGCGGTGATCAAATCACCCCAGGATGCCCAGAACCTGGGAATCAGTACCGTGTATCAGGAGATCACCCTTTGTCCAAATCTGACGGTTGCGGAAAATATGTATATTGGACGGGGAAGCGCGAAAATTACCAACTGGAAGAAGATGAATGAGGATGCGGACCAAATTCTCACCAATCTGGGAATCCCGGCAAAGGCCAGTCAGCAGCTTTCGGACTGTTCGATCGCCATTCAGCAGATGGTGGCCATCGCCAGGGCGGTGGATATGGACTGTAAGGTGCTGATCCTGGATGAGCCGACCTCTTCTCTGGATGAGTCAGAGGTGGAGAAACTGTTTGGATTGATGCGTGATTTAAGAGCCAGAGGAGTAGGTATTATTTTTGTCACTCATTTTCTGGATCAGGTCTATGAAGTCTGCGACAAGATTACAGTACTCCGGGACGGCCAGCTGGTGGGAGAGTACGTGATTGAGGATCTTCCCCGGGTCAAGCTGGTGGCTAAGATGCTTGGCAAGGAACTGGATGACATGGAGGAAATCAAGGACGATAACCAGGTGTACAAAGGCGATGATGAGTATGTGTTTGAGGCAGAGCAGCTGCAGAGCGACGCCGGCATCCGGCCCTTTGATTTTCACATAAAAAAGGGCGAGGTCAATGGCTTTACCGGGTTGTTAGGTTCCGGGCGAAGCGAGTGTGTCCGTGCTATTTTTTGTGCGGACAGGGTTATCGGCGGCAACGTGAAGATAAAGGGCAGGCCGGTGAAACTGGCAAAGCCTCTGGATGCCATGAAAAACGGGATTGCCTACTTGCCGGAGGATCGGAAGATCGACGGGATTGTGGGGGATCTCTCGGTGCGCGACAACCTGATTCTGGCGGCGCAGGTGCTGCGGGGTTTCTTTCAGCCGTTTTCCAGGGCGGAGGCCAACAAGTTTGCTGATGAATATATCAAGCTTCTGGAGATCAAGACCGCTTCCGCGGATACGCCGATCAAGTCTCTCTCCGGCGGAAACCAGCAGAAGGTGATTCTGGGTCGGTGGCTTCTGACTCATCCGGAGTACCTGATATTGGATGAGCCTACCAGAGGCATTGATATCGGAACCAAGATTGAGATTCAGAAATTAGTTTTAAAGCTGGCCTCGGAAGGCATGAGCGTCACGTTTATCTCTTCAGAGACGGACGAAATGCTTCGGACCTGTTCCCGCCTGGTGGTCATGCGCGACCGCAAGGTGGTGGGCGAACTTTCGGGAGAAGATCTGACACAAGGGAAAGTAATGGAAACCATTGCCGGAGGTGAAGCGTCATGACAAAGAAAAAAATGGTATTTGCATCTAGACAGATATTTATCCCCATAGCGGCTTTGTTGTTGCTGGCCTTGTTTAACCTGGCTGTTGATCCGTCGTTTTTCAAGATTACTCTGGGACGTAACAGCGCCGGGGATCCGGTGCTGACCGGTTATCTGATGACTATTTTAGACTATGGTTCAGAGGTGGCTATTCTGGCCATCGGCATGACGCTGGTGACCGCAGCCTGCGGCGGACAGGATATCAGTGTGGGAGCCGCTGTGGCTATCGCGGGTTCGGTGATCCTGCGGGTGCTGGTAGGCATCGGCGGAGACGGGACTTTACAGGCTCCGATTATTGTAGGATTTCTGGCAGCCTGTGTGGTGGCAATGCTGTTCGGCGCCTTCAACGGAGTGCTGGTGGCGATTTTTAACATTCAGCCTATGGTGGCGACTTTGATCCTGTACACGGCAGGGCGTTCCATCGCCGCCTGGATTAACAACAATGAACTGCCAATCGTCACAGATAAGACCTTTACCTATTTCGGCGGTTTTATACCAGGGATTCCGATCCCTACCCCGTTTTTCCTGGCAGTGATCTGCATTGCCATCACGCTGCTGGCCCTGCGGTTTACTACTCTTGGACTGTATACCCAGGCGGTGGGCATCAACGCCAGTTCCTCCCGTCTTAACGGTTTAAACCCGGTATTTATCAAATGGCTCAGTTTTGTGATCCTAGGGTTGTGCGTGGCAGTGGTAGGCCTCATTAAGACCAGCCGTCTCTCCACCATCAACTATTCGGTGATTGCCAAAGATATTGAGATGGACGCCATTCTGGCGGTGGCTTTGGGCGGCAATGTTTTAAGCGGCGGAAAGTTCAACATTATGGCATCCATCGTTGGTGCTTATGTGATTCAGTTTCTGACAACAACCCTTTATAAATTCAATGTTTCTTCAGACGCCCTTCCGGCCTACAAGGCTGTGGTGGTCATCCTGCTGGTAGTGCTCAGCGCGCCGGCCATCAAGGATAAGCTGATGGGCATGGTCAAAAAACAGAAGGGGGTAGGGTGATATGTCAATGACAAAAAAGAAAGACGGCGCTGCTCTGGAAGGCAGTAAAGCTTTGACGAAAAAGGCAAGGCTGACAGACACGAATCTGCTGCTTCTGATCACGGTGGTGGTGTTCGTGGTGATGTATGCGGGGGCTATGATCTTTCTGAAAAAGGGGTTTTTGAAGCCGCAGACATTTTTTAATATTTTAAATGCCAACGCGGCCCTGATTATCGCTTCCTGCGGCATGAGCATCGTTATGATCACCGGAGGCATCGATATTTCTGTCGGCGGCGTGGTGGCTCTGGTCAGCATGAGCTGCGCCGTGTATCTGGATTATCAGGGTGGCAATGTATTCGTATCGTTGTTGATTGCCCTGGGTATCGGACTTCTCTTCGGAGTGGTTCAGGGATATCTGGTGGCTTACCTGGATATCCAGCCCTTTATCGTGTCCCTGGCAGGGATGTTCTTTGCCAGAGGCATGACCACCATCGTCCATACAGCTCCCTTCAATGTGGCCAACGAGGCGTTTGTGGCCTTGAAAGACACCCGCATCAACGTACCGGGCATGGGAACGGTGAATAAGATGGGAAATTATGTCAATGCCTACGTGGAAATTGGAGTGGTGGTGGCCGTGCTGACGGTGATCGTGTTGTTTTGTGTGCTTCGCTGGACGAAACTGGGCCGCAGCTTTTATGCCGTGGGAGGAAACCGGCAGAGCGCCCTGATGCTGGGCATCAATGTGAAGCAGACACGCTTTCTGGCGCATCTTCTCTGCGGCCTGCTGGCCGGAATCGGTGGTTATGTGTATTTTCTCCATGTGGGGTCCGGCTCGGCTTCCCATGCGACCGGTATGGAGATGAATGCGATTGCCTCTTCCATCATCGGCGGCACGCTGCTGACCGGCGGTGTGGGCAATATTTTCGGAACCTTTGTAGGAGTGCTTTCCCTGAGCACCATTCAGAATATCGTGTCCTCGATCGGTCTGGATCAGGCGTGGTGGACCGGGATCACTGTGGCCGGTATGCTGTGTGTTTTTTTGGTAGTGCAGAGCGTGATTCTGGCAAGGAAGAAGTAGAATGGAAAGGAGATTTATGTGATGAAAGAAAAACAGTATCAGTTTTGGTTTGCAACCGGTTCCCAAGATCTGTACGGGGATGAGTGTCTGGCGAAGGTGGCGGAGCATTCTCATATTATGGTGGATGCTATGAACCAGTCGGGGCTTTTGCCCTTTGAGTTGGTGTGGAAACCGACGCTGATTGACAGCGCTTCCATCCGCCGTCTGTTCAATGAGGCCAATGATGATAAGGACTGTGCTGGCGTGATTACCTGGATGCACACCTTTTCACCGGCCAAGTCCTGGATTCTGGGGCTGAAGGAGTACCGTAAGCCTCTGATGCATTTCCATACCCAGTTCAATCAGGAGATTCCTTATGACACCATCGACATGGATTTTATGAACGAAAACCAGTCGGCTCATGGAGACCGGGAATACGGACATATGGTGACCCGCATGGAGATTCCCCGAAAGGTGGTCATGGGCCACTGGAGTGACGAGCGGGTGTTGAAAAGGATTGCGGGCTGGATGCGGACGGCTGTGGGCATTATGGAGAGCAGCCATGTGCGGGTAGTCCGGGTGGCGGACAATATGCGTAATGTGGCAGTCACAGAGGGGGATAAGGTAGAGGCCCAGGTCAGATTCGGCTGGGAAGTAGACGCCTATCCGGTCAATGAGATCGCGGATTATGTAAAAGAAGTGTCTGCTGGTGAGATCAACACGCTGGTGGAAGAATATTATGACAAATACGAGATTCTGACAGAAGGCAGGGACGAGAAAGAATTCCGGCAGCATGTAGAAGTCCAGGCAGGAATTGAGATCGGATTCGAGAGATTTTTACAGGAAAAGGATTATCAGGCCATCGTGACTCATTTTGGCGATCTGGGAGCCTTAAAGCAGCTTCCGGGGCTGGCGATTCAGCGTTTGATGGAAAAGGGGTATGGTTTCGGTGCGGAGGGAGACTGGAAGACAGCGGCCATGGTGCGTCTGATGAAGGTCATGACCCAGGGAATCAAGGATGCCAAAGGGACTTCCTTTATGGAAGATTATACATATAATCTGGTTCCCGGAAAGGAAGGAATCCTGCAGGCCCATATGCTTGAAGTATGCCCGACGATTGCGGAAGGCCCCATTGGAATCAAGGTGTGCCCTCTGTCCATGGGAGACAGGGAAGACCCGGCAAGGCTGGTATTTACTTCCAAGACTGGCCCGGCAG